>Ga0335078_10002481_pt1 | contig 27968 bp, 30 predicted proteins | sample Lox_Sample_32_FD_206711 | JGI IMG/M metagenome (GOLD analysis project Ga0335078, IMG submission 206711) | Soil microbial communities from Loxahatchee National Wildlife Refuge, Florida, United States - Lox_Sample_3.2 | ecosystem: Environmental > Terrestrial > Soil > Wetlands | place: USA...
CCGCGGCGGGCTGGGACGGCCACGTCGGCGTGGTCACCCAGCTGATCGACCGGGCGGACATCGACCCGGCCGCGACCCTGGCCCTGGTCTGCGGCCCGGAGGTGATGATGCGGCTGACCGCCCGGGCCCTGGGCGATCAGGGCATCCCCCCGGGCCGCATCCGGGTCTCGCTGGAGCGCAACATGCGCTGCGGCATCGCCGAATGCGGCCACTGCCAGCTCGGCCCGCTGCTGCTGTGCCGGGACGGCCCGGTGGTCAGCTACCAGCGGGCCGCCCCGCTGCTATCCGTCGAGGAACTCTGACATGGCCCGCCCCAAGCTCGCGGTCTGGAAGCTGGCCTCCTGTGACGGCTGCCAGCTCACCCTGCTGGACTGCCAGGACGAGCTGCTCGCGCTGGCCGGCGAGGCCGACATCGTGCACTTCACCGAGGCGACCTCCACCGACGAGCCCGGCCCCTACGATGTCTCGCTGGTGGAGGGGTCGGTGACCACCCCGCCGGACGCCGAGCGCATCCGGTGGATCCGCGACCAGTCCCGGACGCTGGTCACGATCGGCGCCTGCGCCACCGCCGGCGGCATCCAGGCGCTGCGCAACTTCGCCGACGTCGCCGAGTTCGCGGCCGCGGTGTACGCCCGGCCCGAGTACATCCAGACCCTGGCCACCTCCACGCCGGTCGCCGATCATGTCGCCGTCGACTTCGAGCTGCGGGGCTGCCCGATCGACAAGCGCCAGCTGGTCGAGCTGATCTCCGCGCTGCTGGCCCGCCGCAAGCCGCAGCTGCCCGGGCACAGCGTGTGCTACGAGTGCAAGCGCCGCGGCAACACCTGCGTGATGGTGGCGCACGGCACGCCCTGTCTCGGCCCGGTGACCCAGGCCGGGTGCGGCGCCATCTGCCCGGCCTACGACCGGGGCTGCTACGGCTGCTTCGGGCCGGTGGCCGAGCCGAACACCGGCTCGCTCCTCCCCCAGCTGCGGCAGCTCGGCATGACCTCGGGCGGCATCGAGCGGGTCTTCTCGACGTTCAACGCCGCGGCCCCGGGGTTCGCGGCGGCGTCGCGCCCGGTGCCCCTGACGCTGGGGCGCCGGCCGGGCGCAGAGCGGACAGATCACCCAGAACCGCCGCGGTGACCTCGTCCGCGGCGGCCGCCACGGCTGGCGTGAGGCCGACGCCGAAGGCGGTGTCGGCCACCTCGACGGCGTGAATGATCAGGCGAGCGGGCATCCGGTCCAGGGCCCGGCCGAGGCGGACCGACTCGCCCAGGCCGAACCCGTGCGAGCTGACCGGACGGGCGGCGGCCAGATCCGCCTCCTCCAGCGTGATCCGGTGCCGCCGGCCGGGGACGGGCGGGTCGGCCACCACCGCGTCGACGACCAGCGCGAGCGCGGCGCCGGCCCACGCTTCGATCATCCGCGTCGGCTCGCCGTCGCAAGTCAGGAGGCGCACCCCGCCGCCATCTCCGCCGGGGATCTGGTCGCGCAGGCGGGCCAGCACCTCCGGACCGAGGCCGTCGTCGCGCCGGAATTCGTTGCCGACGCCGATCACCACGATCTCGCCGCCGGTCATCGCCGGTCCATGCGCAGGGTGAGGAAGTGCGTCGCGCAGGAGATGCACGGGTCGTAGTTCCGGATCGCCTGCTCGCAGTCGTGGGTGAGCCGCTCGTCGTCGAAGTCGAGCCGCTCCTGGACGAAGCCGCGCAGGTCGGCCTGGATCGCGGCCTGGTTCTGCGACGTCGGCGGCACGATGCGCGCGCTGCGCACAATCCCGGCCGCATCGAGCTCGTAGCGGTGGTACAGGACCCCGCGCGGCGCCTCGGACACCCCGTGGCCGGTGCCGGCCTGCGGGGCGGCGTCGGCCGACGGGCTGGCCGGCGGCTGATACGCCGTGACCAGCCGCAGCGCCTCCTCGACCGCGCAGACGATCTCCACGGCCCGCACCACGATGCTCTGGAACGGGTTGCGGCAGGCGGGCCCCAGCCCCGCCTCGCGGGCCGCCGCGGCCGCGGCCGGCGGCAGCCAGGGCGAGTTCAGCGTGTACCGGGCGAGCGGCCCGGTCAGGTAGCTTCCGCTGTGCCCGGCCAGCCGGGCGTGCAGCGCGGTGGAGTGCGGGACCTGCTCCTCGATCACGTGCCGCTCGAAGTCGGCGGCGGTGAACTCCAGCCCGGCGCTGCTGACCAGCGTCCCGCCCTCGATCGGGTAGCGGCCGGGCTGGCGCAGCGCCAGCAGCTCGTGGTCGCAGCTGAAGTCGGGGAAGTCGAACCCCGCCACCCAGCGCACGGTGTCCAGCGCCAGGTCGAGCGCCCGGCGCAGCTGCTCCGCGAGCGAGGCGATCTCGCTGGCCGACGGCGCCCGGTAGAACCCGCCGACGCGGACGTTGACCGGGTGCACCGACCGGCCGCCGATCACCTCCATGATCGAGTTGGCCACCCGCCGCAGGGACAGGCCCCGCTCCACGATCTCGCGGTGATCGCGCGCGAGCTCCACGGCGCCCGGATAGCCGAGGAAGTCCGGCGCGTGCAGCATGTAGACGTGCAGCGCGTGACTGGAGATCCACTCGCCGCAGTACAGCAGCCGCCGCAGGTCGGCCAGCGGGCCGGGCAGGCTGACCCCGCAGGCGGCCTCGATCGCCCGGCAGGCGCTGGTCTGGTAGGCCACGGGGCAGATCCCGCAGATCCTCGCGGTGATGTCCGGCGGCTCGGTATAGGAGCGGCCGGCCAGGAACGCCTCGAAGAAGCGCGGCGGCTCGTAGATGTCGAGGCGCACCTCCTCGACCTGGCCGTCGCTGACCCGCACGTACATGGCCCCCTCGCCCTCGACGCGGGCCAGCCCGGCGGTGGCCAGCGTGCGATCACCACGGTGCGTCATATCCCCCCTGCCCGGATCGGCCGGCGGCGTTCCTGTCCGTCGCCCACGTCACTACCTTGGCAGATGCGGGGCTGCGGGGATACCGCCCGGGCGGGGCGAAGGACTATTGCCTCTGGCGTAGATCATGCCCGGTGCAGGATGATGAACGGGATTCACGGCTGTCGCGGACGACAGCCCTCGGCAAAGGAGCAATGGCATGCCTGGAATCGTTGTGGGCGTCGATGGTTCTGGAGGCTCTCAGCAGGCACTCGAATGGGCAGTGAAGCACGCGGCGCTCGAGCACGTCCCGCTCACGGTCCTGGCCGTGCACGAGGTCGCGGCGAGCGCGTGGACCGGGAACCCGATCATCTACCCTGAGGACCGGCCGGAGGAGCAGCACGCCCGCCAGGCGGCCCAGGAAGAGGTGACCAAGATGATCAGCGACCTCGGGGCCCAGCCCGAGTCGGTGACCGTGACCGCGGTCAGCGGCAGCCCGGCCGCGGCGCTGATCGACGCGTCCGCCGACGCCGACCTGGTCGTGGTCGGCTCGCGCGGCGCGGGCGGGTTCAGCAGCCTGGTGATGGGCTCGGTGAGCTCGAAGGTCGTGAACCACGCGAAGTGCCCGGTCGTGGTGGTCCGGCACTAGCCGCACCCGGGCCCGGTAAGCCGGGAACGAGCGAGCCCCGCGGGCCGGCCGGAAGGCCGGCCCGCGGGGGCTGCCGGGCGGCTCAGCCGTTACGGCGCAGCACCGGCCGCAGGGCGTCGAGCGCGCCCGGGTCCTCGATGGTCGAGGGCACCGGCTCGTCGGCCCCGTCGGCGATCCCCCGCATGGTCTTGCGCAGGATCTTGCCGGACCTGGTCTTGGGCAGCGCGGTCACCACGTCGACCTCCCGGAACGCCGCCACCGGCCCGATCCGCTCCCTGACCAGCGCGACGAGTTGCTCGCTCAGCATCCCGGCGTCGACCGAGCGGCCGGCCTTCAGCACCACGAACCCGCGCGGGACCTGGCCCTTGACCGCGTCGTGCACCCCGATCACCGCGCATTCGGCGACATCGGGGTGGCTGGCGAGCACCTCTTCCATCTCCCCGGTCGACAGCCGGTGCCCGGCCACGTTGATCACGTCATCGGTGCGGCCCATCACGTACAGGTAGCCGTCAGCGTCCCGGAAGCCGCCGTCGCTGGTGCGGTAGCAGCCCGGGTAGGCGGCGAGGTAGGAGTCGACGAACCGCTGGTCATCACCCCACAGCGTGGTCAGGCAGCCCGGCGGCAGCGGGAGCCTGACCACGATCTCCCCGGTGGTCCCGGCCGGGACCTCCGTGCCCGACCCATCGACGATCCGCAGGTCGTAGCCGGGCACCGGCATCGTCGGGGAGCCCGGCTTGGTCGGCATCGGCTCCAGCCCCATCAGGTCGGCGGCGATCGCCCACCCGGTCTCGGTCTGCCACCAGTGGTCGATGACCGGGATGCCGAGCAGCTCGCCCGCCCAGCGATAGGTCTCCGGGTCGAGCCGCTCGCCCGCCAGGAACAGGTACCTCAGGCCGGACAGGTCGTACTTGCGGACCAGTTCCCCGGCGGGATCCTCCTTCTTGATGGCCCGGAACGCGGTCGGCGCGGTGAACAGCGCCCGGACGCCGTGCTCGGCGACGACCCGCCAGAACGCGCCGGCGTCGGGCGTGCCGACCGGCTTGCCCTCGTAGAGCACCGTGGTGCACCCGGTCAGCAGCGGCGCGTAGACGATGTAGGAGTGGCCGACGACCCAGCCGATGTCGGAGGCCGCCCAGTAGGTGTCGCCCGGCTGGACGTCGTACAGGTTGGTCATGCTCCACCGCAGCGCGACCGCGTGGCCGCCGTTGTCGCGCACCACGCCCTTGGGCTTCCCGGTGGTGCCGGAGGTGTACAGGATGTACAGCGGGTCGGTCGCGTCCACCGGCACGCACCCGGCGGGCCCGGCCGCGGCGGTGGCCTCGCGCCAGTCGAGATCCCGGCCCTCGGTCAGCGCGGCGGTGGCCTGGGGACGCTGCAGGATGAGGCAGTGGCCGGGCTTGTGGGCGGACATCTCGATCGCGCGGTCGAGCAAGGGCTTGTACTCCACGACCCGGCTGACCTCGATGCCGCAGGAGGCGGACATGACCACCCGGGGCCGCGCGTCCTCGATCCGCACCGCGAGCTCGCCGGCCGCGAACCCGCCGAACACGACCGAGTGCACCGCGCCGAGCCGCGCGCAGGCCAGCATGGCCATCACCGCCTCGGGGATCATCGGCATGTAGATGACGACCCGGTCGCCGCGGCCGACCCCCAGGCCGCGCAGTGCCCCGGCCAGCCGCGCGACCTCGTCCTGCAATTCGGCGTAGGAGATGCGGCGGCTGGTCCCGGTCACCGGGCTGTCGTAGATGATCGCCGCCTGGTCGCCGCGGCCGCCGCTGACGTGCCGGTCCACCGCGTTGTAGCAGGTGTTCAGCATGCCCCCGGGGAACCAGCGGTAGAACGGGGCGTTCGAGGCATCGAGCACCGCCGACGGGGAACGGTCCCAGTCGATCGCCGCCGCCGCGTCGCCCCAGAATCCCTCGGGGTCGGCCAGGCTCCGCCGGAAGGCATCCGCGTATCCAGTCATGTCGGCACTCCGTTCGCTCAGCCGGGCATCCCTCCAGCCGATAGTGACACGAGCCCGGCCGGCCAGGGCCCAAGGGCCCGCCCCGCAGTGCCCTATGCCCATGCCTGCCGTCCGGGGCGGCGGGAGATGCTGGGGCAAGAGGCTCAGCCGACACCAGCACCATGATGTCGCCTCGCACGGAACGGGAGGATGTTAGTTATGACCATCCGCGTCGGAATCAACGGTTTCGGGCGCATCGGCCGCACCTACATGCGCCGGGCGCTGGAGCGGGGTGACATCGAGGTCGTCGCCGTGAACGACATCACGGACGCGAATACCCTCGCCCACCTGCTCCAGTTCGACTCCACCTACGGCCGGCTGAACGCCACGGTCGGGCACACCGAGGACTCGATCATCGTCGACGGCAAACCGGTCGCGGTCCTGTCCCACCGCGACCCGGCCGAGATCGACTGGGGCGGGCTCGGGGTTGCCGTGGTGGTGGAGTCCACCGGGAAGTTCCGCTCCCGCGACCAGGCGGCGCTGCACCTGAAGGGCGGCGCACGCAAGGTGCTGCTGTCAGTCCCGGGCAAGGGCGTCGACCTGACCGTCGTGGTCGGGGTCAACGACCGCGACTACGACCCGCAGAAGCACGACGTGATCTCGAACGCCTCGTGCACCACCAACTGCGTGGCGCCGATGGCCAAGGTGCTGCACGAGGCCTTCGGCCTGGAGAAGGGGTTCATGACCACCGTGCACGCCTACACCGGCGACCAGATGCTGCTGGACGGGCCGCACAAGGACCTGCGGCGGGCGCGCAGCGCGGCGGTCAGCATGGTGCCGACCACCACCGGCGCGGCCCGGACCACCGGCGAGGTCATCCACGAGCTGGCCGGCCGGCTGGACGGGGTGGCGGTGCGCGTCCCGGTCGAGGACGGGTCGCTCACCGACCTGACCGCGATCGTGGGCCGCGACGTCACCGTGGCCGAGGTCAACGGCGCGTTCGAGCAGGCCGCGGCCGGACCGCTGGCCGGGATCCTGGTCTACAGCACCTACCCGCTGGTGTCCCGCGACATCATCGGCGACCCGGCCTCGTGCGTGTTCGACTCCGGGCTGACCCAGGCCGCTGGCAACCTGGTCAAGGTTTTCGGCTGGTACGACAACGAGTGGGGTTACACCTGCAGGCTCGCCGACCTCACCGCCATCGTGGGGGAGCAGCTCTAGGAGCGTGACATGTACAGGCCGCTGGCGCAGGACAACGTCGTCCGCGCGCTCATCGGCGCGGCCGGCGCCGCGCCGTCCATTCACAACACCCAGCCCTGGCGGTTCCGGGTCACCGGCGACCTCATCGAGGTGCACGGTGATCCGGACCGCATGCTCTGGGTCGCCGATCCCCGGGGCCGCGCCCTGCACCTGAGCTGCGGCGCGGCCCTGTTCAACCTCAAGCTGGCGATCCGCGTGCTGGGCGCCAAGCCGCTCGTCTGGCCGCTGCCCGATCCGCAGAACGAGCCCACCCTGCTGGCGTCGGTGCAGCTGGAGGAGTCCCGCCCGGCGACGGCGGGCGAGCGCGAGATGTTCGAGGTGATCGGCCAGCGGCACACCAGCCGGGTGCCGTTCTCCTCCCACCCGATACCGGATGCGGTGCAGGTCGCGCTGGAGCAGGCGGCCACGGCCGAGTTCGCGGTGCTGCGCGCGCTGAGCGTCCGTGACGCCGCGCTGGTCCTCGAGCTGGCCGCGGCGGCGGACAAGGCGCTGGAGGCCGACTTCGCGCACCGGGTCGAGATGGGCCAGTGGATCGCGACCGAGGGAGACGACGGCGTTCCCGCGGGCGCGCTGCCGCACCATCCGGACCGGGCCCCGGCGCCGGTCCGGGACTTCGGTTACGCCGCGCCCGCCATCGAGCGCCCGGCGGGCAGCTACGAGCTGCTGCCGCGGCTCGCGGTGCTGTCCACCGCCCGCGACGAGCCGGGTGACTGGCTGCGGGCCGGCCAGGCGCTGCAGCGGGTGCTGCTGACGGCCACCCGCAGCGGGCTGGCCACCTCGCTGCTGTACCAGCCGGTCGAGCTGCACGACGTGCGGCAGGAAGGGCCCGGCTGGTGGCCGTGGCCGGAGTGCCCGCAGATCATCGTCAGGTTCGGCTACGGACCGCCGGGGATGTCCGCGCCCCGGCGCAAGCTGGAGGACATCCTGGACGAGCGGTCCCCGGCCTGAGCCGCGGTTACGCCCGCGGCAGCCGGTGCACCCGGGCGCCGGTCCGGTGGAGCTGGCGTCGTGACGAGCGGTAATGGTGGCCGCACAGGAACAGGTCGACCGGGCCGGGGCGGCCGGGAGCGGGCGGCAGCACCGCCACCACCGATGGCCGGGCCGAGCAGCAGCACGCCCGCTCGGCGACCTTGAGCTGCGCGATCCAGCCCGCCGTGTCCTCGGCGGCTGGCATGGCGTCTGGGACGGGGGTGGCCCGCTCGGGGGCGGGCGAGCTCTCGGAGCACATACCGGGAGGATCGCCCGGCCGCGACGGCGGCCGGAAGGGCCCTTGAGCGCGTGGCGGCGGGCCCAACGGCCCGACCTGGCCGGGCTCAGGCCAGCGGCACCTGCCACTGCACCTCGGTGCCGCCGCCGTCCGCCGGGCCGATCTTCAGCGTCCCGCCCAGCTGCTCGGCGCGCTCGGCGAGGTTGGCCAGCCCGCTGCGGCGGGTGGTGTCGCCCATCCCGACGCCGTTGTCGCGGACCACGAGCACCAGGTCCCGGCCCGCCTCGACCGCGACGTCGATCTGGCTGGCACCCGCGTGCCTGGCCGCGTTGGACAGCGACTCCCGCAGCGCGGTCAGCATGTTCGTGGCGATGTCGTCGGGCACATGATCGTCCAGATCACCGGTGAGACTCAGCGAGGGCGTGAACCCGAGCGGCCCGGTCATCTCGTCCATGATCTGCAGGACCTGCTCCCGGACGCTGGCCGGCTTGATGTCCGGTCGCGCCTGCAGCGCGAAGATGGCCGACCTGATGTCCCCGATCGTGTCGTCCAGCGCGTCCACGGCCCGGCTCACCCGGTCGGCCACCTCGGCCCGCCCGATCAGCGGCATGGCGCCCTGCAGCGACATTCCGGTCGCGTACAGCCGCTGGATCACCAGGTCGTGCAGGTCCCGGGCGATGCGCTCGCGGTCCTGCAGCACCGTGACCTGCTCGGCGTCGCGCCGGACGTCGGCCAGTTCCAGCGCGATGGCCGCCTGCGCGGCGAACGAGGCGACCATCTCTATCGCGGCCTGGGTCAGCGGCATCGAGCCGGGGCGGCGGCCGACGGTCAGCACGCCGCGCACCTTGCCCGGGCCGCCGAGCGGGAAGATCACCGCGGGCCCGAGCGTCATGCGCTGCCTGGCCACCGGCGCGACCCGCCGGTCCCGGCTGAACTCCTGCAGCGTCACCGGCTCGCCCGTGGTCAGCACCTCGGCCGACAGCGAGGTGTCGGGCAGCGCCAGGTCCCGCGTCTGCGCCGCGTCCTCGCCCGCGGCATGCCGTATCACCAGCTGGTGGTGCGGCGCGCCCACGGGCAGCGCGAGGGTGGCCAGGTCGGCGCCGGACATATCCAGGACCTGCTGGATCACCAGGTCGAGCACGTCCTCGGTGTCGGCCCCGGACAGCAGCCTGCGGGTGACCTCGGCGCTGGCCTGCAGCCAGCGCTGGCCCCGCCGCGACTCCTCGTAGAGCCGGGCGTTCTCGATCGCCACGCCCGCGGCGGCGGCCAGCGCGGTGACGACCGCCTCGTCCTCCTCGTCGAACTGGACGCCATCCTGCTTCTCGGTGAGGTACAGGTTCCCGTAGACCTCGTCCCGGATCCGCACCGGCACGCCGAGGAACGACCGCATCGGCGGGTGCCCCTCGGGGAAGCCGGACGACCGGGGGTCGGCGGCCAGGTCCGGCAGCCGCACCGGCCTGGGGTCGGTGATCAGGGCGCCGAGCAGGCCCCGGCCCTCCGGCCAGTGGTGGATGCTGGCGATCTCGGCCTCGTCCAGCCCGACCGGGACGAACTCGGCCAGCTGGCCGGGCTGGCCGATCACGCCCAGGGCCCCGTATCTGGCGTTCACCAGGCCGACCGCCGCCTCCACGATCTGCCGGAGCACGATCTCCAGGTCAAGCTGGCTGCCGACCGCGACGACCGCCTCGAGCAGCGCGTGTACCCGGTCCCGGGTGGACAGCACGGCCTGCAACCGCACCTGCAGCTCGGCGAGCAGATCGTCGAGGCGCAGGTGCGGAAGCAGCGGGTGCGGCTCCGAAGACACCACCAGCGGCTCCTGCGGCTCAGCGGGGGTCCAGATGATCTAACGATAACGTCCGCCGGTGACGCTACGCCACGGCCGGATCGGTGGCGGCGGCGGTCACCGGTCCGGCGCGGGGTCAGGCTTTCGCGCGCCGGGGCCAGGAGGCGGGAGACGGAGCGTTAGGGGATGTCCATACCGACGGCGGGGCGCAGCAGGAACGGGCCGCCCTGACCGGAACGCCAGGACGGCCCGTCAGCCGGTCGCGGGCCGCGTCAGCGGACCACGAGCACCGGCCGGTCGGTCAGGTGGATCACCTTGTGCGCCGTGCTGCCGAGCAACAGCCCGGCCAGGTCACCGCGGCCGCGCGAGCCCATGATGATCACGCTCACGTCGAGGTTCTTGGCCTCGTCGACGATCTCCCGGGCGGCGTACCCGTAGATCGTGCTGCGCACCAGGGCGTTCGCCTTGATGCCGGCCTTGGTCAGGTCGCTCACCGCGGCATCGACCTGGGCCTGCGCGTCGTCACCGGACTCGGTCTCGACCAGCCCGGCCCGGGGCATGACCTCGCGTTCCCGCAGATGCAGTACCCAGACCTCGCCGTGCGACAGCAACGCCAGGTCCCGCGCCGCGCCGAGCACGTGCTCGGTGGCCTTGGAATGGTCGATGGCCACCAGCAGCTTCTCGTACATCGGCCCCTCCCTTGCTCAGCTGAAAGCCCGGATTCCCCGACTAAGTTAGATAATGACGCATACAGGGGCGCTTCGGCCAGAGCCGAAAGTCCTGGCCAGGGGGGCGGCCAGGACGGCGCCGCCGGCCGCCGTCAGTGCTCGTCCTGCCCGCGGATCACCAGCACGGGGCAGTGCGCGTGGTGCGTGCAGTACTGGCTCACCGAGCCGAGCAAGGCGCTGGCGAACCCGCCATGCCCGCGACTGCCGACCACCAGGAGGTCGGCATCGGCCGAGGCCTCGATCAGGACATCCGCCGGATGCCCCTCCACGACCACCGGCCGGACCCTGGCCGTGCTGCCGCGGTCGACGGCCTGGCTGATCGCGTCGGCCAGGACCTTGGCGGCGATCTCGCCGTAATCGGTGTCGTCACCCATGGCGACGGGTGCCCAGCCGTAACCGGTGGCGGCGCCGGGGTACTGCCACGCGATCACCGCGTCCACGCGGCCGCCGGTCAGCTCGGCCTGACGGACGGCCCAGCGCAGCGCCTCCACCGACGAGGCCGAACCGTCGACCGCCGCCACGATCAGGTAACCGTTTCCGTCGTGCTGTCCAGACACTGCCAACTCCGTTCTGGTCATCGAGCTGCCCGTTTCAGCCTCCGCCGTAAACCCCGGGCCTGCGCAGAGGCGAAAGTCCCCGGCGGCCGGTCACCCGGCCGCCGGGGCCCCCGGGAGCCGGGCCCCCGCGCGGAAGGCCCGGTCCGGCGGGTGTCATCAGGTCGGCGTGATGTGCCGCATCAGCTTGATCGGGATGCGGCGCTCGGTCACCGCCGTCTGGCTCGCCTTGAGCCCGACGCTGACCTCGATGATCCCCTTGTCGTAGGCCGCCGTGATATCCGACTCGTCCGCGGTCGCCGGCAGGGCCACCTGCCGGGTGAAGGCACCGTAGCGGAACTCGCTGTGGTGCTTGGTTTCGGCCTCCTCGTGCCGCTCCGCGTGAATGGTCAGGATCCCCTTGGACACGGTGATCTCGGCGTCCTTCTCCGGGTCGATCCCGGGCATCTCCGCCCGCACCACGAAGCGGCCGTCCTCGACGTAGTCCTCCGTGCGGAGGAACTGCCCGGTAAACGGGCGCAACATGGCGTACGGGGGCTCGAGCCACTCGAACAGGTCCGGGAAGAGCCCGCGACCGTCCCTGCGTGTCAGCGCGCTCATCTATCCCCACCCTCTCTCGCTTTAGACCTACTCCTGCACTTTCAGTTCACCGCGGTCCCGGCGCCGCTAGCAGGGCCGAAGGGCCCCCGCGGGCCGGGCCCAAGGCCCCGGCGGGGCAGGCGAGCCTGGCCGGCCGCTTTCGGGACTTTCGGACCTAGCCCGCGGGGGCAATTGGCCGGGATCATGAATGTGCGCGGATTCTGGCGTGCTGGGCCTGAGGGTTCCGGGAGGAAACGATGAAGAAGACGATCCTGCTGGCCGTGGACACGACCAGTCATGTCTCGGCCGCGGCGGAAATGACGCGCGAGCTGTGCCGGGACAGCGGCGACAACGTGATCGTGCTGCACGTGCACGAATTCGCGGTTGGCCGGTGGGGCCGGATGCAGGTGGACTGCAACGAGGGCGAGGGCGAGGGCATCGTGGCCGGGATCGTCGCCGACCTGAAGGATGCCGGGGTCAGCGCCGAAGGCGAGATCCGCGAGGCCCAGTTCGGGCACATCGCGCGCGGCATCCTGGCCGCCGCGGACGAGCACGACGCGAGGATCGTGGTGCTCGGCTCCAGTGGCCGCGCGGACGTGCCGCACCTGCCCTTCGGCAGCGTGTCGCACCGGCTGCTGCACCTGGCCCGGCGGCCGGTGCTCATCGTGCCCAGGCAGCAGGCCGCGCAGGAGGCCAAGCCGGAGCCGGACTCGGCGACCGCCGTCGCCTGAGCAACTCGCCGGGCTGGTTCCCCGGCAGGTTGCTAGCGTCCCTTGCCATGACGTCACCGCCGGGCCGCGGCCTGGAACTGCTGGGTGACACCGACCGGCCCCGGGCGTGGATGCTGCTCGCCGACGGCGTGCCGCAGTCCCATGTCGATCTCGATGACCCGCGGCACCTGGAGCTCGAGTACGTGCGGCTGCTCGGCCACCTGATCGACCTCGCGGCGCCGTCCGGGGCAGCGCTGCGCGTGCTGCACCTCGGCGGCGGCGGGCTGACGCTGGCCCGCTACGTCGCCGCCACCCGGCCCGGGTCCCGCCAGCTGGCCGCCGAGTCCGACGCCGGGGTCGTCCGGCTGGTGCGGCAGCGGCTGCCGCTGGACCAGCCCGCCCGGCGGTCGGCCGCCGGGCGGGCCGCCCCCGGCCGGATCACCGTCCGCGTGGCCGACGCCCGCGCGGTCGTGGAGCAGGTCCGGGCCGGGTCGTTCGACGTGCTGGTCGCCGACGTGTTCGCCGCGGCGCAGACCCCGGCCCACCTGACCTCGGCCGAGTTCACCGCCGCCGCGGCCCGGGCCCTGGCCCCGGCCGGCATCTACGCCGTCAACATCGCCGACGGCCCGCCGCTCGCCCATGCCCGGCGGCGGGTGGCCACGACGTGCTCGGTGTTCCCGTACGCCTGCCTGATCGCCGAGCCCGGGGTGCTGCGCGGCCGCCGGTTCGGCAACCTGATCGTGGCCGCGGCCGGCCGGCGGCTTCCGGTCGCGGCGCTGACCCGGCGCGCCGCGGCCGGCCCGTTCCCGGCGCGGGTGGTCGACGGCGCCGCGCTTGACCGGTTCGCCGCCGGATCCCGGCCGATCACCGACGCGGACGCCGAGCCGTCGCCGGTCCCGCCGCCGGAGGTCTTCGCCTGACGCCGCGGCGGCGCGGGTGGTCAGCCAGCCCGCCCGCCGACCGCCACGTGCTGACTCGGGGACCGGTCCCGGGGCGTCCCGAGGGTCAGATTGCAGATCACCGCGACCACCCCGTCCACGCCCTCGGCCAGGCACTCGGCGACCGGGATCAGGTCCGGCCGGACCAGCGTGCCAGTCAAGATCACCACGCCGTCCCGGACCGTCACGTCCACGCCGCCGGGCTCCTCGAGCAGCAACCCGGTCAGCACCCCGTGCACCTCGGCCGCGATCTCCCCGTCGTCGCGCAGGAACACGCTCAGCAGGTCCCGGCGGCTGACGATGCCGAGCAGCTGGCCCGACTGGTCCACCACCGGCAGCCGCCGGATCCGGTGCCCGTTCATCAGCCGCGCCGCCGCGCCGATCGGCGCGTCCGGGTGAATCGTGATCACCGGGGTGGTCATCAGCTCCTCCGCGCAGCGGGCCCGGGCTTGCACCCGCTCCCGCCGGGTCCGGCGCGGCAGCCCCGTGCCGAGCCGCCGGAACGCCCGCTCCTCTTTGCGCAGCACGTCGGCCTCGGACACGATCCCGGCCACCCGGCCGTCTCCGGTCAGCACCGGCACCGCGTTTACCCGCTGCTCCGTCATGACCCGGGCCACCTGCTTGTACGGCATGTCCTTGGGCACCGTGACCACGCTGGTGGTCATCACGTCGCTCACCCGCCACCGGCCGTGGTGCGGGGGACGGACATGATTACCGGGCAGCCGGTCGCGGCCGTCGGCCGCCTCGGCCGACCTGAGCGCGGACGCCACGTCCGACGCCGTGCCGTCCCCGTGCATCGTCTGGTAGTACGCGGCCCCCAGATGCCGGAGCATCGCGTCGAACTGCGCGTCACCGCGGGTCATGATCATCAGCCTCCCAGCGGTCCCAGGCCGCCGCGACCAGGCCCGCTCCTGCACTTCAGCCTGCGCGGGCATGCCCGGGCAGAGGCCAACGACCCGAGTCCCGGGACCTTCTTCCCCCGGCTGGCCTGCTACCCGGGCTGGCCTGCTACCCGGGCTGGCCTGCTACCCGGGCTACCCCGGCTGGCCGGGGGCCGCGCGGCGCTCGCCGAGGTAGGCGCCGCGCCCGGCCACCGGGCGCAGGTCGGCGTCCAGGTGGTACAGCAGCGGCACGGCGTGGGGCACCTCCACCCCGGCGATGTCCTCGTCGCCGATGTCCTCCAGGTGCTTGATCAGCGCGCGCAGCGTGTTGCCGTGCGAGACGACCAGCGCGGTGGCGCCGGCCCGCAGGTCGGCGGCGATCGCGTCGTACCAGTACGGCAGCAGGCGGGCGGTCACGTCCCGCAGGGACTCACCGCGCGGGCGAGCCTCGGGCGGCAGCGCCGCGTACCGCGGGTCGGCGAACTGCGAGTACTCGGCCGTGACGGCGAGGGGCGGCGGCCGGCCTTCGTACGAACGGCGCCAGAGGCTGAACCGCTCCGCCCCGTACTCCGCCAGCGCCTGCGACTTGTCCTTGCCCTGCAGGACGCCGTAATGCCGCCCGTTGATCCGCCAGGAGCGCCGCACGGCGATCCACTCCCGGTCGCAGGCGGCCAGGGCCAGGTCGGCCGAGCGGATGGCCCGCCGCTGCAGCGAGGTGTGCACGACATCCGGGCGCACGTCCGCCGCGGCCAGCATCTCGCCCGCCCGGGTGGCCTGCTCCTCGCCGTCCGCTGTCAGGGCCACATTGACCCAGCCGGTGAAGCGGTTCCTGGTGTTCCATTCGCTCTCACCGTGCCGCAGCAGCACGAGTCGGTAGCCGGGCCCGGGCCCGCGGGCCGGTCCGGGCGCGCGCCCTGGCTCGTCGGGTTCCATGGGCGTGCCCCTCCCTCGCGCGGCGATCGGCCAGCGACCTCATTATCCGGGCCGCGAGGACGGCCCGCCGGCGAGCACGCCGGGACTTTCGGCCCTGCCGGGCCCGGTGATGATCGGACAATGTGAAGTGATGGCTCGGAGGGTGACTGCCATGACTGAGACTTCCCGTCAGCGCGTGTTGGTGGGCCTCAGCCGGTCGGCTGCCTCGCAGGCCGCGCTGCGCTGGGCGGCCGAGGAGGCCAGGCTGCGCGGGGCCACGCTGCACGTGGTGTGGGCCTGGGATCCGGAGCGCTCCGTGGCGCCGTACGCCCCCAGCCACCTGCCGAGCCGGGCGGAGGAACGGGCCGCCGCCCGCCAAAGCCTCACCGCCGCCGTGCGCGCGGTGTTCGGCGACCCGGCGCCGGCCGGGGTGGTCGTGGAACTGGCCGAGGGCGTGCCGGAGCGTGTCATCGTGGATCGCTCGGCCGGCGCCGACCTGGTCGTGCTGGGCCTGTCCAATCCGGCCTGGCTGGTCATGCCGTCGGCGGGGCCGGTCATCCGGGCCTGCCTGGAGCACGCCGCGTGCGCCGTGGTCGTGGTGGGCGCCACGGGCCGGGCGCCGGCGCCCGGTGACCGGCCGCTGGCCGACGCCGCCGTCTGAGCCGGGCGGCGGCCCGGGCCGCCCGGTGCGAGGATGGAACCAGGCGGGCAGCGGGAGGTGCGGTAATGGCGGGCAAGGCAGCCAAGGTCACGACGGAGCGGAACCATGCGCGGAAACTGCCGACAAAGGTCTACGAGAAGGAGCTCCGCCGGCTGCAGGTCGAGCTGACGAAGGTCCAGGAGTGGGTGCGGGCCGAGCGCGCCCGGATCGTGGTGATCTTCGAGGGCCGTGACGCGGCGGGCAAGGGCGGCACGATCAAGCGGGTCGCCCAGTACCTCAACCCCCGCGTCGTCCAGATCGTGGCGCTGCCCGCGCCCACCGAGCGGGAGAAGGAGCAGTGGTACTTCCAGCGCTACACGGACCACCTGCCCGCCGCGGGCGAGGTGGTGCTGTTCGACCGCAGCTGGTACAACCGCGCCGGGGTCGAGCACGTCATGGGCTTTTGCACCAAGGACGACTACCACCGGTTCCTCCATCAGTGCCCGATCTTCGAGCGACTGCTCGTCGAGGACGGCATCCTGCTGCGCAAGTACTGGTTCTCGGTGAGCGACGAGGAACAGGAACGCCGGTTCCGGGCCCGCCTGGACGATCCGATGCGGCGGTGGAAGCTCTCCGCGATGGACCTGGAGTCGATCACCCGCTGGGAGGACTACTCACGGGCCAAGGACGAGATGTTCGTGCACACCGACATCCCCGAGGCGCCGTGGTACGTGGTCGAGAGCGAGGACAAGCAGCGGGCCCGGCTCAACATGATCTCCCACCTGCTGTCCACCCTGCCCTACCACGACGTGCGGCGCGACCGGCTGAAGCTGCCGCCGCGGCCGCCGTCACAGGGGTACGTGCGGGTGCCGCGGGACATGCAGACCTACGTGCCCGATCACGCCGCCACGCTCACTCAGGAATGACCGCGACCGGGCCGTGCGCGTGGTTCAGCGCCGCGTGCAGGACGGTTCCCGTCCCCGCATGCTCCGTGTCGTCGCCGTGGCGGTGGCCGAGGACGACCAGGTCAGCACGGGCTGAGGCCCCGGCCAGCACGCGTCCCGGGTGAGCATGCACCACGTCCTCGATGACCTGGACGCCCGGGTACTTCTGCCGCCAGAAGGTGAGCAGGTCGGCCAGCCACTCGGCCGCCTCCGCGGTGACGTCGCGGGCATCGGCCCCGGGGCGCTCGGTACCGGTCAGCCGCATCTCGGGCAGGAACCACTGCCAGGCGTGGACGGCGCGCAGCCGCGCGTCGCGCCGGGCCGCCTCCTCGAACGCGAAGGCGACCGCCGCGGGCTGGTCGAGATCCCGGATGCCGACCACGATCTCGTGGTGCACGGCCACGGTCTCCTCCCGCACCACGACCACGGGCACCGCGGCCTGGGTGGCGACGTACCGGCCGACCGACCCGAGGATCAGCGCGGCGAAGCCGCCGGCGCCGCGGGAGCCGACCACTAGCATCGCGGCGCCGGCGGCAGCTTCACACAGGGCGTGGGCGGGCTGGCCCGACAGCAGCGCGGTGCTGACGGCCAGGCCCGGCTGCACCGTGGCCGCGCGGGCGGCCGCGACGGCCAGCGCCTTCTCGGAGGACTCGCGGATGGTGTCGGCGACGGTGTCCGGCCGGTGCGGCGCGGGCCGCTGCCAGGACATCCGGGGCGGCAGCACCGGCACGGAGACGATCTCCAGCGCGGCACCGCGCAGCGCGGCCTCGGCGGCCGCCCATTCCACCGCCCGCAGTGACTGATCGGAGCCGTCCGTTCCGGCCACCACCTGGTTATCAGCCATGCCCGTCCTCCTCGCTTGTCATGCTCCTCAGCTGGCCGGCCCGGGATCCCGGCGTGCTGGTCACGGTGCGAAGACCAGGCGCGCCCGGGCCTCGCCCCGCAGGACTTCGTCGATCGCCGTGTTGACCGAGTCAAGCGGCCTGGTCTCGTAGATGACCCTGGTCCGGCCGAGCGCGTGCAGCGCGAACACGTCGTTCAGGTCCGCGCGGGTACCGACGATCGACCCGATCACGGACGTGCCGTTCAGCACGGTGTCGAAGACCGGGATGCTCAGCGTCCCGGCCGAGGGCAGCGCGACCAGCACCAGCCGCCCGCCGCGGCGCAGGCCGCCGTAGGCGGCGGCGAACGACTTGTCGTCGACAGCCAGGCCGATGGCCACATCCGCGCCGCCGTGGGCCTGCAGCACGGCGGTCGGGTCCTCGGTCCGGGCGTCGATCACGATGTCGGCGCCGAGGTCCCTGGCCAGCTGCAGCTTCTCGTCGGTGATGTCGACCGCCGCGACGGTGCCGCCGAAGATCTTCGCGTACTGCACGGCCAGGTGCCCGAGCCCGCCGACGCCCGAGATCGCCACCAGGTCCGCGGGGCGCACGTTGCCCACCTTCACGGCCTTGTACGTGGTCACTCCCGCGCAGGTCAGCGGGGCCGCGTCCAGGGAGCTGACCGCGTCGGGGACGGGGGAGGCGAACGCCGCCTCGGCCAGGTAGTACTCGGCGTAGCAGCCGTCCACGGAGTAGCCGCTGTTCTGCTGCTTCAGGCACAGCGTCTCCCAGCCGGTGAGGCAGTGCTGGCAGGTGCCGCAGGCGTAGCCGAGCCAGGGGGTGGCGACCCGCTGCCCGGGCTCCAGGCCGGTGACGCCGGGGCCGATCGCGTAGACGGTGCCCACGCCCTCGTGACCGGGCACGAACGGCGGGGTCGGCTTGACCGGCCAGTCGCCGTGCGCCGCGTGGATGTCGGTGTGGCACAGGCCGGATGCCTCCATCTTCACCGTGACCTGCCCGAATCCCGGCTCCGGCACCGGCCGGTCCTCTATCACCAGGGGCTTGCCGAACTCCGGTACGACGGCAGCTTTCACGTGTCCTCCTCGGCAGCGGGTCTCCCGGACACGATCCGCCCGCGATGCGGGCGCCGCCCAGAGGCATTTGGGGCCGTCCGGGCGGGCCAAAGGTCCCACAAACCACCAGAGAAGGGGGCTACCTTGACGATGCTGACCGCCGCCGCTTGGCCGCGGAAGCGAAAGGGCGGAAATGGACGTGGCCCCCGCGGCGGGCGAAGACCGCTGACACGGGCGTCATCTCCCGGCTCCCTCGTTGGCCACAGAAGCTGGAGAATGTCTGAGTGAACACCCGAAGGTTGGCTTCCTTGATCCTGCTGGCTTGCACGGTCGGCGGCAGCCTGGCCGCCTGCAGCAGCGGCGGCAGTAGCACGAGTTCCACGCCGACGCCGACGCCATCGTCGGCCGCGGCCGCACCGTCGGCCTCGTCGTCCTCGACCTCCTCGGCCGCCGCGGCCGACGCGAAGACGATCGCGGCGAACTGGACGGCCTTCTTCAGCCCGAAGACCCCGGTCGCGCAGCGCATCAGCCTGCTGCAGGACGGCCAGCAGTTCGCCACGGTCATCAGGACCCAGGCCGCCGCCGGCGGCCTGGCGGCCGGGGCGACCGCCAAGGTCACGAAGGTTACGGTCATCTCGCCGCAGCAGGCCGCGGTCACCTACACCATCCTGCTGGACGGGCAGCCCGCGCTGTCGAACCAGTCCGGCACGGCGGTGTACCAGGACGGCACCTGGAAGGTGGGCCTGGCCAGCTTCTGCGGCCTGCTGAGCCTGGAGAACAGCGGGGACACCTCGAAGCTGCCGGCGGCCTGCAAGTCAGCGGCCTAGCCAGATGGCCGAGCAGGCGGCCGTCGCGCGCCGCGGCGGGCGGTCGCTGGCGCTGGCCGTGCTCTGCACGATCTTGTTCCTGACGTTCCTGGACAACACCGTGGTGAGCGTGGCCCTCGGCAGCGTGCAGTCCAGCCTGCATGCCGGCGTGGCGGGCCTGCAGTGGGTGGTGAGCGCGTACGCGCTGACCTTCGCCGGCGCCATGCTCGCGTTCGGCATGGTCGGCGACGAATTCGGCCGCAAGCGGGTCATGCTGATCGGGGCCGGGATCTTCTGCGCGGGATCGGTCCTCTCGGCGCTGGCCACGAACATCGCGCTGCTGATCGCCGGGCGGGCGGTGATGGGATTCGGCGCCGCGGCCAGCGAGCCCGGTACCCTGTCGATGCTGCGGCACCTGTACACCGACGAGCGGACCCGGGCCCGGGCGGTGGGCGTGTGGACGGCGGTGTCCGGGCTCGCGCTCGCGGTCGGCCCGGTCGTCGGCGGCGCGCTGGTGGGCGTGTGGGACTGGCGGGCGATCTTCTGGTTCAACCTGTTCTTCGGCCTGGCGGCTCTCATCGCCGGGCTGATCGTGTTGCCCGAGAATGCCGACCCGGCCGCGCAGCGGGTCGACATCCCGGGTTTCGTGCTGGGCGCGGGCGGGCTGAGCGCGCTGATTTTCGCCGTCATCAACGCCGAGTCCTACGGCTTCGCCAACCCGGCCGTGCTGGCGCTGCTCTGCCTGTCCGCGGTCCTGGGCGCGGCGTTCCTGTGGTGGGAGCGCCGCGCCGCCCATCCGCTGCTCGACCTGCGGTTCCTGCGCGTTCCCCGGTTCCTGACCGCCAACGTCGTGGCCTTCTGCGCGTACTTCGCCACGTTTGCCGTCTTCTTCTTCACCGCGCTGTACCTGGCCGAGGTGGTCGGCGACTCCGGCTACCAGATCGCCCTGGTGTTCCTGCCCATGACCGCGCTGATGATCGTCTCGTCACTGCTGGCCGGCCGCTGGACCACGGCGGCCGGGCCGCGCTGGTCCATCGTCGTCGGATGCCTGCTCTTCGGCGCGGGGCTGCTGCTGACGACCCTGACGCTCAGCCCGAACCCGCCCTACGCTCCGCTGGCCCTGGCCCTGGCGCTGACCGGCATCGGGATCGGGTCGACGGTCGTCCCCATCACCTCATCGGCGCTGACCGCGGTGCCGCCCGAGCGCTCCGGCATGGCCGCCTCGGCGACCAACACCAGCCGCGAGATCGGCGCGGTCATCGGCGTGGCCGTGCTGGGCGCGCTGGTCAACGCCCAGTTGCACTCCAGCCTGACCAGCCGGCTGGTCCACCTGGGCATCCCGGCCAACTTCCAGACAATCGTGATCAACGCGGTGGAGACGGGCACCGTTCCCTCCAGCGGCAACGCGTACAAGGAAGGCGGCGCGCTCGTGCAGGAGGTGATTCACGCCGCCTACGACGCGTTCTACTCCGGCCTGCACGCCGCGCTGATCCTCTCGGCGGTCCTGGTGCTGGCCGCCGGGTTGTTCACTTTCGTGGTCCTCCGCCCGCCGCGCCAGCCCGCGGCGTCCCCCGAGACGGCCGAGCCAGCCGAGCCGGCCGGGTCGGCCAAGTCGGCCGAGTCGGCCTGACCGGCGCGGGCCCGCGGCCGGCCGCGCGGCGATCCGGGACGTTGGTCGGCCCGCAGCAGACCATGGTCCCTGGCGGCCGGGCCGCGGCGGCGGCCATGATCGAGGCTGGTGCAAAGCTCCGTCGCGCTCGAAACACGGTGGTCCTCATGTCCCAACCCCATCCGCACACCACGGCCGACCTGGCCCTGGCCCCCGTCCTCATCAGCATCGAGCGGAACCTGGCCCGGCTGCGTGACAGCGACGACCTGGAGTACGCGCTCGCCCTGGAACTGAACGACGACTCGGGCTGGTACACCGCCCCCGGTGACCGGGCGCACCGCGTCGAGATGTGCGCCATCCGCGGTGTGGACCTGCACGGCTGGACCGTGGCCCCGACGCCGGACTGGCAAGGGCTGGCGGTGACCCACGGCGGCTACACCGTGTCGATCATGCTCGGCAAGCAGCTCGCCAACTACGTCGAGCACGGGACGCCGACCTGGCCCTGAGGTTCCCGCAGCCGCGTGGAGGTTCCCGCAGCCGCGTGGAGGTTCCCGCAGCCGCGTGGAGGTTCGCGCAGCCGCGTGGAGGTTCCCGCAGCCGCGTGCGCGGGGCGCGGGCCCTGATCCGGGCCCGCGCCCCGCTGGCTGACCGGCCCGGGCCCGCCCGGCCCGGTCAGCCGGCGCGGATCCGCCGGCCGCTAATGCGGGCCGGAATGATGCGCACGTAGACGTCGCGGCTCCCGCCGGGCCAGGGCTCCACGGCCGCCTGCCGGCGCAGCCGGGCCAGCTCGCCCTGATCGGTGACCCGGTGCGCCGTGCCGGACAACAGCACGCTCCAGCCCTGGTGCAGCGCCTCATCGAAGTGATCGACCTCGAAGGCGACGTCGTCGTAGGCGTGCGCCGACAGGGCGGTGGCCGGGCCGGTGCGGAATACGATCGTGTGCCCGGCCATCACGAAGTTCACCGGCAGCACGACCGGGCCCGCCTTGGTGGAGAACGCGACCCGGCCGATCCCCCCGGGAGCCAGCAGCCCGTAGCACGCCTCGGGGGTGAGCGCCTTCAGCTCGGGCTGCCTGGCCGCGGCCTGGCCCCCCGCTCCCGGGGGCCGGTCGAGGCCGGCGCCGAGCAGCGCCGCCGGCGTGGTCTGCAGCGCGGCGGCCAGCTGGCGCAGGGCGGCCGGCGTCGGCCGGGCCGTGCTTTCCTCCAGGTACCGCAGGTAGGGCTCCCTCAGGCCGGCTCGCGCCGCCAGCTGCGGCCGGGTCAGCTTCAGCTCAGCCCGCCGGCTCGATATCCGGCGGGCCAGGTCACCGGGGCCGTAGGGCCCCGGGCCGGCAAACCCCGCCCCCGGCACCTGTCCTGGCTGGCCCGCTCGCCCGGCCCGGGCCGTCCGCCCGGCGTGCTGCGTGGCGCTCATTCCGTTCACCTCCGGACACCTCAACCAACTTCCAGCGCTCTCATGCTGCTGGGCCCAGTGGTCCGGCAGCACCGGGCCGACGGCCCTGATGTGCAGGACCTTGGCCCCTGAGCCCCGGGCAGCCCGCCGGGCAGACTGCGAATAAGAGGCCAGGGCAGGCGCGTGAGCGCCCGGCCGGACCGCGACACCGGCCGTGATGAGGAGGTCCCGATGAAGGCTCATGTCGGCGACCGCTTGGTGCCGGACGGCGACGAGCACAGGGCGGCGGTGGTCGTCAGCGTGCGGAACGCCGACGGGTCCCCGCCGTACGTGGTCCGGTGGCTTAGCGACGGGCACCTCGCGCTGGTCTTCCCCGGGCCGTACACCCGGGTCGTGCCCGGCCCGGCGGCCCCGGGCCCGCTCCGGCCGGTCACGGCGGCGGAATGAGCGCTATGAGCTGCCGAGGCTGGCGCGCAATGCCAGCACCCGGCTGACCGCGGCCAGGAACCCCGGCCTGGCCAGCGCCCCGTCCTGGTAGCCCTTCTCCAGCCCGGCCGCGGCCTGCCCGCCCTCGCTGACGTTCTGCGCCGAGCACAGGATGAGATCCATCCCGGCCTCGGCGGCCAGCAGGCTCCGGTTCGGGTATGCGCCGTACGCGCGCAGCGCGCCGGCCTCGAGGGCGTCGGTGATGGTGACGCCCGTGAACCCCAGGCGCTGACGCAGCTCACCGCCGACGATCGCCGGCGAGAGCCCGGCCGGCCGGCCGGGGTCGAGGGCCGGGTACACCGCCCACGACACCATGATCAGCCGGACCCCGGCTGCTATCGCCGCCCGGTACGGCATCTCGTCCACGCCCCGGATCGTGGCCAGCGGCACGTTCAGCGTGACCGGGCGCTTGTCGGTGTTCTGCAGCCTGGCCGCCGCGCCCAGGCCGGGGAAGTGCTTGGCGGTGGCGGCGACGCCGGCGCCCTGCTGGGCCGTGATGAAGCCGGCGCCGAGCTCGGCGACGACGGCGGGGTTCATGCTGTAAGAGCGCTGGAACTGATCGTCGAAGTCATCGGGCTGGCGGTACACGTCGAGCACCGGCGCCAGGTTGACGTTCATGCCGAGGCCGCGCAGGTTCTGCGCCGCGCCGCTGCCCGCGGCCGTGGCCTGGGCCGCGGGGTCGGCCGACTCGGCGATCTGGCGCTCGGAGAGCAGCGGCGCGCCGGGGACCCGGCGGACCAGGCCGCCTTCCTGGTCGGTCATCAGCAGCAGCGGCGCGCGGACCGGGTTCAGCGGGCTGGCGTTGGCCTGGTCCAGCTCGGCGATGACCCGGGCGATCTGCTTGTCGCTGGACACGTTCTGGCTGAAGAAGATGACTCCCCCGGCCTCGCCGTGGCTGATCAGCCGGAGCAGCGCCGCGGGCGGGCGCAGGCCGCCGTAGCTGTAGATCACCCGCTGGCCCGCCAGCTGCGGGAGCGTGAGCGCCGGCGATCCGCTGGGCTCGGGCCCGGGCGACGGGGTCCCGGCCGCCGGCTGCCCCGTGGCCTGCGCGGATGTCCCGGCTCCGGCCGTCGCGGACGGCCGGCCGGCCCCGCCCGGTGCCGCGCGCAGCCAGAGCGGGAAGCGCCCCGCGGCCGCGCTCACCGCGAGCGCGGCGGCCAGGGCCACGGCGGCGACCACGGCGCCGGCCCGGATCCAGGACTGTGACCTGCGCAACGGCCTGCCTTCCGCGAGCCCGCCGGGGCCGGCCCTGATCGTCGGTTCGTGATGATATCGCTACGTAAAGCCAACGCGGCCCGCATCGTCCGCTCATCCCGCGCCCTACCCGAGACGGTGCAGGCCCCGGCGAGGTTGCCCGCGGCGTGGCTACCAGCGGCCCCAGTGCACGACCTCGCTGAACGGCCGGCGGTCGGGCCGGCGGACGGGGGCGAGCGGCCGCCCGGCCGGGTAGCCGAGCGAGATCAGGAACGCGCAGGTCCGGTCCTCGGGGAAGCCGAGCAGCCGGCGCGCGAGTTCGTGGTCACCGACGGCCGAGTGGCCGCTGCCGATGCCCAGGGCCGCTGCGGCCAGCATCATGCTCATCGTGGCCTGACCCAGGTCGAACTGGGCGCGGCGGCGCTCGTCGGCGGACGGCACGATCAGCGCGACGGTCGCCGCCGACTGGGCCACGTGCCCGCCGCCGCGCCATACCCGGGCGAGCTCGGTCAGCTGCGGCCGGTCGGTGACGACGATGAAGTCCCACGGCTGCCAGTTCTGCGAGGACGGGGACCGGCGGCCGGCCTCGAGGATCTGGTCGAGGTCCGCCGCCGGGATCGGCCGTCCGTCGAAGGCCCGGATGTTGCGCCGTGACCTGATCGCGTCCCAGGCGGTCATCGGGTGACCGGCGGGGTTCCCGGCCTCGGCCGCGTCGTTCGGTACGCTCATCGCCCCATGGTCTCAGGGGACCGGGCCGGATCGCCATGACCGGGCCCGCCGGTCACCCCGCCACGACGTACGGGAAGCTCACGACGTACGGGAAGCTCTTGCCGCGCAGATGCCCGGGCCATCCTCGGCTTCATCCGCGCCGTGTGACCGGACCGGTATACGCTTCGTAAGCGGGCAATTACCAGAACGTATACTCAACCGAAGCGGACCCGTGGGGGGAATCTGATGGTCACTCGCGACACAGCCTGGCCGGCCGGCACACCGTGCTGGGTGGACCTCGGAGTGAGCGACATCGGCCGGGCGAGGGCCTTCTACGGCGGCCTGTTCGGCTGGCAGATCGAGGAGGGGCCGCCCGAGGCCGGCGGGTACAGCATGTGCGAGCTGGACGGGCGGCCGGTGGCGGGCATCGGCCCCGCCATGGGACCGGCCGGCACGCCGCCGACCTGGACCACCTACATCGCCTCCGACGATGCCGACGAGACCGCGCGCAAGATCAAGGCCGCGGGCGGCCAGGTGATGGTGGAGCCGATGGACGTCATGGACGTGGGCCGGATGGCGGTCGCCGCCGACCCGGGCGGCGCGGTGTTCGGCGTCTGGCAGGCCCGGGCGCACAGCGGCGCCCAGGTGGCCAACGAGCCGGGCGCGGTGACCTGGAACGAGAACTCCAGCCGCGACTTCGAGGAAAACAAGGCCTTCTACCGGGCCGTGTTCGGCTACGAGTACGGCGACATGAGCTCGGGCGAGTTCCGCTACGCCACCGTCGACCTGGGCGGGCGCCCGGTCGGCGGCATCGGCGAGCTTGACCGGGGCCTCCCGCCGGAAGTCCCGGCCAACTGGGCCACCTACTTCGCCGTGACCGACACCGACGCCGCGGTCGCCCGGGCCGTCGACCTGGGCGGCAGCGTGGTCCGGCCCGCCTGGGACACCCCGTACGGCCGGATGGCCGTCCTCGCCGACGACCAGGGGGCGGTGTTCGCGGTCATGTCCTCGCCGGGCGAGCCAGGCTGACCTGGCCGCGGCGCTCAGCCGGACGGCGCCGCCACCGGGACCTGGCTGTCGGACGGCATGAGGCGGTCGGCGGTGCGTTGCGCGGTGCCCCGGGCCCAGCGGCCGCTGGTGGCCAGGCCGACGACCAGGATCGCCACGCCGCAGCCGGCGATGATCCACCAGCCCACCCGGCTGGCGTCCGCGAAGCCGGCCCGCAGCGACCCGTGCAGCGCCGAGAGCACGGCGGACCCGGCCACCGCGACGCCCAGCGCGGAGCCGACCTGCCGGCTGGTGGACGCGATCCCGGCCGCGACCCCGGCCTGGGACCTGGGCATGCCGGACACCGCGGTGTTGGTGATCGGCGCGTTCACCAGCCCGCCGCCGATGCCGAAGACCACGTAGCTCAGGATCAGGTAGCCGAACGAGGTGTCGGCACTCAGCCGGGTCAGCATGATCCCGCCGGCCGTCGTGGCCAGCCCGGCCGCGATCAGCGGCAGCCGCGGTCCCCGGACGGCGACGATGCGGCCGGCCAGCGGCGCGAGCAGCACGGTCATCGCCGCCATGGGCAGTGTGTACAGGCCGGCGTGCAGCGCCGAGAACCCCCGCGCGTCCTGCAGGTACAGCGTGTTCAGGAACAGGAACCCGCCCAGCGCGGCGAACGCGCACACCGCGATCACCGTCGCGCCCGAGAACGGGGCGCTGCGGAAGAACCTCAGGTCGAGCAGCGGCTCGTCGCGGCGCGGCTCGTAGCCGATCAGGCTGAGCAGCGCCACGGCGGCCAGCCCGAAGCAGCCGAGGATCTCCGGCGCGGTCCAGCCCGCTCCCGGGCCCTCGATGATCGCGTAGGTGAGCGACGCGAGCAGCACGATGACCAGCGCCTGGCCCGCCGGATCCGCCCGGCGCGCCCGGGGCGCCCGGGACTCGGGCACGAACAGCGCGGTGAGGACGATCGCGGCGATTCCGACCGGGATGTTGACCCAGAAGATCGCGCGCCAGCCCGCCGAGGCGACCAGCGCGCCGCCCGCGATCGGGCCGAGCGCCATGCTGATGCCGAAGACGGCCCCCCAGATGCCGATCGCGCGGGCGCGCTGCGCCGGGTCGGTGAACGTGTTGGTGACGATCGACATCGCCACCGGGTTGAGCATCGAGCCCCCGAGCGCCTGCAGCATCCGGAACGCGACCAGCCAGCCGAGGCCGGGGGCCAGGCTGCAGGCCAGGGAGCCGAGGGTGAACAGGGCCAGGCCCGCCTGGAAGGTCCGGCGGCGCCCGATCCGGTCCCCCGTCGAGCCGGACAGCATGAGGAAGCTGGCCACCACGATCGTGTAGGCGTCCACCGTCCACTGCAGGCCGGAGACCGGGGCGTGCAACTCGCGCTGGATCGACGGCAGCGCCACGTTCACGATCGTGACGTCGATGCCGACGATGAACAGGCTCATGCAGCAGATCGCGAGTATGAGCATGCGGCGGTTGCGGCTGATGTCGGCCTGGCCCATCGCCGGGATATCCCTCATATCATTTGCTAGCTTACAACTAACTACCGAGGGGGCGCTGGCCACGCTGGCCAGCCCGTCCGCTCCGCCGGCCGGCGCGCCTGGCCGCGCCGCCCAGCCCGCTGCGCTCCCCGGGCGGGCGCCCATGGTTGACTAACGGCATGCCGCGAGGCGATCTTCCCGTGCTCGGCTTCGCCGACGCCGCCGCCTTCGCGTCCTGGCTGGCCGGCCAGCACGCGCAGTCGCCCGGGATCTGGCTCAAGATCCCTAAGAAGCGCGCCAGGGGCGCGGCTCCGGGCCCCTCCTACGCCGAGGCGCTCGAGGTTGCGCTGTGCTACGGCTGGATCGACGGCCAGAAGGACCGGCTGGATGACGACTACTGGCTGCAGCGCTTCACCCCGCGCCGGCCCGGCAGCCGCTGGTCGAGGAACAACACCGGCAAGGCGGCCGAGCTGATCGACGCGGGCCGGATGCGGCCCGCGGGGCTTCGCGAGGTCGAGCAGGCCCGCGCCGACGGCCGGTGGGACGCCGCGTACGCCGGATCGCGGGCGGTGACCGTCCCGCCGGACCTGGAGCGCGCGCTGGCGGACAGCGAGGCCGCGCGCGAGTTCTTCGCGACCCTGTCCGGCGTTAACCGGTACGCGATCCTGTACCGGATCGGCGCGGCCAAGCGGCCGGAGACCCGGGCCCGGCGGATCGCGAAGTACGTGGCGATGCTCGCCGCGCACGAGACGATCCACCCGCAGCCCTGACCCGCCGGACGGCCGTGGCCGGCCACGTTCCATGATCTCGGTAGGAAAGGCGCGGCCCGCG
>Ga0335078_10002482_pt1 | contig 27944 bp, 15 predicted proteins | sample Lox_Sample_32_FD_206711 | JGI IMG/M metagenome (GOLD analysis project Ga0335078, IMG submission 206711) | Soil microbial communities from Loxahatchee National Wildlife Refuge, Florida, United States - Lox_Sample_3.2 | ecosystem: Environmental > Terrestrial > Soil > Wetlands | place: USA...
GCCGCATCTGCCCGAGCACGTCGGCTTGCTCGATAATGAGGGCCCGCTTGCCCTTGAGCTGATCGAAAGGTTTCCCCGTTCGAATCCAAGCGGGATCGGGCGGGACCGCCTGAGTGTCGACCAGGAGGAAAAAGAGCTGTGACATCAATTCCCCGCTCGGGTTCATCGAGGCTTCCCACCGTCAGGCCACAGTCGATCACTGGGCTCAAGGCCAAGTCCTTCGGGGCGCGGTACGCTTCGGCAGTGTTCACCCGAAGGTGCCGCCAACGTTTTACAATCGGTGATTTGGCGGAACCCATTTATATTGTTGAAGCCGACCTGAGGAGTTTACGCGTCGGCCCGATTTCGACGATGCCTTGCTATGCCAGAGAATACCTAACCCGAGAGCTGGCGGCATGGGTCGGGACACGAAGCACGAGACCCTGAGACCTAGATATGGCCTCGATTCCTATTGCCGATTGGACTCGTTCCAGACAGTTTCTCCAGTGCCTGCCTTATGGCAAAGTTCTGCCGTCCGCTATCTACGTGCACCGCGATACGCCGGCCTGCCGAACCGGACACCTTGCCGATATCCTCGCGCTTCTCGCCCGGCACCACGCTGTCGGCGAGGAGTTCAATGTCGTGAAGCTGCGAACAGACGATCCTCGCCTCTCGTTCCTGTGTTACCCCGGTTTTTTCGAAGTTGCCCACCCGTCACTTGAAGAAGCCATCACTATCGACCTTTGTTCCGGCCGATCGTTGCGCACCGCCTATCGAGACAGTCTGAACCCGCCCATCCTCCACAGAAAGGAATTGCTGCTGTCACCCGATCACGCGCAGTTCCAGGACTTCGCCAACCTGTCCGCTGCAGAGGAGCAAGCCGGTCTCTACTCCAATACTGCCGTTATCGGATTCCGAATCAACTGGGAACGCTTGCTCGCCGCCGGCGGGCTGGCCATCGAAGGCCACTGTCTGGTCCAAGCGGGCACAATCCCCGGCGCGGCCCCGCTTCAGGCTCTTCCCGCAAACGGCATCGCTGTCGATCGGCATAGGACCGCGCTCACGCGATATCAGCTCTCAAGGCCTGTCAAAACTCTCATCGAATATGGTCAATTGTCTCCTGGTTCCTCATTTCTCGACTATGGTTGTGGCCTCGGTGCGGATATCCGTGGCCTTCGGGAGTTGGGCTTCGACGCATACGGATGGGACCCTGTCCACGCTCCCGACGGACCGCAGGCTGAAGCGGATGTGGTCAATCTTGGCTACGTCCTTAACGTAATAGAAGATCCTGCAGAACGATTGGAGACTCTCGCTTCATCCTGGCGACTCGCAAGGCGCCTTCTGGTCGTTTCAGCGTTGATCGGCAACGCCGCCGCTGAAGCTCCTCACGCTGCCATTCTCAATGATGGTGTCCTTACCCAACGCAACACGTTTCAGAGATATTTCGGGCAGCAGGAACTCCAATGCTATCTGGAGGACGCCCTTGAAACAGCCGCCGTCCCGGTGGCGCTTGGAGTTTTCTACGTTTTTCGAGACCCCGGCGACCGCCAGTTCTTCCTGCAATCGCGCTCGCGGCGAACGGTGGACTGGGGCTCCGTTAGTCTCGGCTTCGCCAAGCCCGAGAGATTACCGCGAGAACCCCGCGCAGCACGACCGAAGCGGCCGGATCGATATGCAGAACATCAGCCGATTCTGGAGGAATACTGGTCCGCTGTGCTTCCGCTTGGACGGATGCCGACCGCCGATGAGTTTTCGCGCTATTCGGAGCTAATCGCCGCCTTCGGTTCCGCGAAACGAGCTTTGCGTCACCTCCTCGCGCGCGGCAGACAAGAGATTTTTGATCGGGCCGAGGCCGCGCGAAAGTCTGACCTTCTTGTCTATCTCGCGAGTTCCAATCTGCGAAAGGCAATTCCCTTCTCGCATCTCCCTGACAGCGTCCGCACGGACATCAAGGTCTTCTTCGGAAATTATCGACGGGCTTTGTCGGAGGGCCGCGAATTGCTCCACGCGGCGGCCGACGCTAACACGATCGTGCTCTCATGCGATGAGTCCGCTGTCGGATGGCAAGACGGCCGCAGCCTTTACGTCCGGGCGTCTCTGGTCGATCGGTTGCCCGTCTTGCTCCGAACCTTTATCGCGTGTGCCGGGCTCTTGTACGGGGACCTGCAAGAAGCAGATATCGTAAGAATTCACAAATTTTCCGGAAAGGTGACGTTCCTTACCTTCACCGATTTTGATTCCGCCCCACTTCCCGTATTGGCTCTGCGAACAAGAGTCAACCTGCGAGCGGTCCAGGTTGATGTCTTCGACCATACGGGTGATGGCCAGCTCCTCTACTTCAAAGAGAGATTTCTGGAAGCAGACGATCCGCAGCGCGGGCGGCTTGTCGCAATCTCCGAATCGCTCAGAGAGCTAGGCATCGCCGATTCGACGTTTATGGGACCCAACGCTGCCCAACTGCGCCGGATTCTCGCTGAAGCAAAACGAACAGAGCTCGCTCACGAACTGGGGTTACCCTCAGGAAAGCTATCATGATCGAGATCGTTCACAATTTCGACCCAAGCCGGTTCATGTGGCTCTGGGCGAAGTACGTAACCGGCTTCAATGATAAGCACCACTGCACCAATAGCATCCGGGGTCGATATTCGCGAAAGTTCAGCAAGAACAACCCCGAATTCGCCGCGTCGCCGTTCATCATCATGGATGAACAACCGTTGGGGTCGTACAGAGCCCTATACATCTGTGGGGTGTCGAAGACCGGGTATTCCAGGAAGACCAACTATGCGCACAACGTGCATGTCGCAATTCGCCCGGAAGAGGGGACAGTCGAGGACTGGTCGTTTGAGCAATGGACCCTGCGCGTTCGCAACGGCAGGCTCTTGGCGGTTCCCGCATCGCCGGAGGAGCTACCACCCGAATATCGGGTTTTGCCGCCGGAGTTCACGACATGCCGCATCTTTCGGTGGTCGGCGTGTTATTTTTCCCGTTCCCCCGCCGGCAAGGTGGGGGAAACCGGTGGGGCATTCTGAAGGAACCGCTCCCGGCAAGGAATTCGTTCCAGCAAACCGTAAAACCCGCAAGTTTCCCGGCAGCATCATCACTGTGATGCAGTATGATGCTGTTATGCGGTCCCCAAAAACCTCAGGTGCGGACAAGCCAAAGGCGAGCGGAACCCGAATCACCATCACGCTCCCGCGCGAACACTACGAACATGTCCGCTCGATGGCCAAGAACAAGCGTGTCACCGCGTCTTGGATCGTTCGAGACGCAGTTGCCAAATACCTGGCGGACGACATGCCGCTCTTCGTTGGCCGAGAAGGAGCTTCGCGATGAACTATCGCTTCTCCGGGCATGAGAGTTTCCCATTCCGCTACACTTGGTTACCCAAGGCCATTCGCGGGCTGAAAGAAAATCCGTTCCTCTTTTCCAATGAGGATGGAGACGAGGCCATGGTGTCTTTGGGAATCGGCAAAAATATGGTGCGTTCCATGCGTTTCTGGGTTCAGGCGACCGGGATGGCGGCGTCGGGCGATGACGGAAGTCTGAAGCCTAGCGCGCTCGGGAAGATCCTCTTTAAAGATGCCGGACTTGACCCCTTCCTGGAAGATATTCAGACGCTGTGGGTTCTACATTGGAACATTGCCACGCAGAAGGAAGAGCCGCTCTTCGCCTGGCGGTTTCTGCTCAATGATTGGCAAGAATCGGAATTCGCGGAGCAGGGGGTTCTCAGAGCCTTTGAGCGCGAGGCCCAAAGGCTTGCGCGAAAGCTCTCTTCGGTCACTCTGAAGCAGCACTTTGAAGTTTTTCTGCACACGTACATTCCCACACGCGGCAAGAAAGCGGAAATCCTTGAAGACAATCTAGACTGCCCCTTGACCGAGTTGGAGCTCATAACAATTGTCGGCGAGCGGGACCTGGGAGGACACAGGCGTGAGGTCGTCTATGCATTTCGTCGAGAAGAAAAGCCAGCCATCACGACGGAATTATTCAGCTGGGCGCTCAACGACTTCTGGGAGAAGATGCATCCGAACGAGAAGACCCTCCCTGTCGCCGTGGTCGCTACCGGAGTTGGCAGCCCAGGTCAAATCTTCAAAATCCCGGAGGCAGACGTGATGGCCCGGCTGGCAGACATCGAGTCTGTGACGAACGGGGCGTTCTCTTATCAAGAGTCGTCAGCTCTTCCCCAGATGCATCGCGAGCGTCAAATCGATGCCTTCGCGCTTCTTGACGCCGCATTCAAACGCAGGTTTGCCCATGTCTGACCAACCAATCTCGGCGATTTTCAATATCACTCCACGATACCTGCGGTCAGTCAATCTTGAGCGGGATTTCAACGATCCGCGTTCGCTGGAGAACTACATCCTCACGCCACACGGGAGTCAATGCTTAGGTCAATTGGCGTTGGGTCTGCGAAGAGGGGGGACGGAGCGCGCCTGGCGTTTCACGGGCAACTATGGCTCCGGCAAGTCCAGCTTCGCGCTATTGGTCGCGCATTGGTTCTCGGGCAACGCCAGGAGCCTGAAGAGTCTTGTCGGAGACGGCCTTCGATACGAGGCATTTGGCGTCACGACGAAGCCGCGTTATGTTCCGCTCCTCGTTACCGGGTCCCGCGAACCGATGGGGCGGGCCATACTCCGCGCTCTTGTACGCGTCATGGATGAACAGTACGCGCGCGGGACCCGTTCGGCGTTGATCAACACGATCGAACGGGCCGTACAGCGTTGTGCGTTCACCGATACGGACGTTGTTGACTGGGTCACCCAGTGCAACGCGAAGCTGATCAGGGATGGAAAGGCCGGAGGCCTTCTCATTCTGCTGGACGAATTGGGGAAATTCCTCGAATACGCTGCGTTCCATCCGCAACAACAGGACGTCTTCCTTTTACAGAAGCTCGGCGAAGCAGCCGCAGCCTCGGGCGACCAGCCGCTCTTTTTGGTAGGCCTTCTCCACCAGAGCTTTGACGCCTATGCTGACAGTCTTGACCAGGCGACCCAACGCGAATGGGAGAAGATCGCAGGCCGATTCCAGGAAGTCGTTTTCAATCAACCGCTCGCACAGATTGTGCAACTTGCCGCCGCGGCAATTCACGTCCGCGAACAACTCCTGACGCCGGCCATCCGCGAGGACGCTCGGTCCGGGATGGAGGCGGCCTTCGATGTTGGCTGGATGGGCAGCGGCACAAACAGAGGCGACCTGGTCAAGCTCGCGGCGCGTGTCTTTCCTCTTCACGCGAGCGTCCTCCCGGTGCTCGTTCGAACTTTTGTCAGATTCGGCCAGAACGAAAGATCGCTTTTCAATTTCCTCCTGTCAAACGAGCCGTTCGGTTTGCAGGACTTTGCCCACAGGCCGTTGGCCATCGGCAATATGTACCGCTTGCCCGATTTCTATGACTACGTTCGGGCGAATTTCGGCCACCGCCTTTCTGTTCGTAGTTACCGCAGCCACTGGACTGAGATCGAATCAATGGTCGAAAGCTTCGCCACCTCAGATCCGATTCAGCTCAGCGTCGTCAAGACAGTAGGCATTTTGAACCTCCTCGACGAGGCCGATCTTGCCCCCACCGATAAGGCGATTCAGGCGGCACTCGGAGGCCCGAGCGGCTTGGGCTCGCATAAAGTTCGTGGCGCAATCGAGAGTCTCCATAAGTCAAGACGCATTCTGTTCCGCCGGGGCGTTTCCGGTTCTTACTGCCTATGGCCGCACACGAGCGTCGATCTGGAGGCAGAACTCCAAAAGGCCACAAAAAACGTGCCCCTCGTGACAAATGTCGGGGACGCCTTGAAAGAATTCCTTGAGAAACGGCCCATCGTCGCGCGGCGCCATTACATCCAGACTGGCAACTTGCGCTATTTTGATGTGCGCTACTGCTCATCCGCTGATCTGGAAAGGGTGATGCTTCAGCCGACGTCCGCGGACGGGCTCATCGTAGTGGCGCTGTGTGAAAACCTCGAACAGCGTGCCGCCGCCGAAGCCGTCGCGCAAGGCACGGCCGCCACCGGCAGGAAGAATTTACTTATTGCCGTTCCGCACGACCCATTGGTCAACCTCGCCGGACTTGTGGTGGATGCACAGCGTTGGGAGTGGGTGGCACTCAACACTCTTGAACTCAATGGCGACCGTTTCGCCCGTGAAGAGGTGACACGCCAAAAGAATGGCGCGCGACAGCGACTGGAGCGGCGTGTCCAGGACCTGCTGGGTCTCCGCTCTCTCGAAGGCGGGATGGCGTTACGCTGGTTCCGCGCCGGTTCTCCCGTGACAATTTCGTCAACGCGGGAGCTCCTGAGCCGCGTGTCGGAGATCTGCGACGACCTCTATGATCAGGCGCCATTGATCTCCAACGAACTCATCAATCGGCGCAATCTCAGTTCCGCGGCCGCAGCGGCGAGGATGCGCCTGATTGAGCATATTCTGACGGCTGCCGACAAACCTTATCTCGGCATGGATAAAACCAAGAAGCCGCCAGAGATGTCGATGTATCTATCCATCCTGAAGCGTGGCCGGGTCCATCGAGAAGACGGCGGTACGTGGCGATTGGTTGAGCCCGCAGGACGCACTGAGGCGCAAGATCCTTGCAGAATTCTCCCGACCTTTCGTGCTATCCGAAAGTTTCTTGACGAGCGCGGTGATGCACGCGTGAAAGTCAGCGATCTCTTCACGTATATGGAGCAGCCACCTTTAGGAATTCGTGGCGGACTGGCACCGCTTTTTCTAGCTCTTTTCGCCGCGATTCATACGGACGACGTCGCGTTCTACGAGGACAACACGTTCTTACGGGAAGTTCGCGGCGACGAGTTCATGCGGATGTCCAAAGTGCCGATAAGCTTCGATCTGCAGCTCTGCCGCATCGTCGGAGTTCGGTCCGACGTGTTCGAGTTGTTACTCAGGGTGATGGAAATCGCATCACCTGCGGCCAAGTCGGCCCAAATTCTAGATGTAGTTCGCCCCCTCTGCCAGTTTGTAGCCCAACTGCCGAACTATGCGCGCAATACCCGTCGGCTGTCTCCCGTCGCCCTTGCGGTCCGGGAGGCCATCCTGGCCGCGAAGGAACCCGTAAAGTTATTGTTTCAAGACCTGCCGATCGCCTGCGAAATGAAACCGTTCCCGGCCGATGGGCCTTCTTTGCCTGCCGCGGCAAAACAGTTCGCCATATGCTTGCGCGCCGCGATTGACGAACTGCGGAATGCGTTACCACGTCTTCTCGATCGGATGCGCGATTCTGTCCGAGCGGAATTTAATCTCGTTGGTGATTTTGTTGCTGTGCGGGGCCGTCTGGCTGCCCGAGCCGAGCCCCTGGTTGTCATGACGACCGACCCACGATTGAAGACGCTGTGCCTGCGCTTCACAGATCGCGCGCTCGGTGAGGACGCTTGGCTCGAATCCCTCGGTAGCCTCGTTGCGCTTCAGCCACCAAGCCGTTGGCGCGATAGCGATGAAGATACCTTCAATCGCGAGATGTCCGCGCAGGCACAACAATTTCGTAACCTCGAAAGCATTGCATTCAAGAAGCACGGTGCGGGCGACTGGGCCGAAGCCTTTCGCCTCGCGCTTACAAAAGAGGATGGTTCCGAAGCGCAGGAAGTCATTTACATCGAAAAGGAAGAGCGCGACGCAATCGATCAGATTGCTGAAGGAGTTCGAGCCATGCTGGGAAGCGATCGCCGCCTGGGAATAGCGGCAATCTCAAAGGTGGTCTGGCAATACATCGGCAAGCATTGAGTCCGCTATGAGCAAAACAGTCCGACACATTCTCAGTCTTTCAGGCGGCAAGGATAGTGCGGCCCTTGCAATCTACATGCGTGATCGTGTTCAGGAGATGGAGTACATCTTTCATGACGCCGGGAAGGAATTGCCTGAAACCTATGCATATCTCGCGCGCCTTCAGGCACACCTCGGAAAGGAGATTCACCGCACCACGCCGCCGAACAGTTTTGATCACTGGTATAAGGTTTACGGCGAGATCGTTCCCTCCAATCATCGGCGATGGTGCACAAGGATGCTTAAGTTAAAGCCGTTCGAAGACTATGTGGGGGACGACCCTGTCATCAACTACGTCGGTATTCGAGCGGACGAAGAACGAGTCGGCTATATCAGCCACAAGCCAAACATTAAGGCCGTGTTTCCGTTCCGCGAAGACGGCTTGGTCTATGCGGACATCGTTCGCATCCTTGAGGAGTCTGGCGTTGGGATGCCGGACTATACAGCTTGGGGGCGCACCCGCTCGGGCTGCTTCTTCTGCTTCTATCAGCAGAAGATTGAATGGGTGCGGCTCAAAGAGCAGTATCCTGAACTCTACGAAGAGGCAAAGGCCTACGAAAAGCCAAACAAAATCAATGGCAATGTGTTTCTCTGGTGCTCTGAGGAATCCCTTGCGGATATCGAAAAGCCGGAAAGGATGGCGCAAATCAAGGCTAACTGGGAAACAGCGCAGGCCAAGAAACGGGCGAGCTTGAAGAACAAGGGCCTGATGTCGGTATTGACGAACTTCGAGACAGACGACGAACCCCGAGAGGGATGTACCATTTGCTCCTTGTGAGGACATGAAGCGTGACGGGAAGGGACTGGATCAAATTCGTTCGAGAGTACGGGCCTGTCCCAACAAAAGACAATCTCTTCGACGAGAACCTCCGTCGTCGTTCCCATCGCCTCGGGATTCGGCAAATCTCATTCCAACACCCGCTGGAGGAGTTAGTCCTTGGCTGCTTCGACCGTTCTGAACAAGATTGGGTATCGGTAATTCTCACAGGCGATGCCGGCGACGGCAAGACCTTCCTCTGTGGCCGAGTTTGGGAGAAGCTTGGCGGCGACCCGGTTGCCTGGAACGGCAAGTCCGCGCATTTCGAACTTCCCTGCGGCGCCGGCGCGTCGCGGGCGCACGGCCTCACGCTTCACGTTATACGCGACCTGAGTGCCTGGGTGCCGGCGCAGGGAGCCCCTTGGCCGGACGACAAGCGATCCTTGATGGTTCGATTCGCCAAGTCGCTGTTCGACCCGTCCGCGGAAGAGATTTTTCTGATCGCTGGGAACGACGGGCAACTTGGAGAGACTTTCCGGCGCCTTGCCGACGATCCCGATATTGATCGGGCGTGGAGGGCCATCGAGGATCTCCTGGTTGCCGATATCCGACATCAAACCGGAATTCGGCTGGAACTCTTCAACCTAAGCCACGGCAGCTCGGTCGAGCTTCTCGATCGCACTCTTTCGGCCTTTGTCGCTCACGAAGGATGGCAACTCTGTTATGAACAAGCTACAGGGCCAGACGAATTCTTCGGCGCAAGTTGCCCGATACGGCGCAATTACGAATTGATAAAGGGTCCTTTGGTTCGCAAGCGTTTGTCTAGTCTTCTGGAACTGTGCGACCAAAACGGCTTGCATGTGCCGATACGACAGATCTTCATCCTGCTCGCAAACTCCATCCTCGGTCATCCTGACGTCAAGGATGGGCTAATGACCGCGGCCGACGTACCGGGCGTTCTTGCTGCAGGCACGAGGCACAAAGCAAGCCTCTACAACAACCTTTTCGGGGGCAATCTGTCAGAAAGACGCCGGTCGAACTCCGCGATATTTGACTACCTCGAACGCTTCCAGATTGGGACGGAGACATCTAATCGTTTCAATAACATCTTGATCTTTGGTGAATCGGACCCCAACCTTCAGGAACAGTTCAGCCGACTTCTCAGGTCTGACGACTTCTACGGCGCGGATGCCTCTTTCATGTCGAAGAAACGGGAATACGTAGAAGGCGCCGACGAGAATGTGGAGACGGCGCAGGAGTTCCTCGATCTCTTGGTAAGCCAGCGGCGGGCGCTCTTCTTCAAAATCCCCGACGAGGAAACGGAAGAGCTCAATGTCTGGGAGTTGACGGTGTTCCGCTACGGCGGCGAATATCTCTCTCAAATCCTCGGCACCTTGCGAACGGGGGGAGCGGTACGCAGGAGCATTCTGGCGCGCATTGTCCGAGGCACGAATCGAATTTTCACGGGCATGTTGCTGGGGAGTGAGCGCGATCTGCTCCTTGCCTCCAGCGCCAACCTCTCGCAAGCGCGTGTGTGCCGCTTTCTCGACGACAAGATCTCGGTCGCGCCGCGCCGCGGTGAAAGGGTTGAGATCGCTCTGGAGAATGGGCGCCCCGTGCTACGTGTAGATTTGGGTGACGGTCTCCATTGCACATTTAATTTGACTCTCACGCGCTACGAATACCTCAGCCGCGTCGCGGAAGGTGCTCTGCCGACAAGTTTCTCCAAAGAATGCTTCGAAGACCTCATGGCCTTCAAGAGTCGACTCATGCGCGAGCTCGCCAGGCGCACTCCTGATATCGGTGGCGGCGAGCTGGTGTTCAAGGTGCTGACCGTTGATCAAGGCGGAGCCGCACTCGAAGAGCCCATCGGAGTCACTTTCTGACATGATGACACCGACGACCAGCCAACCAGGACCCGGCGACACCAAGTCGGAGAGCTTTTGGCTTGAGGAGCAATTCTGGGGTCACCGCCTTTGGGACCAGCAATCGCCGTGGCTTGTATTCCTGGAGTTTCTCAGCGTTGCCGAATCTGCCTATCGCTCCCAGGGACTTTTCGATTCCGCAAAATCTCGTTATCCATTTGCCTATCATCCGTACCTCCGCCTTCACCTGCGGAACATCATGTTCAATGGTGAGCAACAACTGCTTACCATTGCGGAAAAAGTCCCCGACAGTGCTTCGGCGTGGAGGCAATGGCTCGAATGGGCGCGTGAGCAGGCCCGCGGGCTTGATCCAGACGAACGTGACTTTTCTTATCTAAAACAACGTTTTTCATCCTTCCAGCATTTCGCACTCTTGATTCGCGCGCTGCGCTCCTGTGCCGTCGAAGGTGACCTGAACAAACGGTGGAGTTCGCGCTTTATCTTTCCCTTCGGAAGGTCTTCCACCTTCGTCGACGTGGATGTCACGAAAGAGGGGCGAATCGAGTCGCAATACATCAACTTCGGTCGCTCAGGTGAGCTGCTTTACCAGATGCTGGCGCGCAGCAAGCGGGCGTCCGATCTTGCATCACTGTTTCCGGCAAAGCTGTTCAGCGCGAATAAATGGGATGACCTCGTCCGCCTTCTGCAGCCGGATAGCGCGGAGGTGAGGACACTCAAACGGGGTGCCGGCGTGTCCTCGTATCTTCCCTATGATGAGCATCCCTGTTACGAGCTCATCAGTGAGGATTGGTGCGACCTTCTCAAACTCGATTTGCCTGGGTTCGATGTCATCCCCTATCTGGTCACTACGGGAACATTCGGCCTCTTCCTGTATCAGCTGCATACAAGCGCGTATATCCTGGCGCGTCCGCGAATTCCGGCAATCATCTGCGAGGTGGTCGCCCCGCGAAAGGGTCTGGTACGTGAATTATCTGTAGACAGCTTCGATACCAATAGCAACCTCTCGATGGAGAGCCTGAACAGCATTTTTGTGAAGGTCGAGAGTTCGGACGAGTGGACTCTGGCGGGATCTCCGATGGACGTGCTGGCGCGACGGCAGGCGATTCTAAAACGAGAGTTTCGATGGGAGGAGGATAGTGGAATCACCGATCCCGATGACTTATGGAGCAGCTTCAAAGAATCGGCCCGCGCGCGACATCGGCAGCATTTCGGCATGGTTCACCGCAGCTATGGTCGTGGAGTTGGTCTTGTTTCAAGACGCGGCACCAACCGTTTGCGTTACGCGCCGACTGACGCATTTCTAAAGGCGATCTTGTTTGCGAACGTGAAAAAGCGAATGGAATTCACCGAGTTCCTCCGGCACCTGTTCGAGCGCTACGGCCTAGTGTTCGGCGAAGAGGAAGCTGAGCAGATTATTGAGAGCAGTGATATGGATACCAAGCAGTTTCACGCCAACAGCCTTCGGCTCGAACAACGGCTCAGCAGCCTGGGGCTACTTCGGCGTCTGTCCGATTCCTGCGCGTATGTCGAAAATCCTTATTCAAGCTAACTAAATGACAAGCGATGATCTCATTGGCAAGGTTGTAGCCCGCTACCTGCGACAGAATATTCCTCAGGACAAGGACGCCAGCACCGCGCGCTATCTTCTGGATTCCTTATCGGCTGAGCAGACCGCAAGCATTGCCAAGGCTATTGTTTCTGATGCGGCGCTGGCTGCCCAGATAGAGATCAAGCTTCCTCATCATTGGGTTGGACACCTGGGCCTGCCGGAAGACTGCCTTACGACTGAGCGTGCTACGTATTATCGAAACTCCCCTTGCGCGAAACCGATGCTACTCACAGCGACACGGGGAGATGACGAGCGTCAATCGCTCGCGGACCTCACGCCCATCGATTCCAATCAGATCCGCGCAAATGTTGACCTGTGGATCGATGTCGCCGCCCACGGCCTTCCCCTGATGGAGGACCATCGTCGATGGTGGCAGGTTGCCCTGACCGCTTTGCAAGAGGTCGCCCCGGTCAGCTTGGACTGGTTCGCTCAATACATCCTGGCAACCCGTGAACGTGTCGAAGACGGTAAAACCCTCCCGGAAGCTCTTGGTGAGGCTCTTCCCGCGTTGCACTGGCCACGAAATCCTGGGCTTTTCCGCTCTCTGAGCGATAAGGTCCTTGGGCGACCAAGCAAATGGCGAAGCCTCTACACCCATGTTTCCAAAAGGCAGGCGTGCTACCTCAAGAAGAAAAACCCTAAGGATCAAACCCTTTCCTCTGATGAAATCGCCGGAGCTTTCGAACGGGTGAGGCATCAAATCCCGGACGAGTTGCACTCCACGATCGAGACTTTCATTGCTGCCGATCCGAAGTGGAACGCGGAAGCTGAGGCGCTTGCGAACTTAGAGTGGGAGACTATTGCGCCGATTTTTGACGGGCTACAGCGCGAAACCTTCAACCTGGGGCGCGAAACCATCAGGTTCTATGACGAGCGAAAGCCGGACTTCCAGCTGACAGAGGCCGAGCTCGACTACCTCACGTCTCTGGAGCAGCGTGGCCGCGTCAGCCAGCCTCTTGATGATGACGTTGAGTTTTACAATCAGCACCGGGGTGAACTGAAGGAACACGCCCCGCTCAAGTCTCGCTGGGATCGCTTGGTCTTCGGTTCACCTGTCGAAGCGACGGACTTCCTTCTCGGGCTCGCTTTGTGCTTTGAGTCGTTGTTCGACCAAGACATCTTCGGCGCCAAACGAAAGTTGGTTATTTCGACGGAACGTAAGGCCAAGAAAGACTTACGCAATGTCAATGTGGACGCTGGCCTCTACTTCGCATTCCGCTATCGCTCCCTGAAAGACCTGCTGCCAGGGGGAACCTTCGACGTCGGTGCCCTTTTTCAGTTTGAAGCGTTGGCGGAAGCGTGGGCAAAGGAACCGAAATACAAGCCGAATCGCTCCACAGCACGGAAGGCGATCGAGATCAAGTTTTACGTCTCCTTGCTCGTGGACGGTGAGGAGTCGTCACATCGGCAGCTTATCTGGCGCTTCGAGCCCGAATCAATCGCCAGTGAACTTTTTGGGGACTGGGCGGACCGACTTTCGGCGCATCCATTTCTTTATGGCTCGGTGGAACGCCAGACCGTCGCCTCTAAGGGTGGGCTCCAAGCGATAGACCTGCGCAATGTGCGTAGTCTTGGAGCGCGACCGGGCCAAGATCGCGGAGCGCTAGTTCCCTCGTATAAACGGGATCGAGACCTCATTTTGCTGTGGCATGCCAACCTTGACGAAGCGAAATCAAAGGGCGCTGTAACTGGCACCGTCGGTGACGTCCTGGCCAATCACTTCGACACGTTTGCTAGAAATTATGCTGCCGCCGTATCCAATTTCCCTAAACAAGGTGTACTCTGTTCCGACATCGAGACCCAGTTTGATTCCTTTGGCAGCCTTCTGGACGCTATCTGCCGTCACGCGAAGGGTGACCGCAACCGCGAACTACTACTGAAGCCGATACTTTCGATTGGGGTCGTACCCGTCAGAGGCGGTGTCGCTGCCGCCATCGTTGCACCGTGGAATCCGCTTCGAATGCGAGCAATGGCCGTGAAGGCTCGGCGCTTCGCTGGCCTTGTCAAGCACCTGCTTACGACTGAAAATGTGCTGTTCGGTGACGCCAAGCTTTTCTTCAAGGAATTACGCGAAGCGGAGGAGCACCCGCATTACCCCGAGATCGTTTTGGGATGGCGCGAACGGAAACCGGAACTCCTGGCCTTAAATGACTCGTTCTTAGACTACTCACTGCACGAGTTGCCGATTGGTGACGACGCGAACGGCGCAGATACAAATGACAACCCAGCCGAGAGCGCGAGCCAGATTGTCGAGATGATCCGGCGATATCTTTCTCTTTTTCCCCACGAGAAGGCAAAACTCTCGGCTGTTCTGTATAACTGCGACTCTGCCGGTCTCCCCCAAGCGGTCGTGTCTAAAATCAACGACCTGCACGAGGATGACGACGATATGCGCTGCGAGGTGATCCTTCGGCATCGTAACCGCAAACAGCTTCATGCCCTATATGAAAGCATTGTCGAGTCCGCCGACTCTGGCGCGGACTCTTTCGTTGCGAGCGAAGCCAGTCGAGACTTCATGGCGCGGCTTCGAATCGGAATTATGGCCGATCAGGCACCCGTGCCTGACGCCAAGGACGGCCCGCAGGCCGACCTAGTCTTTCTCCACGATGTAATCTCGCGGCACGCGCGTGTCGAATGGTATCGGGAGAGTTCAGAGCCGGTGGCGGTGCAAGAGTTGGTCCCATCCCATTGGTCTCGCCGTCGCCCGTCTCCCGTAGACGAGGAGAAGTCGATCGTCTATTTGTGTTGCCCTGTTCAGTCGCAAGTAGGCTGGTCTTACATCACGGCCGTAACGTCCTTTTTCAAAGGCGATTGGGACGAAGATCCGAACCGAAGGTACCTGCCGGCCCGACAGCTCGACTTCAACGACCCCGAGACCGCCGATATTTTTTACGAGACCCACAACCTCGGCAATTGGGTCGTGAACTACGACGAACTCCTTGACAGGCGTCAGCTTCTCAATCAGAACGTCAGGGTTATTCGCTACAAGCAATCGGCGACCCAGGGACGGAACATGCTCGTTTCGTCAAGGGCCTCACTCGGCTTGCTACACGCCATGCTCTTTAATCGCATCAAGGACTTGGTCCCAGACATCGCTGACAACGACGCTCGCGCTGTGGCACAGAAATTCATCGAGGATGCGAACCAGATCTCAGGCGATATCGTGCTGCGAGCCGCGAAGCGGGGGAGAAACGCGAGCGAACTGCTGGGATTAGTCCTCAGTAGCTATCTCGTACGCCATGAACTTGGTGTCAGCCACAAGCTCGGATGGTATTTCCTCGACGACTACGCAGAATGGCTGGGCCAGGCAGAAGAACATATTGCGGACTTGCTAGTACTCTGCCCTGAGGTTCTTGTTGACGGTGAGATGCGCCTTTCAGTGGTCATTACTGAGTCGAAGTACGTCATGGAAACGGCTCTGGCCGAAAAACGCCGTGAATCGCAAAAGCAACTTCGCGATACCGTGCGCCGGATGAGAGACGCGCTTTTCGGTTCTCCAGAACGCCTCGATCGTGAGTTGTGGCTATCCCGCTTTTCAGACTTACTCCTTACGGGCGTCCAATACACCGCCAGCGACAAGATAGACCTGGCGGCCTTCCGTCGCGCCGTGAGGGACGGGCGCTGCAGGATTAGCATTAGGGGATACTCGCACGTTTTTGTCTCTGGCCCTTCGGAGGCATCGGAGTGCTCGGACTTTGTTGAGGTTGCCGATTCCGATGGGTCATTTCAGGAGGTCTATTCGCGGGCGAAGACCAGAGCGCTTGTAGCCGCTTATGAGAAAGGTAGCTCGCCGGCTAAGTTACGCGGTACGGTCGTTGAAAATGAAAGGATCCACCGACGTGATTTCGAGACGATTACAGAGGTCAAGCGGTTGCTCGACGCGATCCCAACGACACCAGAGGCCGGATCCAGTGCGAAGAGCCAGTGCGAAGCCCCGCGGCAGGTAGCTGAAGCCATACCCACAGCAAACCCGACGGCATCTGGTGAGACCGTGGCGGCAGGCGTGTGGGCTTATCCTATCGTGCCCCAGATGCTGGCAACGCCAAGAATGACCGTTCAAGTTTCCGCGGCGGAGGAGGAATGGGTCAAAGCGACCGTATCGCGCATGCGTTCGGCGCTACAGCAGTTCCAGCTCAATTCCAAGCTCCTGACCGCGACGCTTACACCGAACGCCGCACTTCTTAAGTTTCAGGGCGCAACGAACCTGACCGTCGATCAGGTGCTGAAGAAGCGACTGGAATTCCTCACAACCCACGGTATTGAAATCGTTGCCGTGAGACCCGAACCGGGTGTCGTGGCGGTCTCCGTGGCACGTCCGAATCGGGAGGTGCTTCACACGTTGGATGTGTGGCGCCGATGGGCGCCGGACAGCACACACGGTAATGTCAAGTTGTTGATCGGCGTGCGCGAAGAGGATAGTAGTCTCCTCTTCGTTTCTCCGGTTGACAATGCACCGCACACGTTGATTGCCGGTACGACTGGCAGCGGAAAGTCCGTTTTGATGCAGAACATCATCCTGGCTATCGCGTGCACGAACACGCCGGCTGAAGCTCGAATCGTCCTCATCGACCCCAAGCGCGGGGTGGACTACTTCGCCTTCGATCGACTTCCTCATCTTGACGGAGGCCTCATCGACGACCAGACTACTGCCGTGGCCAAGCTCAACGACCTTGTGGCGGAGATGGATCGCCGTTATTCGGTGCTTCGCCAGAACAGAGTGGGAGACATCTATAAACTCAACGCCAAACCCGATGCTACGGAGCGGCTCCCTTTCCTTTGGGTCATCCACGACGAATTTGCCGAGTGGATGATGACAGACGAGTATCGTGACACCGTTACAAATACCGTGAATCGCCTCGGCATCATGGCTCGTGCGGCAGGGATTTTTCTGTTCTTCGCGGCACAGCGCCCGGATGCCGATGTAATGCCGATGCAACTCCGCACGAACCTGGGGAACCGACTGGTGCTTAAGGTCGATGGGGAGGGGACATCCGAAATTGCATTGGGCGAGAGGAACGGAGGCGCTGAACGCCTTCTCGGCAAAGGTCATCTTGCAGCCAAGCTCGTTAACATTCCCTCCATCGTCTACGGCCAAGTTCCCCTGATCGGCGATGCGGAACTGGCACAACTGTTGGAGGGAATTCGTCAGGGACACAAATAACAATGGTGCTCCCAATGCTCGTGAACCATGAACGACGACGGTATCCTTAACACCGAGGAAGACCTTAAGATTAAGGTCATTTCTGAGTGGTTGCGGGGCCACGGGTTCCGCGCACCAGATATTTCTTTAGAAAAGACATTTGAGCTCCGCTTTGGGCGTTCGACCCTCGTCATTGGCGCACCCGAAACGGCTTGTCGGCATGCTAGATGTGACTACTTAGTTCGGGCACATGACGGAAGAAACCTAATGATCATCGAAGCAAAGGCCCCCGGCGAGCGTCTCGATGATCAGGTAAAAGAACAAGGCATCTCGTACGCGCGAGCCCTTAGACATGGAGGGATTGCGCCGTTTACCGTGCTCACAAACGGTAAAGACACCTTAATCTACGACTCCGGAACAGAGCAATTGCTCAATGGCACGCTAATTCCCTTGGACAACCAGCATGTTCTAAACGGGTTTCGTTATTGTGGCGATGATATCGCGCTGCGCGCAGAGGCTCTCAGGGTGCTCGTATCGCTATCGCCAGAGAATTTGCTGGCGTTTTGTCGCAACTCGGTTAACGATCACCTCCGTTTACTTCGCAGCACCGATCTGAAGAGCGGGAAGAAGTATATACCCCAACTGTACGTAGAGCGGCCGACCGCGACCACACGACTCAATGAAGCGTTAGCGAAACCGGATCGTGCTGTAACACTTGTCCTGGGCCCACCTCAGGTTGGAAAGACAAATCTATTATGCCACTTCACAGAGGCTATTCTGTCTCGGGGCGAGCCATGCCTTTTCTATCCGGCGATAAGTATTAGAAAGGGATTAACTGAGCAGCTTGCTGATGACTTCCAATGGTCTTTTGGAGGAGAACAATCATTGCCTGCCATCGCGCAGAAGCTCAACGCCGTGTTAGCTCGAACCCATCAACAGCTCCTGATCGTTGTCGACGGGTGGAATGAAGCGGAATCCGAGATCGCTTGCGCCCTCAATGATGAGTGCCGCCGGCTCGCCACATGTGATGTCCGATTTGTGTTAAGCATGACCAACATTGCGGCCCGCCGGCTCCTCGTCGACAAGGCGAATAATACAGGATTCGTCGCAGATACAGTGGGTCTTTCGCGGGAAATGATTTCACTGGTAGAACTTGCGCCAGAGAAGTTGCGGGCGGGAGCGGGTAGTTGCGATCAGCTGAACGTAGTTGGTGTCGAGCGGTATTCGGCGGAAGAGGTTGACCAGGCTTACAAGACGTATTCAAGGCACTACTCGGTCCAGATTCCTGAAGGAGCGTTCCGAAGTGCAGACCCATTTCTCATCGGTATTGCAATGCCACTCTTTGCCAACGACACTCTGCCACTATCCCTCGATGAACCATCCATTATTGAACTTCATTTGGATCGTAAGGCGGAGCAGGTGGGGACCATCGATCCTGTCTCGGTTAGAGCTCTTCTCCGCGTGCTCGGCGAGGAGGTCTTTCAGAATGGTGCCCCAGTTTCGGAGAACGCGCTGCTGGCTCGGTGCGGACTTGCGATATCGGCATCCTTTGATGTGCGGTTATTTGAAGCGGCCCTTTTGATTCGCCGAGAGGACCGTGGAGTCCGGACAATCGATTTCTACTACGATCGCGAACGCGCCTTTGTAATTGCCGAGTGGGTACGCAAGTGGCCAGTCACGATGGGATCATCCTTTGAAGCACTTCGCCAAGAGATTGTCCTGGCGATGGCGACTGGCGCCGGAGCCGAGGCGTTACTCTGGTTTTTCGGTCAGCTGAAGTATATCCGTTATCTTAAGGATGCCTGTGAGCGCCTTGACACGTTCGGGGATGACCGTGTGAGGAAAGCCTTACTGTCGGCAATCCTGAAGGTGCTCTCCACCTCTGACCGAAATGATGAGTGGATGCGAGAATGCATGGAGCGATGTTTGGGGGATGCAAGTAATCTCGTCCGTTTAGAAGCCGTGAAACTAATGACATTGTTAGCTGATGAGGCAGAGAGCATCGTAGAGCATTTGTCGGCGGACTCCGTACTAATCGCTGACCTGTTGACGATTGATGATGAGTATCCACTGTCTAAGGGCGCGGCCGGCCAGATAGTGCTAGATGCATTGAGCGAGCTCCATCACCGGACGAGTGAAGACGGGGGCGACTCTTCTCCAGTGTCAGCTATTCTTAGCCGGTTGGTGCATAGTGAGCAGCCAAGCCTGCGCCGAGCGGCCTCCAGAGCGCTCGGCAGCATAAGCCCGCAAGTGTTCTTTGACACGGTGTCCTTGTGGATCGGCCAGGGTGTTTCCCGAACCACCGGTGATGCTGTCTTTGCCGGCGTCGAACAGGCGATCCACACGCTCGGTGAGTACTATTATGGATCATACTGCCCGGGGTACCTAGAAGCATTAAAACAGGACGGTGCCCTGGAAAATGAATACGAACGAATGATTCAGCTTTTGGCCCCCACGATCCGATTTTTCGGCCGCGGGAAATGTCAGGGGCTTGTTGACATTCTCGGCGATCTTTGCCCTGCAGGTGTTGCGGAAGTCATCGAGACAATGGGCTCTACGTATAATCCCAACCAGCTTGATTTGGCGTTTTAGGCGCTAGAGCAGTTTCACACTGCCGTGCTTAAGAAAGATCGGCCACCTTTGACAGCTCCGACGTCCTCCAAGACCAATGTCTCATTGTTCGCCCGGTTCAATGGGCGGGTTGTCACCAGGAGCGGAGCTGTGACCTGGGGTTGGTTCGGTGGTGGCCTCCGCCGATGAATCCGCTACGTTGGCTTCTTCCTGAATTGGTCCAAGCGAACTATCGGGCGTTTCTGGTGCGAGGATATCTATGACCAATACAATCTCGCCGCCGCCGAACTGTTTTATGTTCTTGCCCTGCGGATATCCCTGCCACCAAAAGGCTAATGGGGTTTTAAGGTGGTCTTCGGGTGACCACTTATTTCCGTCTACGCGCTTCAACTCCTGTTCGCGTTCGAGGAGGCCGTACCAATAGGTCGTGGCGCCTCTTGCGGTTAGTGCCTGTTGTGCGAGTTTTTGCAATACGCCGGACTTCGCGGCTTGATGCGGCCCCGCCGGAACCGTCGCTGCAAACGCCTGAAATCGTTTCGCTGCGTTTTCCAGTGCATCGCGCAGATACGAAACTGCGTCAACCGTCAGGATGAAACAGTCTACCAACTCGCCCTTCCTTCGGAATCGGCCGAGAATCACTTGGCCCCGAACACGTTCACCGAACGGCTCCAGTGTGCTGTCGGCGCTCCGCAAAAACATTCGAAAATCTCCCGGATTCGTAAGCGGAGGCGTCACAGGCACACCGACACGGCCTAGGTCAGCCGTCCAAGTATGCTGCACGGCCAAAGCGTGAACTAACCCCAATCGCGTGACGCGGCGATATCCACCGCTTCGGCACCAGGTTTCAAACTCTCCAAGAAGCACAGTAAAAACGCGTTTGTGATCCCACAGCACACGGAACGCCAAGCCATCGAGTTCGAAGAGCTCTGTCCGAGCGATCGCTTTACTGTCGGCCGACTGGTTAAACGCCTCCAAATGACCGGGGATCAAATAAATCGGGAGTGTTGGATCGGCTAGGCGTTTGGGATTTATCGGAGAGAACTGGAGATCGCACGCCGGGTTGACGACCATGAACACGACTCGGTGATCGCTATTGGCAAAAATATCCCCGAGGGCCAGCCGGGGCATGGGTGGCGAGACTTGTGGATTCTGTAAATGCTGAAGTGGATGTGGTGCGAGATCTTCTATGCCCGGGTCCGTCAAGACTTGCTGGTAAAGCCGCCTGACTTGAGGACTGGGCTGTGCAGAAGAGGGGAGGTGTTCCGAAAAACGCTGCCCGTCAAGCGCGATGCGCGCCGTGCGGACAGCGGGCTGATCGCGCAATCGATAACTAATAGCCGCGGCGATCAGATCGAGCATGTAATCGCCAAGAGGTTCACCGTCGTCGGAGAGGCTCAAACGCTGAATGAAGGAATAATCCTGAGCATCCAGTTCCAGCAATGCTTGCCGAAAGTCCTCGCTTGTCGCCTTCAGTGATCCCATGACAGCCTCGAAGAACTCATGAATCGCCAGCAGGGCAGGTTGACCAACTCCCCAGCAACCGAGCTGGATGTACAGAGATTCGTGATCCGAGGCCTGCGCCTTCGACAGGCAGGCGAATGTGCTGGCCAAATAATCTGTTCGTCGGCGGAACTCCGCGCGGACCTCGGTAAGCTCGGCCCGATCGGAAATAAGAACCAGAAATGGCCGTTGGGCTCCCAGGCTGGCGAGCTGGCCGGCGATTTTGACCGCCAGCAATCCCGGCTCTTGCTTTACCTGAGTTGTCCCGCTCTCGGCCAGTTCCTCCTGCTTCAGCACGAGGAGTTGCGCATCACGTTCAGGCTGAAGACAGTAGTCAAGAAAGACAAGGGGCACACCTGCGGGGACAGTTTCCCTCGTCCCCAACCTGTGTACCTCTAGCCCGAGTTGGCCCAAATTATCCGCCAGTCGCACCAGCGTGTCGAAGCGCTGTTGATAGACGTTAAACAGCAACTGTGCATGTGGTCTGAGAGCTTCATTCCATTGATCGCGGCACGACCAGAGCTGTCTGCCGCATTCGAGATCGAAATCCTCGGCTTCCTTGAGGTCCTTGCAAAACTTCTGGACCTCACCAAGCAGTTCTGCGTCATCCGAGATGGCCATAATGAAGCTGTCCATCCCCGTCTCTAGCGCTTCGTTCGGGACGCCATCAAACACATCATCGATGATGGCAGCGTGTGTAATTTTCGAAGTCTTGAGGCGTTGTTTAATGAAATCCGGAGCCCCAGCCGGAGCCGAATCTGTTGGGCTCATGCTGACGGCCCCTCCGGGAGAGAAAGCACAAATGTGTTGTAACGGCCCGGTTGGGTGCGCTGCTCATCGGAGAGCGTGAGCGTAGCGTCGTGATAGCGCGCGACATCGCGGGCGATGAACAGGCCAAGGCCCTTTCCTAATCCTGGTGGCTTGGTGGTGAAGAACGGCTGAAATATCCGGTCTTTGAACGATTCCAAGACGCCCGGCCCGTTATCAGTGACACGCACCTCCCGTGCCGTTGCATCAACCTCGACGACTATCTCCGGCGCGAAGTCCGCGTCCACGAGCTTGCGTTGCTTGAGCCAATACAGGGAATTGTCAAGCAGGTTTTCCAGGACCTGCACGATCATGCCCTTCACCATCTTCACTGTCAGACGGGCATGCGATGGCCGCGTTCTTACTTCACAAACAATATGGTGGCGCTGCAGCTCCGCGCTATGGCCCTCCACAATCTCCCGGGTGAGTTGGACAACGTCGAACGACTCTTTGCGTTGCCTGCCAGAAGTGGTGGCTGGGTCGAGCGTCTTCAAACGTTTCTCAAGCGTCTTCAGCTGCAATTCCAGATTGCTGAGTGCCGGCGGCAAAGGCGCCTTACCACCCCGGTCCTTCGTAGACTCCAAAGCGGCAAGGGCATAGCGCGTTGAACGGTTGAGCTCGTGTGCGATCATTTCAACCAGCAAGCCCAACCCGGCCAGGTGGACCAATTGGGCCCGGCCCTCATGCATTTCTTCCGCCTTTTCCTGAGCAGCGGCCATGATCTGTTCTAGCTCGTCGATGGCCGAGTCCATGGCTGCAATGATCTTCTTCTCCTCGCGGATTTTCGGATGCTTCGCCTTCAACAGTTTGAAGTTGTTGTAGAGCTTCTCCCGCTCCTCCGCAGCGCGTTGCGTTAATTCATCGAGATTCAGATCTATCGCCGCACGTTTCTCATCTTCGATTTCGTTTAGGAATCCGCGAAGTTCTCGCTCAAGAATGTGCTTCAGAAGGGCGATCAGTGCTTCCTTCTCCGGGCAGTCGCGCAGCCCCTGACGGTTCGTCTGGTCGGTAAGCGCGGGATTGGCATCACTGGTTATCTCAACCTTGCCGATGAGTTGTTTACGGTTGACCTTGTAGCCACCGGATGCGAGGGCCTTTCGGTCCAGATCCAACCAATCGTCATCCGGCTCGCCGTAAGGGTGCACGCGAAATCCGTCGCGAAATAACATGAGGCCGCCGGACCAGGAATTGACCCACTTCACTAATTCGGGGCCGTCAGGCTTCCTTTCTCGCAACGCCTGGCGATTAAACCAGTACACCCGCGTTGAAAACGGACCAAGTCGCCACGCGGCTGTCATCGAGACTCCCACTCCGAGTGTTGCCGTGAGGTGCGTGAGGTCGTCAATTGCGAAGTGGCGCACGCGCTCACCGCCCATGTACGTGACGGTGCCGGCCAGTTTCAGTCGCGGCGCGTTCTGGCTCCCATCCACGTCGAATCTAGCGTCGACGCTTGCGGATGCGATCTTGAGCAAATCGGTTTCAAGCAAGCGTACTGGCACGCCCGTGCCATTAAAGCGGAGATGCACCTTATAGCGGCTTTTGGGCGCGAATGGATCGGACAGCTTGCTAACGCTCTCATCTGCGTATTTCTTGAGCCTGAGTTCGTCCCAGCGCGCCTTTAGGTTTGTAATCAGAATCCTCGTGCCGCAGACCTCAGTGTCCGACTTTGTTTCGCCGAACTGAGGGGCCACCTTCACGTCATCTATTGACTGATCGATGTCATGAGCAAACGCAGTCCAGTCAATCTCCAATAGATTCCAGCGGGCCTCACCTTTTTTGGTAGTCTTGACCTGCACCGCATCGCCCAGGCGCATCACGGAAAGTCGACCTAATCCCTTTTCGCCAAGGATGGGGCGCTTCTTCTCGCCGTCTTGCGCGTTCAACCGCTGGGCATTGCGTTCTTCAAGACGGTTGCGTGTGCCGATAGTCAGATAGATTTCGTCGAGATCGGCGCGGGACATGCCGTGTCCGGTATCGCTGATGAGTATGAAGTTGGCTTCTTCGGCAAGACCGCAAAGCGCAGTGGACTTGCGAGCGTCACGTACAGATGACACCCATTCATCGGCTCCGGGAGCCCCCTCGTCAAAATGTTGAAGAAGGTGGGTTCGGAGTCGCTCAGTTGCGCCCTCGACCCTTTGGCGAACTGCGTCAATAAGTGTTGGGAAATCTCCGGGCCAATCCGGCAAGCGCACGACGATTTCGACTTTTACGTCGGGCGATCCTGCATCAAAGGCGTTCTTGATCAGCTCGAAAAGTGCTACAGCGTCTGAACTGATGAGTTCCGCCCCGAGGTGAAGCAGGGTGCGGGCTTGGACTTTAAAGGCCATTCGTGAATCCTGTCAACGTTGAGATAGAGTGCGCATACGCTGGTTGACTGACATCACGTTGGGGGCGGATAAGGCCTAACGACAACGCTCGACAGCAAACCTCAGGCATCGAAGCACCTCCGCAATTTCGTCGCTGTTGTTCAAATGAGAAAGGCTAAATCTTACGGCTTCATGGGCCTTATCGTACGACCCCGTCATGGCCTGAATCACATGTGACGGCGTGATGGAGTCTGAAAGACAGGCCGAACCTGAGGATACACAAATACCTTCCTGATCCAGGAGGGACACCAACGTTTCCGAGTCGATTCCATCAAAGCCGATGTTCGTCGTATTCGCTATCCGAGGGGCGTCGATTCCATTTCGGTACGTTCCGGGTATTTCGGCCAAGACTCGACTTTCAAGCTCATCACGCAGGCCTCGAACTCGTTCGCTCCAAAAAGGCTGTTCAGCTTGGGCCATCTCGGCCGCTCGGCCGAATCCAACAATGGCGGGAACATTTTCTGTGCCGCCTCTTCGGTCATCTTCCTGGTGCCCACCGTAAAGCATCGCCGTGAACGGAGTCCGGGTTCCAAGGGCTAATGCACCGGCACCCTTGGGTCCAAAAAGCTTGTGCGCGCTGATGGTGAGGTAATCGATCGAAAGGTCCTCGAGGTCTATGGGCAATTTGCCTGCGGCCTGTACGGCGTCACAATGAAAAAGGATGCCGCGTTCTAGGCACAACTCGGCTATGTGCTCGACGGGATTTACAACCCCGGTTTCGTTATTAGCCCACATCATCGACAAAACTGCCGTGTCTGGTGTAAGCGCCTCACTGAGCGCTTCGACGTCAACGACGCCCGATGGCAGAACCGGAACGATTTGAACTTCGACGCCGCGCCTCGCCACCGCTGAGCAAAAATTCAGGACTGCCGAATGCTCCGTTGCGGTCGTTACGATTTTTCGCTTCTTGTCCCGTGCTTGGACTGCTGCCGACAGCGCCGTGTTATTGGCCTCCGTAGCCGAGCACGTGAAAACGATCTGCCGTGATTCAACGCCAACAAGCGAAGCCACCCGAGCCCGCGCTCTATCAATTGCTTGGTGGGCCCTGAGGCCGAACGAGTGAGCGCTACTGGGATTCGCCCATTCGTCGGCGAAGTAGGGCTCCATCGTTTTCCAGACGGCCGGAAGTACTGGCGTCGTCGCGTTGTAGTCCAGGTAAATCACAGATTGTATACTTCTTTTCGACTAGGCAACCGGCGCGAGTCAAGGTCCCGTCCATGCCCGAATTCCGCCAACTCACAGGTTGGCGGATAAGCGACTCTCGCCGCGTGGAAGTGTCGTTTTTCACCCCACCGTGACCCTTTTGGGAACCTACAAGTATACCTCCAACGTCGCTCTTGGCGGTCAACGTTGGCGGGTCAACACGCTGCTTCAACCAAAACCGAATCAGCATCTTGGAGAGCGTCGTCCTCCAAAAACCGACGAGTCCCTAGCCCAATGACCCCACTTTCCGGAGCTGCACAAGGGCGCACCTAACCACAAGGAAAGCTTCAGGACGCGGCTCGTGCTCGGAACGCGCCCACGTCATCCCTTCGACTGGAGGGGTATGCGAACACAAGCCAACGTGCGTGCTGGCCCAGACTGGTCCCGCCGGTTAAGATCGTTTGGCGTCTCCCTGCCGGGAGGAAACCCGCACTTGGTCAGCAATCCAGAGTTCCATGCGTTTCACGAGCTGACTCAATGGAATCTCGACGGCATCCGCAATCTTCCACAATCGGCTCACGGTTGGGTTGATGATCCCGCGCTCTACCCGACTGATGTATGTCCGGTCGAAGCCGCAATCGGCGCTGAGGCGTTCCTGCGAGACGCCGGCCTGATCGCGGAGTTCGCGCACGACGACGCCGATGGCCTTTGCCTTCAGATCGGTCGGCTGGATTTGCCTCTGGCGCCGTTGCATGGGCAAATCCGATGGTGGTAGTGTTGAAGCGTATTAGCCAACGGCATATACGCCTCATTTTGAAGGTGCGTGCGTCAGGCGGCGTGGGCGCGTCGGCAAGCGAGATTAACCCCTTCGTTAGGCGCGCCAGTGTCTCTTGGTGTATCGTATGGTGTATCCTCCCCTGCAACGCTACGCTGGCTACATCGGGACCGGTGAAGCCCTCCGTAGGCCTCGTTTGCCAAGTCCCCGATGAAACGTCCTTCGGAAAACTCGGCCGCTGAAGTCGAACTCGGACAGCAATCGCAGAAGCTTGCGGAGGACGAGTCCCGGTTGGTTGCGCGTCACATCCTCGACGAAGCGATCTCGGAATTCCTCGAGTGGAGAGCATTCTCCTATTGGCTCCGGCTCTGCGTGGAGACCGACGGCTCCATGTCGGCCTCTCTCGCCGCGATGCTCCGTGAGCGCTGTCCTGGTTTTTTAGAATACGCAGCAGAACATGCCCGACAGCATCCAGGTGAGCAGGAATTTGTGTGGCTTCGCTTTTTGGAGTGGACCGACGAAAAGTTCTTTCAAACCCCTACTACTGAGGGCTGGCGCCACGCGCTCGGCTATTACGCGACACGGGATCCCCGCATGGATCAACTTCGAGCCTACTGGAAGCATTGCCGTCAAGCGTGGAAGCTTCAGCCGCCGGCGCACCGTCCGAGCTTCGAGAGCTGGCGCGCGTCTGCGTTCGAGACCCGGCAACCCTGATCTTCTCCGCTTCCAGGAGTTCGGATATCCAGAAGGTTGTGTCCTCGTCGAACATTGACCAGTTGATTCGCTCCGGGTGGTTGTGAAGGAACGATTGCAGCGAATCCTCACTGATCCGACCATTTCGCTTCTTGTGCAGCAGGCCGGCTTTGATCCACGCCCGAATGCTTGGGCGCCGGATGTGCAACTTAGCGGAAAGCTCACGAACGCTGCACCCATCCTGAAATCTGGCCGGGATTCCACGGCTCCCCACCATGTCCCAAACGGATTTCTCCGATCTTTCGAGCTCATCCGCAATTTCCCGAACGCTCAGGTGGTTCACAGATTCCAACGCGAACCGGAACTCGGCCATCGTCCAGCGCCGACGATCAGGCAATGCCTCCTTCGGCAGTCCCAGCTGGTGAGCCCGCCGCAGGATTGCTCGCCGCGGCCAATCGGTGAGGTTCTGGATATCCGAAACAGCGGCCCTTAATCCGCTTTCGCGATGAATGCGGACTAGACGGTCATCCAATTCGTTCGTCCACCGGAGCGGGCCATCCCCCTTCTGCTTATAGCGTAGTCGTCGAACGCGGGCCCATATCGCTTCCACTCGAAGTTCGGAGAACCTCCCCAACACTTTATCGACGGCCTCGCGTTCGCACTGATTTGCGTCGCGGACGCCAGCGAGCAGGATGGAGTCGGCGGCTCGCCAAACCTCTCGATCGGTAGGGCCAGTCTCGCCCGTCGAATTGCATAGCGCCGCTGAACCGCCTTCCCCGACAATACGAGGCCACGGCGCGGAGGTAGTTACGATCGATGCTGCCTTCGGCCGTCCGTTCCGCTGGGTCCGCAGACATCGGACGCGCTTCGAGACGGCGCCAATCGGGAGTATTGGGTATTCCTTCAGTGCTTTGGCAATGGCCTCCCTCCGAAAGCGATTAGCGCGCTCAAGGCCGGCCAGTA
>Ga0335078_10002483_pt1 | contig 27944 bp, 19 predicted proteins | sample Lox_Sample_32_FD_206711 | JGI IMG/M metagenome (GOLD analysis project Ga0335078, IMG submission 206711) | Soil microbial communities from Loxahatchee National Wildlife Refuge, Florida, United States - Lox_Sample_3.2 | ecosystem: Environmental > Terrestrial > Soil > Wetlands | place: USA...
GCACAGAGGATAGGCACAGAGAACGCCCGCATTCCCCAAGAATTGGCTACGGCGTGGCAAGCAGAGAACGCATTCGTAGCGCCGGCGCTCTTGCCGGCGATTCTTGTAACGCGGCACTTCGGGGCCGGTGAAGATGCCGCGCAAAACAGCTCCGGCCCTAAAGTGGCGGGCTACAAATTCTCCGAGTCTGAACTGCGAGAAACGGTCGAGCGGCTTGCGAAACACTGTAGATTCAACCGCTTAGGTTGTGTAGACCCGTACAGGAAACTTCCCACTGCGATACCCGGATGGTTGTATTGCTGCAGAACGTGCCGTCGGTTACACCTGAAGTGTCCACAGGATGGCTTTTGGCAGTTCGCAAGATGCAACTGGCCGGATAGCTATCCGCAAGGAGGAGCGATGTTACGTTGGGCGATCGTATTCTTCATTGTGGCGTTGATTGCGGCTGCGTTCGGCTTTTTGGGCATCGCTTCCGCAGCGGTGGGAATCGCGCGGATTCTGTTCTTCCTGTTCCTGATTCTGTTCCTGATTTCGCTCATCGGCGGATTGATGCGCCGAACGTGATGCGTCCGCGGATGAAAGCCGAATCGAGACTCACATGAGACCAGCAGTCATTGTCGGAATTCTTTTGATCATTCTGGGCGTCGTCGCGCTGGCGTACCAAGGCATTACCTACACGACGCACAAGAAGGTGCTCGATGTCGGGCCGATTCAGGCCACGAAAACAGAGCATAAAACGATTCCGTTGCCACCGATTCTCGGTGCGATCGCGCTGGTTGGAGGGATCGTGATCGTCGCGGCGTCAGGCAAAGGCAATGCGGCATAAGAGCTCCAAGTCGTCCGCCATTCATTTCCTCGATTGAATCTCACCCCGTCAAACCGGGCGGTTCTTTCACCGGAGCCGCCCGGCTCCTGCCTGCTCAAAGGCAAAAGCGAACCCGTACAGTCAAGACCAAGGGCTTCACCACAGAGACGCAGAGAACGCGGAGAGAACGCGGAGAGAACGCGATTGACAAGCAAGGAATTCTGCGCGGCATCGTAGCCTGGAGCACCTCATCAGCCCCGGGGACTTTATGATTGAGTCGTCGAGAGTACGCTGAGAGAAACGCTTTTTCGTGTTGTCAGCGGAATCGTGCGTCGCGCATTCACAAAATCCCCGCCCCTGCAGAACGGGGACGGGCTACAACTGCAAACGCAGAACTACGCTTCGATGATCTGGTTGCGCACAGCGTAGCGGACCAGTTCGCTGACGGTGTGCAGTTGCAGCTTGCGCATGATGTTGGCGCGATGCGTTTCCGCGGTCTTCACGCTGATATTCAACGATGCGGCGACTTCCTTGCTGCTTTTTCCTTCGGCAAGCAGCTGAACGATTTCGCGTTCGCGGGACGTGAGCCGGTCGTGCATGTTTTCGGGGATTTCCACGCGAGACCCGCCGGCGTTGAAGTTGCTCAAGATAACTTCGGTGGCGCGCGGCGTGAAGAAAGGCTTGTGATTGGCCAGCGTTTCCACGGCGATGATCAGGTCGCGGTCGGAATCGGATTTGACGATGTATCCCCGCGCGCCGGCTTCGACGATTTCGCGGATCAACTGGTCGGAATAGTGGACGGACAAAATCAGAACTTCGGTAGTCGGGGATAACTTGCGAATCCTGCGGCAGGCTTCCATGCCGTTCAGGTCCGGCATCGTCACGTCCAGGATGACGATGTCCGGCTTCATCTCCTGCGTCATGGAGACGGCCTCGCGGCCTGTGTGGGCTTCTCCGCAAATTTCCCAGCCGGCCCGATTTTGAAGGAGAGTTCTAATGCCGCGTCGAATCAGGTCATGATCATCTGCAATTAGAATCCGCAGGGCTTTCATTTGAACTCCTGGAGACAGCTTCGTTCGCGCAGCTGACTGCTGGAAGCCAAGAGCGCACAGAAACTCACTGCAGCAATTTCCAATCGGGTGCAAGTATACACGAGAAATGAGGAATGCGACCGCCGGCTCGGCCGGAGGCCGGGCTGCTGCGGCTGTAAATCACCTGCGAGCGGTTTTTATCAACATTCCGTGGCGAACCCGACGGCGTCGAACACGGCGCTCACGAAAGACGGTCTGCGAGGGCTTCCCGCAGGTCCCGGCGGGCTCGCATATACCTCGATTTGACGGCTGATTCGGAAAGATTCAGCATGCGGGATGCTTCCCGGATTTTTCTTTCCTGAATACCCAGCAGCCATACGACCGCGCGCGAGGTTCTGCGCAAATCAGCGATCGCCCTCCGCAAGAATCGGCGTTTTTCCTCTTTTATCAGCAGCTCATCGGGCTGGGATCCTTCTCCGGCTGGAATAGCATCCACCGGATGGGGATCGTTTTCGGTGCCGGTGAAATGGAAGTAGCGCGCATCTTCCAAGCGGCGCTTCCGCACCTTCATGAGTGCTTCGTTGATTGCGATGCGTGTGAGCCAGGTGGAAAACTGAGCGTCGCCGTTAAACTGGCTGAGCCGCGTATAAGCTTTGAAGAGGCTTTGCTGGGAAGCGTCCTCGGCTTCTTCGTGGTTGCGAGTGATTCTGAGCGCAACGTGATACGCAAGCCGCATGTAAGGCTCGACGAGCTTCGCGAATGCGGTTTCATCGCCTGCTTGGGCTCGTGCGACGAGTTGGTGTTCGGTGAGTTTTTCATTTTCCATCGTTTCCCCCTCGTGAGCTGTGTGCATTGATGTTTTTGACGATCGCTCACGAACTGCCCAAAATGTCACCTCGCCAACAGTTGGGGAGATCGTTCGCGGCGCATCGTGCATGCATAAGTTCCTCATTCTGGTAATAGGCTATGGGCGTCGGGTCGGAACGTCCATAACGGGCATGCTGTAGGATCAATCGAGAATCGCTGTATCATTTCTGGACTAAATCCATATCGGCAGAATGTGGCCCTAAGTGACAGTAAATACAGGAACTAGACAGGGTTAGCTGCACCCTGCCGGAGGGCGTTCGAGCTGAGAAAAGGGTAATTTCGCCGATGGGCGGCGCGCAAATGTCGTTTCCCGAGACTGGATGCCGCAGGCTCGGCCGGCGTGCTAGCCGGAGCGGTCGCCTTAGGGACACCCAGTTGAAAGACAATCGGACAGATTGATGCATCAAAGGAACCGGGAGCGGGTCCACCAATCAGGCGCGAAGTAGTAACAGAGACGCATCGACCACGGCACAGAAGACGCGAAGCGCGGCAAAGGATTCCGTTGAAGCGGCCCAGCAAAACACGGATCGGTTATGTGGTGCTCGGATTTATCGGCTTCCTGATCGCGGCCGTAGCCGCGTTCTACTTCTTTGGCCGGAAACCACTGTCGAATTACGTCGCGAGAACTGTCTTGCGATCATTGCAGGAGCGATTCGGAAGTGACGCGAAATTTGCGAGCCTGGAGATTTCCGTCTATCCCAGCGTGCACGTAACCGGAACGGGTCTGGTAATCCGCGTTCCGGGCAGAGACGCGTACCCTCCGCTGATTCGGGTGAAAAGTTTTACGCTGGAAGGCAGCGTGGTGCAGTTGATGCAGCCTACGCCGGAATTTTCGCGGCTACATCTGGAAGGGCTGGAGATTCACATTCCACCGAAGGATCAGGCTCTGGCACACGACGTGACGCATCTGGAAACCTCACACGTGCGATTCAAGATTGGCTTGGTGGAAGCAAACGAAGCCGTGCTGTATGTGATGGGGCATTCGCCGGAGCGGCCGGGGCTTGAGTTCGATATCCACGAATTGAGGATGAAAAACTTTCGGTCCGACGCATCGAGTTCGTTTCATGCCGTGCTGACGAATCCGAAGCCGGTGGGCGACATTGAAACCGACGGCGAGTTCGGGCCGTGGAACACAGACGAACCGGCGCAGACGCCCGTGAGCGGCCAATATCAATTCAGCAACGCGGATCTTTCCACGCTGGGCGGGATCGCCGGATCGCTCTCATCCAAAGGGAAATTTGACGGAGTGATTGACACGATTTCCGTAACAGGGGAAACGGAAACGCCGGATTTCAGCTTTCGGGTGAGCGGTCACGTTTTCCCGCTGACGACCGATTATGACGCGGTGGTGGATGGCACGAACGGAAATGTGGAACTGAAATCGGTGCACGCTCACTTCCTGGACACGTCGCTGGTGGCCAGCGGAAGTGTCGCGAAAGAGCCCGGGGAAGCGGATCGCAGGATAGATCTGGACGTTTATTCCGAAACGGCGCGCGTGGAAGACTTGCTGCGGCTGGCGGTAAGTTCGCCGAAGCCGGTGCTGACCGGCTCCGCGAACCTGAAGATGAACGTGGCGCTGGATCTTCACAAAGGGCAGAACACGTTCCAACATTTGTACGTGGCCGGAGAATTTGGAGTGGGCGGGGCGAAGTTCACGTCGGACACGGTGCAATCGAAGATCGATTCGCTGAGCAAGCACGGGCTCGGCGAGCCGGACTCCGACGATGATTCGCCGGCGGTTTCGGATTTGAAGGGCGTGTTCAAGCTGGAGCACGCGACAATGAATTTTTCGCAACTCTCGTTCGCCGTGGAAGGCGCGGCCATCAATTTGACCGGGAAATACGGGCTGGAAGATCAGTCGCTGGATTTTCAAGGCAGTTTGAAATTGCAGGCGAAACTTTCGCAGACGCAGACGGGGCTGAAGTCCGTATTTCTGAAACTGGTCGATCCGTTGTTTGAAAAAGACGGCGCAGGCACATTCGTGCCGATTCACATCACCGGAACCCGGAGCAGCCCGGTGTTTGGCGTTGAGATTCACCACGTGCAGATTCAGGCTCACTAAGAGAGTTGCGGCAGCGGAGTTGCGCGAGTGCGGGCGGATGAGGCAGACTCCGTTTGCGGCGCGAGCCTGCGATTAAACGGTGCACCGCGCGAATCCCAACGGAGCGGCCATGGCCATCATCGACTTTCACAATCATTTCTACCCGCCGGAATATTTGGAAGCGCTGGAGCGCGGGCCGAGCAATGTTCGCGTCACGCGCGATGCCGCGGGAAATCCCGTGATTCACTATCCCGGCGATTACAACGTGGCCGTGGCGGGCCACCGTGACATTGAATATCGCGAGCAGGTGTTGCGCGAAGCCGGCGTGGATACGCAGGTGATTACGCTCACGACGCCGGGCACTCATGTGGAAGAGCCGGCGGTGGCCGTGCGCTTCGCGCGGCTGGTGAATGATGCGTTTGCAAAAATTGTGGCGACGAAGGGCGGGCGCTTCGCGTCGCTTGCGACTCTTCCGCTGAACGATCCGGCAGCGTCGGTGGATGAATTGCGGCGGTGCATGAATCAGATGGGATTCCGCGGCGCGATGGTGTTCAGCAATGTGAACGGGACGCCGCTCTATCACCCGCGGTTCACGCGGCTGTGGGAGGTGGCGAATGAACTGGACGCGGTGATTTACATTCACCCGACGAATCCGGTGGGCGTGGAAGCGATGATGGATTTTTGGTTGATGCCTCTGGTTGGATTTCTGTTTGATACGACGCTGGCCGCCGCGGGGCTCGTCTTCAGCGGCATCGTGGAAAAATTTCCGGATATCAGGTGGGTGCTGGGGCATCTGGGCGGAGCGATTCCGTATCTGGCCGAACGGCTGGACCGCGGCTACGAAGCTTTTGCCGATTGCCGTGCGAATATCGCGCAGCCGCCGAGCACGTATCTGAAGAAATTTTTCTACGACACCGTGAATTTTGACGTGCACGCCCTGGAGCTGGCGCTTGAATTTGCGGGGCCGAATCAGATTTTGGCAGGCAGCGATTATCCGCATCAGATTGGCAGCATTCCGAAGATGCTGCACAGCATTCGCGCGCTGCGCGAGGATGAAGACGTGAAAGCGCGCATTCTGGGCGGGAACGCGGCGAAGTTGTTGGGGTTGTGAGGGGCGGTGACGTCGAAATATGCGCACCCTCAAGACCGGAAGGTGCGGCACTCAGAAGCTCTCCTCGCGATGTGACAGACTGGGGCGCTACTTTTCAGGCGCACGTTCGGCACGTTTGCGCCAGTAGCGGGATAATCCATACCAACTGAGGGTGGCGTTGGCTTCGCCGGCGTATTTTGCGGCGACGGCGGCGGGCAGCTGCGCGCGATACTCGTCTTCACTTTCCTGCACGAAACGCAAAGTCCTTTCATCTTCCGTCGCGGCGCTGGCAAGGATGCTGTTGGCGCGCTCGGCCCAGCGATGCAATCCTTCGCGCGTGGCGTTCAGGTGCTCGCCGACATTCGCGAACGGCCCGAAGTGGGTGAGGAAAAGTTGTGAAGGGCGGCGGCGCTCAATTTCCGCCAGGCTGCGATCCCACGCGGCGAGATCGATGTCCGGCGGGGGCGCGAGCGGCGCGACGACGCTGAAATTCGGCATGCGCAGGCCGGTGGTGTCTCCGGTGAAGGCCGTGCCGGTGGCCTCGTCGAAATAGCTGACGTGGTGCTGCGCGTGGCCGGGCGTGTAGGCGACTTCAAAATTGCGTCCGGCGGCGCGGAAAGTTTCGCCGCCGCGCAACGCGTGGATATTTTCGGCGGGCACGGGCAAGAATTCTCCGAAGATGGAATACAGCGCGTCACCGTAAAGACGTGAGGCGCTCGACAATAGTTTTTGCGGGTCGGCCAGGTGGCGCGCGCCGATTTCGTGGACGTAAACGCGCAGCTTGGGATTTTCGCGGACGAGCGAGCCGGTGGCTCCGGCGTGATCGAAATGAATGTGCGTGAGCAGCAGCGCGGTAATGTCGGCGACGCGCAGACCGTGCTTTGCAAGGCGCGCACGCAGAGCCGGCAGACAGGACGATGGGCCGCCATCGACGAGCGCGACTTCGCCATCGCCGATGAGCAACGCGGACGCGATGGTTTCGCCGTGGCCGCAGAATTCCAGATCGAGAACGGCGGGATCCTGAATGATTGGGGATTTCGCTTTGGAATCGGCGCCGGAAGTCATGATTCGTTCACAAACTGCATGCTATCGTGCGCCGCGGCGCAATTCAAATCAGGCCAAAATCGTTTGCAAAGCGCGGAGGCATGGTTCAAAATCCAAATTCGACGCCAGATGCAGAAAACTTCACGAAACGCCGCGAAGGACGACCGCTGAATGCCCGCCGCGCAAGATAAATTCACAATTGGGCTGGTGCAGATGCGCTGCTCGACGGTGGGCGCGGAAAATTTGGAGCGATGCATCGCCAAAATTCGCGAAGCGGCCCAGCGCGGCGCGCAGATTATTTCCACGCAGGAGCTTTTTCATTCGCAATATTTTTGCCGCGTGGAAGACGCCGACCTTTTCGATCTGGCCGAGCCGATTCCGGGGCCGACCACGGAAACGATGGCGAAAATTGCGCGCGAATTGAAGGTCGCGCTGGTGGTTTCGATCTTCGAGCGGCGCGCGGCCGGCATCTACCACAATTCCGCGGCGGTGCTGGACGCGGACGGATCGCTGCTGGGCGTTTATCGCAAGATGCACATTCCGGATGATCCGCTGTACTACGAAAAATTTTATTTCACGCCGGGCGATTTGGGATTTCCCACGTTCAACACGCGCTACGGGCGCATCGCGGTGCAGATTTGCTGGGACCAGTGGTATCCGGAGGGCGCGCGGCTGGCGAGTCTGCACGGCGCGAACGTGATTTTTTTCCCGACGAGCATTGGCTGGCATCCGCGCGAGAAAAAAGAATTCGGCGCGGCGCAGCTCGACGCGTGGCGGACGATTCAGCGCGCGCACGCAATCGCGAACGGGATTTACGTCGGCGTCGTGAATCGTGTGGGGCTGGAAGGTCCGGCGGACACTGGATTGGAATTCTGGGGAAATTCGTTTGTCGCCGGGCCGTTCGGCGAAGTGCTGGCCGAAGCGAACAACACCGACGAAGCGATTCTAGTGCAGAAATGCGATCCGGCGCGCGTGGAAGAGACGCGGCGGAACTGGCCTTTCCTGCGCGACCGCCGCATTGACGCGTATCCACCCCTACTTGAACGCTGGCTCGGTTGATGCCCACCGCAAAAAACGCAGCCGCGGCGCGCGTGAATTTCCGCATGCCCGCGGAATGGGAACCGCACGAAGCAACCTGGCTGGCATGGCCGCACGAAAGAACCGACTGGCCCGGAAAGTTTGCGCCGATACCGTGGGTGTACGCGGAAATTGTTCGTCACCTGACGCAGAACGAACGCGTGCGAATGCTGGTGCAGGATGCGGCTGAAGAAAACGGGGCGCGGCGCACGCTGAAGAGCGCCGGCGCGAATCTGGCGGCGGTGGATTTTTTCCGTGTGCCGACGAATCGCGGATGGATTCGCGACTTCGGGCCGATTTTTGTGCGCGACGTGGAGGCTGAACTCACGGCAACGCACTGGCTTTTCAACGCATGGGCAAAATACGACGACGGCGACCGCGACGCGAAAGCGGTGACGAAGCTCGCGGCGCAGTGGAAGAAATGGAAGATTCCGGTGCGCGAGCCGAAATTTCGCGGCAGGCGCGTGGTGCTGGAAGGCGGCGGCATCGACGTGAACGGCCACGGCACGCTGATGACCACGGAAGAATGGCTGCTGAGCGCGGAGCAGGTGCGCAATCCGGGTTTCACGCGGCACGATTACGAAGAAATTTTCCGCGAACATTTCGGCGCGACGCATGTGATCTGGCTGGGGCGCGGCGTGGCGGGCGACGACACGCACGGGCACGTGGATGATCTGGCGCGTTTCGTGGACGCGACGACGGTGGTGACGGTGGTGGAGCAGGACCGGTCGGACGCGAATTTCGAGCCGCTGCAGGAAAATCTGGCGCGGCTGCGCGAAATGCGGGATCAGGACGGACAGCAACTGCGCGTGGTGCGGCTGCCGATGCCCGCGCCGGTGTATTTTGACGGCCAGCGATTGCCGGCGAGCTACGCGAATTTTTACATCGCTAACGGGATCGTAATCGTGCCGACATTTAACGACGTGAATGATCGCGTGGCCCTGAACATGCTGGCGGAACTTTTTCCGACGCGGCGAGTGGTGGGAATCGCGTCTCAGGATTTGGTGCTGGGGCTGGGCACGCTGCACTGCATGTCTCAACAAGAGCCGGCACGGCGCTGAACGGCCGGGACGCGGCGCCGAGGGCGTCTTTTTGCGCCGCGCAGCATCCAACTTTACGGGTGGCTATCCTTATTTCCTGAACGAGCGAAGTTCTTCGAGAGCGGGTGCGAGATGAAAGTCGCCATCGCCGCGGACCACGAAGGTTATAACCTCAAACGAATTTTGATTGCGTTCGTGACCGGCCTCGGCCACGAGGTTCAGGATCTGGGCACCAACAGCACCGCGCCGGTGGATTATCCGGATTACGCGGAAGCCGCGTCGCGAGCGGTGCTGGAAGGCCGCGTGGAACGGGGCATTGTGATTTGCGGCAGCGGCGTGGGCGCGACTGTCGCGGCAAACAAGCTGCCGGGAATTCGTGCGTGCATGTGCCATGACACTTATTCCGCGCACCAGAGCGTGGAACACGACGACATGAACGTTTTGACGCTGGGCGCGCTGGTCATCGGCGAGCAGCTCGCGTACGAAGTGGTGCGCGCGTTTCTGGGGGCGACATTTTCCGGGGCCGAGCGGCACGTGCGGCGGCTGGAGAAGGTTCGGCTGCTAGAAGAAAAATATGGCGGGAAGAAATTTGTCGCGGGAGGCCAGCCATGAGTTCGCCATCGATCATTTCGCCAGGCGGCGCGCCGATTTTTGGACAAACGGCGAGCCTGCCGAAGGATCTGGCGGCGCAGGTTTCCGCGGCGATCGCGGATTGGCAGTCCGGCGGAAAGATGAAGAAGCTGTGGGCAGGGGATGCGTCGCTGTGGACGAACGACGACGAAGCGAAGTGGCTGGGCTGGCTGGGAATTGTGGACGCGCAACTGGCGAAGAAGGAGAGATTCCGCGCGCTGGCGGAGGAAACGCGCGCGGCAAAATTCTCTCACGCGCTACTGCTGGGTATGGGCGGGTCGAGTTTGTGTCCTGAAGTTTTGGAATTCACGTTCGGCAGCGCCGATGGATTTCCGAAAATGCTGGTGCTGGATTCCACCGATCCAGCGCAGGTTACGACGTTTGCAAATCAGCTGGATTTTGCGAAGACACTTTTTATCGTTTCCAGCAAGTCGGGCACAACGCTGGAGCCGAACATCTTTCACCAATATTTTTACGAACGGACAAGACAGGCCATCGGCACGAAGGCCGCGGGCGAGCATTTTATCGCGGTGACGGATCCCGGCTCACAGCTGGAAAAAATCGCGAAGGAGCAGGGTTTCCGTCACATCGAATATGGAGTGCCGAGCATTGGCGGCAGGTATTCGGCGCTTTCCAATTTCGGCATGGCGCCGGCGGCTGTGATGGGGCTGGATGTGGAAAAGTTGCTCACGCGCGCGGCGGAAATGGTGCGAGCGTGCGGCGCGTCGGCCCCGGCGGAAACAAATCCGGGGCTGCACCTGGGCGCGATATTGGGCACGATGGGCAGAAACGGGCGCGACAAGGTGACGTTTATCGCGTCGCCTGCGATTTTTGATCTGGGTGCGTGGCTGGAACAGTTGCTGGCGGAATCCACGGGGAAAAAGGGCAAGGGATTGATTCCAGTGGATCGCGAAACCCCGGGCGCGCCGGGCGTGTATGGCAACGACCGGCTGTTTGTGTATTTGCGATATGCGCCGGTGGCGAACGCGGAGCAGGAAGCGGCAGTGAGCGTGCTGGAGCGCGCGGGTCAGCCGGTGGTGCGGATCGAAATCTCAGACATATATAACCTGGGCCAGGAATTTTTCCGGTGGGAGATGGCGACGGCGGTCGCTGGATCGATCCTGGGAATCAACTGCTTCAATCAACCGGATGTGGAAGCGGCGAAGGTGGAAGCGAGAAAGCTCACCGATGAGTATGAGAGGGATGGTTCGTTGCCGGCAGAGGCGCCGTTTTACACGGGCGACGCGAAAGAAGGCGGCGTGAAATTGTTCGCGGACACGCGCAACGCGGATGAGCTGGCGAAGAAAGTGGCGGGCAAGCAGTCGCTGGCGGGAATTTTGCGCGCGCATTTCAGGCGGCTGCAACCCGGCGATTATTTCGCGACGCTGGCGTACGTGGAAATGAACGCGGCGCACGAGGAGTTGGTGCAGCAGTTGCGCGACGCGGTGCGCGACAAGAAATGCGTGGCGACGTGCGTGGGATTTGGTCCGCGCTTCCAGCATTCCACCGGACAGGCTTACAAGGGCGGGCCGAACACCGGCGTTTTTCTGCAAATCACGTGTGACGACGCGGCGGACGTGGCGATTCCAGGCGCGCGCTACACGTTTGGAATTGTGAAGGCGGCGCAGGCTCGCGGAGACTTGGCGGTGCTGGCCGAACGCGGCAGGCGCGCGCTGAGGGTGCATCTTGGTAAGGACGTGACGGCCGGACTGAACGTGCTGCTGGCGGCGGCGCACGAAGCACTGATTTAACCCAGATAAAAAAGGAAGGGCCATTTCAATGGCGGACCAGCCTGTGAAGCAGGAGCAAGCAGAGCACGCCGCGCCGACAGGGCCGTGCGTGGTCATTGTGTTTGGAGCAAGCGGCGACCTGACAAAACGCAAGCTGCTGCCGGCGATTTACAATCTGGCCGCGGAAAACTTGCTGCCGCCAGAATTCGCGGTGGTGGGATTTGCGCGGCGGCCCTACAGCCACGAAGATTTTCGCAAATACAGCGCCAAGGATCTGGACGAATTCACGCCGGGTGAAGTGGATCCAAAGGTGCGGGACTGGCTGACCGAGCGGCTGTATTTTCAGCCGGGAAATTTTGACGATCCGACTTCGTTCAAATCACTGCGGGACCTGCTGACCCGAATCGACCAGGAACGCGGGACGCGCGGCAACTATCTTTTTTACATGGCCACCGACCCGGAGTTTTTCGGCGGCGTGACGCGTGAGCTGAGCGCGGCGAAATTGACGGCGGAATCGGGCGGCAGCTGGCGGCGATCCGTGTTCGAGAAGCCGTTCGGGCACGACCTGGCCTCCGCAAAAGAGTTGAATCACGACCTGCTGAGCGTGCTCACGGAAAAGCAGGTCTATCGCATCGACCACTATCTCGGCAAAGAGACGGTGCAGAACATCATGGCGCTACGCTTCGGCAATGGAATCTTCGAGCCGGTGTGGAACCGCCGGTACATCGAGCACGTCCAGATAACAGTGGCTGAAAAAGTTGGCGTGGAAACGCGCGGCGGCTATTACGACCATGCGGGCGCGCTGCGGGACATGGTACCGAATCATCTTTTTCAGCTCATCACGCTGATGGCCATGGAGCCGCCCAGCTCGTTTGACGCAAACATCGTGCGCGACGAACAGACCAAAGTGTTGCGGGCGCTGCCGCCGATGCGGGAGGAAGAAGTTCTGGCGCGCACGGTGCGCGGTCAATACGGCGCCGGTGAAGAAGACGGCAAGGTTGCGGCGGCGTATCGCGCCGAGCAGAACGTGAATCCGGATTCATCGACGGAAACTTTTCTGGCAATGCGATTGCAGATTGAGAACTGGCGCTGGGCCGACGTGCCGTTTTTCATCCGAACGGGGAAGCGATTGAAAGAGCGCGTCACGCAGATCGTGATTCAATTCCGGCGCGCGCCGCTGCTGCTGTTTCATCAGGAAAACGGCGGCCCGCTGACGCCGAATCAACTGGTGCTGCACATTCAGCCGACGGAGGGGATTTCGCTGCGCTTCAAGGCCAAAGTTCCCGGGCCGGTGATGCAATTGAGCAACGTAAACATGGATTTCCGTTACGCGGATTATTTCCAGGCGCGGCCGTCGACGGGATACGAGCGGCTGCTGTACGATGCGATGATTGGTGACGCGACGCTTTTCCAGCGCGCGGATACAGTGGAAATTGCATGGAGCGTGGTGCAGCCGGTTCTGGATGCCTGGACGGCGCGCAAGCCCACGGAGTTTCCGAATTACGCGGCTGGATCCTGGGGCCCGGCCGAAGCAGATAAATTGATTACGGCGGATCAGCGTCCGCGCCAGTGGTGCAACGGCTAATTCTTTTGGTTGAGAGAGTGCGTGATTACAACGGCGTTGTTGAAAGGATGCGCGGCATGATTTTCGCAGGAGATGTGGGCGGAACGCATGCACGACTGGCGCTGTTTGAATCGCGTGGAGATAAGCTGCAACTGATCACCGAGCAAATCTATCCGAGCCGGGAATATCCCGGACTGGAAGCAATCGTTCAGGAATTCTTAAAAGGCAAGAACGCGCAAGGATTATCCGCGGGGATCGGCGTCGCGGGGCCGGTTCGCAATGGCCGTTGCGTGGCGACGAATCTACCGTGGGTGGTGGATGCCGCAAGCCTCGCCGAGGCCGCGGCATTTTCTCGAATTGCGCTCTTGAACGACCTGGAGGCAAACGCTTACGGCATTCCGACTTTGGAGCCGGATGATCTTGCCGTGTTGCAAGCAGACACACCCGATCCGCGCGGAAACGCAGCGGTGATTTCAGCAGGCACGGGTCTGGGCGAAGCGGGGATGTTCTGGGACGGCAGCGTGCTGCGGCCATTTGCCGGCGAAGGAGGCCATTCCAGTTTTGCGCCGCAGGGGGAGTTGCAAGGAGAACTGTTCGAGTTTCTGGCGCGGCGATTCGGACATGTGAGCTGCGAGCGCGTGCTTTCCGGTCCTGGCCTCGTGAACATTTACGAATTTCTGCGGGACACCGGCCGCGAGGTGGAAACTCCGGCGGTTGTCGAACAAATGCGCAAGGGCGACCCGGCCGCCGCGATTTCACGCGCCGCTCTGGCCGATTCGTGCGAGCTGTGTGTGGAGACCGTGGAGCTATTCGTGCAAATTTACGGCGCCGAGGCGGGCAATCTCGCGCTAAAAATGCTGGCCACGGCCGGAGTTTACGTTGGCGGGGGCATTGCGCCGAAGATTTTGACGGAAATCAAGACGGAGGGGTTCCTGCAGGCATTTCGCGCGAAGGGACGGATGGCGCCGTTGATGGAGACCATTCCGGTGTTCGTCATCTTGAATGAGAATACCGCCCTGCGCGGCGCGGCTCGCGCGGCATTGCTGCAACAGCGTTGACAGTCCACGGCGGCCGAGATACTTTACGGTGTAAGCGCGGACTTACATGGCGACGAAGACAAAGCGCATCGGATCAGCGGACCGCCGCAAGCAAATCCTGGAAGTGGCGCGACAGCTGTTTGCGCGCCGGGGATTTCGCGGCACAACCACCCGGCAAATCGCAGATCTCGCAAAGGTCAACGAAGCGATTATCTTCCGTCATTTTCACAAGAAGGACGACCTCTACTGGGCGGTGCTGGACGACCTTTCGCGGAGGCGCAACAGCCGCGGCGAGCTGATGTCGTCGATACCGGAGCAGAAGACTTCCGCGGGCTCGGATTTGAAGAACGATGAGGAATTTTTCACGCACGTAGCGGAAGGAATCCTGCGCCGCAACCGTGCGGATCCAACTCTGGTGCGGTTGCTGCTGTTCAGCGCGCTGGAACGGCATTCGCTGTCACGCAGATTTTTCCGGACATATACAACGGTGTATTGGGACATCCTGGCGAAGTATATTCGTTCACGGATGCGCAGCAGGGTCTACAAACCGGTGAATCCCATGCTGGCCGCGCGCAGCTTCGTGGGAATGATCGGGCATTACAGCTGGATGCAAATATTGTTCACGCCGGATGACGACCAGCAATTCGACGATCGCCTGGTGAGCCGCACGATGGCGCGCATTTGGCTGGCTGGGATGAAGGTCGACGGCCGGGGCGGTCGCGCGAAAAAGTAGGCCCTGTCCTTCCGGCCAGTTCAGCACCCGTCACGCCGTACTATTGACCTTATCTTTTTCCGGTGGCCAACTTCTTGTTAGGGCACCGTGTTTTTCCGGCCGCGCACAGGCGCGAGCCACAGAAGCACCTCCGATCTTCGTAGAAGCCCGCACATGTGGAGCATGCCATCGTGTTCGTACCAGGTGAAGTAGCTCAGGAACCCAAGTATCAGGCGAAGCGCCGCGGTGTGCGCGTGAACTCGCGCGTGCCGGTACGCGTCGTCGGCCAGTTCGAGGGCAGCTCCTTTCAACTGGACGCCCACACGCGCGTGGTCGGGCCGTACGGCTGCCTGGCCGTGATTCCCAAGGAATTCAGCGTCGAGCAGCAGATCGAACTCCTCAATCAAGCCAATCAGAGATCCAATGCGGCTGTTGTCGTCTGGAAGGGCAATCAGCGAGTGGAAGGCCGCGAATACGGAATTGAATTAATCGAGCCGGAGATGGATTTTTGGGGTCTCGAGCTTTAGAGCCCGTTCCTGACCGGCCGAAGTTCCACCTTTCCGCGGATCCAAGCGCACCTCCTTTCGTCACCAGCGATCCCACAACCTTTCTTCATGGCCTGGGTTTACAGTTGTTAGGTTATATTGTGATAGTTGACCGAGGGCAAAAGAGGTGGCCGGGTGGCCCAGAAAGCCCAAAAGCGATTTCCTGCATCCAAATTAGCGCTATCTGGGCAGAGTAGCTGTGTTCGGTGCGGTGGGATGGGGTGCGGTGCGCGGACGTAGTCCGAATAGAATCGAAAACCTATCGGGGGACATGCATGCGATTCCATTTTTCGACGGCCTTTAGGGCCTTCTGCCTGGTTGCCTTTTGTTTGATGTGTACATCATTTGTTGCCGCGCAGACCGCGCGTCCATCGCGCATCACGCAGCAAGTGGACAACAATAACACGGTGACGCTGCACGGCAACGTACACCCGCTCGCGCGGCCGCAATACGATCAGGGCCGCGCCGACGATAGCCTCCCGATGCTGCGGATGCAGATGGTGCTGCAGCGCGGGCCGGATCAGGAGGCCGCGCTCAGAGCCTTTCTGGATCAGCAGCAGGCGAAATCCTCAGCCAGCTATCATCAGTGGCTGACGCCGCAACAATTCGGCGAGCAATATGGTCCTTCCGACGCCGACATTCAGACAGTCACCAGCTGGCTGCAATCCCAGGGATTTCAGATCAATGAGGTGAGCAACGGCAAGACCATCATCGAATTCAATGGAACCGCGGGACAGATTCGGCAGGCGTTCCACACCGAGATTCACAAATACAACGTGAACGGCGAGATGCACTACGCCAATGCGAGCGATCCGCAGATTCCCGCCGCGCTTGCACCAGTGGTTGCGGGCATCAACACGATGCACAACTTCAAGAAGAAACCGCAGAGCAGGATGGTCGGGTTGTTTCACCGAGCAAACGACACAGGGAAAGTGACGCCGGTCTATTCATTCAGTGGCTGCGCTCAGGGCAACGGAACGCAACAACCGTGCAACGGGTTGGGGCCGACCGATTTCGCCACGATTTATAATGTTCTGCCTCTGTGGAACGCCACACCGGCCATTGACGGAACCGGGCAGACCATAGCAATCGTGGGTGATTCCGAGATTTGCACCGGCACGACGCTACCCGCCGGTTGCACATCCGATGACGTGAAAAATTTCAGGACTTCGTTCAATCTGCCCACGGCCGCCGTCAACGAGCCGCAAATCATTTTGGATGGCCCCGACCCGGGCATAAACAACGACGAAACCGAAGGCGACCTGGACGTGGAGTGGTCGGGCGCGGTGGCGAAAAACGCACAAATTCTATTTGTGATCGCGGAAGACACCGAAGCTTCGGCCGGAATTGACCTTGCCGCGGAACACATTATTGACAACAACCTTGCGCCGGTGATGAGCGAAAGCTTCGGCGAGTGCGAGCCAGCGCTTGACAACGCAGGGAATCTTTTCTATTCGACCCTATGGGAACAGGCGGCGGCGCAGGGGATAACCGTAATTATTTCGGCTGGAGACAGCGGCTCAGCCGGGTGCGACGACCAGAACTTTGAGCAGGCCGCTCAATACGGGCCGTTTGTGAACGGGATTGGCTCCACGCCGTTCGATGTCGTTCTTGGGGGCACGGATTTTGATTTGGCAGCGCCTGCTTACCAATCAACTTTTTGGAATCCGCCACCGACTAACACAGGTACAACCCCGTCGGGCGTTTCCGCCAAGAGCTACATTCCGGAGACGGTTTGGAACGATTCCTGCGCGCAAAACGGACTGAGTGGCTGTAACAGCCTCACGACCACCTCTGCGTCAATCAACATCGTCGCCGGAGGTGGCGGCGAAAGCGATTGCATAAACTCCACGACGACGCGGTGCCTGAATGGTTATCCGAAGCCCTCTTTCCAGAGTGGCGCGGGTGTGCCCCAAGACGGAGTGCGAGATGTTCCTGACCTGGCTCTTTTTGCCGCAGACGGTTTGGTTTCCGGCAGTTTCTACATTGTTTGCGAAGCAGACCAGGACCCGGCGCTCGGCGCGTGCAATTTGAGCGCGCCTTTCACAACGTTTATCGGTGTTGGCGGCACGTCGTCCGCGGCCCCAGCATTTGCAGGGATCATGGCGATGGTGAATCAGAAGATGGTGCAGCTTGGCCAGACCGGGCGGCAGGGCGACGCAAATTACGTGCTCTATCCATTGGCGGCAGGCGCCGGACAGACGCCGGCGAATTGCGGCTCGTCAAGTGGACCGGGGACGAACAACGGCCCTTTGAGCACCTGCATATTCAATGATGTGACGCTGGGGAATAATTCCGTGCCCTGTATCGGCGGCTCGCAAGGATGCAGCAACATAAACAGTAATTCGGTAGCCTTGGGCGTCGAAGAAATCATCAACTTGAACACAGGAAATATTACGGGAAATATCGCCTTTTCGGCGGGCGCTGGCTACGATCCGGCAACCGGCTTGGGTTCAGTGAACGCGCAAAACCTGGTGAACGCGTGGGCGGCGGCGACGTTCATTCCTACGTCCACCAATCTGTCGATCACATCTCCGAGTTCGAGCACGTGTCCGAACGGGACGCCGGGTGGGACGACTTGCTATTCGATTACGCACGGAGCATCGGTCAACTTTAGTGTCGGTGTTACAGGCGGAGTGCCGTTGAGTTCAGTCACTACGGCAGAGGATGTTGCGCTGCTCGGCACCTGCGTTCCCAACACGACAGATTGCTTTGTCGGAAGCAACTCTTCGGGCGTCAATCACTTTATTTTCACAACAGCGACCAATACTCCAACCAATGTGGATACGGTTCAGCTGACCAGCAATCCCGTTGCCGGTTCCACAGCATACCTAGCGGGTGGAACTTACAACCTTACGGCGCGATACGCAGGTGACGGAGTGCATGGGACGAGCACCTCGACGGCGCCGATTGAGATGATCGTGAATCCGGAGAACAGTCAAACCACCCTGCAGGCGATTTTTTACAACGTGCTCACCGGAGCATTCGGCACGGTAACCACGGCGCCGTATGGAAGCCTGATTCTGTTGCGCGCGGACGTGGTGGGAGCCTCGGGACAGGAATCAGCCACCGGAACGGTGAACCTGACCGATAACGGTTCCGCGCTGGACGGCGGAGCATTCACGCTGAATTCTGAGGGATACCTGGAGGTGCAAAGTCCGAACGTGAGCACTCCGGGCGTCAATACGGCGGTTACGTTGATTCCAGCGTTCCCCGTGGGAACACACAGCTTCCAGGGCACTTACGCTGGCGGCGCAAGCTACAACGCCAGTCCGGCATCGACAGCCGTTCCGTTGACGATCACGAAGGCCAACACCGCGAGCTTTCTGACCTCGGTGCCAGGTAGTGTTGTTTCCGGATCCGCTTTCTCGATAACCGCATTTGTGGATACGCAGACAGGGTTTAACACGCCTGGGAGTCTCGGTGCGGCGCCGACGGGGACGATCACATTCTTCGCAAGCGGCGTCCAGATCGGTTCGCCGATCGCCGCGGTGGCATCGTCAGATGGAAACGGGTTCGCGGCTGCCACGGCCACAATTTCAAACGCTGTAGTTTCTCAACTTGTCCCGCCGCCCGCCGGAGATTTCCCTGGGCCCCGGAATATCCGGCCGTTCGGTTTGATCGCCGCGGCATTTGCTCTTGCGCTTGCGCTGATTTGCATGCCGAAGTTGCGAAGGCGGCGGTCGCTGGCGATTGCCACGCTGTTGTTTGCTCTCGTCGGACTGGGAATTGCCGGTTGCGGCGGCGGAGGGACCACAACCGGCGGCGGCGGGGGTGGTGGCGGCGGATCGACAGCCGTGAACATCACGGCCGTGTATAGCGGCGACTCGAATTACTCGACTTCAACTTCGAGCGCTATCTCGGTTACCGTGCAGCCCTGAGGTCGCATTCTTGCAGTTGAGCGGCTGATTTCTGTTCAGTGGCAATAAATCGTTAGAACGGTCTCGCGGCCCGGAATAACCTTCCGGGCCGCGTCTGCTTTTGGCCTTTAAGCTTCCAAGAATTGCCTCGCTAGAATATTTCCTTGTAAGTAACATACTTCTGTAATAGCGTGTGCGCGTCCCCTAACTCAGAGGCGATGTCTGCGTGCCGCCGGGCTCATTGGCGACCGCGCATTGGAGTCTGATGGCTTTTCTCCGCAAGGCCAGTGTCTTCGCGGGCTACGCGGCCGAGCGCGGCTTGTTGTCCGCTGCGGCGCTGTTGTTTGCTCTGGCGCTCGGTCTGGCGTTTGCACCGGCGGTTGCCGCGCAAAGCGCGCAGGCAAGTGCGGCGAAATCCACGGGCTCGGATGCGCTGCCGGCGGCAAGCCCCTTCAATTCCGCGTGGACGGCCATCGGTCCGCAGCCAACGTTGCCGGGCGCGAGCGGCATCTTCGGCAACACCTCCGGCAGGGTGACGGCAATCGCCGTTGATCCGACGGACGCGACGGGCGACACGGTTTTCATCGGAGCGGCGGAAGGCGGGGTGTGGAAGACGACCAACGGCGGCGCGACGTGGCTGCCGCTGACAGATGCGCAGGACTCTTTGGCTATTGGTGCGCTGGCGATTGCGATCGATCCGAGTAACAACCTGGACGCAAATCATCGCGTGATCTACGCCGGCACGGGCGAACAATCCATCGGCGCGGATCAATACTACGGCGCGGGCGTGCTGAAATCTCTGGACGGCGGCACAACCTGGACGGAAGCCTGCTCGGGCACCGCATTCACCAACGCTTCGTGTCCATTCATCGGGCCGTTCAGCAACGGATTCATTCCGGGCGGCGGCGCGAGAATCGGATCGCTGGCCGTGAATCCAGCCAATCCGAATCTGCTGCTTGCCGGCGTGGAAATCTACACCAGCAGCGGAATTGGCGGGCAGATTGCGCAGCCGGGCATTTATTGCACGAACAATGCAGGGGCGGCGTGGTCGCGCATTTCGCCGGCCGGGCTGACGACGACAGCGATGGCTTCGACCGTCTTTTTCACGTCATCGAGCACTGCGTACGCGGCGATAGAGCAATCGGAAGGTGATTCCACGAACGGAATATACGTCTCGCACAATGCGAGTGCGGCGTGTGGCGCGCAAACATGGACGCGCGTGAGCGGCGCGGGGCTGCCGCCGCAATCCAGCATGGGACAAATCGCGTTGGCCGCCGCGTCCGGCAATGCCAGTGTTCTGTATGCCGCGGTCGCAAACGCGAATACAGGTTCGCAAACGATACTCGGAGTGTTTCGATCGGCTGATGGTGGAAACACTTGGTCGCAGCTGACGGCTATTCCGGATTTCTGCGCGAATCAATGCTGGTATGACATGGTGATCGGCGTCGATCCCGGCGACGCCACGGGGAATACGGTCCTTTTCGGCGGCGGAGAATATAGCGATCCGGCGGGTACGACTCTTTTGCGGACGACGGATGGCGGCGCAACGTTTGGCGACGTTTCGGCTGCCGGCGGGGGGACGAAACTTCAAGCGGGCCAGCACGCCATCGGATTCACGGCCGACGGAGTGACGGTCTATGTCGGCAACGATGGCGGCTTGTGGAGTTCGTCAAGCGCGGCAAACTCAACCGTGGAGGCGGGTGCGCAGACTTGGAATAATCTGAACGGCGATCTTTCGCTGACGCAATTCAATCCCGGTCTCGCGATTCATCCGTCCACTCCTGCGATCGCATTTGCCGGCGCGCAAAGCAATGGCGCGCAGGCGTATCAGGCCGTCGCGAATCCCTCCACGTGGACGAACACAAACACGTGCGACGACGGCGCGTATTCCGTCATCGATCCGAACGAACAAACCTCCGTCTATTTGAGTTGCGGAGGTTTGGCAGGCCAGCCGGCGATTTACAAATCCATCCAGTCAGGGCAGCAGGGAACTTTCAGTTTGCTCGCGAGTTCGAGCACGATTGGAGCCGGCTCTCCGCGCGATCCGATTGGTATCTTTCCGCCGCTGGTGGTTGATCCGCAACTCGCAGAGCATCTTTATTACGGGACGTATCGCCTGTTTGAGACGACCAACGGCGGCGCATCGTGGAGCGCCGCATCTGGCGATTTGACCAGCGGAGGAATCTCGGACGGCTTTGTGTTGACGAGCATCGCGTTTGCGCCGCTTGCGGGCGGTGGCTACAACCTCTACAGCGGCGCGGATGATGGCACGGTTGAAATGGCGGCGAACGCGACTGCCGGATCGAACGTCGCGGCGCGTCACGTTTCATCCGGTTTGCCCGCGCGAGCGGTGACGCGCGTTATTGCCGATCCATCGGATAGCACAGGCAACACAGCCTACGTTGCGTTTTCCGGTTTTGCGGTGGATCAATCCATTTCCGGGGGCTCCGTTGATTTGCAGGGACACATTTTCAGAACGACAAACGGCGGAACAAGTTGGTCGGATGTGAGTTGCCATGCCTCGGATTGTGCGGCGCCGCTCGCAACCGACCTCCCGAATTTTCCGGTGAATGATGTAGCGATCGATCCGGACGATCCTTCGCATCAAACGCTGTACGCCGCGACGGACTTCGGCATTTATGTGACGGCGAATGGAGGCGCGAGCTGGGCAACGCTCGGAACCGGTTTGCCGAATGTGGTGGTCAGCTCGCTTGCGTTGCACGAACCATCGCGCACTTTGCGCGCCGCCACTCATGGACGAGGTGCGTGGGACTATCCGTTGCCGGCGCTCGCAGGGACTTCTGGCTTCGCGCTGACCTCGCTTTCCGTCTCGAGTGCGCCGGCGGGGAGCGAGGCCGCGCTTGCACTAACGATTGACGGCCGCGGCTTCACGTCGCAATCAACTGTATTGTGGAACGGCAGCTCGCAGGGAATCACGCTGACCGGCACGCCGACGGCGACGACGATCTCCGCGAGCGTCGCGGCGAGCGATCTGGCGCAAGCGGGCGTGATTTCCGTGCAGGTATCGGATCCGACGCACAGTCCGAGCACGACGAATGCGCTGCCGTTTGACATCACCGCGACGGCGCCGACGCTCGCGAGCGTTTCGCCTTCGTCCACGAACGTGAGCAATTCCGCGCTGGCGATCACCGTGTCGGGGACGAATTTTGTGAAGAGCGCGACGCTTGCGCAAAGCTCGGCGGTGACCGTGAATGACGGCTCAACGGGCGTGAGCACGACGCAGGTGACGACGACGGGCAGCCCGCAAACGATCTCCGCGACGCTTGCGAGCAGCCTGCTTCAATACGGCGGGGAATATTTCATCGGCGTGACGAATCCGGCGCCGGGTGGCGGATCTGCTTCGCCGGAATTGCTTTTCACCGTGAATAGCGCCGGCCCGCCCGCGAACGACAACGTAGGCAGCGCCGCGACGGTGACCACCGGTCTGTACACCGCGACCGTGGATAATTTCGCGGCGACGTCTGAAGCAACTGATCCGGCGCCGAGCTGCGCGACCGGCAGCAGCAATCCCACCGGAAAATCTGTGTGGTGGATTTACACGGCGGGCAGCGCCGGTGTCGTCACCGCGTCCACGATCGGCAGCGCGTATGACACGGTGCTGGACGTTTTCACCGGCGCGCCGGGAAATTTCACGGAGGTATCTTCCGGCTGTAACAACAACATCTCGAGTGCGAATCTGCAATCGCAAGTGACATTTGGAACGATCGCGGGCAGCACGTACTACTTCATGGTCACGGTCTTCGACACAGGAAAATGCCCGCCCGCGGGATCTTCGGTTGCGGAATGCGGCGGGAAGACGGTTTTCAATTTTAGCGGACCGACGCCCGCGGGCGTCACGGCTTCGCCGAATCCGGCGACGATCACCGCCGGCGCGACGATGACGTTCGCGATCAACACGCTGGCGCCGCCGCTTTCAGGGCAGGTGAACCTGACGCTTTCGGGCTGCCCTCCGGTTGCGACGTGCACCTTCCTGTCGTCGAGCGTCACAGCGGGCACTTCCACTGTGCTTACCGTGGTGACCTCGCCAAACAGCAGCGTGTTAACGCCGGTGTCGCGACGATTTGCACCGCCGGCCGGTTGGGTGTGCGTTGCTGCCTTGATGCTGATGGCGGCTCTGTTGGCGTTGAGCGCGGCGGCTGCAAGACGGAAGCAGCGCAGATTCGCGGCGCAGGCGGCTTGCGCGGTTTTGCTTTTCGTGGCGGCTGGCGCTGCAATTGGCTGCGGGTCGAGCAGCGGAACGAATGGCACTGGAGTGCTTATCGGGACAGCGCCGGGCGTCTATCCGCTGGTCATCACAGGAACCGGAAACGGGAACACGTCGTCCACAACCACGCTGAACATTACGGTGCAGTAAAGCGAGCGGCGGCGCTACAAGTTTTTTGTGAACGGCAGAGCGTCAAGATCCACATTTCCACCGCTCAGGATGATTCCTATGCGCTTGCCTTCCGCATGAATTCTGCGATTCAGCGCGGGCGCAGCGGAGACGGCGCCCGACGGTTCGACAATAATCTTCAGCCGCTCCCAGAGCAGGCGCATGGAGGCGACGATCTCTTTTTCGGTCACCGTGGAAATCTCATCGACGAGTCTGCGCAGAATCGCGAAGGTGCGTGGAGCGAGCGTTGCGCGAAGGCCGTCGGCGATGGTGTCCGGGTGCGCGACGGTCACGATGTGGCCATCGCGCAGCGACTGAAACGCGTCGTCCGCGTTTTTCGGTTCTGCGCCCACCACGCGAATTTGCGGCCGCATTCCTTTGGATGAAATGCACGTACCGGAGAGAAGCCCGCCGCCCGAGACAGGCGCGATGATTACATCGAGGTCCGGGACTTCCTCCAGCAACTCCAGCGCAGCCGTGGCCTGGCCGGCGATGATGCTGTCGTTGTCATAGGGATGAATCAGAATGGCGCCGGTGCGAGCTTGCACGCGAGCCGCTGTTTCCTGGCGCGATTGCATGGTGGGCTCACACAACGTGATTTCGCCACCGTAAGCCTCCACGGCGCGCCGCTTCACCATGGGCGAATTATCCGGCATGATGATCCACGCCTTCATGCCGCGGCTGCGCGCCGCGCGCGCCAGGGCCGCCCCGTGATTGCCGGAAGACGGAGTGACGACGCCTTTCTTCGCCTCCTCATCCGTCAAAGAGAAAACGGCATTCGTGGCGCCGCGCATTTTGAAAGAGCCGGTGACCTGAAAATTTTCACACTTGAAAAAAAGCTTCGCACCCGCGATTTCGTCGAGTGAGTGAGAAGTGAGCACGGGCGTGCGGTGGATGTGCGGCTTGATGCGCGCATGCGCCTCCCGCACGTCGTTCAAGTCAGGCTTTAGAATTTCCGTCACAATCGCCTCTTTCGTCGTTTTGCCGCGTCCACGGGTCCTTGCGAGCCGTCCCACCCGAATGCGTCTCGGCCAGTACAAGATTGAACAATGTACTTGCAGTAGCGGCGAATCGGAGTAAGCTTCTCGTACCCCTTCCCACCTTGAATGCGCGATCTCCCCTTCCACCGCGCGGAGGAAACATGTCAATTTCAGAACGACGCCGTGAAATCCGTTTACCGCTTCAAGTTCCGCTGCAGTTCCGGTCCGCACTTCAGCCGCTCGCGCCGATGTGGGCAGCCAATACCATCAACATGTCGCCAAAGGGGCTTTATTTCACAACTGAACATCCGCTGCAAGTTGGTTCAACAGCGGAGCTGACGTTCAACAATCCGAAGGAGCTGACCGGGCTTGCACCCACGCCTGTGCGTTGCACGGCTCGTGTGATGCACGTGACGCCGCTGCGCAACACCGAATTTTCAGGCGTCGGAATGCGCATCGACAAGGTCGAGCCTCTGCTCAGCCTGCCCGCTGTGGCGCCCAGGAATGCGAGAGCCAGCGCGTCTGGCGGACAGGCCGGCTTTTAGCGGCTGGCTGGAATTTTGAACGTCACCTTCGCGGCCGCGATGTTTTCAAAGCGGTCGTAAACGCGAACGGCAATGGTGTGCTCGCCGGCCGACAGCCCCTTGAGCGGAAGATCGTAGCGTTCCTCGCGATAGTCGCTCAAGCGGCCGGTCGGGTAGACCAGCGTCCAATCGCCCGCGTCCACGCTATATTCCGCTCGCGCAATGGAGCTGGCCGCGTCCTTCGCGGTGAAGGTTACGTGAGCTTCGCCCGAGGCGCCTTCGGCCGCGGCCGTCAAGCCAGCCAATTCCGGCGGAGCGTTGGCGACCACGAAGCGATCCGATTCGCGGCTGGTTTCCAGCGCTTCGGTTGGCGGATTGGAGGGAGAATCGGAGGCGACGATCTTCAGGTAATACGCGCCATCCGGCATGGTCGTGGTATCCCATGAATAATATTTTTCGTGGAGGTTGTCTTTCAGCAGCTTCCATTGCTTTTCGTTTTCACCGCGATAATAAATGCTGTAGACGAGGTCATCGTCATTGTCGTCGCGCGCGCTCCACACGACGGATTGGAATCCCTTTTGCGCGACGCCCTGCGGCAACGATTCAAAACGAGTGCCCCGTTCGCCCGCGTTGCCGGTGTTGAATCCACCGCCTAATCCGCCCGCGCCCGGAGTTTCCGGCTGCCTCAAGCGAACCGGCGCGGCGCCGTTGCCGGCCCCAATTCCTCCGCCTCCGCCGGCTCCCTGAATTCGCACGCCGGGATCCTGTAGAGCGATACCATCTATTTGCGGCGCGATATTCTTCGGCATGTAGGAAAGGCTGAGCCAGGAAATCACAGGCGATGGACTTCCGCTGCGCAGCACAACCTTCCACTGCACAAATCGCGCGGAAGGTGCATCCGTTTTCTGGCCGCTTGTGGTGTATGGGCCGGACCATGTGCTCCAGTTGTTGTCTGGATTCGCGGTGTTGCCGGAGCGGACGTACATCTCCACGTGTGGACGGCCGGAGGCGGAAAGGCCGGAATTATCTCCCCACCATTCAACGCGCCCCCAGGAGGAGAAATATCGTGCGTCCATTGGCTGAGATTCCAGCGTGCCCTCTCCCACGTCTTCCGGTCCGAGGGAAAAAATCTTTCCCGGATTTGCGGTGCAGAGCAGGATCTTACCGGCCGGCCCCTGTGCCAGGCCGGTCACCTGGCCGGATTCCGTCTTGGCCAAATTCGTAAAGAGTCCGTTGGCGTCGAGTTCAACGACCAGTCCACGATTGCCGGTACCCATCAGGAGTTTGCCCGCCGATGAAATTCCCAGCGCATAGACAAGCGTGTCTCGCGAACTCCAAAGCTGGGTGGGCGAACCATCCGGCGCGAGCCTATAGACCGCGCTGCCTTCCAGAATCTGAGTCGACGGAAAGTTTGCCGATTGTTGCGGAATACCGGTTTGAGGAACGCCGCCGATGGTAATGCCGCCGATATTTCCACCGGTTCTGCCGGCTCCGGGTTGCAGAATGGGAAGAGCGGCTTCGCTCGTCTCAGTGAAAGCTGAATTTGCCGTGCGCGATTTATCGCCAATCGCCGCGGCGTAGACGTTTCCCGCGCCGTCCACAACCAGAGAAGTGATCTCCTTCTTGGATGTTTCGTACAGGACAAATCCCAGCCGTGGCGTGGCGCTCGTCGGCGATTTGGAAATGCGCAGGATGCGTCCGTCCGGTTCGCTGCCCGCTAGGACGTTTCCTTCGCGATCGAAAGCGATCGCACGGATGTGCGCCTGATCGCTCTTGTAGAAAACTTCACTCTTGCCGTCGGGTGCGACGCGGAAGATCGTTCCCGTATCTCCCGTGGCTACGTAAACCGTGCCGTCGGAATCCACGGCAAGCGCCCAGATATATTTTGTCTTCGGGTCAAAAAATACTTTTTTCTCGCCCGAAGGCGTAATCTTGTACACCTTTCCGTCCGGTGATGTGCCGACGTAAAGATTGTCGTGTCCGTCGAGCGCCAGCGCCTGCGCGGAAAGTTCCGTCGAACTGAAAACGGTGGTCGCCTTGCCGACGGAATCATATTTCACGACCTTGGCGGTGGATCCTCCGCCGGCGTAAACATCCCCCTTGTTATCGGCGAGCAGCGACCAAAGATACGCAGTGTCCGGGTCGGCCAAAGGCTCAAAGCGAGGCGCGAGAAAGATTTTACCGTCGCTGCGCATGGCGATGCCCTTGGCGGTGCCGCGCTCAAATTCGTCGAACGTGGATTCACGCCAGTAACGCGTATGCTCGGCGTGAACCGCCGAAACCGTCAGGATCGCGAGGATCACCGCAAGCCAGCCGGCAATAATTATTCGGGATGTTCGCAAAATCTGAATCATGGAGTTCCTTTCCTATCTGGCCGCTTCGCGTCGCCGGCTTTCCTCGAAAAACTCTTCGCGCTGCCGGAGGCGGCATCCGCCGCCGCAAGGTTGGATGAATGAGTCAACTTTTCGACTGCTCGTTCCGTCACTTCACGCGAATCGGCAACGACACGGTTCCGGAAACCACGCCTTCGGTTTGCAACGACCATTCGCCTGCCAGGGATTCGCGCAACATTGTCGCGGTCGGCTCGCCCCTGCGTTGATTCAGCACGTTCACTTCGGAAAGCGGCGCGTTTGGCAATTCCTTATCTTCCAGCAACAAAGTCGTCGTCGGCTGCAGCAGCGTGATGTACAGGCGGTTGTTGCGGCGCTCGCGATTCAAAATGCGGATGTACTGTTCGAGGCCGCCGGCCTGATTCGCGGTGACCAGCGGTGAAACCGGCCGAGTGGTGCGGTCCGCGCCGAGTGAATCGCTGACCAAAATCCGCAATGTCGTACCGGGATTCGCCTCCAGTGGAATGGTGATGGGCATGGTGCGCAGTTCAGCAGAGCCGCGATACTGCCGCAACAGCACCTTCACCTGCACGGTCTGGCCAGGGACAGCTTCGGTGGAATCCGTCCACGCGCCTTCAATTGTT
>Ga0335078_10002485_pt1 | contig 27926 bp, 23 predicted proteins | sample Lox_Sample_32_FD_206711 | JGI IMG/M metagenome (GOLD analysis project Ga0335078, IMG submission 206711) | Soil microbial communities from Loxahatchee National Wildlife Refuge, Florida, United States - Lox_Sample_3.2 | ecosystem: Environmental > Terrestrial > Soil > Wetlands | place: USA...
GAATCGCGACAGCCGCGACCAGGCCGCGGTCATCGAAAGCCACCAGGGCGCCGTGCCCTCAGTGGCGTTCTCGCCCGACGGCAGGCTCATCGCCGCCAGCGGCGACGACGGAAAAGTACGCCTGTGGAATCGCGACAGCCGCGACCAGGCCGCGGTCATCGAAAGCCACCAGGGCGCCGTGCCCTCAGTGGCGTTCTCGCCCGACGGCAGGCTCATCGCCGCCAGCGGCGACGACGGAAAAGTACGCCTGTGGGATCGCGACAGCCGGGACCAGGCCGCAGTCATGGAAGGCCACCAGGGCGCCGTGCTCGCCGTGGCGTTCTCTCCTGACGGCTTGTTCATCTCCTCCGCGGCCGAAGACGGGACGGCGCTGCTGTGGCGGGCCTCGACGTCCCCGCGGGTCACCGTGCTGCGCGGCCACACAGACTGGGTGAGAGGAATCGCCTACTCGGCCAGAGGCAATTATGTCGCTACCGTAAGCGACGACGGAACTGCCCGGGTATGGGACGCGGCGGTCAGCAACGCGCCCAGCGCGGACAGCCACGATCGCTGGGTCAGGGCTGTGGCCTTCTCCCCCGATGACAGCTACTTCGCCACCGGGAGCGACGACGGGACTGCCAGGATATGGCGCACTGCCACCGGCCGCCAGGCCAGCATTCTGGGCGGCCATACGGGCCGGGTCTTGAGCGTTGCCTTCTCGCCCGGCGGCCAGTCGGTGGCCACCGGCGGAAGCGACGGCTCCGTACAGGTCAGGCATATCTTTCCCGGGCGCTGCGGGGCGGTCTTCGCTGCCTACGACGGGCACCACGCCTGGGTGCGTGATCTGGTCTTCTCAGCTGACGGCCGTTTGCTCGCAACGGCCAGTGAGGACGGGACCGCTCGGCTGTGGGACGTCCGGGCCGGCCGCCAGGTCAGGACGCTGGATCATAGCCCGGCACAGGTGCGGGGGATCTCGTTCGGTCCCGACGACCTTCTCATTGCCACCGCCTGCAGTGACGGCACCGCCAAGATCTGGGATACCTCGAGCGGACGCCAGTTGCGGGTGCTCGAGGGGCATTCGGGGCGGGTGTCCAAGGTCCGCACCTCGCCGGATGGCCGCCTCGTGATCACCGCTGCCGACGACGGCACCGCCCGGCTGTGGGAACTCCAGACGGGCGCCGAGGTAGCCGTGCTCAGCGGCCACAGCGGAAGGGTCCGCGGAGTCGCCTTCTCCCCCGATGGCCGCCTCGTCGCCACCGCCGACAGCGGGGGGAATGCCCGGCTGTGGAACACGGCAGGCTGGTCCCAGATCGTAGCCGTCAAGCTAGCGCGGTCACTTCGTGCTATCGCCTTCAGTCATCACGGCCAATCACTGGCGGCGGCCGGGGACAATTCCTGGTTCGTACTGGAGATTACCCGCCGGCCGTCCGCTCCCGGCGGGAACTGACAGCCTTGCGCGCTATGGGTATCGCGAAAAGCGAATCCCTTGCTCTTGCTCCCATTGTGCTATCCAGTCCCGACGGACCGCTTTACGCAGGTATTCCTCAGCTGACATGCCCTGTGCCGCGACCTGCGCGTCTTCCGCACGAAGGGTTGCTTTCATGAGCGATTGACCGCTCCTGATGCCCTGGCTGATCCATCGAAGGCCGTCCAGCGCGTACACGAAGGGCCGGGCGTACGCGACAACCGGATACGGCTCGGCGCCCGGCAGCGGAGCCCGCCATTCATGCTCCGGCACCCGGATAGCGGCCGGCTCCCGCGCGGGATCATAGCCGGGCAGGACCCGCCAGGGGCTGACACGCAGTTCGAGCCGGGGTGCTAGATCGGCTTCGTATATCGACCGGATCTCGGAAGCCACATCGTCGATAGAAGCATCGCTGGTATCGATCACGAGATCATAATTCTGCAGGTACGAGATATCGACGCCGTATTTGGCCAGAAAGCGCTTGCTCTCACTCTGGTAACGTTCTCTGGCTGCTTTTCTGGCCTCGTCTACGGAGCTGTAGCCCTCCACCGTAGACGACCGTTCTTTATACAAGCGTACCGCAGCGATCTGGGTATCGACTATCAAGCGTACCTTGAACGCCACCGGCACCATCTTCCACGCCATACGCGAATCGAAGACTATGGGATCCTGCGAACTTCCAAGATCCCTGGTCACGCCGTCGACTCGCGCGTCGATCATCGCGTCCTGCTCGGCCAGCAAATTCGTCTCCAGCGTGGTCATGCGAAAAGACTCAGCCATCGCCCGCTGGACGTCTCCAGTACTGACCAGCCTCATGCCGTAAGCTTCCGCGAGGCGGCGCGCGACGGAACTCTTGCCGCTACCGAGTTCCCCGTTTATCGCGATGTGTCTTCGGATCACTTGTACCCCATGCCACTTGGAGATCCGCGGGCCCGCATACTCGAGAACGCCGGTGCCAGCCGGGCCAGTGATCCGCGCGGCCCGCAACGCACTGCCGCGGCCCTAACCATGCCGCCTTGACCAGGCAAGCCATCATTCAAATCCTTGCCGCAACACCTGACCCGCCGCCTCCATCCCTCGCCGCCCACCGTAACGCAATCTCTGACCTGCCTGGTCACCGGTTGTCAGCAGCAGGTCCCGACGTTAGTCACGACCCTGCGGCCAGTCATCCCAGGGGAACAGTATCCATCGGTCGGGTTCAGCGACGCGCGCGGACTGATGAGAAAAGCCGGCGGTCCCGGGCTCGGCGTACAACGAAGCAACTCGGACACTCGACCGCGCCCCGGGTCCCAGTCCCGCCAGGACCGCCCGGACGGTGCGGCCAGACCGGATAATGTCATCGGCGATCACGACAGACCGTCCCTCGATCCCGCCAGGCAGTGCGAGGCATCTGCACTCCACCCGGGGCAGCCGCATAGCGAAGGGATCGTCCGTGACCGTGCTCCGCACGAAAGCCACCCCGACATCAGATACCTTGAAATAGCTTGCCAGGGCTGCCAGGAGGGGCAGGCCGCCACGAGCGATTCCGATCAGGAAGTCGGGAGGGCCGCCGTCTTCGGCTAGCCGTTCTGCAAGATTTCCGGTCAGCGTCATGAACTCTGGCCACGCCAGCCGTGTTACCGTGGGCAACAGCGCTCCCCATCTTTTCGCGGCAACTAGCCCATACCGCCCGCTATCCGATCAGGACACCCTTTCCGTGGCTGCTGGCCGAGCGTCCCTAACGACCCGGAAGCCCCCATCATCAAATCGGCGGTCCGCAATGCATACCTGCCTGTACCGAATCTTCGCCTCTGCTCTGCCATAACGCCACGAGCCGCCGCGTATCGTGCGATTAGATGCCCCGCCAGCCGAGATATTGGCCGGGTCGTCGAAGATTCCAAGGCAGCGTTCCCAGACGTTTCCGCTCAGGTCCATGACACCAAACTGGCTTGCTCCGCCCGAATACATGTCCACGGGCGTCACGGTCGCCAGCCCGGCTTCCTTGGTGTTGCACAGGCTGGACCGGAACGGCCCTCCCCACGGATAGTCGCTCTCATCCTGGCTGCTCGCCGCGCGCTGCCACTCCCACTCGGTCGGGAGCCGCACGTTGCGGTCCAGCCGGTGTGACAGCCAGCGGCAGAAAGCCGTGCATTCGTACCAGTCCACGAAGACTCGTGCCACACGGTTGTCCTCGTAAGACTGGTGCGCCGGCGCTGCGGGCCGCTTGGCAAGCCCAGCCCACCATCTCGGGTCTTCGTAGCCGTCGACAGCCTGTATGAAGCAATCGAACTGCCCCGCCGTCACGGGATACTTTGCCATCTCAAAAGGCTCGACATCTACTGTGCCGAACGATGTCAGCGTCGTCGTTCCCGAAGGGATCACGCACCATTCGAACGGACCAGGCAGGATATCGAGCTCTGGGGCGCTCTCGCCCTGGATAGTCGTTATTGCGTCCGTGCCGCGAAAGCGGTCGGCCATTTTTCGCCATCTAAACTAAAGCCGGCCGGATCGTTCTAGCTCCGGGATGATCTGATTTGCCATTATAGAACTGACTGAGATATCGGCATCGCTCTTGCCTATCCATTTGAGTTCTCGGATCTCGGCCGACGGGCGGGGCTCTCCGGTCACCTCGACATAGTACGCATGAATGACAATCGGCACGGCTTCGAAGACCGCGACGTCACGGTAACTTCCCAGGTACTCAAGACGCTCTACGTCGACGCCCAGTTCTTCCTTGAGCTCTCTCGCGAGAGTCTGGTAATGAGTCTCGCCTTCTTCTATCTTCCCGCCCGCCGTGAAGAACTCCGGTGACGGCTGTCCCGCTTTGCGCACCACGAGGACCTTCTTGTTCCGCACGATCGCGGCGCCGACTTTCTCGATTACCGGAGGCGAGTGCTCTCCCTGGCCAGAGTTGACTCTGCGCATCGCCTCTCCGTCCGTACGGCCGCGGGTCCGCTCTAGATGCATATTACGGCCCGGCCCGGGCCCGCAGGGGCTTACGGTGATCCTCGGCTGGTCCGGGGCCAGGCTGTCCCCGGAAACCGGGGACGCAAGGGGCAGGGGTTCCCCGGGGCGAGCACGCGCCGGCCGCGAGGACGCGGGCTCCCGCGAGCGCGGGCTCCCGAGAGCGCCCCCGAGCCCGCCGTCGCCCCTGTGACGCGGGCCCGGGGTGTTGCCGAGCCCCGAGGCAGCGGGCAGGGTAAGGTCGCGTTCGATGGCACAAGTCGCTGGAAAAGGTGATCCGTCCATGGTGAGGCTGACGGGCATGCCGGGCATCCGCAGCCGGCGACTTGTGCAACTGCTCGGCGGTCTTTTCCTCGGGGCCGCGGTAGGTACGGTCATATATGGCATCACCCAGGTGGCCCGGGCGTAACCTGTTCATCATTACTGGAGCTATAGCCGCCTGGCCACTGCGATCGCGATGCAGCTGTACGGGCATGCCGCCCGGCTTACCGAGAGCAAGGTGACGATCCCCCATCTCAGCGAGCTTACGTTTATCGTGAATAATGACGCGCGTCAAGTGGCGTGGCACCTGTTCGTCGAGACAGTGACCCGGATTTCCGTGCAGCCCCTGGCGAGCGACGAAGGGCTTGCAGGGGAGGCTCTCAGCTCCCTCTGCGGCCTATTTTCCACCACTCGCGATGCGCTCAAGTTGAGCCGGCCCTCCGTGCCGGTACCCGGCGGCCAGACGGTTGAGTATCTTGCGGTGACCATGCTCAATCTCGAGCTCCGCCCGTTCCTTTCCCGGTGGCACCCCCGGCTGCAGCGCTTCGAACAAGCCCATCCTGGCGTTCCTGACTCGGAATGGCCCGAGAATGCCACCTGCCGGGATGAGCTCCGCGAGGTCCAGCAGCGCATTTACTGCTATGCCCTGGGCTTCGCGCGTCTGGCGGGCGTCCCAGACGCAGCAGCCATGATCGCGCAGGAGCCTTCAGCGTGAAGGGCGGCTTATGCCGGTAACCGAACGCGGCAGCCGACTCGACCGTGGGAGGCAGCAGGATGACCGACGCCACGTCCGGACCTGCCGCGTCAACGCCGGACTCCCCGGATACCCGGTCCGTCGATGCGCTGCCGCCACCGTCTCGATTGGCGGCACTGAGCCTGCAGCATCTCTTCATCATGTACGCGGGTGCGGTCGCCGTACCGTTGATAGTGGGCCCTGCCATCGGGCTGGGCAACGGCGATGTGGCGCTTCTGGTTAGTGCCGATCTGCTTGTTTCCGGCATCGCGTCAATTATCCAGTCAGCAGGCATCGGCAAGATCATTGGCGTCCGCCTGCCAGTCGTAGCAGGTGCGACTTTTACGGTTGTCAACCCGATGATCATTATTGCGAATCAATTCGGCGGACGTTCTGGCCTCCCGGCTGTCTACGGCGCGCTGCTGATTGCCGGCGTGTTCGGCTTGCTGATAGCAAAGCCATTCTCGATGATGCTGCGATTTTTCCCTCCGCTGGTGACAGGTACCGTGATCACGATGATCGGCCTGTCATTGATTGGCGCCGACATAGGCCTGATAGCCGGCAACAGGCTTAGCAGGTTCGTCGCGACGATCCCGCTGACCGGACACAGGGGAAAGCCGGTCATCAGGGACGGCTCGGTAGTCATGGTCATCAATCCCGATTCCGGCCAGATTTCACATATTGCCCTCGCCATGAGCGTCGTATTGATGATAGTCCTGATCAGCCGTCTCTGCCGCGGCTTCATCGGCCAGGTCGCCGTGCTCATATCCATCGTGCTGGGAACGCTCTTCGCCTGGCCGATGGGCCAGCTAGATTTTTCGAGCGTCTCGTCCGCGCGGTGGATTGGCGTCGCGGCCCCGTTCCACTTTGGTGACCCGAAGTTTGAGATTGCGGCCATCATGTCCATGTGCGTGGTGGTGCTGGTGGCCTACGCTGAGTCCACTGCCGGCCTCTTGGCTGTCAGCGAGCTCGCGGGACGGCCGCTCGGCCCGGGCGATCTTGCGCGAGGCCTGGCCACGGACGGCCTCTCTGCCGTGCTTGCGGGCATCATGAACTCGTTTCCGGACACCGCATACGCGCAGAACGTCGGCCTGGTGGGCATGACCAGGATCCGGAGCCGCTGGGTCGTGACGGCCTGCGGCATCCTGCTCATTTTCCTTGGCCTGATACCGAAAGTCGGGGCAGCAGTGTCCGACCTCCCGGCTCCCGTGATCGGCGGGGCGGCGACGGTCATGTTCGCGATGGTGACCGCCATCGGCATCCGGACCTTGCACAAGACCTCCTTCGAGGACAACGACAACCTGCTGATCCTTGCGGTTTCGCTGGCGGCCGGGCTCATTCCCGCCGTCCAGCCGGCCTTCTACCAGCACTTCCCGCCGGACTTTCAGGTGATATTCGGGTCGAGCATCACCTCGACAGCGATCATCGTCTTCGTATTGAACCTGGCCTTCAACCACTGGCGCGGCAGATCAAGATCAGGGGAGGACAGCGTGCGCCCCAGCGGTGCGCTCCGCTGAGAGAGCGGCGGCCAGGGCCGCCGCGGGCAGGGGCAGGCCTGGCTGAGCCGTCGACTTCCCCATCTGGTTCGCTTCTACGCATGGCTACCCCCGAATCTCGCGATCCAGCTCAGCCGCCGGAATGGTTCACCACCGCCCTCGCCGTACCTGCCCGGCTCGCGACGACCGCGGTCGATGGGACCAAGATTGCTTACCGCACGTACGGGGACCGCAAAGACGGCCTTCTCGTGCTAATACACGGCGGCGCGGCTCATGCACGCTGGTGGGACCACGTTGCCCCGCTGCTCACCAAGGCTCACCGGGTGGTCGCGATCGACCTCTCCGGGCACGGCGACAGCGGACGCCGGGGCAGGTACACCCTCGATCTGTGGGCGCGGGAGGTGATCGCGGTCGCGGCCGACGCGGGTTCCGGCGTTCCGCCGATCATTATCGGTCACAGTCTGGGCGGCTTTGTCGCGCTACGGGCAGCCAGCATGCACGGTGCCCAGATCGCCGGAGCCGTGGTGATCGACTCGCCCGTGCGGGATATGACGCCGGAAGAGCGCGCCGCCCGCGAGCGGCGGGCTTTCGGGCCTCTGGTGGTCTACCCGTCGCCGGAGGCAGCCATCGCCCAGTTCCGCCCGATCCCGGCCCAGCCCACCTTGCCGTATGTCGCCGCGCATGTCGCCAGGACCTCGATCCGGCAGGTCGACGGCGGATGGACCTGGAAATTCGACCCGCGAATCTTTGTCCGGGAGCAGAGCCCCACGGCACTGCTGACCAGGTTTGACTGCCGGGTCGCGGTCTTCCGGGCCGAACACGGCATCCTGTCGCCCCGGATGAGCGAGATCATCTACGACCGGCTCGGCCGGGTCACCCCGGTCATCGAGATCCCCGCCGCCGGCCATCATGTCATGCTCGACCAGCCGCTGGCCCTGGCCACCGGAATGCGGACCCTGCTCTGCGATTGGCACCACTCCACGCCGGTCACGCCATCCCCTCCGCCACACCCTTCCGCCTAGGGCTGCCGCCGGTCCGAGGCTGGTAGCGTCGGGTGCGAGGGATGCAGGATGCACGGACGCAGAGACCACCCGCCCGTACCACGACGCTGCAGGAGGAGACCATGGCCTCGCGGCTGAACCCGTACCTCAACTTCAACGGCGACGCGCGCGAGGCGATGGAGTTCTACGCCAGCGTGTTCGGTGGCGAGCTCACCTTGAGCAGGTTCGCAGATTTCGGCGCGAAGGAATCACCTGACGCCGACAGGATCATGCACGGGGTACTCGAGACCGAGGCCGGCTACACGATCATGGGAGCCGACGTCACCAGCGACATGGAATACCATCCCATGTCCGGGTGCTCGATCAGCATCAGCGGTGACGACGGCGACGCCCTGCGCGGCTACTGGGCGGAACTCTCCTCCGGCGGGACCACCAGGATGCCGTTGCAAAAGCAGGTCTGGGGGGACGAGTTCGGCATGTGCGTCGACCGTTACGGCGTATCGTGGCTGGTCGACATCGGCCAGCCGCGGGCGTAGCGGCCGGCCAGCGCGCTTCCTACCGGGGGTTGCCGGCCCGGCTGCGTGCCGCGACCGCGTCCGCTTGGCCTTCCCGCACGTGGAAAGTGCCGCCATGGTCCGCGCGGTATGCCGCGCCGACCGTTTCCGCCTCGGCCCGCGTGGCATAGCCGACCGCAGCGCCGATCTCCAGCGCGGGCACGCCGGGCCGGGTCCAGGTAACGTGCCATGGGCCGCCTTGCGCTGCGGTGAGGCGCTGGCCGACTTCGCCGCTGACGGCTTTGCGAAGCTCTTCAGCCGCGGGGGTTCCCGTCGGCACGAGTGCCCGCTGGCAGTAATCGTCGGTGTCGACCGTGTTGTCCAGTTCGTCCCAGGACGAGACGTTGCGGGGAACCTGGCCGCTGTCCTGGTCTTCTTTGATCATGGCCATGATGACGTCGGCGTAACGCCGGACGGCTGGAGTGTCGGGCATGATCAGCCTCCTTAGCGTGATCAGGCCACTGTGGCAGCGCCAGGCCAGGCAGCGGCAGGGTACATCGGCCCTTTGGCGGCCGGACCTACGTCGGGGGCACGCGGCCAAGATCGGGCATCCCGGCCAGCCGGGCAGCATGGCTCCGCTAAGCGCTATCCAGGCGCTCGGTGAGCCGACGTAGCCGATCCGGCCGATCCGCCGCGAAGCGGCCCAGCGCCGCCAGGATGGACGCGTCGTCCAGCCGAGCCTCCTCGATCACTTCGCTGACAGAGCCGCCCGTGCGCCACCGGCCGTCCCAGTCGGACGACAGCGAGTACTCCCGCACCAGCGGGTCATCGGCCCAGTCCCGCATCAGCTTGTAGGCACCATTGGTGATCACCATGGCGTCCAGCCGGTCGGGTGGCCCGATGACCGAGCGCCGGTAGCTCGCCGGCTGGAGCGCGAACAGCTGCGGGCTGATCGCCGCGACAATCTTGACGTTGATGCCCTGGGCATCCAGTTGCGGCAGGACGTTGACCACGTTCCGGGTGGGCATGGTGCCGCGGACGTAGACGGTGCCGCCCCTGGGCTGGCCCGGCCGGTAGCCGCGCAGCACGTAAGCGCCGCGCGCGGCGGCCAGGTGAGAGGGGATGCCCAGGGCCTCCCGGTCGGGTATCTCCACCGGCGGCCGGGTGAGGTGCAGGGCCACGATCGGGACGTCCAGCGCGAAGGCCGTCCCGAGGACCACCGGCACCTCGTTGTACTCCCACGGGTGCAGGTCGATGACGCACCCGTCCGGGAACAGCTGGGTGACGCCGGTGGCGAAGATGCCGAAGTGGGTGCGGGAGTCCTCGGCCGTTTCCGGTCCCGAGTGGCCGGCGATCCAGAGCACCTTGCCGACCTTCATCTCGCAGTCCTGGGCGAGCTGGCTGAACAGCCGCATTTCGCCGTACTTCAGGTAGGAGAACGAGCCGTAGGTCGAGCAGGCGCCCCAGAAACCGTCGAAACGATCGAAGGGGTCCCGGGCGAAGTTGACCGTCGCGAGCCCGGCGACCAGCCCGGCGTTGGAGAACTCGGTAATCTCGGTAGGCAGCAGCGCCCCGAGCGGGTTCTGCGTCCGGTCGTACCAGCCGGTGCCGGGCAAGCCTTCGAAGCCCTGCCCGAACCCGGCGATGTTCGTGGACTCGGCAAGGTCCGCGGAGGCCGCGATGAATAGCGGTCTGCCGTAGTCGCGCAGCGCCAGCGAGTTCACGTGCGCCCCCCATGCCGCCAGGCCGGCCCGGTTCGGCGCCTTCTCGCCGGGCTTCTTCCACATGCCGTCCGGGTACGCGGTGACGTCGAAGATGCGGCGGTCGGCGAAGACCCCGGCCCCGGGCCTGCCAAGACGGAAGCCCTTCAGATCCTCGGGCACCGTGCGCGCGATCGCCACCAGCCGGTCGGAGAGCCAGGTCACGAGGTCGTCGTCGCGTTGCAGCACGTTCATGGCGATCCGCAGGTTGGCTTCGGCCTGAGCCGCCGCGGCCCCGGGATCAGCCGGCGCCGGCGAGTCGACGCCGACGTACTCGACCCCGTGGGACGCCATGAATTTCTTGCGCACGGCCCAGAACTGCTCGGAGTTCATCGGCCAGGCCGTGCCGTGGCTTGCAGCGTCGAACTTGCCGTACCCGCGGCCCTTGCGCGTGGCGAACCACGCCATGCTGGGCACCCGGTCGGGGTTGGCGCCGCAGGCCGCCTCCAGCACCGCCTGGGTGACAGGTCCCCATTCCATGCCGTGCTCGGTGCCCGTGACCCGCCAGCGATAGGGTGCGAACCAGTCTTCCGGCGTACCGGGGACCATGCTGGAGGTCGGCCTGGGGTCTATGCCGAAGTCGTTCCAGTCCACCAGGAAGACCAGGTTGTGCAAGCCGAGGCCCCACGCCGTGTTCTTGGTCTCGTGCGCCGAGCCGGGGGTGAGTCCGCCCTCTCCCTCCATCACGAAGACCTTCACCTCGCCCGCGCCCGCCAGCTTCAGCGCGAGCGCCTCGCCGGCCGCCGGCGGCATTCCGTGGCCGGACGGGCCGGTGTTGAATTTCAGCAGCAGCGTCCGGCCCTCCATCTCGGCATGCCCGGGCAGGCCGCCGCGCCTGCGCAGCCGCAGCAGCCACTCCCAGGTCAGCGCCCAGCGGCCGTCGTCGGGGAAGGCGAACTCGGCAGCCCCGGTCCGCTCGTGGCGGACCCGGACCGCCTCGCCCAGTACCGCGAGCGTCGCGTAGACCAGCGGTACCGTGTGCCCGGCCGACAGCACGAAGCGGTCACCGAAACGGCGCCATGGCCGCAGCACATCCCAGCGCATGGCGCCGGACAGCAGCAGCGCGAGCATCATGTGCACCTTGGACCTTGACCCGCCCGGGTGCCCGCTCTGCCGGTAGTTGAGCGACAGGTCGATGCATTCGTCGACGAGGTCCTTGACCAGCTCGTAGCGCGCAAAGTCAGGCTCGGCAGCGGCGTAGAGCCGCGCGACGTCGAGTTCGCTGCCGGGTCGCGCGACGACCGCTGGCCGCGGCTGCGCCCGGTCACCAGTCAGGCCCATCCCACCTCCGGCGCCCCGCCTGGGTGATCGTCAATCAGCCGGCGCAGGACCGGATCCGCGGCCCGCAGCTGGGCCAGCGCAAGACCATGCCGGAACCCGTCAGTCATGTACGCCGCGAAACGCCCGGCTGCTCGGCCTCCCGCTGCGGCTCCGAGCGCTCGGGGGCGAGCAGGGATATCCGGTCGCCGGGGGCCAGGATGAGTTCGGGATCGGGTTCCCGCAGGCTTCGACGGCGGAGCAACGCGACCGGGATGACGCCGGGCGGCCACGTGAGCGTAGCGAGCGTCCGGCCGATGGCTGGCGAGCCCTCGGGGATGGTGATGTCGATGACCTGGTACCCGGGCAGCCGCGTGGCTGACCCCGCAGGCGCAGCCGACGGGCCGGGGGCGTCCACCCCGCGGATCTGGACCTGGCTGTCATGGGCCCCGGCAGCCGACGGCGAGCTGCCAATTTCCCGGGCTACGGCCCGGAGCACGCTGGCGTTGGTGATCCAGCCTTGTACCTGCTGGCCGTCACCGGACAGCACCGGCAGCCCGTCACGTCCGCACGCGGCCAGCTGGCGCAGGGTCTGGTCGAGGGACTCGCTGGCGAATACCGCATGCGGGTCGCGCTGGTAAGTGACGGGGCCGGGCAGCGGCACCTGACTCGCAAAGGCTCGGCCGTCACCGTCACCGTCACCGTCACCGCCGCTGCCGTCAACGGCAAGCGGCGCCCGGAACGGCTGCATCACATCGGCCGCCTTCAAGTCGCCGAATGCCCGCCACGGCGCGGCGCGGTCCACGTCGTAACCGCGGCGCAGCAGCTTGGTGGTGTAGACCGTGCCGTAGCTCAGCGCCCGGGAGGTGGCGGTGGCGACGGCCACCGCCAGCATCACCGGCAGCGTCAGGCTGAAGTCGCCGGTCATCTCCACCACACTGGCCACCGACGTCAGCGGCGCCCGGGCCGCGGAAGCGAATACCGCTCCCATGGCCACCACGGCGTACAGGGCGGGCTGGCCCGCGCCCGGGCCGAATATGTGGCCGGCGATCTCGCCGAAGGCCATCCCGGAAGTGACGCCGACGAACAGCGACGGCGCGAACACCCCGCCCGAGCCCCCGATGCCCAGGGTCAGGCTGCACGCCACGATCTTCCCGGCAGCCAGGACCAGCAGGAACCACAGGACATAATCGCCCGCGACCGCCTTGTCCATCACCGGGTAGCCCACGCCGTACATCTGCGGCAGGGCCAGCAGTACCAGGCCGAGAGCAACCCCGCCGACGGCCGGGCGGGCCCACTCCGGCCGGCTCTTCCAGACCACGTCCCACAGATCCTCCATCTTGTACACGGCGGTCTTGAAAACCAGCCCGATCAGCGCCGCGATAACCGCCAGCGCCGCCACTAGGAGGTAGTTGCGGGGATGGTGCAGCGCGATGCCTGCCGGGAAGCCGCTCAGGAACGGCCTGCTGCCCAGGATCGGGATGGCCACCACGTCGGCCAGCATCGCCGACAGCATTACCGTGAACAGCGCGTCGACGGAGAACTCCCGCAAGATGATCTCCACGCCGAAGAACACGCCAGTGATCGGGGCGTTGAACGTCGCGGCGATGCCGCCGCCCGCGCCGCACGCCACCAGGATCCGCATCCGGTTCTCCGGCATCCGCACCCACTGGCCGAAGCTGGATGCCAGCGCCGAGCCGATCTGCACGATCGGGCCCTCCCGGCCGACCGACCCTCCTACGCCAATGCACACCGCCGACGCGACCGCCTTGACCACGCTGACCTGGGGCCGGATCCGGCCGCCCTGCTCCGCGACCGCGACCATCACCTCCGGGACCCCGTGCCCCCGCGCTTCCCGGGCGTACCGGTAAATCAGGGGGCCGTAGACCAGCCCGCCGACCACGGGGATCAGGACGAAGAACCCGAGCCCCAGCCACGGCAGGTGGCTGCTGCCAACATAGCCCTGCTGGCCGAACTGGCTGTGCCCGGTGGCCAGCCAGGTGAAGAAGTAGATGAGGTACCGGAACACCACCGCGCCCAGCCCGGACCCCCCTCCCACCAGCACCGCGATCACGAACAGCCCCGCCCGCGAGTCCCGCAGCCAGGCAGCCACGCTGGCCGTCCACGGCAGCTCGCCGGCCCGGTTGCGCGCGGCCTTTGCGGTCATGTTCCCCTCACCACGCCGGCGCGAGCGGGCTCGTTCGCCCGGCTGGCGGCCGCGGCGCGGCCGCCAGCCGGCGGTGGCGAAAGAGCGTCTTCAGGCCAGTGGCGGTCGGGAATCTCCCCTGCCGCCACGGCAAAGGCATCCAGAGCCTCCGCCACCGCGGACTGCTGCCCGGCCGGCAGCCTGGTCAGGATGCCGGCAATGAGGGCCCGCCTGCGGGCAGTCGCATGATCCACCACGTCCCGGCCCGCGGCGGTGACCGACACTTGCACCGCCCGGCGGTCGGCGCGGCCCCGGTTGCGCCGGATCAGCCCCTTGCGGACCAGCCGGTCACACATGCGCCCGGCCGTCGACGGCGTGACGTCCAGCGCGCCGGCCAGGTCCACCATCCGTTGCGGGCCTCGGGACGCCAGTACCACCAGCGCCCGGTACTGGGCAATCGTGGTGTCCTCCGCGGCGGCGCCCAGCGACCGCGTGGCCACCGCGATCAGTGTCCTGCTCGCGATGAGCACCGCTTCCACTGCAGCCTCGTCCACGTGCCCGGCGTCCGCGTGCCCGGCACCCGCATGCCCGCTGCCCGCATGCTCACTCATACTCACGCCATCCAACTTTACTTGCTCAATGCAATGTTAGTAGAATAAATCTATCAGCTATTACACGCTTATGCGCCGTGCCTCCACGAAGCGGCCCGGCGCCGGACGGTCTGGGATGCGGTCCAGGTCAGGAGGGTCAGCGGCATGCCGGTTACCGTCCCGGCGGCGGTGTTCCTGGTCGCGGCGGTGGTCAGCCTGGCGACTAGCTGGGTGCTTGTCAGCAGGCTGGAGCGCGTCGGCGAGCGACTTGGCCTTTCGGAGGCCCTGCTCGGGCTCACAGCTGCCCTGGCGGCAGACGCGCCAGAGATAAGTGCCGCTGTCACCGCGATAATCGGCCACCAGCAGCGGCTTGGTGCCGGGGTCGTCATCGGGTCAAACGTGTTCAACCTGGCCGCCTTGCTTGGCCTTGCTGCGATCGTGGCCGGGCGGATAAGCCTGCACCGCAAGGCCGTGATCCTGGGCGGCGCGGTGGCAGTGCCGGTGGCCGGCGCATGCCTCGCCGTGGTGGCGGGCCTGATCCCCGCCATCGGGGGGCTGGCCTTGGCGTTCGGGGTCCTGGCACTGTACGCGGCAGTGGCGGGCCTGAGCCCGCGCAGTCTGCGGCGGCTCCCGTTGCCCCCCGGCTGGATCACCTGGCTGGGCTCGGCTGTGGCCGAAGAGGAATTGGAACTGCAGGCCGCGATCCTGCCCCGGCGAGGAACGCGCCGGGACGCCGCCGTCGCCGCTGGATCACTGCTGGTCGTGGTAGCCGCGAGCGTGGCCATGGAGCGGGCCGCGTCAGCGCTCGGCGGCCGGCTCGCCATACCGCAGATCGTCGTCGGCGGGCTGGTCCTAGCGGCGGTGACCAGCCTGCCCAACGCGGTAGCGGCCATCTACCTGGCCGCGCGGGGCCGCGGGGCCGCAACGCTCAGCACTGCCCTGAATAGCAATGCCCTCAATGTCACCCTCGGCATGCTGATCCCGGCCGCCGTGATCGGCCTGGGCCGGCCAACGGGCCAGGCGACGCTCGTGGCTGCCTGGTACGCCGGGCTCACCGGCGTGGCGCTGCTGTTCGCCTACCGTGATCGCGGGATGGGGCGCGCGACCGGGTCACTGATCCTGGCTGCCTACCTGCTCTTCGCTGGGTCCCTGCTCGAGCCGGCCTGGGCGCCCTGGCTGGCGGCCGCAGCGTGCCTGATCGTAGCCGCCTTTGCCGTGAGGCCCGCGCTCGGACGCCGGCCGAGCGATCTGCCCAGCCGGGCGGCGCACCCCGCGGCCGCGGCGGCCCTGCGGCCGGGCTGGCCGGGCGGGCGGCTGTGGGGCCTCGGGCTGGCGCTGACGTTGACGGTCGCCGCCGTCGATGTCGGCCTCGGCCATCGCGTAGTGCTCATCGGACTGCTCATCATCGGGCCCTGCAGCGTCCTGCTCACCGGCCGCTGGATCCAGACCGGGCTGACCGGACTGTGCGCGATCGGCCTGGCGGTCGCGCTGGGCATTCCCGACGGTATCTGGGGAACCGGCATCCATCTCGCGTTCCTCACGGCGGTCGTGGTAGTAGCCCTGGCCAGCACGCTCGCCGCTGCCGTCATTGGCGCTGCGAGGCCCTGATCCGGGCCGCCAGCACGGAGCCACCGGGAACCGGCCTGCCACCGGCTCTTTCCGTCAGGCGCTGGCCGGTGAAGCGGCGCTGAGTCTTTCCACCACGTCGACCACGCCGTCGATATCCCAGATCAGCCTGATGGCTACGGGCATCAGGTCGCGCTGGTCCCGCGACCCGGGCTCCCCGCTCAGACTCACGATCCCGCCATCCACGGCCACGGTGATGCTCGCCGGGTCCGCGAACAGTATCTCGGTCAGCAGTTCACGGACCTCCTGAGCGATCTGGGCGTCCGGGCGCAGGAACACACTCAGCAGGTCGCGGCGGCTGACGATGCCCATCAGCTTGCCGCCAGGGTCGACCACCGGCAGGCGCTTGATGTGGTGGGCGTGCATCACCGTAGCCGCCCGGGGAATCGGCGCGTCGGGGTGAATCGTGATAGCCGGTGCGGACATGAGCTCTTCAGCGGTCAGCCGCGGATGCTGCCTGGCCTGGCGGGCAGGCCACGGGAGATGGCGCGCGTTCGGGGTCCTGGCCCGGCGGGCGGACTGATCCTGCGCCGCCAGCAGGTCGGCCTCGGACACAATCCCGACCACGTGCCGTCCCATGACCAGCACCGGAACGGCGCTGATCCGGTGCTTGGCCAGGAGGCCGGCGATCTCCTTGTACCGGGTTATCCGGTCAACCGTCACCACGTCTGTCGTCATGACATCACGGACCGTGCTGTGCCATCGTCCGTGATGGTGTGAAGCTTCCGGCGGCTGCCCCGCGTGCTGCTTGCTGCCGGGCTGGCCGACCGTGCCGGGACCGCCGGGCTGCTCCGCCAGGCGCTCCTCGATCACGGCGCGCGCCCGTGCCACGTCGGCGGCGCTAGCCCTCCCGTGCAAAGACTCGTAGTAGGCGGCGCCGAGGTGGCGGAGCATGGCATCCATATGGGTATCGGCGCGTGTCATCTCCCTCGCCTCCCATCGGCTTATCCATCCCTGTACATTGAGTCTCCCGCCGAGAGTACCCGGCTGATCACGGCTGAATGTCCCCCGTAACCGGGACTTCGGTCACCGCTTACGCGCCGGATGCGTCCATTGAGTGCGTTACGCACGGATGGTTGCCGCTCACCGGCCCGGCCAGGAATTCCGACCCGACCAGGAACTCTCGGGTCGCCAGGGGATGTTCAGGTCCGCTGCTGAGATGCCTCAGCGAGGACCTCGGGATGCTCCCGACGATAGTGCTCGGTCAACGCGGCACTCGCCTGACCGGTCTTGCTCGCTATCGTGCGCTGGCAAACCTGGCAGCGGCTGACCGGGAGGCGCGTGACGGTGACCGGGAAGCGGGAAGAGGCTGAGTTTCTCATCGCCCTCCATGATGCCAGACTGAGCCGAGCGGGCCTGCCTTTATGAGGTCGCCACACGCCGGGGCGCGGCCCCGGATCTGCCTCCGCGGCCCCGATGACAGGGTATCGATTCTGTGTTCGATCGTATTCCCGCGTAGAGTGTGATCAGGGTCATAGGTTTGATTCAGGGATTCCGGGCATGCCGGTTTTTCTTTTTGGTGTTCGAAGGGGGACCGTAACACCCAGGCATGTGATGGTTGCCCCGAGCAATCAGAGCCTTGACCCGCATCACGTCTGTGCCCTGCCGCTAGCCCGCCGCGCACCGCGCCGGACACGGCGGACAGCACCCTGGGTGACCGCTGAGCGCCCCCCGGCGCCCGACCCAAGGTTCATATGTTGTTCCCCCACTTGCCTTCCTCATTGTCCCTGTTCCGTAACGCCTACCGTAGTGCTCGCCGACCCTCACGACTGACGCTCGGGGTCGCCGCAGCGAGCGCGGCGGCCGTGGCCGGGGTGTCGGCCGGGTTGTCGGCCGGCGCCGCGAGCCCGGCCGGCCCGGCCGGCCGCCCTGCCGTGGTCAGTCATGCCGGGCCGGTCCGGCAGGAAGCCACGGACAAGGTGCCAGCACGCCGCGCGCACCAGCCGCGGCTGGGCCGCCTGGTGTCAAAAGAGCAGCCGGCCGCGGCGCAGCATCGCGCATCGGGGCCGTACCTGATCTACGACTCGGTAACGCCCTCCGCCATACCCTCGGGCCACATGATTGCCACCTATGCCACCGGCGGCTACGCCGTCTCGCCAGCGGTGGTGGCCGGGCGGGGGCCGGTGATGTGGATCGACACCATCGGGACGGACTACGGAGCTTCGGCTCTGGACGTCGAGCCCACTGACGCGACGCCGTCCGTCGCCGCGAACTGGGCCTTCCAGCGGCTGAGCGCCCACCCGCACGCCGTGGCTCACATCTACACCATGCTCTCGGAGTGGCCGGCTGTGCAGGCGGCCGTCGCCGCGCTCCCGGGGTGGATGCAGTCGCACATCCGCTGGTGGATCGCCGACCCCACGGGCGTTCCGCACGTCGTCCCCGGCTCCGACGCTACCCAGTGGTACTGGGGATCGAATTATGACATTTCCACCGCGACGCCGCGTTTCTGATAGCTAGGACCCGCTCTTGCGGGCCAGCCTGCGGGGAGACGGACCGTCTCTGCGCAGGCTGGCCCGGGCCACGCCGGTTTCCCTGCGCTATTGCCACTGGTGCCACGGGCTGCCGTAGCCAGACCGCCAGTAGCGGCGGGCACGCCGGCGGAATCGCAGCGCCGCGAAGGCCCCTGCCACACAGGCCACAAGCCAGACCAGCAGGAGGACCTTGAACACGGCGAAGAACACGAATCCGGCGCCCGGCGCAATCACCGCGACGAACAGCATGAGCAGTGCCAAGGGCAGCAACCGGGGTCCCCGCCGGTATGCCCGCGCCGGGTAATCCGGCCGGGGCCGCCCAGCCTCCCGGGCGGCCGGCGCCGGCTCCGGGAGATCGGCCATGATGCGGCGCAAGTCCCCGCAGGTCTTGGCGCCAAGCGTGGCGGTGATCCGCTCGTCGAGTTCATCTGGGGTGAGCCTGCCCTCGGCGAAGTGCTCCCGCAGCCGCGTTGTCGCCCGCTCCCGGTCGGCGTCGCTGGCCCGCATGCGGTCGTCCATCATCTTCCCCGTCCCTGCCTATTCGTCCTGCTCGTCATCGTCTGGCTCCTCATCGTCGTTGGCGAGGATCCGGTAGAGTTCTCGCCGGGTCCGCTCCAGCAGCTGCTCCGCCGTGCGCACCTGCGCGGGCGTGCCCGCGTGCGCTATCTGCACGATCCCGGCTCCGAGCCTGGCCGCCTCGGCGAACAGACCCGGCACCTGCCACGCCTCCTGCTGTGCCTCGGACTCCCATGGGCCGCGGGCCATTTCCGGGTGCTGCTCCACGTACTCGCGGCCAGCGTCGGTCAGCCGGAATGTCCGGCCACCGCCGGACTCCGCGCCCACGATCAGGGTTTCGTCGGCGAGTTGCGAGAGCGCGGGGTAAACCGCACCCGGGCTCGGTCGCCACGCCCCCGCGGTGCGCTCCTCGATCTCGGACATGATCTGGTAGCCGTTTCGGGGGCCTCCCCGCAGCAGCGACAAAATGGCGGCGCGCACATCGCCGCGGCCAGCCTTCGGCTTTCGGAAGGATCGCGGCGGCCCGGGCGGCGGCCCGGGCCACGGCGACGGGCCAGGCCACCATGCCCCTGCGCGCGGCCCGAAGAACCCCCCGCCCCGGTGGCCGCCAGGATGCCCGCGGCCGGCGAAGCGCGGTTCCCACGGCTCACCGCGGTCACTGCCGGACGTCGCCCTCATGCCACACCGAAGTCGGCTGATCAGGCCGTCCGCGCACCTGAGAATCCTGGATAGGGGCAGATCGAAGTCCCCTGCCCCGCACGCTGCTCCCGCTGCCATGGTTACCCCCAGGCATGTCGCGTACGATCACGATATATCGACAGGGTACGTCGCCGACACGCCGGATTCAAGTCATATCTTGTTCGCCGCACTGCTGGTCCCGCCTGCTGGAACGGAGATAGCCGACGCCACTGGCGAGCGGGCACGGATATCGGGGACTGCGCTGCCGCGACGGCTTGGCGCCGCACGGCAGATGCCGGGCGCCGCTACGCAGGCTCGCGGCTCGCCGGCCGCAGTTGACGCAGGGCCGCCTCGGTGCGCACGAGCTCGTCGAGCATCGCGTCAGCCGCCTGCTCCATGACGCCGTTCGCCCGGAGCGTGCCGTCCTGGTCAAGGACCTGGGTGTGGAACGGGATGCTGACGCTGTCGACCACTGGCAGCATCCTGAGCGTGGTCACTACCTGCTTGAGTTGCTGCACCGCACGGGTGCCGGCCGCGATGCCGCCGTAGGAGACGAAGCCGACGGGCTTGTGCTGCCATTCCTGGTGCAGGTAATCGAGCGCGTTCTTCACCGATGCCGGGTAGCCGAAATTGTACTCGGGAGTGACGATCACGAAAGCGTCGGCGGCGTCGACGATGACGCTCCAGTCCTTGGTGTGCTGGTGCAGGTATTGCCGCAGCCGCGGGTGATTCGGCTCGTCCAGCAGCGGCAGGCCGACCTCGGCGAGGTCCGCGACGCTCACGTCGAAGCCGCCGTGATCCTTCGCGCGCCTGGCGAACCACTGGGCGATCAGGACGCCTGAGCGGCCTGGCCGGGTCGAGCCGATGATGACGGTCAGGTTCGGCATCCATTCGCCTTTCCGTGGCGGAGGTACGGCCTCAGCCTCACTCCACTACACCGGCGAGCCCAGCGGGGCACGAGGGAAGTCGGGGACGGCCGCGACCGCCACGTGCCGTCCACCTGGACCGTCGCGTTCGCCGACCGTGCCAGATGACAAGCTCCGCTCAATCCCCACTCAACATTGGCACAAGCAGTGATTAATAATGGTTAACGAGGATATTATTGCATGGGGTGACACTGGGGTTGCCCGGACAGCGGACGTAGCGCGGACAGCGGAGGTAGCGCGGACAGCGGACGTAGCCCGGACAGCCAGGCAGCACGGGTCATAATCACGAGCAAGCTGAACGTGGCTTGCATGCCCGGCCGCCGACCCAGGCCTGCGCGGGGAACGTTCTGGCCGTGCGGGAGCACCGGAAAGGACAGCATGCGGATCTTGCTTCTTGCGAGCGCCTACAACAGCATGAGCCAGCGAGTCCACGTCGAACTTGCCGATCGCGGCCACGAGGTATCGGTCGAATTGGCCATCGGAGAGGAGTTCATGCGCGAAGGAGTCCGCCGCTACGACCCGGATCTTGTCATTGCGCCCATGCTGACCACCGCCATCCCGTCTGACATCTGGTCGAGCCGCCCGTGCTTCATCGTCCATCCCGGTCCCAAGGGTGACCGGGGACCGTCCTCGCTTGACTGGGCGATCATGGGCGGTGTCGAGCGCTGGGGTGTCACCGTGCTGCAGGCGAACGCGGAGATGGATGCCGGCGACATCTGGGCGAGCGTGGAGTTCACGATGCCGTCCTGCTCCAAGGGCTCCGCGTACCGGACAGAGGTCGCGGACGCGGCGGCGCAGGCCGTCCTCCTGGCCGTGACGCGATTCGAGAGCGGCAGCTACCGGCCTGAGCCGCTGGACTACAGCCGTCCCGACGTTACCGGCAAGTGCCGGCCGCCTTGCCGGCAAGCGCACCGCAGGATCGACTGGCTGGCGGAGGCCACGTCCAGCGTTGTGGCCAAGCTCAGGGCGGCCGACTCCAGCCCCGGTGTTCTCGACGTCATCGGCAGCCGAGAGTTCTACCTGTTCGGAGGCTACGAAGAAGACGACCTGCGCGGTGATCCTGGAACGATCATCGCGCAACGAGACGGCGCTGTCTGCCGGGCGACAGTGGACGGGGCGGTCTGGATCCCCCAGCTACGGCGCCGCCTGGCGCCCGGCGGTCCGGCCACTTTCAAGCTCCCGGCGACACTGGCACTCGGTGCAGCGGCCCAAGCTATACCGCAGGCCCCGGCGCAACCGGGACGACGCACCTATCAGCAGATCAGCTACCGCGAGTCGGGCAGCGTCGGCTACCTGGAGTTCTCCTTTCCCGGGGGAGCCATGAGCACCGTTCAGTGCCGTCGGCTTCTTGCTGCGTACCAGCACGCTCGGAGCCGCCCAGTACGGGTGATCGTGCTCGGTGGGACCCGGGATTTCTTCTCCAATGGCATCCACCTGAATGTGATCGAGTCGGCCGATGATCCCGCCGAGGAGTCCTGGGAGAACATCAACGCCATCGACGACCTCGTGCATGCGATCCTGACCACCACCGACCGGGTCACGGTGGCGGCGGTCGCGGGCAACGCGGCGGCCGGGGGCGTGATGCTGGCACTCGCCGCTGACCAGGTCTGGTGCCGAGCCGGCGCGGTTCTCAATCCGCACTACCGCCTGATGGGCTTGCACGGCTCGGAGTACTGGACCTATACCCTTCCCCGCCGGGTCGGCGCGGAGGAGGCGACCCGGCTGACCGAGGCTTGCCTGCCGGTCAGCGCTGACTCCGCACAGCGGTCCGGCCTGATCGACGCGGTGCTGCCGGGCGACATAGCGGCGTACCGCACCCAGGTCGACGCCCTCGCCGAACGACTGGCCCGGAGCCCGGACCACGCGGCGCAGCTGGCCGCCAAGTCGCGAGAACTGAGCGCGGCTGAGAGCGAACAGCCCCTGTCTGATTACCGCCTCGAGGAACTGACAATCATGCGCCGGAACTTCTCGCACCCAGACGAGCCGTACGCCCAGCTCCGTCATGCGTTCGTGCACAAGCTGAAGCCGACGCGGACACCTTCCCACCTTGCCCGGCACAGGGCCGATCCCGATCTGTCCGATGCCGAGCACTCGAGTGTCATGGAAGCGATCGGCGTCTTCGACTCCTAGAGACTCGCCCCGGGTTAAGCGGTCCCCTCGAGTCCCGGCCGCCGCCCCTGTGCTGTGCTGCTCGCCGAGCGCCGACGACAGTGCCGCGATGTCCACGATTATGTCGGCATGGTCATGCCCGCCATCCGTAAATCATCCAAAACTACGCTGAGGGTGTAAGATCGATCTTCCACGTTTCCGTGGCTTTTCCGGCACCTTATTTCGCAGAGACCTCAAAACCATTGCCACGGCCCGGCCTAGCGTCGCCGCGGGTGGGCGCTGCCCGCGCAGGTCAGCGATTATCGCCTCCAGTGCCGCGATCTGCTCGGCCCGCCGCGAGCCGCCGCTCCTGTTCTCCGATCCGCTCCGCCTGCTCGCGGATCACCGCGTCACGCGGATCTGCGGGCCGCTCTCCCGGCGCCGGATCGATCACAGCCCGCGATCATCCCCGAAACCGCGCCCGGACACCCGGCGATGCCGCACCCGGCACTGAAAGGCAACCAGCGATCACTTACCGCAGCACCCGTTACCCGCCTCGATAGCGGTTGTGAACGGAGGAACGTGCCCGATGCCTGGGCGGATTGGCTTCTGCCAGACCAGCAGGTAGCGCCAGAAAAGGAGCCGCCGCACTCGCGCGCCGGGCAGCACCGCGGCGGCCTGGCTGGCGACCTCCCGGGTGGTCAGCGGCGGGTCCATGACGACGGGCATGGCCGAGTGGGTGGAGCGCATCGTAGTCCTTGCCGGGCAGCGGGCCGGCCAGGACGTCAGCGAGAACACACCTGACGTTGCCGGGCGTGCGACGCTCCGCCTCCCCGATCATCTCCGCACAGCGATCGAGAGCGTCGACCTGCTCGCTGCGCTGGGCAAGCTGGGCCGCGAACGCTCCGGCACCGCAGCCGACATCCAGCACCCGCCGACAGCGCAGCGGCAGCTGGCGCAGCAGCAGCCGGTGGTAAGACGCGTTGTGATCCCAGTCGAGCACAGCCAGACGTTACCGAAGGCGTCGTCCCGTGCGCGCCAGGACAGTGACAACGAGCGCCACCCGGCAGGCTAACCGTCCATCGCCCGCGCATGCCTCGCCAGGGAGAGCGCCGGGCGGCCGGCGCCGCGGTGGTGTCCCCGTGAGATCTGGCCCGGCAACAGTGCCCGGGCCAGATCCCGGCGACGGTGACTCGGCACGGGCGTCGCGTGGCGCCCGACCGGCAGGGCTCGCGAGCCAGCACCAGGGAAGCCAGCATTTCATCTTGTGAGAATGAAAGCAGCTGGAACGCGACTTTGCCGCGTGAGAGAAGCGGGACGCGCGTGGTCCCGTCGTTATCCTGGGTTTAGTACATCCAGGGACCATCTATAATGTGGCTGGTGCCAGTCGAGTAAGCGCTCGCAGTGGAAGGGGGATTGGTCTTTTGAGGATGGGCACTCGCATGGTCGAGATTGCCGTGGCCTGACGGTGCGGCCGCGACTGCGCCGAGGCTTCCTAGTGTCAAAGCCAGAGCGGGAATCCCGCGCTCCGCCCAGGCACGGGCCCTTCCTGTCCGGGGCTTACCGGGAGCGCCGCGAACCACTCTGTTCGTACGCTCGATGACGTGCAGTAACAACCTATGAGCCTTCATCGGGAAGATCCCCTCATCGGTGACTTAAGTGGCAGAGTCTCCAGAGTCTCCAGATTAGAAAAACTACACCAAAATCCAGTTCCGGATGAGGCATTCAGGTCGATCCGCCCGACATTCTGGCGCGCGTTCCAGAAATGGACTCACGGAGTGCACGTGCCGTAGCGCGCAGTGATGGTTATCTGCGCCGGAACAAAGCGAGATCACCAGCCGAGGGAGCGAGGTCGCCGGGCGCCAATGAAGAAAGGCGCGAAGGCAAAATTTCAACAGATGAAGACCGGGCTCCGCTTTCCCCGCCCGGGGTCCCTTGGAGCACTCTGGCAACAGAGTCCCCACTAACTGCCTTATGTCACGAAAGCCTACGTAGCATCATCTGTCACTCGCGGAACCGGTCATGCCAGCAGCCCGCGCGTGTGCGGCTTCTCTGCGGCGTTGCCAGCGCCGGTGGCGGTGGTGCTGTGAAATTGCGCTGCAACTTGCGGCGAATGCTAAAACGACAGGGGCGTGACAGTTTTCTTCTTCAGCTATTTCTGCGGATTCGGGTGAGAAAAGCCTGAGCGGGTATTAACAGAGTGGATTGCTTGGGCATATCTTGTTGATGTATCAGACACGACCCGTCCATGAGCGGTGGAAGAGATGCAAGGCGATCATGGAATTCCGGACGCTCGGGCCGATTGAGCTCTGGTCAGCCGGCCAGCGGCAAGACCTGGGGCCGGCAAGAGCGCGGTGTGTCCTGGCCATGCTTCTGCTCACGCCGCGCACGATAGTGCCGGTCGAGACGCTCATCGACAGGCTGTGGGATACGCGGCCTCCGCCGAAAGCCAGGGAGAGCCTCTCGGTTTACATCGCCAGGCTCCGGGCGACGCTTCGGCAGGCCCTGGGCGACAGCGTGCATCTGGTCGGGCGCGCGAGAGGCTATGTGCTCGATGCCGATCCTGAAGTGGTCGACCTGCATCAGTTCCGCCGATTGCGCCGGCAGGCTGACGCACTGACCGCGAGCGGCGACTACGACCACGCTGCCCTGCTGCTTCGCGAGGCCGATGGGCTCTGGCGAGGTCAGGCGCTGGCCGGGATCGCAGGCGACTGGGTAGAGCGGATGCGGCACGGTCTCGAAGAGGAGCGACGGGCAGCCATCATCGAGCGTGTCGAGTGCGAACTGGAGCTTGGCCGACATGCCGACCTGGTGGGCGAGCTTGGCCACCTGCTGGCTCAGTATCCGCTGGATGAGACGTTCATCGCGCACCAGATGACCGCCCTTTACTGGAGCGGCAGGCCGGGCGACGCACTGAGCCTGTTCCGGGAAACCCGCAGCCGCCTCGTCGATGAGCAGGGCACGGAACCGGGACCTCTGCTGTCCGAGCTCCATCAGCGCATCCTGGGTCGTGATCCCCAACTCGCCGTACGGGTAGTCGGCCAGCGCCCTGGCCGGGGCGTCCGGCCAGACACTCTTCCGCCCGAGACTGCGGAGTTCGTGGGCCGTGACGAGGAACTCGGGATGCTCACCGGCAGTCCCCAGATCGCCGTGATCGAGGGCATGCCGGGCGTGGGGAAGACCGCGCTGGCTGTCCACGCCGCGCGAGGTGTCTCGGAGCAGTACCCGGATGGGACGTTCTACCTCAACCTTCATGCCCACGACCCCGGGATCCCCTCCCTGGACGCGACCGAGGCCCTCGACCGACTGCTGCGGATGCTGTCCGTCCCGGCTGCGCAGATACCGGACACCATCGGCGAACGCGTCGCGCTATGGCGAGCTCAGCTCAGTCGTCGTCGGGCGGTCATCATCCTCGATGACGTTTCCAGGCATGACCAGATCCGCCCGCTCCTTCCGGTGGCCGGCGGGTGCCTGATCCTGATCACCACCCGGCGCCGGCTTGCGGGCCTGGGGGCCGCGTGCACTCTGACTCTCGACGTGCTGCCCGTTGACGACGCAGGCACGCTGTTCCGGCGGATCGCGGGCGAGGGCAGGACATCCGACACCGATAAGGTCGCCGCGGTCGTGGAACTGTGCGGGCGCTTGCCGCTGGCGATCCAGCTCACCGCCGGCCGGGTATCGCACGACCGCCACCTTGGCCTCGCCGACCTGATCGAGGAACTGTCGCAGTCCCCCGCGCGGCTTGGCGGCACGGGCACGGCGAGCCCGGAGGTACTCTCCGCGTTCGACCTGTCTTATCGGGCGCTAGAACCCGACCATCAGCGGTTTTTCCGGCGGCTGGGCGCTGGTCCGTGCGCCAGTGTCAGCATGCAGGCGGCGGCGGCGCTGGGGGGGTGCACCCTCGCCGAGGCAGAAAAAGCCCTCGTCACCTTGCTCGATCATCACTTCCTGGCGCGCGCTCCCGGCGGCCAGTTCCGCTTCCATGAACTGATCCGCGGATACGCGGCCGTGCGTGCGGCACGCGATGACCCCGAGACCGAGGTGCGGCTGGCGGTCGGCAGGCTCCTCGACTACTACTTGCACTCAGCCGACCAGGCAGACCGGGTGCTTCATCCGTTCCGGCGCCGGACGCCCGTGCCAGTCACCCACCTGCCGGCGGCGAGCCCGGCTGTGAGCTCGCCGGAGGACGCGGCGGCCTGGCTGGAATCGGAGTGGCGGAACATCCTGCAGGCCGCGTGGCACGCTGGCAGGCACGAATGGAAGCAGAGGTGCGCCGATCTTACTCACGTGCTGGCCGACTTCGTGGAGATCAGGGCGTACTGGGAGGAGGCCGTCTCGGCCCACGCCCTGGCCCTGCAAGCGTGCCGCGACCTCGCTGATCCGGCCCGGATCGCGCGAGCGTCCTTGGAACTCAGCGCGGTGAATCAGCAGATCGGACGACACGAGGAGTCGCTTCCCCTGGCTGAGGAGGCCGCGGTTATCTACCGCGCGGCGGCCGATCGCAGGGGTGAGGCCGAGGCACTCGACCGGATTGGCATGGCTCACCAGCGCGCAGCCCGTTCTCGCGAGGCACTCGCCTATTTCCACGAAGCAAGGATCTTGTACCGCGACGCTGCCGACCAGCACGGCGTGGCCGCTGCATTGAGTCATTCCGCGATCGCCTGCTGGCATCTTGGCCGCTGGCCCGAGGCATCGGCTCACCTGCGTGAGGCACTTGCTCTGTACCGCAAGGCGGGTGACCGCCGCGGGGAAGCGAAGACCCTTAACAACCTGGGACGAGTACGCCTGCATTGCGGTTATCACAGAGACGCGCTCCACGCCTATGAGGAGTCCCTCAAAATATTCGCTGAGATAGGCGGGGCGCAGAACGAAGCGATTCTTTGCCACAATATTGGTACTGTTCACCATTATAAGGGCAGTTATGCGGAAGGGCTTGCCGCTTGCCGGCGGGCGCTCGCCATATACCGCGACATCGGCGATCTCCCGGACGAAGCCGACGTGCTTAATGACATTGGCGCCATTTACCACAGCGCGGCGTGCTATGACGAGGCACTTATTTATCACCAGAAGGCTCAGCAGATAGCCGAAGAAATCGGGAACCTCTCCCAGCAGTTGATCGCACTGCGGGGGATTGCCGACTCTCGCCGCGCATCCGGCCGGTACCGCGAAGCGCTCGATCATTACCATAGCGCCCTCAGCCTGTCCCGGGAGATCGGTGATCCATACGAGGAGGGCAAGATCCTCGAGGGAATCGCGGAGTCAACGCTGACCGCACGGCGGCCACATGCGGCGCGGATCGCGTTGCGGCAGGCGCTGGACATCTTCGAGCGGCTCGGCGTGCCGGAGGCAGAGTCGGCCAGGATACGCATAGAAACGCTGGAACCGGCCTAGGACGGCACTGAATAACCCGTGATCCCGGTTCCGGCATTTCTGCCGGCAGTGTGTTCGATGATCTGGGATGATCTTCTCATGCAGGGTAGATCACGGCTGGACCGG
>Ga0335078_10002487_pt1 | contig 27894 bp, 17 predicted proteins | sample Lox_Sample_32_FD_206711 | JGI IMG/M metagenome (GOLD analysis project Ga0335078, IMG submission 206711) | Soil microbial communities from Loxahatchee National Wildlife Refuge, Florida, United States - Lox_Sample_3.2 | ecosystem: Environmental > Terrestrial > Soil > Wetlands | place: USA...
GATCCGCAAACCGAGGCGATTTACTATCCCGCGGGGAGCAACGCCAACGGCGCGCTCGCCGATGTGACCGATGTCGCGCACCACGATGTGCGCACCGAAGGCATGTCGTACGGCATGATGATTGCGGTCCAGCTTGGCAGGAAGACCGAGTTCGACGCGCTCTGGAACTGGTCGAAGACGTACATGTATCACGCCGCGGCGGAACACCCGGCGCGCGGCTTCTTCTCCTGGTCGATGAAGACGGACGGCACGCCGAACGACGAAACGCCGGCCCCGGATGGCGAAGAGTATTACGCCATGGCGCTGTACTTCGCCTCCGGGCGCTGGGGCAACGGCGCGGCGATCTACAACTACCACGCGGAAGCCGACCGGTTGCTGACCGACATGCTGCATCGCGAAGTTCTGCGCGGCCGGACCAAACGGGGGCCGTACGCCTGCGGCAACATGTTCGAGCCAACCGCCAGGATGGTGCGCTTCGTGCCGGGGCTGGACCGCAACGGTTTCACCGACCCGTCTTACCACCTGCCCGCCTTCTACGAGCTATGGGCGCGATGGGGCCCGGCGGACGACCGTACATTCTGGTCTGAGGCGGCCACCGCCAGCCGCGATTTCTTCCAGAAGGCGGCCAATCCGGCGACCGGCTTGGCGCCGGACTACGCCAACTTCGACGGCACGCCTTACAGCTTCCGGCCGAACGCGGGCGCATCCAATTTCCGTTACGATGCGTGGCGCGTGGCGATGAACTGGTCGGTGGACTGGGCCTGGTGGGCGAAAGACGCGCGCGAGCGGGAGCTGAGCGACCGCATTCAGGCCTTCTTCGCGTCCAAGGGCATGGAGACTTACGGCAGCCTCTTCAGGCTGACGGGCGAGCCACTGAACGCCGCGCACGCTGCGGGCTTGATTGCCACCAACGCCGTGGCCAGCCTGGCCGCGACCAATCCGCGCGCCAAAGAGTTCGTTAAAGCGCTGTGGGAGTGCCCTATCCCTTCGGGAAAAGAACGCTACTACGATGGGATGCTTTATCTGCTGTCGATGCTGCATGTGAGCGGGCAGTTCCGCGCCTGGACGCCGAAGTGATTCGTCCAGAAGCCGGCTCCGGCTGCGGCCAGGATTGGCCGCCCTCCAACTGCCCCAACCGTGCGATCATCATGCCATGACCTTTCGTTTCCCGGCGTTGCTTCTGGTGCTGATCTCCGCCGCCTCCGCGCAGAACTGGCCGTCGTTCCGCGGACCGGCGGCCTCCGGCGTCGCCGACAAGCAGAAGCTTCCCGTGAAATGGGACGCCGCGCGCAGAACCGGAATCCAATGGATCACGGCGCTGCCTGGGCTGGCGCATTCCAGTCCCATCGTCTGGGGCGACCAGATTTTTGTCACCACCGCCATCAGCAGCCAGCCGGACGCTTCCTTCAAGCGCGGCTTGTACGGCGAGGGCGATGCGTCCGACGACGTCAGCCCGCAACAGTGGAAGGTGATTTGCCTCGACCGCCGGAGCGGCAAGATCGTGTGGGAGCGCACGGCCTACCAGGGGACGCCCAAAGAAAAGCGCCACATGAAGGCCACCTACGCCAACTCCACCCCGGCCACCGACGGGAAGGTGGTAATCGCTTTCTTCGGTTCGCAGGGCCTCTATGCCTACGATCTGGCTGGAAACCTGCTGTGGAAGCGCGACCTGGGCAGGCTCAACGTGGGCGCTTACGACCTTCCCGAGTACGAGTGGGGCACAGCCAGTTCGCCGATCCTCTACGAGGACAAGGTCATCGTGCAGTGCGACCAGCAGAAAGGCTCGTTCCTGGAAGCCCTCGACCGTCAGACGGGGAAGACGGTTTGGAGAGCCGAGCGCGACGAACTGCCCTCCTGGGGCACGCCGGCGGTCTATCAAGGGCCCGCGCGCGCCGAACTGGTTACGAACGGTTCGAATTTCGTGCGGGGGTACGATCCTGCGACGGGCAAAGAACTGTGGCGTTTGGGCGGAAGCTCCAAGATCACCGCCCCCACGCCGGTCTTCGGCGATGGCCTGATCGTAGTGGCCAGCGGGCGCAGGCCGGAAGCTCCCATCTTCACCATTCGCGCGGGAGCCTCCGGCGACATCACCGGCGATACGCGCTGGGTGGCGTGGCAGAGGCAGCAGCGCGGCCCATACATGCCCACCCCGCTTATCTACGGCGGCTATCTCTACGTGCTTGGCAACGCCGGGGTCTTCGATTGCTACAACCTGGCGACCGGCGCCGAGATCTACCGCCAGCGCATTCCGCATCAGGGCTCGGGATTCAGCGGTTCACCGGTCGCTTCCGACGGCAAGATCTACCTGCCCAGCGAAGATGGCGACGTCTTCGTGGTCAAGGCCGGCCCGCATTTCGAGTTGTTGCAGAAGAACGAAATGGGCGAGCCTTTAATGGCCACCCCGGCAATTTCCGGCGGCATGCTGCTGGTGCGCACCCAACATCATTTATGGGCGATCGGTGCGAAAGGGAGGTAGTGGGTCAATTTGGTCATCAGCTGTGGTCGATTTATGATATGATTGCGTTGTCAGGCAGCAACTCAGCACCTAAGACAGCGTAGATACAAGTTCAGTATTTATGTAGTTGACCGCTATACCCGCCCCGTCTAGAATAACCTCGTGCCGGCTAACATACTTCCGTAGCCGTCCAGGTGTTTCGTCGGATTCGTAAGCAAGGCAGAACAGAAAGCCTGGGTGGGGGACTCCGCTACTGGCATCTGCTGGCATCCTTATCAATTCCTCAAGATTACGCACAATCGGCGACCCGTCTAAGACAACTCCATAAGGAGAAGCAAGACGGGCAACGATAAACCCCTTATGGGTTTTGGCCAGCTTTACCATAGGGTCTGCATTGGCTCCAATGAAAGCTGCCCCTGCTGCGGCTACCGGAAGGTGAACGTTAGATGCTATTGCTGATCCCTCGTTGTGATAGCGAAATCCGCATTTAGAAACGCTCTCGCCACTATTTGGACAGCCCCACTCGTCAATCTTCAGCACAGGATCAAACATAGGAGATACCTGCAAACTCCTGAGACATCCCGGTATGGTGCGCTCGATTTGTACGCGATCAAGTAATTCTATAACCTCATATAGGCTCAAAGAGCGGAGATACAATTCATCAATCATAGGAAGCAACCGTGAGCTGCAGTTGCGAAATTCGTCATGCCACTGCGAAGCCGCATTGAACCATGGAGCGATATGCCATTGCGTTGATCCAGGGGTCCACCAATCTCGACGAAACGGACGGTAACAAAATGCGGTTTCCGGCCATTGACGCTTAATGATTCTGGCACGCTCTTTCAGCAGTTCGAGTTCGGTCGTGATCCTTGTGTTTGCCTCTTCGCGTTGCTTACACGACCACAACTCGCGCTGTAAGTCATCAATGCTTCGCTTTGCTTCGTCCCTTTCCTGCTTGGCCTGTTTTAGGGATTCTTCAAGTGGGTTAAGGGCAGCCACATCGCCAGCAATCGACGCCTGTTTTGGCGCAATCGGCGCCTGTAGGGGCAATAAGCCCCGTTGTCGTCTTCTAACCGACCCGATCAGCAAGACCGTACTGGACGCGGCGAAGACTGTCAATATGGACAGTAGATCCAGATGTGTTTTGAAGTATTGCCAGAGGGCATATAGAGCTGCTAGCACAGTCGCTTCCACAAGCGCCCAAAGAAGTTCGAGGGCCCTCCATGTGGCGTGAGGCCGCAACTCTCGCACTGGCTCCGGTATCCGCATCCCTCCACAGTAGCATCCGCCAGAACAGCCTGCCCGCGCGCGGAGCGCCAAATGAGCAATCCGGCGTGCGCGCCAGGGTCCAAATTGATCCACTACCGAAAGGAACTCAGCCCTCCGCCCTCGCACGGTAGCGCAGCCAGACTGCGAAGATGGCCTGCTCGTGCCGAGCCATCTCGGAAATGGGGCGAAGCGTGGCGTGCTCGATTCCGGGAAATCCGCCGTGTGTATAACTGACTGACACTTGCGGCAGAGCGGTCGGCCGGCTGTCCCGCCGCCGAAGCGAGCCGATGGACGGCGACTCCGGAAGGAAGATGAGGTTGTCTTCCCAGGGTTCGCCGAAGAAAAGTGCGTCGTCATGTTCGTCGACGCCCATCAGCCACGGACCCCAATGTAGCGCCGCCTCCACGGCTTGATTTCCCAATGCCTTCGCCGGAAGGACGCGCCCGTTCCGCAGCACCAGGCGCAAGAGACAGGGGAAATGCGCCTCGATTTTGTCTCCCGCCTGCCACACGCGCTCCACTTGAGCGTACCCGCCGGCCACCTTCGCCTCGATTGGCTTGCCGTTCAAGGTCAACGCGAGGGGCCCGCACCACGAGGGCTGACGAAGAGCCAGGATGCGCGGCCCCGCGTCCGCCTTCCGCACCGTTACGGTGAAAGAAGCCGCCGGCTGCGGCCGCTGAACAACCGCTCCTTGTGCCAGCGACAGGCTGATCTCGCCATCGGACCAATCGCAATCCTGGAACAGATTAACCCGCAGCGTTCTGCCGCTAGCCGTAACGATCGCGTTCAATACGTCCGGAAAGGCGCGGTAACCGTGCATGGTGCAGCACCACCAGGCGCGGTCCACATTCGCGGCGGGCTTGAAGCCGCGTTCGAAGGTGACGCGGCTCCCGAAGTCGCCAGTCGGGAATTGGTTGGGGAACAAGCCGTTGAGCAGGCAGCGCTCGGCGCGCTCCAGGTAGTCCAAGTTCCCAGTGGCGCGCCAGAGCTGCAAGCTCAGGCGCAGGAAGTCGGCGTGGCCGCAGCCTTCGTCGCGCGGATCGGAACCGGAAGCCGCCACCAGCTTACTCTTGTCTCCCGGCGTCTGCCACCCGAAGTACTCAAGCACGCTGCCATAGACGGTGTAATCCGGAGAGCCGGTCAGGTCCCGGTATTTTTCTTCCACATCGCGCAGCAGTTCCGCCCGCCCAGTGGCCGCATAGAGCATCGCTTCGCCGCGCAGGGTCGTCAGGTAGCCGTGCGCGTGCTGGATCCCGCGCGGCTCGACGAGGGGCACGATCGAAGCCGCGTTTCCCAGATACCTGGAGTCCCCGGTAGCCGCCGCCAGCAGCACCAGTCCTTCGATCAACTGCGTGAAGCAGATAAATCCCGAGGCTCCCTGCCCAGCCAATCGTTTCTGCACTTCGGGAAGAGCGGTTTGGCGGTGCACGTTGGTCAAGAAATCCCCGAGCCGGCGCGCGGATTCCAGTATCTGCGGTTCCGGATGCGCGCGGTTGTACTCCAGCAGGCCGACCAGCAGCCGGCCGTTGCCCCACAACAGCGCCATGTGTTCCGGCCCGATGACGTCGGCGGTGAATACCAGCGAAGGGTCGCCGAAGCGTCCATCGCTCCGCTGATATTCCAAAAGCGACTCAACCAGCGCTGCCAGTTCCTTGCTCTTGTCCGGCACCGGCGAGACAGCCAATGCGCCGATATAACGCCCGGACGCATCCCCGCTGTAATCGTTGAACCGGCGCGGTGGTTTCAGGGCGACATCCGCCAGCACGAATTCGGGCGTGAAGGCGGGCGTTTTTCCGCTGACAAAACGGCGGGCGGTCATCCCCAATCGTTCGGCGAGCTCTCCGGAAGGTGTGACGGTGACCTCCAGGCGCCGCTCACCTGTCGCTGGCTGGCTGCGCAGGGCCCCGACGGCTGCGGCCGCAGCCGTGGATTGCAGCATAATGCGCCGCGTGATCGCGCTCGCGGGCGCCTCACGAACCTGCCGGTTCTCTTCGCGCATGTCTCTCCGCCGCCTCCCCATTTCATACTTCAGGATAAACCACTATAATATGCCTGTAACGTATGGAGCCTGGCATGAAGATCCAATCCCAAGAAGCTCTCGATTATCACTCCTCACAGCCCGCCGGGAAACTGGCAATTGTCGCCACCAAGCCTTGCCTCACGCAACGCGATCTGAGCCTGGCTTACACGCCCGGTGTCGCGGTGCCCTGCCTCGAAATCGCCCGCGACCCCAGCCTGGTTTACAAGTACACCGCCAAAGGAAACCTGGTGGCGGTAGTCAGCAATGGCACCGCTGTCCTCGGACTGGGCAACATCGGCGCGGCCGCCGGCAAGCCCGTCATGGAGGGCAAGGCGGTGCTGTTCAAACGCTTCGCCGATATCGATGTTTTCGACATTGAACTGGCCACGGAGAATGCCGACGAGATCATCCGCACTTGCCAACTGCTTGAGCCCACCTTCGGCGGCATCAATCTGGAAGACATCAAGGCGCCGGAGTGCTTCTACATCGAAGAAGAATGCCGTCGCACCATGAAGATCCCCGTGTTCCACGACGATCAGCATGGCACCGCCATCATCTCGGGTGCGGCGCTGCTGAACGCTCTGGATCTGGTCGGCAAGCGCATTGACCAGGTGCGCGTGGTTTTCAACGGCGCGGGCGCCAGCGGCATCTCCTGCGCGCGGCACTATGTGAACCTGGGCGTGCGCCGCGAAAACATCCTGATGTGCGATACCAAGGGCGTCATTTATAAAGGCCGCAAGGCCGGCATGAATTCCTACAAGGAACTCTTCGCGGCGGAGACCGATAAGCGCACGCTGGCCGAAGCTTTGGTGGGCGCAGACGTGTTCTTCGGCCTGTCCAGCGGCAATTGTGTCACGCCCGAAATGCTGATGGGCATGGCGCATGATCCGGTGGTCTTCGCGCTGGCCAATCCGGACCCGGAAATCCCCTACGACGTGGCCGTGGCCGCCCGGCCGGACGCCATCGTGGCTACCGGACGGTCGGATTTTCCCAACCAGGTCAACAACGTCCTGGGATTCCCGTTCATCTTCCGCGGCGCGCTGGACGTGCGCGCCACTATGGTCAACGACGAGATGAAACTGGCCGCCACCCGCGCCCTGGCCGCGCTGGCGCGCGAAGATGTGCCGGACAACGTGCGCCGCGCCTATGGCGTGGAACGCCTGGAATTCGGCCGCCAGTACATCATTCCCAAGCCGTTCGACTCGCGCGTGCTGATCTGGGAGGCGGCGGCCGTGGCCGAGGCGGCCATGCGGACCGGCGTGGCGCAGGCGCCCGTCGACATCAACGAGTACCGCGAACAACTGGAGCGCCGCCTGGGCAAGGCTCACGAAGTGATGCGGGTGATGATTCACAAAGCCCGGCGCGATCCTAAGCGCGTGGTCTTTCCCGAAGGGGCCGAGCCCAAGATCCTGCGCGCTTGCCAGATCCTGCTGGACGAGAAGATCGCCCAGCCCGTTCTGCTCGGAGACGAGACCAAGATCCGCGCCGTGATGGAAGATTTGCGGTTGCACCTGGACGGCATGCAAATCGTGGATCCGCCGAAATGCGAGCGCCTGGCGGCCTACGCCGAGGAAATGTACAGCCTCCGCCAGCGCAAGGGAATCACGCGCCGGGAAGCCGACCAGATGATTCTGGATCATAATGTTTTCGCCGCCATGATGGTGCGTCTGGGCGACGCCGACGCCCTGGTGGGCGGCCTCACCCAGCACTATCCCGATGTGGTCCGGCCCGCCCTGCAAGTCATCGAGGTGCGTCACGGCATGCGCCGGGTTTCGGGAGTCTACGTGATGATCACGGCTAAGCGCGATATCTATTTCCTGGCGGACGCCACCGTGAATATCGAACCCACCGCCGATGATCTGGCGGAGATTGCGGTCAATACGGCGGAAATGGCGCGGCGCTTCGATGTGGAGCCCCGCGTGGCCATGCTCTCCTTCTCCAACTTCGGCAGCTCGCGCCATCCGCTGGCCGAGAAGGTACGCAAAGCCGTGGAGCTGGTGCGGCTGCGCGAGCCCGGTTTAATGGTAGATGGCGAGATGCAGGCGGATACCGCCATTGTGCCGGAGATTCTGGAAGAGACCTTCCCCTTCAGCACCTTGAAGGGCGGCGCCAACGTCCTGATCTTCCCCAATCTGGAAGCCGGCAATATCGCCTACAAGCTGCTGGGGCGGATTGCCGGAGTCGAACTGATCGGCCCGATCCTGATGGGATTGTCGCGTCCCGTGCATGTGCTGCAGCGCGGCGCCGAGGTCAACGATATCGTGAATATCGCCGCCGTGGCGGTGGTGGACGCCCAGGATGCCGGCGCGCCGGCGTCCTCCCGGCAGATCCAGACTATACATAACGCTTGAACCTCGCCCTGACGATTTTTGATAGTATTGGCTATACGTTTTAAACCGAAGATGCTGCGCGGCCTGACACTCGCGATGATTCTCTGCCTGCTGCCGCCGTACGCGTTTGCGGCGCGCATCGCGAAAAAGCGCAAGGCGCATCCGGTGGCGAAGGCTAAACCGGCCGCGGGCCCCAAATCCCCGGTGGCGAAGACCGCCGTGGCCCCCGGCCCCCGGCTCCGGCGGTCGAGGACCGCCCGGCCCATCACCCATTTCGATCCCACGGCGGGCGATAACGTCGATGGCGACGATCTGGAGGTGCGGCGCGCCGCCGTTGATGCGTTGGGACCTTACAATGGTACCGTGGTGGTCGTCGATCCGCGGACCGGCCGCATCCTCACCATCGTCAATCAGAAGACCGCCCTCGACAGCGGCTTCACCCCCTGCTCCACCATCAAACTGGTCACCGCCTTCGCCGCTCTGCATGAAGGGCTGATCGAACGCGATACGCCGGTGCACCTCACCCGCCGCACCAGTCTCGATTTGAGCACCGCGCTGGCGCACTCCAATAATCCTTATTTCAAGATCCTGGGCGACCGCTTGGGCTACGAGCGGGTAGTACACTACGCCACGCTGTTTGGTCTGGGCGAGAAAGCCGGATGGCAGATCCCCGGCGAGCGGCCCGGCCTCCTTCCGGACGCCCCGCCGCCCCACGGCAGTGTGGGCATGATGACCGCATACGGCGAAGGCATCCAGTTGACGCCCCTGGAGCTCGCCGCACTGGTTTCCGCCATTGCCAACGGAGGAACTCTCTACCACCTCCAATATCCGAAAAGCCAGGAGGAGATCGATCATTTCGTGCCGCGCGTGAAACGCCAGTTGGATATCGCTCCCTGGATCGCCGACGTCAAAGTGGGGATGCGCGGCGCCGTGGACTTTGGCACCGCCTACCGCGCCGGCGTCGATCAGACCGAGCCCATCCTCGGCAAGACCGGAACCTGCCACGATTCCCGCGCGCTCAATCACCTGGGATGGTTCGGTTCTTTCAACGACGTGCAGCGGAATCAACTGGTGGTGGTGGTGCTGCTCACCGGCGGTTTCCGCATTAACGGCCCCATCGCCGCGGGCGTTGCCGGATCGATTTACAAGCAGCTCTCGCACGAAAACTTCTTCGCCAGCGGCCGCATCCTATCTACGCAAATCTGCTGCACCCGGTGACCGGCTTCTCTATCCAGCCAGTCAACAGCGGTGAAGTCTCCCCCACTTAGCACGGTCCGGCGCCTAGTATCTCCGTAACTTACAACTTCTGGTACGAGTGGTTCCTCTGTTACTCACGCGTGGCGCCAAATCATTTACAGCCGTCAAAACGTCCGGGTACACTCAGTCAGACGGGAAAGATCGATGCCAATAAAAAACGAACCTGGAAACGCCACGGATATGACGATGAAACTCGGAACAGATTCACATAGCGCCATCGGAGGAGAACACAAAATGTTGTCTTCAGTTAATTCCTATCGCCCTGGTTGCCAAAAGCGGCCGTCCACAACGTCGTGCCGTCCGGGGCGGCGCAACCAGCGAGGCAGCTCGTTGCTTGAGTTCACCCTGGTCATGCCGCTGCTCCTGCTGGTCACCACGGGCATGGCCGCATTTGGGTTTGCCCTGCACAACGAACTGGTGCTCACGAATGCGGTGAACACCGGCGCGCAGCTTCTCGCGTTCAGCAGGGGGCAGACCGCGGACCCGTGCGCTACGGCCTACACCGCGATCGCCAACGCGGCCCCAAGTCTCACGTCGGGCCTCTCGCTCACGTTTGTGATTAACGGGTCCACTTACGCCGCTACCAATTCGTGCGCGGCGGGAGCCGCGAACATGGTGCAGGGCGCGACCGCGCAAATAACCGCCACTTATCCCTGCGCTCTCGGAGTCTTCAGCGGCAATTTCTCCTGTCAACTCGGGACGCAGACCACGGAGTTTATCCAATGACACAGAACCACAAAGCTGTTTTGCGCCGGGCGCGCCAGAACCAGCGCGGCCAGGTTCTCATCTTCATCACACTGTGGCTGCCTGTGCTGTTCGGAATGACGGCGCTGGTAGTCGACTTTGGTTTTATTTATTATTACCAGAGCGAGCTCGACGCCTCCACGCAAGCGGCGACGTTGGCGGGAGCTGCGGCCATGTCCCAGCCCGGGGCCACCGTGGCAAGCACCACTACCGTCGTGACAGCGTACAGCGGCACAACGGGCAACATGAACACGTCGTCCAATCTTCCCGGTGTTTCGATCCTGTCCGGATACCCCAAGTTCAAGTGCCTGGCCACGCTGACGAGCGCATTTGGAGTCCAGTGTTACGGCCCTTCGAACTCCAACGCCATCCAGGTGGCGCAGCAGGTAAAGGTGCCGCTGTTTTTCTTTCCGATGTTCGGCGGCCCGTCGGCTACTCTCACATCCACCGCGACGGCCAGCATGAAGGGCGCATCGGTCGAACCTTACAACATCGTGCTCATTGTCGACTCAACGCGTTCGATGAACGACATTGACTCGGACAGCAACTGCAACAACACCAGAATCTACTGCGCCCTGGCCGGCGTCCAGGTTCTGCTGCAGAACCTCGCGCCTTGCCTCCCTTCGGAAGCCAGCTGCGGTACCGTCACCGGAGGCAACGTGGCAAATTCGGTCGATAGAGTCAGCCTGTTAACGTTTCCGGCGGTGACAACGGCCACGGCTGCGGACGACTACAACTGCGGCTCGGCCACTCCTACGATCAAAGCTTATGCCACTCCCTTCCCAGCCACCTCTACTTACCAGATTTTGAATTTCTCTAGCGATTACCGCGCTTCCGATAAAGCAACTTTGTTGAGTTCGAGTTCCAACCTGGTGGCGGCGGTTGGGGGTAAGAGTGGCTGCGCCGGCCTGCAGGCAATCGGCGGCGCGGGAACCTACTATGCGCAGGTGATCTATTCCGCGCAGGCGTATCTTGCCGCCGAGCAGAGCTTATATCCGACCTCGCAGAACGTGATGATCCTGTTGAGCGACGGCAACGCAAATGCCACGTCCGCGCAGATGCCGGGCGCCTCCGGCTCCTCGGGGGTGTACCCGTCCACGCTCCAGGAGTGCCATCAGGCGATCACGGCGGCTCAAACTGCGGCGTCGGCGGGAACCAAAGTCTACGCGGTGGCCTACGGCGCGGAGGCGTCGGGATGCACCACCGACACGAGTCCGCCTATCACCCCATGCCAGACCATGCAGGGAATCGCCTCCTCCCCTGCGTACTTCTTTTCCGACTACACGGCGACCGGCGGCACCAGTAGTTGCATCTCGGCCTCTCAACCGGTGACCGGCTTGAGCCAGATCTTCCAGGTGATTGCATCGGATCTCACGGAAGTCAAGTTGCTCCCCAACAACACGACGTAAACGCTCGTCTGGGTCCGGAAGGGCTCGCTGAGAATTATCCAAAGCTGTGGTAGCCGCGCTGGTGGTTATCGCGTGCCCCTTGGCGCATCTCGTGGGGGCGCGTGCCCTGCCACCGGCCGGCACAAGGGCCGGGAAGGACAGCGCAACGGGGCGGCGCGCGGCGGATCGAGCATCCGGCTCCCGCAATGAGATTAAGATAGATTAAGATAAGGTCCTCAAATCAACTGCGGCAGAATCTCGCCGGCGGGACCCTCCAGTGCGCAATCCACAATGCCTGAATAAGGAGTCGGCTCCAGGTTGACCTGGATTACCCGCGCGCCCGCTTGTTTGGCCAGGGGAATCAGGCCGGCTGCCGGATAGACCTGCGCCGAGGTGCCCACCACCAGAAAGACCTGTGCGTCCAGTGTGGCATGTTCGGCCTCCTGCATCATAGCTTCGGGCAGAGGCTCGCCAAACCAGACCACGCCAGGACGCGCCACCCCGCCGCATCCGCAATGGGGCGGCAGCTTGGGCAGGGGCACGCGGCGATCCGGCCAGTTGGCGCCGCAGGAGGTGCAGCGCATGCGCCAGATGTCGCCGTGCAGTTTCAGGATACGGCCGCTGCCGGCCATGTCGTGCAGGCCGTCCACGTTCTGCGTGATCAGGGTAAACCGCGGCTTCTGAATTTCGAGCCGCACCAGGGCGGCGTGCCCGGCGTTTGGCTTGGCCTGCCGAATCGCTTCCCGCCGCCAGTTGTACCATTCCCAAACCAGGCGCGGGTCGCGCGCAAAAGCCTCCGGCGTGGCCAAGTCCTCCGGGCTGAAGTTCCGCCACAGTCCGCGGGCGCCCCGAAAAACCGGGACGCCGCTCTCCGCCGAGATGCCGGCCCCTGTCAGCACCGCCACCGCGGTGGCGCTCCCCAACCACTCGCGCGCTTGTTCCAGGCTCATCGGATCTAGCGTACCTCAATTGCGCCGCACTCTCATTCAAAGGGGGGAAATGGCTGCGCGACGGATCATGCTGCGCTTAGTTACAACTCAGTTGTTATCCGCAGGCAGTAATAGTTAACTAAGGATAACATATGGAATCCGCAATAGATTAGCAAGTATCTAGTACCTTCGCCAGCTTGGTAAGGTTAACATTGTCGCCAATTGGATAGTGAGTATATAATGGCGTAGCCGGAGGAGAGGTAATAGCGCGTGCGGTGTCTTTATTGCGGAAAAGGAATCGGTCCGATTCGGCAGCTCCGGGGCGTGGAGTTCTGCAGTGAAACGCATCGCGCCAAGTTCCGCGAACGGTACCGGCAGAACGCTTACGAGGCGCTAGCGCCGGAACCCGCGCCGTCGCGGACGGCCGATTTTATCGAACGGCCGCCGGCCCGCAGCAGCCCGGACCCTCGCGCCGAGCTGCGCCTTTTGTCGAAATCTCCGCCTTTCGGCTGCAATCTGGCCCTGGACATCCAGCGGGCCGGCCTTTCCACGGAGCAGCCAGCCTGGGTACTCGGGCAGGCCTTGGCGGCCGTACGCTCGCGACTGGCCTGGCAAGGTTCGGCCGCCGCCTATCCGCCGCCCGCCCCTTCGGCTCCATTGCCAGTTGGCGTTCAGCCTGCAGGAAGGTCCACCGCCGGCGCTGCCTCGACCCATTTGGCGGTCGCGGATTGCGCTTCGCCGCCAGTGGCCGTGGCGCGCATGCCGGAGTCGAGCCGGCGTCCTGCTTCAGTTTCGCTGCCGGAAGCCGCGCGGAGCGGCGGGGCAGTCCGGGCGGACCTATGCTCTCCGCAGGTGCGCGCTACCCGTCCGGCGCGCACCAAACCTTCAGCCACTGGCCCCGCGGCCCCCGTCATCCATGCCGTGACGTTGCCGGGTGCCACCGCGATGGCACGGCCCTCCGCACCCGCCGCGTCCGGTGCGGAAGTCAATCTTGCGCCAGCGTCGATCGCCTGTGAGCCCAGGCCCATGGAAGCCGGGCCGCCGCCGCAACGCAGTTTTGGAACGCCGGTTGTATTCGAGGCGTCCAAGGCCCGCGGCGGAGGAATCGTTCTTCCCAAAGCGTCCGGGGCGGCAGCCGCATCGGCTGGGATCGCTTCGACCGAGGAGCTGCAACTGCTCGCCCCGGAGGCTCGCTTGCCGGTGTCCGCAAAGGCGGCCACTGCTGCCCAAATCACCCTCGCCAATCGTGTAGGGCCGAACCTGCCGTGCATTCAGACCACGCTTCCGTCCGTCGCGCTGACCGACGCCGGCGCCAGGCGGCCGCTGGGCCTCGCACCCATGGCCCCAACGGCACATCCACAGCCAGCCGGACTGACGGCCGCCTCGCCCTCCTGCTTTGCGGTCCGGACTGAGCTAAAAAGTAATCCGCAGGATCAGCCCGGCAGCCACGCCTCCCCGCGGGTGGCATGCTCCGCCGCGCCCATCGGGGCACTGGCGGGATTAACGCAGGCTGTAAACCCGCCGGTACAGGAAGCTACTGGCAACCGAAATCTTCGGGTTGCCGGGGCGGCCGCGCCGGTGCGCTGCGAGACCCCTGAGCCGCGCCGCGAGCTCCCTGAGTTGCCGCGCGCCTTACTGTTTGGACCCGCGAACTCCGCCCCGATACAACAGGCGGACGCGCCCGCGCCCGCCGCACCGCCCAAGGCCGCACCGGCCTGGGACCCGGCCACGGCCGCGCCGCCGGACCATACGCTAGTCCCGTTAGCAAACACCGTTCTACCGCGCATCGATTGCTTGCCGGCGCCCGCCGGCGCCGTCGCCGGAATTGGCCCATTGCGGCCCGATGTGGGCCGCGTGGTGCGCACCTGCGCCGTGTTCTGGACGCTGCGCGTGGCCCACGTGTGCAATCCGGTGTTCCGCATGGATGCGGTCAAAGCGCGCTTCGAGGACCTGATGCGAGCGGACCGCGCCGTGCCTTACGCTGTGAACCTCCCGGACAAGCCCGCGGCCAGGATCATCCGGCTTCCTCTCAAACGCGACGGCGTGCCGCTCTCCAGGCGGACCAAGTTGCAATATATCGGTACGGCGGCAGCCGCCTTGCTGCTCGCGGGACTGTTGCGTCCGCAAATCCCCTCCAAGGGCTTCGGCGGACCACTGCCGTGGCGAGGGATGTCGATCAGTCAGTGGATGTCCCAACGGGCCACGCACACCTATGTGGACGATTTCCGCGCCGGTCTGGATCAGTGGAAAGGCGTGCACTCGCACTGGCCGAAGACCTGGTCCTACAGCACGGACGGCTTCATTCATCCAGGACAATTGGCGCTCTACCGGCCCTCGGTGCCACTCTCGGACTACCGTTTTGAGTTCATGGCGCAAATCGAAAGTAAGAGCGTCGATTGGGTGGTGCGGGCGAGCGATGCCGACAACTACTACGCCATGAAATTCACGGTCCTCCAACCGGGGCCGCGGCCGATTGTGGCCATGGTCCGCTATCCGGTGATCGAGGGCCACAAGGGAAACCGGGTACAGACGCCGGTGCGCCTGATGATCCACGCCAACACGCCGTATCGCGTAGCCGTGGAGGTCAAGGGCAACCGCTACCACACCTATATTGAGGGCCAGGAGGCGGATTTTTGGACGGAAGACAGGCTCAAAACCGGCGGCGTCGGCTTCTTCCGCGAGGCCGACGAGCGCGCCCGTGTTTACTGGGTGAAGGTCGAAAGCCACGGCGACGTATTGGGCAGGATCTGCAGCTATCTGTCCGCAAAGAGCGGCTCAGGCGCAAATCAGGAGACAAAAGCAATGGATTACCGGAACACCGAAAACACGAGCATCACAGCGGCCTCCGACTCGCGAATCGCGGAGAACGGCAGTGATCGGAACGGGCGCATCAGCCGCGTATTGTCGAAGGCGGCATCGCTGCACCTGGACGGCAAACTCGACGAGGCTGCCAAGGAGCTGTCGCGCACCTTGGACGCCGGCGAGCGTCATCCAGCCTTGTTCTTCGCGCTCGGCCAGTTGCAATACGAACTGCAGCGTTACGCCCCGGCGGCGAAGAGCTATGCTCAGGCGGCCCTGCTCGAGCCCCTGCATCCCACCGCGCACTTCAACGCGGGTGTATGCCTGGGGCGCTTGGAGAGATGGGAGGAGGCCGCGGCTTCATTCCGCAAGGCGCTCTCCAACGATCCGGTGCGCTCCGAAGCGCATCTGGCACTGGGCGCGTGCCTGGTGCAATCGGGCCTGCATAACGAGGCGGTGGAGGCCTACGACCGCTTCCTGGCGCGCCATCCGGATCACACCGAGGCCCTCTTCGGCAAAGCCGTGGCCCTCCAAAAGCGGGATCGCAACACCGAAGCGGCCGAGTTGTACCGGCGTATCCTGAGCCGCAATCCGCACTCCAAGGACGCTCTCAGCAACCTGGTTTCGCTCTCGCTGGCAAATCAGGATTACGAGTTGGTGCGCAAGTACGCGCAACAACTGGTCGAAGAGGATCCGCTGTCCCAGATCGCGCTGGAGGGGCTGGCGGGCGCGGCATTCGCCGCCGGCGACCACCATGCCGCCGCGGAGTATTCGCGCAAATTGGCCGAACTGGCGCCGAAGGTCTTCGAGAACTGGTTCAACCTGGGCGTCGCCTGTCACAAAGCCGGCGAGCTGGGGAACGCCGCGGAAGCCTATCTGCGCGCCACTAAGGTGCGGCCGGATTCGCCCCAAGCCCACCTGAATCTGGGCGTCTCGCTGCAGGAACAGGGCGATCTGAAGGGAGCTCGCACGGCTTACGAGCGGGCTCTCGCCGTCGATCCGAAACTGCCCGGCGTGCACTGGAACCTGGGGTTGGTACACGAGCAGGCGGGCGACCTCGAGGCCGCGGAGAAGCTCTATCAGCAAGTGCCGGCCAACTCGCCCGACTCCGATGACGCCGCTTTCCGCATCGGCCATCTGCGCCTGGAACGGGCAAACTATCCGGGCAGCATCGAGGCGTTCGAGGCCTGCCTGGCGAAGCGCCCCAACTGGCCGGAGGCCCGCCTGAACTTGGGCATTGCGCATTGGCGCGCCGGCAACAAGGAAGCCGCGCGGAGCTGCTTTCAGGAGTTGACCGCATCCGGCGCCGATTCCAAAGAGGCGCTACGCGGCCTGGCCGCCCTGGCGCTCGAACACCAGGAGTACGACAAGGCGTTCGAGATTTACCGGCAATTGCTCGACAGCGGCGAACGCAGCCCGGAGCTGCTCTACAATGCCGCTCTGATCTGCCAGAGGCGGGGCGAGGCGGAAGACGCTGTGGTGCTCTATCGGGAGGCGCTCAGGAGCGATCCGCAGTTCGGCGAAGCACTCCTGAATCTGGGGCACGCGCTGATGTCGCTGGGCAACGAGTTCGAGGCCCGCTCGTGCTGGCGCAAGGCGGTCATCGCCAAGCCGGAACTCGCGCAACGGTATTTTGAGCCCGCCGCGCAAGCTTCGTAGTATCTCGATAGCCATCGAGTGTTACCTTTCAGCGGGTCCGGTGTGCCCGGGCCCACTATCACAAAAATCTTGAGAACGTTCCGCCCCTTCCCAGCGTTATAACAATCAGAATGCCCCTGGCAATGGCCGCCGGCCGGCTGACCGCTCGTACCGACGCCGACCTGATTCAGGCATCCAAACGCGGCGATCTTTCTGCGTTCGAGCAGATCTACGCCGCGCATGCCGGGCGCATGAAGAGCGTTGCGTTTCATTTGCTTGCCGATCGCGCCGACGCTGAGGATGCGGTGCAGGAAGCGTTTTTGAAGATATATCGTGCGTCCGGCGCTATCCAGTTCGATTCCGGTCTGGCGCCGTGGATCTACCGCATCCTGCTGAATTGTTGTTACGACACCGGCCGCAAGCGCAGGCGGCAGGCCGAGACGCCGCTATCGGCCGAGCCGCCGGCGATACCGGGCAACGTGCCGCTGCAGGTGGCCATCCGGAGCGCGCTCGGGCGCATTGATCCCCAGTACCGGATGGTGTTCTGGCTGTTCGAAGTCGAGGGCTTTCGCCATTCCGAAGTGGCCGCCATTCTGGAAATCCCGGAGGGCACCTCCAAGAAATGGCTGTTTGAGGCCAAGCGGGAGTTGAAGAAGCTGTTGACGGAGAGCCGCGCATGACATTCGATTGCAAGGATTTGAACCGCGCATTGGCTGTTCCGGAGCTGTTGCCCGATGCGCGCGAGCATGCCAAGATTTGCGACGCTTGCCGCCGCGAGCTGTGGCTCTGGAACGAAATGTCCGCCGCCGCGCCGGCCCTTCGCGAGGAGTGGGAGACTCCAGACCTTTGGCCCAAAATCCGCCAGACTTTAGTAGCGCAGCAAAAGGCCGCCAAACCCCCTGGCTTGGCTGGGCGGTTCGATTGGCGAATCATGGCCGCCATCGCCGCGGCGCTGGTGATCGGGATTTCGGTTCTCATCATGCACTCCACGCGCCCGGCGCCCGCGCCCGGCGCGCCGCAGGATAGCGATTTCCTTACCGAACAAACGCTGCGGGAGGTCGAACGCACCGAGGCGGCTTACCGGGCCTCCATCGACAAGCTCACGCGCCTGGCGCAGCCGAAGCTGAGCGCTTCGGAAAACCCGGCAGCTATCGCCGCGCGCGAGAAGTTGCTGGTGCTCGATTCCGAGATCGCGAGCGTGCGTTCGACGGTGAGTCATAACCGCTTCAATGCGCAGCTTCAAGCGGACCTGGCGGAGTTGTACCGCGATAAACAAGACACCCTGAAGGAGATTTTGCAACGTGCGCAATAAGACGATGTGCGGCCTGGCGCTGTTAATCGCGTCGCAGGCGTTCGCGCGGGACGAATACTCGCGCAACTTCGACAAGACCGTAGCCTTGGCTAATGGCCAAAGCGTGCGCGTGGAACATCGGATGGGCAATGTCAACCTCCGCACGCACGCGGGCCGCGACGTGGTGGTGCACGCCTCCATCCGCGTTTCCGCTTCCAATGAAGCGGAAGCCAAACGCGTCGCCGAACAGATCCGCATCGAGGTCGCGCCGGCCGGTTCGGCGCTGGTGGTTCGCACGGAATACCCCAAGGAGGAGCACGATGGCTTCTTCGGGTTCCACAACCTTTCTTACTCCGTCAACCTGGAAATCACCACTCCGGAGACCACGCCGCTCGAACTGCGCAACAGTTTCGGCAGCGTCAGTATTCAGGATCTGAAGGCCAACGCAGAGGTGACCAACGCAAACGGCAAGCTGACCTTCCGTAACGGGCGCGGCACCCAACGCCTGGAGAACCAGTTCGGAGCCGTCGAAGTCGCCGGCAATGCGGGCGACGTGGACATTCGCAACGGCAACGGCAGCGTGGATGTTTCCGCCGTCACCGGCATCGTGACCGTCAAGAACCGCTTTGCGAATGTCATCGTGATCAACCCCGGACGTGGCGGCACCATCGTAAACGGCAACGGAGCAGTTGAGGTAACCGGCGCGGGCGGCGACGTGCGCATCACCAATTCGTTCGGCAAAGTGACTGTCAGCGACGTAAAGGGGAACCTGGTCGTAGGCAACGCCAACGGTGAGGTGGAGGCCAATCGCGTCACCGGTTCGGCCGAGTTGAATACCAGCTTCGGCGCCGTGCGCTTCGGCGACATCGGCAAGGTTTTGTCGGTGCACGCCACAAATTCGGCCGTAATTGGCAGGAAAGTAGGCGAATCCGCGACTATCGAGAACTCCTTCGGCCGCGTGGATGTCAGCGACGTGCACAAGGGGATCCGGATCATTGGAGGCAACAGCCCCGTCACGGTGGCGGATGTGGGCGAGGAAGCCTCGCTCAAGACCAGCTTCGGCCTGGTCACCGCGGACCGGGTCGGCGGAATTCTGACCGTGGAGGATTCCAATGGCGCGGTGAAAGCCTCCGCCATTCACAGCGGCGCCAATGTGAAGACCAGCTTTGGAGCGGTGCTGCTCGACGGCGTTACGGGCGCGGTGGAGGTCGAAAACCAGAACGGCGGCGTGGAAGTGTCGCTGCAGGGTCAGGCGTGCCGGCCGGTTGGAATTCGCACCAGTTTCTCGGCGGTGCGTGTGCGCGTACCTGACAACGCCAGTTACGCCGTGGCCGCCAAGACGTCGTTCGGCAAGATCCATTCCGATTTCCCGATGACCGTCTCCGGCGACCTCAGCGCCGATTCGCTGAACGGCAACATCGGCGGCGGCGGATGCCCCATGCGTCTCAACGACAACAATGGCAGCATCGAGATTCTGAAGAACTAGGAGGGCGGGCTTTAAGCCCGCGCGGGGCTTGAGCCCCGCTACCGCACAGGCCGGATCAGAACCGCGTCACTGGTCGTGTTCCCGCGCACCAGCGCCAGTTGTTTGCCGGACCATGACCACGCGAATTGATAGATGCGCCCTTCCCGAAAACGGGTGACCTGGCGCGCCGCGCCGCTGCCGACCGGCTGCGCCCAGAGGTTATCCACGCCGTTGTCGCTTCGTATATAGGCCACCGCATCGCCAGTGGGCGTCCACTGCATGGGGCCGAGCCTGGGCACCTTCACACGCTTGACCGGCTTGCCGCCATCCACTGGGATCACCACCATCTGGATGCTCCGATCGATCGGATCGTTCAGCATAAATGCGATTCGGCGGCCGTCCGGAGAGATGACCGGGGCTCTGGGCAGCATCGGCGCGTCCGACAGGGTCACCTGATGCCCACCGTCGACGTCCATTCTGCGAAGCCAGCGCTTTCCGTCTCCCATCGACATGTAGGCCATCCATTTCCCGTCCGGGGAGACGGTTGCCATTGAATCTGCGCCGCTCGTGGTCAATTGGCGGGCATCCGTGCCGTCGGAGTTCATGCGCCAGATATCGTGTCCGCCGCCCCTGGTAGAAGTGGCGACCAGCACCCGGCCATCCCGGGACAACGAGACACCCAGGTTGCGGGCGCCGGTCCTGGTAAGCTGCTGCTTGTGGCTGCCATCCGCGTCCATGATCCATAACTCGTCGGTGCCCGAAGCAGCGGAGGAGAACAGCAACCGGCCGTCGCCGGTGAACGTCAGCCCGTCCCTTCCGTCGCGGCCTGGACCGGCGCCCGTGATCTGGTGAATGCCCTCGTCCCAGGTTCGCGCGTCAGTTTCGAGGACAACGATCTGCGACGTGGACTGCGTGCACAGCGACACCAGCAGCCTTGAATCGCGGCTCGCGCTCAGGTCATGATAGGAGTTCAGATCGGCGGTGACGCGCTGCAACCGTGCTTCCGGATAGGTGAGCTTCCAGATCTGGTGCTCGGCATTGGGCACGTCTTCGCCTTCGAAGAGGATCGCCTTTCCGCCATCAATCCAAGCCAGGGTACCGATTCGATACCACTCCTGAGGCGTAATCTCGCGGGCTGGTCCGCCTTGCGCCGCTTGCGCCATCAACCCCCAGTGGAAGAATCTCCGCGGCGTGGCCGCGTACACAATCGTGTCTCCCCGCGGCGACCACGCGGGCCGGTCCACAAACAGTGGGAGTCGGCAACGCGCCACGATCCGTTCACGGCCGCCGGCGCGGGCCACGACGATCTGGCTTTCGCCCCTCTCCCCGTTGAAACGCGCGAATGCAAAGTCGTTGCCCTGGGACGAGAATGAAGGCCGGCCATCCACGCCCGAAGCGACCTCCACCGGGAGGCCGCCATTCACCGGTATCTTATACAAAGTGGCGGACGCCCAGTCATCGCCCTCGACGAAGTAAACATGCTGGCCATCGGGCGAGACCGCCAGCCCGGCACTTTTCAACCCACTTACGGCGCCCACCTCGAGATCGGCGCCGGTGTTCAAGTTCCGCAATCGAATGGTGGTCTTCGCCTCGTCGCCGTTTACGTAAGCCACAAAACGCCCATCGGGCGAGAGAGCCACTTGCGAGACTTGGCCCGTCGCGGTCAGCCGCGACACTTGAACGGACTCCCATTTGGGAGTTGCAGAGTTACGGGCCGGCAGATTCCACAGGTACTCCCAGCCAATCGCGGCCGCCACCAACAGGAGCGCCAATGTTGACAAGGCCGCGAGCGTTCGGGTGGAACGGGGCCCGGCGGCTGGCGACGTAAGAGGCGCTGCTGGCTTCGCAAGCCCGGCTCCTGATCCGGCGGACCCGGACAAGGAACCGAGCGCAACCTCCAGATCCGCCGCGGACTGGAACCTCCGCGTCGCCGCCTTTTCCAGGCAGCGGCGTATGATCGCAACTAAAGCCGGCGGCACAGAATGGGGCAGTTCGGGCGGGTCCTCGCGCAGGATGGCGTTCATCGTCTCCGCCGACGACCTGCAACCGAAAGCCCGCTGGCCGCCAGCCATTTCATAAAGGACCAAGCCGAGGCTGAAAATGTCCGAGCGCGGGTCCACATCTTCGCCAAGCACCTGCTCCGGCGACATGTAAGCCACCGTCCCCGCCGGGGAGCTCGGGCCGGTCTGTTGCCCGGCCGCCATCGAGGCCGCCGCAACGTCTTCTTCCGCCGTCTGGTGAATCGTGCTCAACTGCCGCTCGGGCAGCAGTTTTGCCAGGCCAAAATCCAGAATCTTGGCCTGCCCGGGGCGCCCGCTGGCGGGCCGGGTGACAAACAGATTAGCCGGTTTGATGTCGCGATGGACGATGCCGCCCCTGTGCGCGGCCTGCAGCGCGCGGGCAACCTGCATCCCCAATTCCAGCACCTCCTCCGATGCCAGCCGCCGCTCCGCCAGGAGGTCCTTAAGGGTCTGCCCCTCCAGTAGCTCCATGGCGATGAAGGGCCGGCTTTGATGCTCGGCGATTTCATAGATGGTGCAAATGTTAGGATGATTGAGCGCCGCGGCGGCCCGGGCTTCCTGCTGGAAGCGCGCCAGCGGCTGCGGATGCCGGATGAATTCCTCGGGCAGGAACTTCAACGCTACCTTTCGATTGAGCTTGAGGTCCTTGGCCCGGAAAACGACGCCCATGCCGCCCCGGCCCAGTTTGTCGAGCACCAGATAGTGGGAGACCGGCTTGCCTTCGAGGTCGTCCGTCTCAAGGTCCGGGGCGGCGAGGGAGGGCGGCTCCGGCGGGGGCGGCTCCGGGGAGGAAGCCTCCACCACCTCGGTCTTCCCTAGGAACCGGTATCCGCGGCGCGCCACCGTTTCGATGTAGCGCGGCTTCTCGGCCGATTCTCCCAACGCCTCGCGCAGATTCTTGACGGCGGCATTGATGCTGTGGTCGAACTCGACCACGGTCTCATTCGGCCAGAGCCGGGCCCGAATCTCAGCCCGCACTACCACCTCGCCCGGGTTCTCCAGCAACAGGAGCAATACCTTGAGCGGCTGTTCGCGCAGGCGCAGCCGGATGCCGTGCTTGCGCAGTTCGCCGGCGCGAACATCCAGTTCGAACGGTCCGAAGCGAATTCGGCGCACGCGGGAGGGGGTTGAGCCGGGCACAGCGACGATCCTGCCGAGTCTACCACGGCCGCCACTACGCCGCAAGGCGCGGGTTTTCAATTAGCTGCGTGTTCGCCGCGAGATCACCCGCAGATCACCCGCCGGGTATTTACCGGGCATCGAGTGAAACCCGATAATCGTCCTCACGCCGCGATTCGCGGCGCGGAGAGAATCCAAAGCTAAATTCGAAAAGAGGAAACTACGATGCTGAAAACACTCGCGAAACACACCGGTCTGGCTGGTCTGGCTCTGCTGTCCTTTGGGATGGTCTGCGCGAGCAGCCAGGCCAAAACACTGACGGTCGGGCAGCCGAATGCCTCCGGAGGGGAGGCGACTTGTGCACACGCCCTGTACACTACGATCGGCGCCGCCGTCGCCGCCGCCTCCGCAGGCGACGTCATCGCCATTTGTCCGGCGCTCTACCCGGAGCAACTGGTGATCTCCATGCCGCTCACGCTGGTGGGCGTCAGCATAAACGGGGTCAACCGGGCGCTGATTCAGCCCACTTCGCTTAGTGCGGTGAACGGATATGCGTCGGTGATTACGGTCATGAACACCTCCGGAGTTGTGATTCAGAATCTGGCCATCGATGCCAGCCTCAACACGGTGAGCGGATGCAGCCCCACGCTCACGTCCATCCATTTCTTCAATGCTTCCGGCGAGGTGGTCACGGATGCGATCTCCGGGGCTCAGTTGCAGGACGTGTCGACCTGCTCCGGGCTGTTCGGAAACGGTTTCGGCGTCCGGATCGATAACGATGGCAGCCTGCCCGGCCCGTTCGACGTCTCCATTGCGCACAGCAGCATCCACGACTACACGCAGGACGGCATTTATGTGCTGGGGCCCGGCTCCGGCGTTTCCGCTGCCGTGGTGAACGTCAATATAGCGGGTAACTCCATTTCCGGAATCGGGCCAGCCTCGGGAACCCTTCAGTTTGGAGTGTTCCTCAACGGCGCAGTCGGCCAGATCACCGGCAACCGGATCAGCGAAGGTACTTGCGGGGCCCTTACCCTCTCGGACTGCTTCAGCCTGCGCAGCGAAGGTGTCACCCTCCGGTCGGTCGGGGCCGGCACCGTGGTGGACGGCAACATCATCAGCAATGTCCAGAGCGGCGTCTTTATGAACGGCGTCACCGGGACAAAGATCACAAACAATGTGATCAGCAATATCGAAGGGCTCGATGGGGTGGATATGGAAGGCGTTACCGACAGCACGATCCAAGGGAATACTATCTTCGGCGCCCTCCCGGTCTCCAACTATAGTTGCGGCATTTGGGAGAATACCGGGACAGGCATCTCGGGAAACACGATCGAGAACAATACGGTCAACGACGCTTATTGCGGCGTGGCCTATGTTACGGCCGATCATGTCGTGTCGGGCTCGTACTTCAATACGTTGTACACCACCTTCAACACCGACTTGAATCCGGATGGCCCGCCTCCGGTGGAGCCGGGAATGCCGCCGTCCGTCATGGTTTCCCAGTCTCCTCATCAGCGGGCGATGGCCCATTGATGCGGTATCGCGGCGCCCCCAGTTGCAACCTCGGCCTGGGGGCGCGCATCAACGGTTCGGCCAGCTTCGCCGTCAACCTTTGTGATACGATTGTACAAGAAGCCATGCTGAAAGCGATGATACTCGCTGGGGTTTTCAGCCCTTTCCTTTTGGCCGGGAACGATCCCATTCGGGAGGTGACTTCTCAGGCAACCAGAGAAGGACTCCAAGTGGCCCCGGCCTTCCACCAGGGCTACGTCTACTGGATCGGGCGTGACGGCGCGGACGAGGTTACGATCTTCGCGCCCGACGGTCATCTGGCGATGGCCTTTGCGGAGGAGTCCGGGCACCCTCGCGCCATCGCGATCGACACCGATGGCACGGTCGCGGTTGGCTGGGGCGATTGGGACCCGAAGAAGGGTCGCGGTCTCGATTTCCGAGATAGTTCCGGTTCCGTGACCAGGACCATCAATACCGGGGCGTATCTTCCGCACCACCTCGCCTTTGCCGAAGATCATTCTCTCTGGAGTTTCGGGTGCGAAGTGGATACCACCAGTGCGCACGGAATCAGCAAACAGGAATACAAGACCGTGCGGAAGTACGAGCGCGACGGCAAGGAGGCGGGAGCTTATCTCCCCCGGTCGCTGTTTCCGCCGGGCCTCGAGCCGGCCTCTCAGGGCTTCCAGTGGAACAGCATTACCGTGGCGCGCGATCGCGTCGGACTCTGGGCTATTTCAGGCACCCGGGGCACCCAGACCGAGTGGGTAGAGCTGGACCGGAACGGCAACCTTTCCGGCCGTTGGAGGCTGGATCAGTTCGTGCAACAGACGAAACTGGCTCTCACGCGAGACGGTCACCTCTTCGTCCAGGTCTGGGACGATAAGACCAGCACTCACCGGCTCTACACCCTGGATCGCGCTTCGTCGGAATGGCGCGCTTTGGATACGGCACCGGGCGGGTGGCTGGAGGGCGCGGACGGAAACGCACTGGTGTTCAGAGACTCAGGTCTCGGACCGATGCACCTTCGATGGTATCGACATCCTTAGGGCTATTGACCCATATCCCGATCGGCTAGCCGTGCTATAATCGAGTCTACTGGAAGTTGATCCACAACCCCTCTCCCTCCGTTAGGTAGTCGGCTCGTCGATTCTCCTCCGCAAAAACTCAAAAATGAAAAGTTTCTCTGAATTCCCCCTCTCTGCTCTCCTGAAGAGCAATCTGGTAAAGAACGGCTTTAAAGAGCCAACTCCCGTCCAGGCGCAGGCCATCGAGCCCGCGCTGGCCGGACGCGACGTGGTTGCCACGGCGCAAACCGGGACCGGCAAAACGCTCGCGTTTGTCCTGCCCCTCATCCACCTCCTCGCGGACGAACCGGCGCGCGACGGCGTCAAGGCCGTCGTCCTCAGCCCCACCCGCGAATTGGCGCTCCAAATCCACGAGACCTTCGTCATGATGTCCGCCGGCAGCCAGGTGCGCGCGGCCGTCGTAATCGGCGGCGTCGGCGAGAACTCGCAACTGCAAGCCATTCGCAAGGGCGCGCAAGTGATCATCGCCACGCCGGGCAGGCTCTACGATTTTCTCAGCCGTGGACTGGTGACGCTGGGCCCCGTTCGCATCCTGGTGCTGGACGAAGCCGACCGCATGCTCGACATGGGCTTCCTGCCAACCATCAAGCGCATCATGGCGGCCATTCCGGCCGAGCGGCAGACGTTGTTCTTCTCGGCCACCATCGAAAGCTCCGTCAAACACCTGGTCGAGACGCACGTCCGCAATGCCGTGCGCGTGGAAGTCGGCTCCATCACCAAGCCCGTCGACAAGATCGATCTGCACCTCTACGAAGTCGAGCCCGACCGCAAGCTGGGCCTGCTTAGGATGATGCTGCGTGAAGAGCAGGGTTCGTTTCTGGTCTTCGCCCGCACCAAGCACGGCGCGGACCGGCTGGCCACGAAGCTGTCGCGTGACGGCGTAAAGACTGCCGCCATTCACGGCAACCGTAGCCAGAACCAGCGCACGCAGGCGCTGCGCGGCTTCCAGGACGGCTACTATCGCGTGCTGGTGGCGACCGACATCGCGGCGCGCGGCATTCACGTGGAAGGCATCTCGCACGTGGTGAACTACGATCTGCCGCAAGTTCCGGAGGACTTCATCCACCGCGTGGGCCGCACGGGACGCGCGGGCGCAGGCGGAACCGCTTCCACCTTCGCCACCCGCTCCGAACGTGCCGATATCGCCCACATCGAGCGGATCCTGGCCACCAAATTGGTGCGCCGTCAGGTCCCGCCGGATATCGCCCGCGAGCAAAGGACCGCGGCTCCGGTGATCGAGATTGCCTCGGCCGCGCCGCGGCCGCAGTTCCGGCGCGTGCGCTCCTTCGCGCCCCGGCGCCGCATCGTGTAGTCACCGTCGAAAGCGCGCTGGAGGGCGGACTTTAGTCCGCGCGGGGCTTAAGCCCCGCCGCACCCGGCGAGTACCAGTTTACAGGCGCAGGGTCATCAGGACCGCCCCAATATCCATCAGCCAATGCGCCACGATGAGCGGCGCCAGGCGGCGCGTCTTCAGGTAAATCAGCATGAACACCGTCACGCCGGGGACGAAGGCCAGAAAGCGCCACAGCACGGAACGCCAGTCCGGCAGGAATGGAAGCAGGCTGTGTTGCAGCGCCCACCAGAAGCCGACCACCGCCATGGCTACCCACGTCCGCCCCGACAAAGCCTGAATGCGAGGCAGCGCGTAAGCCTGGTACGTCATCTCCTCGGTCGGAGACCAGATCATCCACCACGCGCTCAGGCTGTAGACGACGGCCCACAGCGGGAGTGTTCGCGCCATGAACAAACCGGATGACCCACCGGCTTGCAGGCTTCCGTAGAGCAGCTTGGTGGAGAGCATCCCGCCTCCGACGAAGAGGGGAAGCACCAGGCAGTAGTAACTCAGTCCGGTCAGGATGTCGCGCGGCAGCTTGATGGCGCCGATCAGATCGCGCATGCTGATGCCCTCGGCACGCGTGAAGCGCCACATCAGGGCCAGGCATCCCAGATCGACGAGCGTTCCGTAGACCGTCCACCACGGGGCGGCTGCGCGCCACGGTGAAGGGTGGCCTCGCAGCGCAAAGACCCCCGCGGCTACGGCTTGCGCCAGCAGGATCATCCCGCTGCGGCCGGTGGCCAGAAGCAAGGGCCCAGTCCAGGTGATGCGGTCGAGAGCGACGGCGCGGGAATCGATGTTGCTGGACATCACAGAGTCTGTGGCGCGATTTACAGCATTTATTTTATGATGAATCGGAGGTAAACGTCCGCAATGCTGAAATCGGTAAGAGGTGTCTCCTATCGCGTTCCCGACCTCCGGCGGGCTGCCGCCTGGTATGGAGAGACCCTCGGAAAGACGCCCATTTTGGATTCACCCATCGCGGTGATGTTCGCGGTGGGAGAGTCGGTGCTGACCCTGGCTCCCGCGGTGGAAATACCGCCCCACGATGGGCCGCAAACCCTCGTGTATTGGGAGGTGGAGGACATCGAGGCGGCCCATCGGCGATGGCTGGATGCCGGCGCGGCGCCGCGCGGCGAGATCATGACCACCGCGCTGAAGTCCAAGGCGGCGACCGTAATCGACCCGTTTGGCAACGTCATCGGTCTCACCAGCAAGCCCGGCGCTGCGAGCAAG
>Ga0335078_10002488_pt1 | contig 27889 bp, 20 predicted proteins | sample Lox_Sample_32_FD_206711 | JGI IMG/M metagenome (GOLD analysis project Ga0335078, IMG submission 206711) | Soil microbial communities from Loxahatchee National Wildlife Refuge, Florida, United States - Lox_Sample_3.2 | ecosystem: Environmental > Terrestrial > Soil > Wetlands | place: USA...
GGGCCGATAGAGCCGGCGACAAAGCGTGGCTTGGCTTTCGTCGAGTATTGGTCGGCGGCTTCGCGCGCCAGCTTGACGGCGGCGATGTTGATCTCGCGGACGCGGTCGGCCAGATCGAATTCGGTCAGGACGGTGCGCGTTGCGCCGAAGGTGTTGGTTTCAAGAACGTCGCAGCCGACTTGCAAGAAACCGGCGTGCACGTCGCGAATGATGTCCGGCCGGCTTAGGACCAGGACTTCACTGCAGTTTTCCTTTCCCCAATAGTCGTCGATGGTGGGCTGGCGTAGCTGGATATTGGTGCCCATCGCGCCGTCGTAGACCACGACGCGTTCGCGCACGAGTTGGAGAAAGTCTGGCATCGGTTGGCCGCCGGTTGTTGGTCGTCCCTGGTCCTTCGCTGATCGTCCTTCGCTACTTGTCGTTCCCTAATTGTCCTTCGCGGTTCGCGCACCCCACCATATTGTTGCAGAATTTCGTCTTGAATCCGGCTGGCTCGCAGCGAAAAGGCCTTTACTAAGGGCCAACGACTCCTAGCGAACAGCGAGTAAACTATGCAAAAACGCCGGCAGGGGGGCCGGCGCCGATCCCACAGTGATCAAGCTTTCTAGCTTCCCTGTGTCATCTCCGACGGCGCGCCGCCTTCGGACTCGGCTCCGTTGAACACCGCATTCGCTCCCATGTGCGCGGGGGCGATGGCCAGCAACTGCTCTTTTCTATATACGAGGTTGCTGGCGTTGAAGGTCGCCAGTTCAAATCCGTGGCCGTGGGTGATGGCGTCGGTCGGGCAGGCTTCCACGCAGTATCCGCAAAAGATGCAGCGGTTGTAATCGATGTTGTAGACCTTGGCATAGCGCTCTGCGCCGGAGATACGTTTCTCGGCCGTGTTTTCCGCGGCCTCGATGTAGATGCAATTGGACGGACAGGACGCGGCGCACAAGAAGCAGGCAACGCATTTTTCCAGCCCGTTTTCGTCGCGCTGGAGCACGTGCATCCCGCGGAAACGTTCCTGGAATTTCGCGCCTTTCAGGGGACCGGGGCCATCGGGATAGTTCTCGACGATGGTCGGCTGGAACATCTCCTTGCCGGTGATCATCATGCCCTTGGCAATGGCGCCGATGTTTTTGATTACGGACATTCCTTAGTAAGTATAGCCGATGCAGGCGTTTGGATTTTGTGCCGCTGGCGGTAGTTCTGAGTTCCCGGTTCCCAGTTCCCAGTTCCCAGATTGGGTACTTCGGTTGGGGGCACTTTTGTAGGCGGTGTTTTCGTCGGGGATCACATTCTTTGGCGCTCCTTATTTAGTACTTTCGCGCGAGGTGATTTCCGCGTTATGAGCCGCCTTCTTGCGCCCTGCTCTTGCCGTTCCGCTTATCGCTTTCTTCTTTGCGGTTTCTTGCTGGCTGGTTTTGCGGCTCTGCCTGGGCGTTGTGCTCTCGCGCAAGAGTCGAAACAGCTGTCGCCTGACGATTCGCGTCAGGATCAACACAAAAAGAAGGAGCGGCCCGGTCTTTGCGACCGCGCGATGGTGCGCGGGCGGAGCGCGCCTTTGGGGCAGTCGGCGGCGGCGTTGCGGTTGAAAGCGTATCGCCGGAAGCTGGCGGTGCGGGCGGCGCAACGGCTGCAACAGGGTGGCCCTCAGTCGACGACCCCTTGGGTTCCGCTTGGTCCAGCTCCGCTGATTTCCGACCAGAATATTTATGGGGCGGTCGCGGGCCGGGTAACGGCGGTGGCGATCGACCCATCGGATGCGACCGGCAATACGGTTTACGCTGCGACGGCGGCGGGCGGAGTCTGGAAATCGACCAATGCGGCCGGCTCTCCAGCGTCGAGTGTGACTTGGAGCGCCCTGACAGATTCTCAGGCATCGCTCGTGAATGGAGCCGTGTCGGTAAAGGCGGACGGCAGTGTCGTCCTGGTAGGGACCGGGGAGCCGAATAACGGGATTGACAGCTATTACGGCGTGGGCATCTTGCGCTCCACAAATCACGGAGCGACCTGGACGTTGATTCCTTCCGGCGGAACGAATTCTTTTGCCGGGCTGGGCTTTGCCAGGTTTGCCTGGGACACTTCGCCTGCCAGCACGGTGGTGGCCGCGACGGGCACCACCACGCAGGGATTCGACGACGGCGACATGAACGGCGCTACGAATCGCGGACTGTATCTTTCCACAGACAGCGGCCAGACATGGGCATTCCAGATCCCGCAGGATTCGGGTGTGGCGATCAGTCCGGCATCGATTTCGGCGAGCGACGTCGTTTACAACCCGGCGGCCGGGAAGTTTTTTGCGGCCATTCGCTATCACGGTGTGTACTCGTCGACCAACGGAACGAATTGGACGCGGCTGGCGAGTCAGCCGAATCCCGCAGCCTTGAGTACGGCGAATTGCCCAGCACAGATTCCGGGCGGAGGGTCTTCCTGTCCGATCTATCGCGGGCAACTGGCGGTGGTGCCGGGGCGGAATGAACTGTATTTCTGGTTCATCAGCCTGGCGAATGGCGGCGCGGATGTGGTGGATGAGGGGATCTGGCGGTCGCTAAATGGCGGAAGCAGCTGGGCACAGATCAATGAGGCGGGCATCGCGAATTGCGGCGACCCGGGCGGGAATGGATGCGGCGTTGAGGACGGGTATTACAACCTGGACCTCGCGGCCACTCCGGACGGGCAGGCTACTGACATTTATGCCGGCGCGGTGAATCTCTTCAAGTGCCAGTTGACGAGCGGCGCGACCGCGTGTTCCACGCTCGATCCGAATTTTCCGAATGAGTGGGTCAATCTTACGCACGTGTATGGATGCAGCGGCATTGCCGGAGTGCATCCCGGTCAGCACGGGCTCGACTTCCTCATCGCGGGCGGCAAGGCGGTGATGTACTTCGGAAATGACGGCGGCGTTTACCGGACACTCGACGGCATCTCGCTGCTCGACAGCGGAACATGCGGGGAGGTGAACGGCTTCGACAACCTGAATGCGTCTGCGGTGGGGGGCGGAACGATCGGGTCACTGACTCAGTTTGTTTCGCTCGCGCTGCATCCGGCGGATCAGAATACGGTGCTGGGAGGCACGCAGGGAAATGGCTCGGCGGCGACTGGATCGGCCACGCAAAGTCTGCCGTGGCTTACCGTCAATGGAGGCGACGGCGGGTTCAGCGCGATCAGCCCTTCGAATCCGGCGCAATGGTATACGGCCAACCCTTACGTCAACATTTACTCGTGTCCCCTTGGTATCGGGTGCAGTACCGATGAGTTCTCTCTGACCGTGGGCAGTGAGGAAGTGGGAGGCGACGGCGGCGCGTTTTATACGCCTTACATTCTTGATCCGCAGGGCCAGGGCGACATGCTGGTGGGAACCTGCCGGGTGTGGCGCGGAACGCCGACGGTGCCGCCGACTGGGTTTGACGCGTTGGGTGCGGACTTCGATACGCTCGGTTCGAATACGTGTACCGGAGATGAAATCAATCTGGTGAGCGCCATGGACGCGGGCGGGCCGACGGCGGACTTCATGTCGACGACCGTATATGCCACGACGGAAGGCACGGGGCCGAATGCCACTGCGCCGGCCGGCGGCGAGGTCTGGGTGACGACGAACGCCGGGATCGAGCCCATGGCGGAGGTGACGGGCGCAGTCAATCCGATGAATTACACGGTGTCGTCGGTGTCGGTGGATACGAACGATGCGACGGGCGCGACTGCTTATGTGGGGATTATGGGGTTCAACGTTTCGCATGTTTTCAAGACCACAAACGCGGGCGCCTCGTGGACGGACTGGTCGGGTTCGGGAAGCGCGGCGCTGCCCGATGCTCCGGTGAATGCGCTGCTGGTGGACGCGGCGGGGCAGGTCGTTTACGCGGGCACGGATGTTGGCGTGTTCGTCAGTTCGACGGCAAGCGCGAGCTGGGCGGAAGTGGGTACGCCGGCGGCGCCCGGGGTGTCAGGATATTTGCCAAATGTGCCGGTGACGGCGATCCGGATGTTCAATTATGGCGGGACGAAGAAGCTACGCGTTTCGACCTATGGACGCGGAATTTGGGAGTACACGCTGGCTCTGGGGTCGGATTACACGAATGTGATTTCGAATACTCCCCAGACGATTTATCCATCCCAGACCGCAACCTTCAACGGAACGCTGACGGCGCTGAATGGATATGCGAGCAAAGTCAACCTGAGTTGCACAGGCGGGGTACCGTCGAATTGCAATTTGAATCCCACGCAGGTGAAGCCGACAGCCACCTACACCATGACGGCGAGCGGCGCGATTGGGGACTACAGTTTTGACGCGCACGCGGTGGGGACGGATTCGTTGAAGATCACGCACGACGCGGCGGTGACGCTGCACATCGTTGACTTCAATATTTCCGCGCCGAATCCGAATGCGCTGACGGTGGCCCAGGGCGGTACATCGAATGGCGGCACGTTTCAGGTGACGGCCGCGGGATCGTTTGCGGGGACGGTTACGCTGAGTTGCCCGAGCGGGCTGCCTTCGGGCGCGGCTTGCGTATTCTCGCCGTCGAGTTCGGTGAATCCGACTTCGGCGGACCCCGTAACCGTGACGCTGACCGTGACCGCCGGGAGTGGAACGCCAACAGGTGGGCCGGTTACCGTCACGCTGGCCGCGAATGCCGCGGGTGCGCCGGCGGCCAGGACGCAAACGTTTACATTGACCGTTTCGGGCGCTACCGCGGATTTTGCGCTGGCGGTCACGGCTTCGCCGGGTTCCAGCGTGGTGGGCCAGAACGTTTTTTGGAGTGGGACGCTAACTTCCCTGCATGGATACGGCGGTAGCGTCAGCTTGAGCTGCGGCGGCGCGGCTCCGGGAACGTGTTCGGCGAGCCCCTCGACGCTCGTGCCGACGGCCAGTGGTGCGCCGTTTATGCTGACTGTGGGCAGCGCGACGACGGGCGCGTTCAACTTCAGCGTGCAGGGCACGGACGGTACGCTCACGCACTCGCAGGCCGTGAGCTTGTCCGTGGGCACGGATGTTGCATGGAGCGAAACCGGGAGCGGTTCGGTGACGGTGGCGGCGGGACAAAGCGCGAGGTACACGTTTTCCGCGACGCCGGCGGGCGGCGGGACATTCACTGGGGCGGTCAGTTTTGCTTGCCCGAATTTACCGGCGCTGACCAGTTGCAGCTTCAGTCCTCCGTCGATTGTGGCGGGGGCGGGGACGACTGCGGTTACGGCGACAATTTCGACGACGGGGCCGAACAGTGGCTCGGGGTCGGATCGAGCTCGGCGAGTGTTGAGCGGAGGCCGGTCAGGCGCGCGGCCCGGAAAGCGCGGCGAACTTGGAGCCGCGATGCGGTTCTTGATTGTTCCCCTCGCCGGCATTTTTGTGGCGGGCATTACGGGCGGTAGAGCCCGTTGGGGAAGAAGTGCCGGCAAAGCCGTGGTTTTGGGTTGCGGTGCGGCCTTGGCGGCGCTCCCGGGCATGGTGGCATGTGGAGGACTCGGCGGAAGCGGAGGTGGAGGAACATCTCCGCAGATCACGGTGACAGTAAGTCCTCGCGTGGCCAATGTTTTTGCTGCCGAGCCAGGCAATACCTGGCCGGCTTCGGCAACGCAACAACAGTTTACGGCGGTGGTGAATAACGGAAACAGCCAGACCGTCACTTGGGCGGTTTCGGGCGTGGCGAACGGCTCGATTGACCAAAACGGCTTGTACTCGGCGCCACAGGTGGCGCCGGCATCGGGTGTGACGGTGACGGCGACCTCGGCGGAAACGACCTCGCCCGGGACGGCCACGGTGAATGTCGAGACGGCGACCGCGGTAGGGAATTATTTGAATGTTCAGATTTCCGCGACTTCCGCGGGAGGCGCGGCGCATGTGGACGTGGTCACGTTGAACGTAGATTAAGGCGCCTTGCGGTCTTGACGCGGTTGAAGGTGGGCCGTCCCGTCCGGGGCATCAGCTGCTGCCTTCTCCTGGACGCAACTCAATTCTCACTCGCACTCATTCACTATGGGCCATGTCGTCGACGCGGGCTTCGGCCCGCGCTTTTTGTTTGTGCGTCACAGTTCCCGGGATTTGCGGCGCGTAGGATCGCCTTAGACGTTAGACTTCTATTTTCGACGATATGAACACTGCTCCTTATGACATCGCGGTGGTGGGCGGCGGGATTGTGGGGATGTCGTTTGCCATGCAGGCGGCGGAAGCGTTCCCGCGCGACCGCATTGTGGTGCTTGAAAAAGAAGATGGGCTGGCCCGGCACCAGACGGGACACAACAGCGGAGTGATTCACAGCGGAGTCTATTACAAAGCGGGATCGCTGAAGGCGCGCCTGTGCGTCGCAGGGGCGCGGGAGATGGTGGAGTTCTGCGGGCGAAATGGAATTCCGCATGAAGTGTGCGGGAAGCTGATTGTGGCCACGAACGGGGAGGAATCGGCTCGGCTGGATGACTTGCGGGCGCGTGGCGAGGCCAATGGACTCGGTGGGCTGGAGCTGCTGGACGGCGCAGCCATGCGCGAGATCGAGCCCCATGTGGGCGGAGTGCGGGCGTTGAAAGTTCCTTCCACCGGAATCACCGATTACGCGATGGTGACGGCCAGGTATGCAGAGATTGCCGCGGCCCGTGGCGTGGAAGTGAAGACGGGCGCGGGAGTCACGGGATTCGGCAGTGCGCGGGGCGAAGTTGTGGTGCGCACGCGGGCGGGCGAATTCCCTGCGCGATATGTCGTGAACTGCGCGGGACTGTACAGCGACCGGGTTGCGTTGCTGGCCGGGCACGATCCTGGAATGATGCTGGTTCCGTTTCGCGGAGAATACTACGATCTGGCGCCGGCGCGCGCGGCGCTGGTGCGGGCGTTGATCTATCCCGTGCCGGACCCGGCGTACCCATTTCTGGGCGTGCATTTTACTCGGCGAATTCATGGCAATGTCGATGCAGGTCCGAATGCGGTGCTGGCGTTCCGGCGCGAGGGGTACCGGCGAACGGATTTCGATCTGGGCGAGACGATGGAAGTGGCGGGATATTCGGGCTTCCGGGCGATGGCTCGGTTGCATTGGAAAAACGGCTTAGGCGAGATGAGACGCTCGTGGTCGAAGCGGCTTTTTGTGCGGTCTTGCCAGTGTCTGCTCCCGGAGGTGCGGATGGAAGACATGTCTCCGGGCGGCTCGGGTGTGCGGGCGCAGGCGGTGGCGGCGGATGGAATGCTGGTGGACGATTTCCGGTTTGTGGCGCGGGAGAAATTCTTGCATGTGCTGAATGTACCCTCTCCGGCGGCGACCGCGTCGCTGCCCATTGGGCGGGAGATTGTGGGGATGGTGAGGAAGGGAAGAGGCTAGGGCCGGTTGCAGTCGGACGTCAGATTGCAGGTTCACGGGTGCCGGCATTTGAGAGCCGTCCGCCGCCAGAATCGATCACCCGGGAGGACACAGAGGGCCACGGAGGAAATCATGACGAAAAATGCTGGCGGGAAGAAGATCGCGATACTGGGATCGGGGAAGATGGGATCGATTCTGCTGCAATCGTTTTTGCGCGACGGACTGTTGAAGGCCGGCGAGACCTGGGTCACGGTGGCTCATGCCGAGCGGGCTCGCTCTTTGAAAGACCGCTTGAAGGTGCATGCCGGGACCGATAACGCAGAAGCCGTGCGGAATTCCGACATCATTTTCCTTTGCGTAAAGCCGCAGGTAGTGACCGATGTTTTGCGCGAGATTCGCGCCAGTGCGCGGCGCGACCAGTTGCTGATTTCGGTGGCGGCGTCGGTTCCGACCGACATGATTGAGCGCGGGCTGGAGAAGGATGCGCCGGTGGTGCGCGCGATGCCCAATACTCCGTGCGCGCTGGGCGTGGGAATGACCGCCCTGTGCAAGGGACAATTTGCGAAGGAGGAACATCTCGCGACCGCGACCAGGTTTTTTGCAGCCGTCGGGCGCACCGTGATCGTCGACGAAAAACATATGGACGCGGTTACCGGACTCTCGGCTAGCGGCCCGGCTTATATCTACATCATTCTGGAATCGCTGGCGGAGGCAGGCGTGAAGGTTGGGTTGCCGCGAGACATCGCGACGCTGCTGGCGGCGCAGACCACCATGGGCGCAGCGCGCGTGGTACTCGAGACAGGGGACCATCCCGCGCTGCTCAAGGATGCCGTAACGACTCCGGCGGGGTGCACGATTGACGGAATCCTCGAGCTTGAGGAAGGGAAGTTGCGCGTGACGCTGATCAAGGCGGTGGTGAAGGCGGTGCAGCGGGCGAAGGAACTGGCGTACTCGTAACCACTGCCGAGGCTGGATTGCCGAGGCCGGATTGTAGAGATCAGAACCGTTTTGAAGAAGAAGTTAGCGTGCAGAAATGAAAACCGCGTCAACTGATTGCGCGGATGGCCGGCGCAATCCCGCGCTCAATCCGGGTTGCTCAATTCGGATGGGAAAAGGTCAGCGTTACGTCGGTCTGGAATGGGGACGGCTGGTTATTCGCGCGGTAGGGCTGGTAGCGCCAGTTGCGGACGGCCTGGGCTGCGGCCGCGGCCAACTGGGGATCACCCGCCAGAGTGCGAACGAATGAAACGGTCCCGTCTTCGGCGACGTGGACTTCCAGGGTGACATCACCGGAGCGCTGCGCGGCAAGAGCGTCGGCGGGATATTGCGGTTCGGTGCGAGTGACGAGGCGGCTCTCGGCTTGCGCAGGAGCGAGCCATACGGTTTGCGATGCCGCACTTGGGGCAAGACCATTCTTTGGGGCAGAACCATTCTTTGGGGCAACACCATTCCTTGCGACCACAGTCGGTGAAGATGTGGATTGCGCGCTTCCTTCGGCGGAATCCGGGCTCGCGGTTTTGCCGGCCGACACGGGGGTGGGCTTCATGCGGAAGACGACCTTGCCATTGTCATAGACGACCAGTTCGTCGGAGGCGCCTGGCGACGGGGCGTGGGGCTTCAATTTTGACGAATCCTGCTGGGAGGATGCCGAAGCTTTTTCGGAGTTGCGCGCGGACGATTTCGCCGTCGCTCTTGCCGCCGGCGAAGGGTCAGCGGGCGGAACGGCGCCGCTCTTCGAAGCGGACTGCGAGGTCGCCGTCGAGGGGGACGTCACCGGGCGCAGCCAACCGATGCGCGACCCTATCAGGAAGCTGAAGGCGGCCGCGGCAAGAATTACGAGGCCTCCCAATACAAGAGTCCAAATCTTATAAGGTTCACGCGCCAGGGGTAGAGGCAGCCTGGAATGAGAGTCGGCTTCTAAATCCGAGGCGGGGAGAATTTCCGGCTCGGAAACGTGCGTGGCCAACTCCTCGTCGAGCAAGAGTGGCCGAATGTCGGTGGCGGATTGAACGGCTGCCTGAATGGACGGGTTCAAGGCTTCGACTGATTCTGCCTTGTTTCTCTCCGGATCGCGCGTGCCCGCATCGTCGCCGGCCAGTTCCGGCACAGTGGCCGCGCTGCTGTTCGCCGGTTCGGCGTCGGACAGGATCAGATCGTCGTCGTGGGCTATCTCGGCGGGTGGGCGCGATTTCAGAGTCGTGGCCATGCTGTGAATGCGCGCGCACTCGTCGGCAAAATCCGCCAAGAGAATCTTTGCCTGATCCGTGAAGGCGTCGGGAAGCGGAGAGAAAACCTCCAGGACTCCGGTCAGCGGCGGGTTGCTGTCGGCAGGTGTCTTCTTGTGCTCGAAGACGGGAACGACCAGCATGGAGCGGATGCCGAGCCGCCGGGTGATGACCGGATCGATGCGTGGGTCGCATTCGGTGTCGGCGGAAAGTTGCGGCAGGCGCGAGCGGACGCAGGCTCCGGAGAGGCCGCCGCGTGTGTCGAGAGGCATGCCGAGGTCGGGGGCGTGAAGTCCGGTGGCGGCGCGACAGACCATTTGTTTACCGCGCAGAAGAGCCAGAGCGGCGGCAGTCGCGTGGGTGGCATCCGCGGCGCGGGCTACCAGTTCATTGAGAACGAGATCGAGAGCGAGGTCTGGCGGAAATCCGGCTACGACGTGCTGCTCGAGCAGCAGCGCGAGATCGGGCAAGGGCAGCGGCAGGGGAGGGGGACCGTTGGCGCCCGGCGCGGACCTGGATGCGGACCTCGACGAAGGATGCGGGAGCATGGACCGTTCCTGCAGCCTGGATGACGCTACTTTCCTGACAGGCTATACACGCGAGTTTCCCCCGAAATGCCCGGGAAGTCAATTGCAGAGAGGGTTTTGGGGTGGGGACTTTGGACAGTGGCCCGTTGGACCCGGGCTGGTGGCGCCTGTGCCTGGCTCCGGACGGAGATGCGGTCGAGTCCGCCGGCCAGGGTCGGGTGGTTCTAGTCGGCGAGTGGCCGTGAGCGGCTCAGATTCGATCGCATCGTGAGCGGTGTTTGGGTGTGGAAATATTTCTTGTAGGCTGCAATCCAATCGGTGGCAATGTCGCGCTGGGCGGTGGCCAGGTCGAGTTCACCGGCGCATACCATTTCGTGCAGATGCTCCTCGAGCGCATCTTTGACGTGGGCATTCCAAGTCGAGGAGGTCGAGGGCTCAGGCCAGAGATTGTGGAGGTCTTCTACTCCCCCTAATCCGGGAGCGATCAGGTAATCGATTTCAAAGTCGCCGGGCTTCGCATTTGCGATTCCGTATTCGCGAAGGACCTGCTGGCGTAATGAGGGCGATACGTCGCTGACGACCTCCTCGTGGGGCATCGAGCAGACATCGCCAAGGGAGACAATGCGCGTGGCGCCCGGCGTGAGTGCGCGGTCGGGTTCGGCACTGCGTTCGAGGGGGGCCGATGCGGAATCAGGGCGGACTGCGGACTGATGCCGGATGAACAACACTCCGCCTACAACGGCGGCAATCAGAAGCACTACGGCGCCAGCCGCTGCCGTCCGCATCGCCGAATGGAATTGAAACAACCATCGCCAGCTGTCAGCCGGAGGCTGAGAGGCAAGTTCGGCTAACTGAGCGCGCAAGAGTGCGCGCGGCCCCTCGATTGGGGGCAACTGACGGTCGAGATCGTTGCGGAGCGCGCGCGCGAAGTCCGTGATTGTTCCTTCCATTTCAGCCATGCGCGCGCGGCAGTCCCAGCAGGCGGCGAGATGGGCGTGAACCTGATCGGCCCGCCTGGCCGGCAGTTCGCCGTCGGCGGCACGGAGCAGTTCCTGATCCGACAAATGATCGTTGACGGCGCCCTGGTCTTTATTCAGTATGTCGCTCAACATTTTCGTACTCCTTGCCGCTTACGCCCTGCCTCGAATGCTTACGCTTTGGCGTCCGCGCGGATCAAGCGCCCAAGCGATCGCGTTAACGAGATCGACACCGCTCCCAAAGACATGCCCAGCACGGCGGCAATTTCGCGATAGCGAAGACCCTCCGCGCGCAACCGCAGACAACTTTGATCCGCCGTTGGGAGTGCTTTGACCACCGCCAGCAGGAGCCGGCGCCTCTGGACGCTCGACAACTGTTCTTCCGGATTGGGCGAAGGGTCGGACGCTTCTTCGAGGGTGATTTCGCCCGGCCCACTTCGCAGTTGCGAACGCTGATTCGCCGAGCGTCGCTTCAGCGCCAAATTATGCGTAACCCGAAACATCCAGCCACGAAGGCTTCTTTGCGATCCGCCGGATTGGAGATGCCGGAAGAGCGCGAGAAAAACTTCCTGAACGATTTCTTCGGCATCGTGAACCGGGATTCCCAACGAGAGCGCGTAACGCAACAGCGGATTGCGAAATTGTTCGAAAAGCTCCATGACCAGGCGCTCGTTCTCCGATGGCTTTGGCGAAGAGGCGACCGGCACGGCTGCAAACGGGACGCCGGCGGTGGAATTGGATGCTTGGTCCATGGTCTGGTCTGCGGAGATTTCGCCTCCGCACCCATATATATATTCCCATTCCCCACGTTTTGTTCATGGTTTTCAGCGGCACTGGCGGCGCCACCGGAACTACAACGGCAGTCAATAAAGTGTGAACAGAATCGGGACAGGAGGAATGTTCCGATAGACGGGCAAAACCCAGGCGGTAGTTGCCTCCCCGAAGGTAACCACGCACTGGGGAGGGCCACAAATCCGTGTCCAGTCAGCAGCTAAACTGAAAAGGCGTCGTCACTTATGAGGAAAGCTAGCGGAATTTTCGTCTTTTACCTCCTCTCACTTTGCGCGCACACCATGTGGCTCCAGGTCGTCCTGGGCGAGCTCGCTTTCGGCCAGAGCAACCGGGGCGAATTGCGGTTGCGAGTCACCGATCCCGCGGGCCTGGGCGTAAAGACGACGGTTCGAATTACCAGCGAGGCCAACGATTATCGAAACACACTGACCACCAGCGATCAGGGCGGCCTGACCGTGCAGCGGATGCCTTATGGCATTTACCGGATCGAAATCGCGCAAGCCGGATTTGCCGAAACTTCGCAGCCGGTCGAAATCCATTCCTCGATCCCCATCGATTTGACGGTCCGGCTCGCGGTTGCCACCGTGCAACAGACGGTGAGCGTGACCGCGCCCGATACTTTGATCGATCCGGATGAGGCTGGGGCGGTCAATCAGATCGGATCGGAAGATATTGAAACGCGTGTCGGGTCGATTCCGGGCCGGTCGATCCAGGACCTGGTTAACTCTCAGCCGGGATGGTTGTATGAGGGAAACGCGGTTCTGCATCCGCGTGGCTCGGAGTACCAGACGCAGTTTGTGGTGGACGGAATTCCCCTCACCGACAATCGCTCGCCCAGTTTTGGGCCGGCGATTGATGCCGATGATGTGCAGTCGCTGAGCGTCTACACCGCCGGCATTCCCGCCGAATATGGACGAAAGATGGGCGGCGTGGTCGAAGTCAACACGCTCCAGGACTTGCAGCAGGGGTTCCACGGGCAGGTGGCGCTTTCGGGCGGCAGTTTCGACTCGGCAGCGGTTTCCGCCGAGGGTGAATACGCTTGGGGAAAGAACGCGTTTGGCGCGGGCGCGAGCGGCGGTATGACGGAGCACTACCTGAATCCGGTGGTGCCGCAGAATTTCACGAACACGGGGACGGTGGGGGATTTTTCGGTCAACTACGAGCGCGAGCTGACGCCCAAAGACCGTTTGCGATTCATCGTCCGGCATGAACTCTCACGCTACGACATTCCGAACGAGCAGTTGCAGCAGGCGAACGGACAGCTGCAGACGGCCGACAACATCGAGACGATGGGCATCGCCTCTTACCAGCACACATTTTCGTCGAATGCGGTGGCCAATTTCCGGACAATGGTGCGCGACAACGCGATTGGCTTCAACTCCAACGACGAGTCGACGCCCATTGAGGTCTTTCAGGACAACTACTTTCGCGAGGCATACTTCAACGGCAGTGCCAGCGTCAGCCACGGCCGGCACGAATGGAAGTTCGGGTTCGAGTCGGACAACATGTTCCTGAATGAAAACTTCCGCTATCACATCACCGATCAGTCCCGGTTCGACGACGATACGCCCGTCGATTTCAGCTTTGCCGGAAACCGCCCGGACCTGGAGCAGTCTTTTTATGTGCAGGACCAGATTCACCTGAAAAACTGGACCATCAGCGCGGGGCTGCGCTGGGATCACTACCAGCTCTTGTTGAACCGCCATGCGGTCGATCCGCGCTTTGCCATTTCGCACTATTTTCCGGCGGCGGACCTGATGGTGCATTTTTCCTATGACCGCGTGTTTCAGACTCCGTCGTTTGAAAATATCCTGCTTTCGAATTCCACGGCGGTCGAGTCTTTGAGCGACGACTTCCTGCGCTACGCGGTCGAACCCTCGGAAGGCAATTATTACGAGGCGGGTTTGACCAAGGTTTTCTATGGCAAGACCAGGGTCGATGTGAATTATTTCCGGCGGTTGGTGGCCAACTACGCCGATGACGACCAGATCGAAGACACCGCCATCAGTTTTCCCATTGCCTTCGCCAAGTCCGTTATCTACGGCGCGGAGGCGAAAGTCGAGCTGCCCAACTGGCACAGGTTTTCCGGCTTCCTGAGCTATTCCTATCAGGTCGGCAACTTCTGGTATCCGGTGACGGGAGGGTTGTTCCTGGGCGACGACGCAGAGGATATTCCAACCAGCGGCCATTTTCCCGACTCGCAGGACCAGCGCCATACCGTGCGCGGGCGGCTCCGCTACCAGCTGCATCCACGATTCTGGGTGGCGAGCGGAATTCAATACGATACCGGCCTTCCCTTCGAGTTCGACGGCGACCCCGACACCGCGCTCGCGCAATACGGGCAGGCCGTGTTTGATCGTCTGAACTTCGACCGCGGGCGAATTCTGCCGGCCTTCCAGGTCAACGCCTCGGCGGGCGCCGATATTTACAAGTCGGATCGGGTGAAGATGCACTTTCAGGTGGATGGACAGAATCTGACCAATGTCTTGAATGTGATCGATTTCGGCGGACTGTTCTCGGGCAACGCCATTGGCCCTTCGCGCAGCTTCAGCCTGCGCCTCGGCACTACTTTCTGACCTGATCCATCCAACCCTACGCGGCTGGTGTCGTACTATCAGTCAGGGCATTCCCATTCGGACTTGGCTGGGACTTTGATGGAGTTGGGCAAACGAACGGTTAACCACGGGGCAAATGTGGACTCACAGGGAAAGCCCAAAAACTCAGGCCGGGAGCGGTGGCTTTGACAAAATTCATCTTTGGTTTCGTGGCAATTCTCATCGTGGTTGCGGCGGCGCTTATCTACTGGACGCATCATCTGGTCATTCCCGCCAATGTTGCCTACGTGAGCGAGGAAGAGGGCGCGATCAGTATGATCGACCTCGATACCCTCAAGGTGGTTCGCCGCGTGCAAACGGGCGAACTGGCGCCGCGCGGCCTCACCGTGACATTCGATGGTAGATACGTCGTCACCGCCGATAAAAACACCAGCGATCTGGGCGTCTTCAACACCGCGCACCTGCTCCTCGAAAAACGAATCCGAATCGGCGACAACCCGGAATTTCTCAGGATCGAGCCCTCGGGCACTCGCCTTTTTGCCACGTTTGAGCCGAGTTCGGAGGGCGGCCCTCCGGGAGCCGCCAAGAGTGGCGATAACAAAAAGGCCGCCACGGAGAAAAAGGACGACGCCGACAAAGATGACGAGAACGGGCCGCCCGCGCAGATTGCGTCCTTCGCTATCGCAAATTGGACGGCGGGCCCGGTTTCGACCGCCGGGCAGGAGACCGAAGGCATCGAATTCTCGCGCGATGGAAAACAGATGCTGGTGGCCAACGAGTCGCAGGATACGCTCGGAGTATTCGACCAAGCTACCGGTCAGCATATTCGGGATGTCGATCTCAAAGCCTATGGAATCCGGCCGCGCGGACTCAGAGTGTCTCCCGATGGCAGCGCTTACGCGGTGACGATGGAAACCTCGGGCACTTTGCTGAAGTTGGATGCGAATCTTAACGTGATCAAATCCGTGCCGACGGGCGCCAAGCCCTACGGGCTTTCGTTCGATCGCGCGGGGAAGCGGATTTTTGTTTCGGCGGCGATGGCCCGCAAGCTGCAAGTGTTTTCCGCGGATTCTCTCGACTTGCTCGCCGAAGTGCCTACCGGGCAGCGGTGCTGGCACTTTACCTTTACACCCGACGATTCAAAGATCCTGTTGGCGTGTGGCAGGTCAGGCAATGTGGTCGTAGTCGACGCCAGTTCGTACAAGCCGCTTCAGACGATCGACGGATTCAAGCTGCCATGGGGAATCGTCACCTATCCAAGGTCCTATGGCAGTTTGGGATTGCCATAGAGGAGGCTGGTTCCGTTAGAATGCGTTGATTTTGTAACCGCCCATTCGACGGAGGCATCCTTGACCGAGCGTTCCTCAGAACCCTTCCTCAATTCCGAGCAGTGGCACGCGTGCAGTGCCGCCTTTTTGGGCTGGACGCTGGATGCTTTTGATTTCTTCGTCGTCATTTTTCTCATCAACACGCTGGCCGCGCGATTTCAGGTGCCCGCGGCGGCCATCATCGCCACGACCGCGTGGACGCTGGCCATGCGGCCGGTCGGGGCGGTCATCTTTGGAATGCTGGCCGATCGTTATGGACGCCGCGGGCCGCTCATGGCGAACGTGGTCTTTTTCTCCGTCGTCGAGCTGCTCTGCGGATTTGCCCCGACTTACACCGTCTTCCTTGTGCTGCGCACGATTTACGGCGTCGGCATGGGCGGCGAGTGGGGACTCGGCTCGTCGTTGGCCATGGAAAGCATTCCGCCGAAACGGCGCGGAATAATTTCCGGCATTGTGCAATCGGGATATTCCTGCGGCTACATTCTGGCGGCGATTGCGGCCAAAACCGTGCTGCCGCTCTGGGGATGGCGCGCGATGTTCTGGGCCGGCGGATTGCCGGCGCTTCTGGCGTTTTACATCCGGTGGAAGGTCAAGGAGTCCGAGGCGTGGAAGCAGCATCGCGTGCCGGAATTCAAGTCGATTGCGAAGGCGGCGGCTGCGAATTGGCCATTGTTCGTCTACATGATCGGAATGATGGCGCTGATGAATTTCCTGTCGCACGGAACGCAGGATCTGTACCCGCATTTTTTGGAGTCGCGCGGATTTGCGACCTCGACGGTGGCCAATGTCGCCATCTTTTATAACGTGGGCGCGCTGGTGGGAGCATTTTCGTTCGGACGGCTCTCGGAGCGCCTGGGCCGGCGGCGCACGCTGGTCCTGGCAACCGTGTTGGCCTTGTGCGTGATTCCGCTGTGGGCGTTTGGCAGCACCTTGCTCGCCTTGGCGGCGGGGGCCTTCGTGATTCAGATGGGAGTGCAGGGCGCGTGGGGAATTATTCCCGCTCATCTCAATGAACTTTCACCTCCCGCGGTGCGGGGATTGATTCCGGGACTCGCCTACCAGTTGGGAAATTTCGTGGCTTCTCCGGTCAATCGGATCGAATACGCCCTGCGCGACCGGTGGGGATATTCGTGGGCATTGGCAGCGTTTGAGATCGCTGTGATCACTCTGCTTGCGATCGTCGTGAGCCTGGGGCCTGAGCGCAAGGGACACGAGTTTGTTAAAAGCGGAGGGGAGCGCGCGGCGTAGAGTTATCGGTTCTCGGCTTGCGGTTGAACCTTCAACCCTTGCGCGATCTTGAACGACAACTCGGTTTGGGCCGCTATTTTGTGCCCTCCAGTTCACCGGCCGCTGAGTCGATCAGCGCCGCTTCATCTTCCAGCGCCTTCGCCACGCGCACGATTTCCTGATCCGCTTCCGCGTATTTTTTCAATTCGATTCCTTCCCGCACTCCCGGTATCGTCTTCACGCCATAGCCCGCGTACACGCCCGGAGCGTACAGCAGGTGCCTGTACCAGGAGCGGCGCGGCAATCCATCGGCATTGGTCAGGCGGCGCTCGCTTTCGATCAGCTTGTGATTCAGGGTCGTGAGTGCTGACGCCATCGCCGCGTCGTCCAGACTGCTTTGCTTGTTCGCAAGCGCTTGGTGATAGTGCTTCGCGCTCCGGGTTAGCGATTCGACCGCATTCTGGAGCGGCGCAAAATTCAGATGGGGAGGAACTTCTTCTTTGGCCGGAGCGACCGTAGGCCGCCTGGGATCGTTGATCGCGGCGAACAATCCTTCTTCCAATTCCTGATTTCGTTCGCGAATCTCATCCTGCCTGGTAGCCAGCAATTTCTCCAGATCTTTCCGGTACCGGTCCACCGTGTCGGCAAAATTGACAAACTCGAAGGGCAGCACTTCAGCGTCGGCGAGGCGCATGACACTTGTCCCAACGGTTTGGGCCAGGGCCCGCCCGTAGACGAAATCCCGGTCGGAAAAATGGGTGTACCAATAAAAGTCATCGTAGATCGAGTGATAGATTCCCTGCTCATCTTCTCCTTCGAAACCCAGGTTGAGCGTGGCAATTCCCAGGTGGTCGATAAAAGCGGTGTAATCCGTGCCCGAGCCTACCGGATCGATGCGCAGATCGGGGCGCTGCCGCAATTCCTGACGATCTTCGGCCGACGTTGCTCTCGCGATCTTGCTGAGTTGCTCGCGTTTCCAAACGGTCATCTGCGTCTCAGGATCTTCGATGTCGCGCGCCACCCCGTTGATGAACTGCTCGAGGCTGTGCGACCCGCCCATTTCCAGGAGACCGCGATCATTGCCGTCGGTGTTGATGTAGACCGCCGCATGGGCCTGCAAGTCATCGGCGTGAGCCTCGGCCCATTCAGTGGAACCGAGAAGCATGGGCTCTTCACCGTCCCACGCGCAGTAAAGGATGGTGCGCCGTGGCTTCCAGCCCTGCTTTACGAGCTGGCCGAGCGCGCGCGCTTCTTCGAGCAGGGAAGATTGACCGGAGACCGGATCCTCGGCGCCGTTGACCCAGGCGTCGTGATGATTGCCGCGTACGATCCACTCATCGGGCGCGACACTGCCGGGGATTTTTGCAATGACGTCGTTCACCGGCTTGAGATCCCAATTAAACTCGACTTTCAAATGGACTTTCGCCGGGCCGGGGCCGATGTGATAGGAAATCGGTAGAGCGCCGCGCCACTCTTCGGGAGCCATCGGACCGGCCAGGGCCGCCAGCAGAGGCTGCGCATCGCCGTATGAAATCGGCATGACCGGAATTTTCGTGATGCTCTTTGCTTCCTGGATGGGCAGCCGCTTGGCATCTTTGGTTGCGCCCCAGCCGGGCGTCAGAGGATCCCCGGGATTGGAGGAAGCAAAGTCCATCACGCTGCCACGCTGGACGCCGTTGGGATTGCGCATCGGTCCCTCGGGAAATACCTTGTCGACCGAATAGCCGTCGTCTTTCGGCTCGGAATAAATCAGGCATCCGATTGCGCCATGCTCGGCGGCGACTTTCGGCTTTATCCCGCGCCACGACTGATAGTACTTGGCAATCACGATCGCACCCTTTACGGAAATACCCAGGCGGTCGAGCTTTTCGTAATCCTCGGGCAGCCCGTAGTTCACGAAGACCAGTGGCGCGGTCACGTCGCCGTCGATCGAGTAAGCGTTGTAGGTGGGAAGTTGCTCGGACTTCTGGTTGGATGTCGGGTCGATGGCCAGCGCCGGCTCATCGAGCTTCGCGGTGAACTTCGTGGGCGCAACCATTTCGACTACCCGCACTTTCGGCGTCGGGAAGAGGACATCGAAGGTTTCGATGTGGGCATCGAGTCCCCATTCCTGGAAGCGCGCCAGAATCCACTCCGCGTTTTGCCTGTCATAGGGCGAGCCGACGTGATGGGGACGCGCGGAGAGAATCTCCATATAGTTGCGCAGCCTGGCGGGCTCGGGAATGGCTTTGAACTTGCTTTCCCAGTCGCGTTCGGTCTGGCTGCTGCGCGGCGAATAGCCCGCGAGTGCGGCGTCGTCGGCGCCGTAGGACAAGTTGGGAAGGATGAGAGCAAAGATCAGCGTGATTGCGGCCCAGTTTCGCATTGGTCTCCCGGTTTCATAAGGTGGCTGCATGAGGTGGCGGCCATTATACCTGTGCGGCCGCCGTCTCTTTCCAGGGTGACGGCGATCACATCAAATTGTTTGGCGCGGACGCGACAATGGTCGACGTTCCATCGAGCGCCACTGTGGGGTCCCCGGCGCTCGAAGATGCTAAATTGGAAGGTCCATGTCAGCTCCCAACTCTCTTTTTGTACGCGCCGCCAAGGCCCAGCCCACCGAACGCACGCCCATCTGGCTCATGCGCCAGGCAGGGCGCTATATGGCGGAGTATCGCGCCGTCCGCAAGCAGTATTCGCTGATCGAGATCTGCAAAAATCCCAAGGTCGCCGCGCAGGTGACGATTGAAGCCGCCGAAATTCTGGGCGTGGATGCGGCCATTATTTTTGCCGACCTCCTCCTGCCGCTGGAGGTGATGGGCTTGCCGTTTCACTTTGCGGCGGGGGAAGGGCCGCGCATCGAGAAGCCGGTGCGAGCCGCCGAAGACGTCACGCGGCTGCGGACCGATCGTGCCGCGGAACTTGGTTATGTCTCCGAAGCGATCCAGTTGGTCTGCAAACATTTCGGAGACCGGTTGCCGGTGATCGGATTTTGCGGCGCGCCCTTTACCCTGGCGAGTTACATGATCGAGGGCGGAGGCTCCCGCAACTACATCCACACGAAAAAGATGATGTACTCCGCGCCGGCGGCGTGGAACGAGCTGATGACGAAGCTGGTCGCGGTGACCGGCGACTACTCTGCCGAACAGGTGCGCGCCGGGGCGGATACGATTCAGATCTTCGATAGCTGGGTGGGTTGCCTGAGCGTGGAAGATTACCGGCGCTACGTCTTGCCGCATGCCGCTGCGCTCGTGCGGCGCTTGCAGAAGACGGGCGTGCCCATCATTTATTTTGGTACGGATAGCGCCACTCTTTTGCGATCGATGCAGGAGACGGGAGCGGAGGTGATTGGGCTCGACTGGCGTGTTCCGCTCGATGAGGGCTGGAAGTCGCTGGACTACCGCGGGGCGGTGCAGGGGAACCTCGATCCGGTGCTGCTTTTCGCGGAGTGGAAGGAACTCAAGTTGCGCGCGGAAGGTATTTTGCGCCAGGCCGGCGGGCGAGCGGGCCACATTTTTAATCTTGGGCACGGCATTTTACCTGAGACGCCGGTGGAAAATGTGAAGGCGCTTTGCGAGTTGGTACGCGAAGGGTCGGCCGGGTTCAAGACGCACGAGCCCCACTCGGAGCGCAAGAAATGACGCCGTGTCCTCTGGAGGTTGCCGGAGTTTGCTACTGCGCGAATGGAATCAGTTCCCTTTCCCCGGAAACGCTCAGAACTCCCTCGCCCGGGGTCAGATCAAGAACCGCGGTGCTGCTTCTTGCGCACGGCAGCCCGGAGAACCCCGATCAGATTCCGGAATTCCTGCGCTATGTTACCGGCGGGCGGCCGATGCCTGCGAACGTGATTGTAGAAATCCGGCATCGCTATTCGCTGATCGGATTTTCGCCCTTGTCATGCTGGACTCTTCTGCAGGCGGATCACCTTTCGCGGTCGCTCGGCTTGCCGGTGTTTGTTGGAATGCGCAATTGGAAGCCGTTCATCGCGGATGCGGTTGCCGCGATTGCGGCGGCCGGGTTTGAGCGCGTGATCGCCGTCTGTCTGGCGCCGCAGAATTCGCGCACCAGCGTTGGACTCTACCGCCAGGCCGTGGAGGGCGCGGGCGGCACGCCGTTTGCTCTCGACTTCATCGACGAGTGGCACGACCAGCCTCTGCTGGCCAAAGCGTTCGCCGAAAATTTGCGTGCCGGCTGGCAGGAGGCCAACGCCGACTACGGAGCGAAGCTTCCCATCATCTTCACCGCCCATAGCGTTCCCGCGCGGACCATCGCCGACGGCGATCCCTATGAAACGCAGTCCAAGGAAACGGCCGCGTCCGTGGCCAAAGAGGCGGGCTTGGCCGATTCCGACTGGACCTTTGCGTTTCAGAGCCAGGGCATGTCGGGGGGAGCATGGATCGGGCCGACCGTAGAGGAAACCATATTAGGACTGAAGGCCAAAGGCCATCGCGGTGTATTCGTTCAACCCGTTGGATTTTTGTGCGATCACGTGGAAGTGTTGTATGACATCGACATCTTCTTCAAGCAATTCGCGGAAAAAGAGGGCATGCGGTTATGGCGCGCGAAATCCCTGAACGGATCGAAGACCCTGACTGAGGCATTGGCCCAGCTTGTGCGAAGCCGAATCGCAAAGCCTGACCACTGAGAACCGGGAACTGAGAAACTTTTGCATGGCGCGCATAGCCATCATCGGCGGTGGGATTTCCGGCCTCTCGGCCGCGTTTACGCTTGAAGAAAAGCGCCAGTCGGGTGTGCCGATTGAGTACGTGCTGTTCGAAGCTGCGCCTCGGCTGGGCGGTGTGCTTGTCACCGATCATGTGGATGGCTGCCTCGTCGAGGCGGGGCCCGATTCCTTTATCAGCGAAAAGCCGTGGGCTGCCGAGCTCTGCCGCAAGATCGGCCTCGCCGATCAGTTGATTGGCTCGAACGACGTGGATCGCAAGACTTATATTGTGGTCCGCAAGAATGGCCGCGACCGGCTGATTGTAATGCCGGACGGGCTCATGTTCATGGTGCCGACGAAAATTCTGCCGACCTTGATGTCGCCGCTTTTTTCGCTGACCACGAAAATGCGGATGGCTGCCGAATGGTTTCATCCGCCGCGCAAAGCGTCGGCCGACGAAACGGTGGCGCAGTTGGTCGAGCGCCATTACGGCGCGGAGATGGTCGATTTGCTCGCCGATCCGCTGCTTTCCGGCGTCTATGGCGGCGAGGCTACGCAACTTAGCGTTCGGGCTGTGCTGCCGCGTTTTGCCGACATGGAGGCCCAGCATGGAAGCCTGGGCCGAGCGATGCTGGCTTCGCGAAAGAAGATGGCGGCCGCTGCCAAAGGCCCCGTACGTCCACTGTTTACTTCGCTGAAAGAAGGAATGCAGCAGATGGTCGACGCGCTTCTTGCCCGCCTGAATTCTGCCGCGCTGCGCACTTCTTCGCTTGTGCAGTCCGTCTCGCCGCAAGACCAGGGCTGGACGGTTTCGGCTGGATACGAGAGCGATCACTTCGATGCCGTGATCATTGCCGCGCCCGCTCAGGCCGCAGCCACGGTGCTGGAGTCAGTCGATGCAGGCCTGGCGCGCGAGCTCGGCGGGATTAACTACAGCTCCTCGGTGACGGTGACGCTGGGCTATGACGAATCCGTGCGGCGCTCGCTGCCGCCCGGCTTTGGCTTTCTGGTTCCACACAGCGCCGGATACCGCATGCTTGCGGCCACCTTCGTGCATAACAAGTTTCCCCATCGTGCCCCGGAAAATCGCGCGCTGGTTCGATGCTTTCTTGGAGGGGCGCGCGACGAGGGAATTCTTGCGGTGCCCGAGGAACAGATTCTTGAAATCGTACGCCGGGAGCTTCGACAAATCATCGGTTTGAACGCCGAGCCTCTTTTCGCCCGCGTCTATAAATGGAAAGCCGCCATGGCGCAGTATTCCGTTGGTCATCTGGAGCGGCTCGCCCGCGTTCAGGCGCTCTGCGAAAATTTGCCTGGGCTCGCTCTTGCCGGCAATGGTTTTTCCGGGATCGGCGTGCCGGACTGCGTTCGCTCGGGAACGGAAGCTGCTACTAAGGTCCTTTCTCAGATGGGCGTGTGGTCGGCGGCCTAGGGGTTCCTCGAATTCTGTGCCCGGCGCGGCCGCTCGCTTCCGGATTAGCTCCCCGGCTGCCTGTTACTCAGTTACTGACGTAATTTTCGCTGCTCGCTACCTGCGAAACTCCTGCACTTTTGCGGTGTTAACATCGCCATAGGGTGGGGAGAATCGCATGAAGAATCTGTTATTAGTTGGCGTTGTCTGTCTTGTGCCTTCGCTTGCACTCGCGCAGCAATCTCCGCAAAGCGCGCCTTCGAGTTCTTCCGACAACATGCACGATATGAAGGGCATGAACATGCCCGGGCACGATATGTCCAAAATGTCGAGCCAGAGTCCGGGCGACGAGGCGGGCGACGAAGCCGGGGCCATGCATTCCATGGAGGGCCATCACATGGACATGGGGCCTCATATGAGGATGACGGCGCTTCGTCCCATGCAAGCCGGCGATTCGGAGCGGGCGCAAAAAGTCGTAGTTGCCGCCCGGGCCGTTATGGAAAAGTACAAGGACTACCACACGGCGCTGAACGACAATTTCAAAATCTTCCATCCCGAGATTCCGCAGAAACAGTATCACTTCACGAATTACCGCAATGCGTTTGCGGCTGCGTGGCGCTTCGATCCCGATAATCCGACCTCGCTGCTCTACGAAAAAGACGGCGACAGTTACCGCCTGGTGGGCGTGATGTATACGGCTCCCAAGCGCTACACCGAAGACGATCTCAATCAGCGCATTCCCCTCAGCATTGCGCAGTGGCACGAGCATGTGAACTATTGCGCGCCCCCCGAAGGGCGGAAGGACGAGGCGCTCGCAAAGAATCCCCGGTTCGGGCTGCACGGCTCGATCACGACCCAGGCTGACTGCGACACGGCCGGGGGTAAGTTCCATCCCGTGGTCTTCAACTGGATGGTGCATGTCTATCCGCTCGAGAAGGACGAGGCGCGGGTCTGGTCGGTGGACCGGCAGCACCAGCACGAAGACTAGACGGTCCGTACGATCTCAAGTTTTCCCACGGCGGGCGAAGACACCCGGCGGATAGCCGCGGCCTCGATCCCGCCTTGTTTCATTCCTCTGATATTCTGATCGTTCCCACGTCATCTCCGCTTTTCTATGACCTCTTCGCCGCCGAGCCAATGGAAGATTATTCTGGCGTTCGGCCTCGTCTATGTCTTCTGGGGCTCGACGTACCTTGGCATCGGCATCGCCGTGGAAAACATTCCTCCCGCGTACATGTGCGCAACTCGCTTCACGATTGCGGGTCTCGTCATGCTTGCCTACTGCGCCGCCACGGGGCGTCAGATTCGATTTTCCGCGCGGCATCTGTTTCATCTCGCGCTGGTTGGAATTCTGTTGCTGATGGGCGGCAACCTTACGCTCTCCTATGCCGAACGGATTGTGCCCACCGGGCTGGCGGCGCTCCTCATCGCGGTAAGCCCACTCTGGTTTCTGGTGCTGGACAGTCTTCTGCTCGGCGATCACCACATTTCACGGCGTGGCAAAATTGGTCTGGTCATTGGAGTATTCGGGGTGGTTGTTCTGATCTGGCCGAGTTTGGTGCATCCTACGACTTTTGGACGCCGCGAGTTCTGGTGGTCGTTAGGCCTGCAGGGCGGATCGTTGAGCTGGGCGCTCGGTTCGGTGCTCTCGAAAAAATGGCAGACCGGCGCGGGCGACCCTTTTAGCACGACGGCGTGGCAGGTGATATTTGCCGGCCTGGCCAATCTGGTTTTCGCTCTTGCCGTGGAGAGCAAATCTCACCTGGTGTGGACGGCGCGCGGGCTGGGCGCGATTTTGTATCTGATCGTGTGCGGTTCGTGGATCGGTTACACCGCATACATCTGGCTGCTCCAGCACGTGCCTACGTCGAAGGTATCGACCTATGCCTACGTCAACCCGGTGGTTGCGGTATTTCTGGGCTGGCTCGTTCTGCACGAAAGAATCGATCGCTACATCATGATGGGGAGCGCAATTATTGTGGCTTCCGTGGTCATGGTGACGAGCGCCAAGATCCACCGGCGTCCGGTCGAAGCGGAGCTCGCCGCCGCCGAACCGGTCGGGGACTGATCGCTCACGATTCCATTAAGCGCGAACGGCGGCAGTAGGGGAAGGCTTGCAAAACCGCCGCCCGCGCTCTCGCCAACGAAATCCAGAGGCTGCTCGATCGCGAGCGTGAACTCGACCATCTGCCCGCCATGGATTCGCGGCAACTCGGTGTTATAACTGTCCGGCCCTTAATACCTGCCCTGATTTGTCCAGATTCGAACTTTTTCTTCGACGGAAAATTGCTGTCCATGTTCGACGTATGCCGATTCGAGCATGGAGGCATGCACTTCCAGCGGGACGCTCGCATGCGCGCGCGTTCGCAGGAAGCCCCGGACAAAACGTTCGGCGTACCCATCCAGGCCGAGCACCGCAAACTGCACCGAATGCACCAGCGCATGAAACAGGTGCCGGTTCGCGGCCTCTTCATAAAAAACCAGAACATCTTCAAAGGTCGCCGATGATGGATGAGAAAGGTCCGAAAGGCCCGCGATGCCCATCGCTTTCGCTTCCGCATCGAGAGGCGCTTTCGGAATGCGTTCCCGGTCCAGAACCACGATCCTTGCCTGGGTTAGCACTTCCGGCGAAAAAAACACCGCCATCGCATCTTGCCGGGACGGTTCCAACGGTTGACCGATCAGGCGAAGGTGCTCGCGCTGCCCACGCAGATAGCGAGCCAGCCGGTCGCTGGCATCGATCACCTTGGCTTCTTCGACCGTCAGGGTCGAAGCCTTCTCAAACAGCTGGCGATCGGGAATCTGATTCATGATCGCGTTGTAATACTCAAACAGCGCATTGGCCGACGTCCAGGCCTTGCGCAGAATGTCGCGTTGCGCGTGCCGTGCCAGATCTTCCGCCGAGTAATGCAAGCGGAGGCGATCCGTGGCACACTGTGCGCTTAACATCTCGAGTTGCGCGTGCCTCAATTCCGCGTTCATCTGCACAGAGGCCAGGTGGTCGCCGGTGTCATCCAGCAAAGCCATCTCTGCTCCTAATTAAGAATTAACCAAACGAGAGAAAAACGATCACCCTAACGCCAAAATCGTTTTACTTTAACATTGTTACTTTAACAATGTCAATCTGAAGCTCGACCTCCCGCTCTAACCGAGCGAGGTGCCGTAAAACCTGGCTTGGACGGCGTTTGTTTACAATTTAGTTACAATTAAGTTCTTGTTACTGGACGATATTCAGTTCTACAATGTCATGTTAATAACTGGGGCTTGTATTCGTTGCAATGCCTCCAATAGCGGACAAACATCTCGAAGAACGGATCCTCAAGGCCGCGCTGCGTCTGTGGCGGAAGCGCGGTGAAGACGGACTCACGCTGCGGGCGGTTGCCTTGGAAGCTAAGACCACAACCCCCACCCTCTACAAACGATTTCGCAATAAAGAAGCCCTGCGCCTTGCGCTCGCCTACCGTTTCCGGGAAGAGTTAACCGCGGACCTGCTTTCTTCTCCAACCATCGAAGAGGGGCACCGCCGCTACCTCGCCTATGTACGATCACATCCGCGGGAATATGAACTCTTGGGCGCCTATTGGGGACAATTCTTTTCGACTCCGCGGCCGGTTCGCACCTGGATGCTGACCCAGTTGGCCACGCGGCTGGGCGGCAAACCTGACGAATATGCCGCTGTGTATGACGGGATATTTCTTCTCTGTCATGGGGCGTCGACCCTGCTGGCCTCCGCGCCGGACGATGGCGTGCTTGAGGCCACGCGCGAGATTTGCGTCAAAGTCTGCGACCGGCTGATCGAGAAGGCGCCGCTTTTCCGCAGCCAGGCATAACCCGCAAGCCGGCTGTTCTTCAGAAAGAGTCCCGGAACGAGGTTTTCTCCGGGCCCTATTCCTCCGGCTCTTCCGCATCGTTCACAACATCCACGATACGGTTGCGGAGCGAGAACACCACTTTGTGGCCGTCGTCCTGCTGAAATGTCACGCGCAGCGGGCTGCGCTCCCAGGCCGGGGCGGGACATGCGGAATCGGGATTGGCCCCGCCGCCTGCTTCGCCTGCGTCTTTCTTCAGGATTGGCTTGTGGCGGCCAACCTGGGCCACGATCGCAGACAGCTTTTTGCCGTCGTCCGAAACGCCACAATATGCGATGTAATCGCGATACCAGCTGGCGGTCGAATAAAACGAGTCAAACTCAGGCAGATTCAACTGCGAGATACGGCCGCTTACCCGGTCGATCAACAGCCAGCCTCCGCGCTGCCATTGCCAGCGTACCGCGCTTTCGCCAGGCAGCGCGTCATTGATGCGAAACACGCGCCGCACGACGAAGAGACGATCCGTAACCTCGTGCGGATTGCCGGTGGTGTATTCCTTCACGCGAGCGTCAACCAGCAGCGGACGCACTTTGAGCTCGAACATCTTTTCTCCGGTCGCATTCGGCCATTTGGCGGATGTCCATTTACCAAAGGTGATGATGTGCACCCGGCTTGCGGCATCGCATATCGCGCAGTCCATTGCAAGAACGACGAGAAGCAGCGCCAGCGGAGACAGCTTGCGAAGCAGCGCCAGGGAAAACTTGAGAGGCATCGCTTGAGACTGCACTATCTCGGCGGTTGCGCGCCATGATCCCTGAACATTGGAAATGTTCGGTTTCGTATCCCTGGATATCGGATAGAATCAAGGTCAGGTGGCGAGCCGCCCGCTCGATGGTTGGCGAGCAAGCGCCACGCGGCTGGTAAAGGCGGGTGAGGCCTTTTTCGGCTTGTACAACCTTTGGTGTGTGCCTCCAGTTCTTACCTGTTTATGATCGAAGTAATTTCGGCCCGCCACAAGCAATCGATCCTCGTGGTGGACGACCATCGGTTGAACGCTGAGTTGCTCCGCGAGATGCTCAACATGCGCGGCTATCAGGCTTCGGTGGTTTCAAACGCCGCCGACGCGGAAGAGCAGATTCG
>Ga0335078_10002489_pt1 | contig 27879 bp, 29 predicted proteins | sample Lox_Sample_32_FD_206711 | JGI IMG/M metagenome (GOLD analysis project Ga0335078, IMG submission 206711) | Soil microbial communities from Loxahatchee National Wildlife Refuge, Florida, United States - Lox_Sample_3.2 | ecosystem: Environmental > Terrestrial > Soil > Wetlands | place: USA...
ATGCTCGTGCCTTTCAAACTGGGCATCGGCGGGCGATTCGGAAGCGGAAAACAGTGGATGTCATGGATTGCGCTGGAGGATGTTCTGGCAGCCACACGGCTGGCGATCGTGGATGAATCCGTGGCGGGTCCGGCGAATGTCGTGGCGCCGAATCCCGTGCGCAATGAGGATTTTGTGCGCGAGCTAGCCGCTGCGATTCATCGGCCGGCCATTTTCCCCGCGCCTGCGTTTGCTTTGCGGCTCGTGTTGGGCGAAATGGCCGATCCGCTGTTGCTTTCAAGCCAGCGTGTGATCCCGGAAAAACTTCTTGCGATGAAATTCGAATATCGCTTCCCCGAACTCGGATCTGCGCTTGCAGCTGCGCTGCGGACTTGACGCGCGGGCCATTCTAAATCGAAACAGACTTCATTCCACTCTGAGACGGCATGCGCATTCGATGGACCGGGCACTCGAAGATCATCTGTGCGATTTCTCGCATGCGGAGGCGGCCAACTCCCGCGCGCGGTGGGGTTAGAACGATCTGTGCGCGGCGGCGTCGCCAACCTATACAACTCCCACAGTTTCAGTCCGCAATTCCTGCTCGTCGCACTCTAGTAACGAAACCGGAAACCAAAAAAGAGAACGGCTCCCGAACATCAGGAGCCATTCTCGGTTCCGATCGATGCAGAGCTTCTACTGTGTCGGCAAGAGCATTTGCGTGAAGCCGACCGTATTGACCAACCGCAGCATCGGCGTCAGCGGCGGCAGCAAGCTCGGAGTCAAGTAATTCTGATCGAATTGATAGCCACGGGTGGGCGGACTATAGACCGTTGTGCAGCATTTGTAGATTCCTTCCGCCTGGTGGTTGTAATACATGCTCACGATCGAGCCCTCGTAGTAAAGCGTGCCGCTCCAACTCTCGAGATAGCGCAGGAAGTTATGTGCTCCGCCATCCGTGCCGTAGTCCTGCGGCGGACTGCCGCTCGAGGGCTGCTTGAACGGAATGCCTTTTCCGGCGGCTACGGCCATGCGATATGTAGTTGTACCGCCGGTTCGGTTGCCGGGGTTGTACGGTGACCAGAATCCGTTCACGTCATTCCAGTTGTCCGATAACAACGTAACGGCGTCTCCTACAATCGATGCTCCAACGCTCGTGCTGCTCCAGTTCACCGAGGACATGCCGCATTGCCCCGGATTGTTGTAGCAAGCTTGGACGTACACCGGATTTTCGGCGACGATTGTCAAACCGCACGGAACGCTATTGCAGGTCCCGAGGCTAATCGTGTCACCGTCCACCACCTTCAGTGCCCGGCGAAAAAAGATCGGCGGATTTTCCCGCAGATCGCGCGCATTGATGACTTCAGCTCCAGGCCAAGTGTAGGAGGAGCAATTGTTCTTGTTGAGGACATTGTTGATCAGCGTGTAGACCTGATTCGTCGGCGTCGTAACGATGCCACCGAGTTCCGTCCCGGTGATCTGTGGCGTGCTCATGGACGTGTTGTAGATCGTCCAAAGCATCGACGGGTTTGAGGTCCCGGTGCTAGTCAGGGCGGAGAGGATGTTGCCGTAGGTTCGCAACTGTGTGGGCTGCTGTGAAACGCCGCTGACATAGTCTGACTCTACGTCCTCGCCCTGGTCGAGGGTCCCGTTCGGGCAGCCATAACTATTAACGAGATCTTCGTAGCCGTAGCCGCCCGTCAAGGCAGTTCCTGACGAAACGACTGAGGCTGGCGGGTTCGGATCTTTGACTTCACCGCGACGATCCGAGAAGTAGACCGAGAATCCGTTGGTCGCTAGCACTTTTGTTCCGTTTGTTCCAAGCGTGCCGGTGAACCACTTGTCGAGATTCTTGACGTCCAGCTCGACATACGTCATGGCACCGGAGAGCGTCGGGTTGCTGCCCGTAGGCGCGGCGTCTTGGAGAACTGCCTCGCGGGTATCGAACAGAACGTTGGGCCAGTAATCGAAGGCGCTCGTGGTGCCGGTACCGCATAGGCCTGCGGCGGTTGTCTGATTGTTCGCCGAAGACGGGTTATCGCGCAGACGAGCCAAACGGATCACAGCATTCGGGCTCGGATCGGTGCATCCAACGGTCGTAACGCCGCTGTGAGCCGTCGGGCCTTGACCATTGACCTGCGCGGTGGGCAGGGCAACCATGTTTGGCACCTGGTTGCTGGACGAACTCATCGTCGCCTTGCTCTGCGGATTGATGTTCCTTCCCGTGTATCCGAGGTTGAGAATCTCCCATGTGACGTCGGTAAAGACCGGAGTCGTCAGTGTGCTCGTATTATTCTGCATGTCGATTTTCAGGCAGCCCGTAATGATGGGGTAGTGCTTCGCCACCCAGTACCCATCAGTGTTTTTGTAGACCGTGCCACCCTGCGCATCCGAAGCGGGCAGGGGAAAGGTAGTTGTGCCGACGCCTGAAAGCCCCGCCGGTGGGGAAGAATACGGCATGGTTGTTGTCCCACCCGTGGCCGTCGTGTCCCATGCTAACGTCGCGAGATCGACAGGCGTCGGAGTGGTGCCCGTTCCGTTCGTCGCGAGGAACGGAATGGCTGTCGCGCTGGTGCTGCTGATGTCGCTATCGGAGCAGGTGCCGCTCGGGCCGTAGTCGGAAAGCAAGATCTGCAAGCTGACTTCGCTGTAGTAGCGCTGCTGAAGCTTACCGAGGTTCGTAGTCTGCTCGTTCGGCTGCGGGCGGCGGATCAAATCGATCGTCTGCCCTCCGATGGCCGGAGTGGCAATCGAAAGGTTCAGGGCCTGCACGCCGGTTTGGGCGACGGCGATATTGTTGTTGTACACCGTGTTCGCCATCGGCTTAAATGTCGTGGTGTAAGCTCCGATGTTTCCGTAATAGTTCGTTGAACCAGTGACACTTTGATCCGGACTCTGTGCCTTCAGGTTCGAAACTCCGGAACCGTTGGTGATATTCACAGCTCCGGTGTAGTTCGTGGTCGTGACCCAGCCGTTCTCAAGATTATTCGTAATGATCTCGCCGGCGGCGGTGGTCTTCTGGCTCAGGGTCAGAGTGGCTCCGTTACCTTCTGCAAGCCACAGGTTACCGTTCGTATGAACGCGGCCGCCAAAGTTGAAATTCGGGCCGGCGAAAAACGAGAGATCCATCTGCGAAAAATATCCGAACTGGAACACTGGAATCGCGACGGTCTGCACCTGGCGTTGCAGTCTCGCCTCGGAACCGCTGATCGTGCGGGCTGTGACGGTGAGCGTGTACGGCGTCATCAAACCGACAAGTCCGGCGTAGGTACCCGTCGGAATCGTGCCCCACTCCGTCTCGGGAAGATTCGCGTTGCCAGCAGTGGGCGTATAGGTGATTTGATATCCGGAGCCGGCCGTGGTGCTGCCAGGAGCTAGATACTGGACGTTGGGGATGTTCGATGGAGGCCCAGGGGACGTCATCAAATTGTTGATGGCGGTTCCGTTGGGCGCGTAGTTCACGTCGAACAGGTTCTCCAGGCTGGCCGTCATCGACTCCATGCCTGCCTCGGCACCGTAAAAGGCGAGCTGGCGGTCCGAGTTGTTGCCGCCGAGCTTCTGGTCACCCATCACGAGCCACGAGACCCCGACGATCATGGTGGAGAGGAGAATCAAAATGAGCATCGTTGTGACCAGTGCGATGCCGCTTTGGCTATGATTCTTCACGGACGTTCTCCTTCTTGAACCGAGGCGTAACGAAGAGCTCTTTCCAGCAGTCATGGATGCTGCTCCTTGTGGGTCAATCACTGGAACTCGTTGTAGAAATCGAGGCCGCGCATGCTGACGGCCGTCTCCAAATTGTTTCGGAAATATTGATTCGTATTTCCGAACAGCGTTTCCGAACGTGCGTACAGGATGATGTAGGCGTCGCGAATGTCCTGTAGCTGTGCATCCGTCGGCGCTTCAACGTTCGGAGAGACGGTGACCGGGCTCGAGCCGGCATTCAGGATGTCGTAGTAGATCTGCATGTTCTCGATTACTTCTCCCACCGCTTGCGGCTGGTTCAAATTGACCTGCCGCATCAGCTGGGGTCTCGCGGGGTTACTGTTGTCCAGGAAATAGGTGACCATCCAATAGCGCGTTGCCGTAGTGGTTGGATAACCGCCGCCGGAATTCTGAATCTGCTTGATTGTGCCGGTGCTGGCCCCGGATGCGTTCAAATTGAACGGATCGCCGGATTTGAACGTAATCGAGTTGCCGCCGGAGCTGACACTCGAGACGCAAAGCAAGGCCATGTGGCCGCTGCTGTCGCTGATATCGGCGTCTGTTCCCGTCACGGTGCCGTCGCCGTCGCCGATCGTGTTGTTGTTCTGAAGCATGATCAGGTCGCCGGCGTTGATGCCCGTGTTGCCGTTGTTGATCACGATGCAGCTTGGGTCGAAGGCTATCGTTGTCGTGGTTCCGGCCGTCGTAATCGTTCCGGCCGGTGCAGGATTGGGGTTGGACGCCGCGCAGCCGGTTGGATTGCCGCCGGTCGGCGCCAGATAAATCGGGAATTCGTTGAGCCAGTGCCCGTTGACGTCTTGCAGCGTAGTGTCCGCGTAGAGCACGGTGACGATGTCGCTCGCGATGCCAGAGGTCGCGGTGATCGGTCCGAGGAGGGGACCGGTGGTGACCGCAGGCAATGCAGTCCAACTCGTGGTAAATGTGCCGAAACTCGCCGTCGGGGTGCCTGGGCCAGGACGGTTGAGGGCCGAGACTCCGGCCGAATTGGGAATGGTGATTCCGCCCTGCGGCACGCCTTCACCCGCTTGAATAAGGTCGCGCACCATGTAGTTCATGCCGGCGCGAAGATTTTCCTGCGTGTCCGCCATCAAGGTGACCGCTTGCGTCGCTGTCAACGCGGTATTCAGCGTGCCAAGCGTGGCGGCGATGATGATGAGCAGGATGGTCACGGAGACCATCAATTCGATGAGGCTAAATCCCTTCTCGCGTTTCATGCTGTTCTCCGGTCGCATCAGGAAAAGTTGGAAATGTACGCGTTCAGGACGTACTTGCGATTCTTGAAATTGCCCGCCGAGTAGTTGATCGTCACCGTGATCTGGCGCAAGTTGTTAATCGTATTTCCGCTGGAATCCGTCACCGAGGCGATGGCGATCGTGCGGGTGAATGTGCTGAGCGCCATGCGCGTCGGCGAGCTGAAGTTGCCGGAGCTACCGGGCAGGAGAATCGCATCCGCCGCGGCCAGGGTGCCGCCCGCGCAGTTCGTTCCGTTGAAATCGTCGGCCGTGCCGATGATTCCGTCCGTTCCAGCTCCGCAAAGCGGATTGGCGCCGCTGACGAAAATACCGCCGGTGCACACCGCTGAGCCGACGTTGCAAATCGTGCCCCACGTGGCCTGACCGATATCACGCGCGGTGAAAATCGATTCGACCGCTTCGGAAGCTTTTTGCTGCGCGATGTAGTCGTATTGCGCCGTATTCATATAGGCGATGCCATTGCCCAGAACGGCGGCGAGACCAAGAATTCCGATGACGAGGATCATCAACGCGATCATCGTCTCGATCAGCGTGAAGCCGGCGTTGCCGGCTCGCATGCGGAGTTTCATCTGTTCGCTCCTCATAGCCGGAACCATGCCGCTCCGGTGCCCTGATACCAAGTGACTCTGCCCGTGTTGCCAAGAATCGTCACGGCGCGCGAAGTCGTCGGAAGGTTCGTTTCGCCAAGAAATATGGTGACGTTCACGGGATTCACGTTGCCGTTGGTAAATGTTCCGTCGCTCTGAAATTGCAAGCCCGACGTCGGGGCGCCGGCGGTGCCGTTCGTGTACAAGCCCTGCGGAGGCGTCGGCGCAACTCCGATAAAACCGTCCGGGGTGTCCGGCTCACCGCTGAAGGTCATGAGTTTCACGTTGCCTTCGATGGGGATGATCGAGAACGGTGCCGCGGCAGCCGCTTGCGTCGGCGGATTGCCCGGCGTGACAATCATTTGGGTGAGCGCGATGCAGTTGTACACGCTCCCGCCGCCTGGGCACGACGTGCTCGGTGCGGTAAGAAATTGAACGATGATCGTTCGACGCTGCGAGATCGACATTTCGCGCGCCTGGCGCAGCGTGCTCTTCACTTGGTTGAGCGCCGCGTTGGCTTGAATTTGCTGCCAGGCTGGCTGCAACTGGAGAACTGCGAACCCGCAGATGATGAAAATGATGATCGTGACCATCATCAGCTCGACGATGGAGAAGCCGCTCTGCGATTTCATCCGTGTGCCACCTTGCGCCACATTCACTCTGGCTTTCTTCACTCTTGCACCTCGAGAAGACCCTTCGTCGGGCGCTCGTCAGCGCCTGGGTCGGCACCATTAGGTGCATGTCTTGCGCCACGCGGGGCTGAGGGCAACCGATTCCTGAACAATGAGTTAGAGGACGTGACGCGGTGTGTCCACTAGATTAGAGAGTGCGCTGGGGTGGAAATGTGACCGATGCACACGGCTGGGCACTGGGACGTGGGTACTACGAGAATCTTTGAAAAACCACAACATGGACCAGATTCAGGCGCGCTCGGTGCGTTATCAGCTTTCGGCAATCGGCCCGACTTTCGTTGACGGATCGGCTAATCGACCCATATAATTGAAGTTTGTCAACTTAGCTTGGAGGCAGCATGTACGCCGTAATTCGGAGTGGGGGGAAGCAATATCGCGTCGCGCCCGGGGAGACGATCGAAGTCGAGCGGCTCGACGGCAAAGTCGGCGGCAAGGTGACGTTCGATAACGTCCTCGCCGTCCGCACGGATGAAAAAAAGATTCTGAGCGGCAGCGATGCCGGGAAGGCGAAAGTGACCGGAAAGATCGTGAAGCACGTTCGCTCGCCCAAAGTTCAGGTTCTGAAGTTCAAGCGGTGCGGCCAATACAAAATTCAGCGCGGCCACAGGCAGGGTCTGACGGCCGTCGAGATCGACATTCAACTTGCATAGTGCGCGGGGTTTCGCGCAACTTCCTTAGAGGTTCTCATGGCACATAAGAAGGGCGGCGGATCTTCTACAAACGGGCGCGATTCCCACGGACAGCGCCTAGGCATCAAGCGTTTCGGCGGGCAGGTCGTCACCGGCGGCAGCATCTTGATCCGGCAGCGGGGCACCCGCTACAAGGCTGGCCAAAATGTGGGCCGCGCGAAGGACGATTCTCTTTTCGCTTTGATCCAAGGCGTCGTGCGCTTCGAGGACAAAGGCGGAAAGGGACGGTTCATCAGCGTGCTTCCGATCGAGGAAGCCTCGGCCGCCGCAAAGAACGAGCCCGCGACATCTGCAGCAAACTAAGAACACTTCTTCATTCCCAACTGTGGCGATGAGCGAAAAGAAAAATCGGTATTCGCTCTGCCTCCTGTTGATGTGCAGACCTCGTGGCGGTGAACCCTGTATTTTGCATTCGCCGTCGCGTATCCTTTTGTAGCCACTCGCTCGCGCTAGGCGGCATTCATGTTCGTAGATGAAGCGAAAATCATGGTCAAGGGTGGCGACGGCGGCAATGGCTGCGTCGCATTCCGCAGGGAGAAGTACGTCCCGCGAGGCGGCCCGTCCGGCGGCGACGGCGGGGATGGCGGCGCCGTCTACGTCGAATCCGATCTGAATGACAACACGCTTCTTCGCTATCGCTACAATCGCGAATTTCGCGCCGACCGCGGGCGCCACGGCGAAGGATCGAATTGTCAGGGGCGTTCCGGCGAGGACACGGTTTTGAAAGTTCCGGTCGGCACCGTGATATTCGACTCGGACACCGGCGAGCAGCTTTATGATTTCACCGAGCCGGATCAGCGCTTTCTCGCTGCGCACGGCGGGCGCGGCGGGCGCGGCAATGGAAACCCCGCGTTTCGGAAGCCCTGGCATCAAGCCCCGCGCGAACATGAGGACGGCGAGGAAGGCGAAGAGCGCCACCTGCGCCTCGAATTGAAATTGCTCGCTGACGTCGGCCTCGTCGGTTTCCCGAACGCAGGCAAATCGACGCTGATCTCGCGCATTTCGGCGGCGCGTCCGAAGATCGCCGCGTATCCTTTCACGACGCTCGAGCCGCATCTTGGCGTCGTCTCCGCCGATCCGGAAGACGCTTCCGGCACGGGACGCACGTTCGTCGTTGCTGACCTCCCCGGTTTGATCGAAGGCGCCCACGAAGGCGTCGGCCTGGGCATTCGCTTCCTCAAGCATGTCGAGCGCACCCGGCTCATCGCGCATGTAGTGGACACGAGCGACGCAAACGACCGCGATCCGATCCGCGATTTCGAAATTATCGAGCGCGAACTTTCCGCGTTCAGCCCCGAACTGGCCGAAAAGCCGATGATCGTAGTCGCCACCAAACTCGACGCCACGACAAATCGAGAACATCTCAAAGAGCTCCGCGCATTTGCCGCCAAACGGGGGCTGGAGTTCTATTCGATCTCTTCCGCCAGCGGCGCAGGAATTCCGGAGTTGATTCGCGGAATGGCGAACATGCTGGATCGGCTGCCCAAGTCCGCCGCGGTAACCTCAGACTCGATCGAGAATCCCGCTGCAGTCAAAGTCAATCCCAAGCAACCGCATTCATCCTCCGACATCGCTGATCCTGCCGCTCGTCACCGGGAGGCGCGTTGACGTCGCCCGGCGCACATAAACCGGCGGGCGCAGGGCATCGCCCCTCGGTCGCGCTTTTCGGCGGCACGTTCGATCCTCCGCATTCCGGGCACATGGCCGTGGCCCAGGCGGCGCAGCGGCGCTTTCATCTCGACGCCATCTATTTCATCCCGTCGTCGCGCCCGCCGCACAAACGCCAGCGCGAACTGACCGCGTTCATTCATCGCTATACGATGGTGGCACTCGCGTGCGCCGAGCACGCGACATACGTTCCGTCGCTCGTGGAGGCTCCGACATCGGGCGCGCCGCACATCTTCTACACGATCGATACAGTCCGCCGTTATCACCGCGAACACCCCGGCGATCACCTCTATTTCATTGTTGGCGCGGATCAATTCCTGGAATTGCCGACGTGGAGAAACTACGAGGCGCTTCTCGACTCGTGCGATTTCATCATCGCAAGCCGTCCCGGCTTTCGCTTGGATGCACTGCGGCTCGTGATTCCGCCCGAAAAGCTCGCGCGCACGCCGTCAAACAATCCACACACGATCGCGCTACGCAAAACGTCCGTGCACCTGCTCACCACCGTTGCGAGCCACGTCTCCTCCACCGAAGTCCGCGACCGGCTACACCGGAAACATTCTGTGCACGGACTTGTGCCGGCGCGAGTAGAGGAATACATTCTCGGTCAGGCCCTGTACCTGTGACACAACAAACACTTCGTCCCGCGATTCGCGCCGCCGTGGAAGCGGCTCAGGATAAGCAAGCTGTCGATATCACGGTGCTCAAGCTTTCCGGAGCGTTCGTGGAATATTTCGTTCTGGCTTCGGGACACAGCCAGCCGCAAATCAAAGCGATCATCGAAGCCATCGAGGAGCGCCTTCACCGCGAGGGCGTGCGTTTGATGCATCGCGAAGGCAAACCGGGCGCAGACGCCGAATGGCTTTTGCTCGACTATGGCTACTTCGTCGTTCACGTTTTTAGTGAGCGAGCTCGGCAATATTACGACCTCGAGCGTCTGTGGCGGACCGCCGAGCGCGTCGATTTCCCGGCACAACCGCAGTTGCCTGAGCCCCCGGTGGAATCTCCGCACGACCCAATCCATCCATGAGCGACGCCGGAGTCGTTTGGGTCGCTTCCGATCCTGCGTCTAAGCGTGTCCTCGAAATCGCCGAAAAAATCTGCGACACGGCGACGAACGTTCTGATTACGGGTGAAAGCGGTACCGGAAAAGATCAGCTCGCGCGTTGGATTCATGAGCACGGTTCGCGGCGCGACGCCCCGCTTTTGAAAATCGATTGTGCGAGCCTGCCCTCGGAATTGGTGGAATCGGAACTGTTCGGGCATGAACGCGGCGCGTTCACCGGTGCCGTCGCCCGAAAACCAGGACGCTTTGAGCTTGCGCAAGGCGGCACTGTAGTGCTCGATGAAGTTGCGGCTCTTGCACCGGGCATGCAGGCCAAGCTCTTGCGCGTGCTCGAAGAAAAAACGTTCGAGCGCCTTGGCGGCAACGAAACCCTCCGCATCAATGCGCGTTTGATCGCGCTGACCAACACTGATCTGGCGAGAGCGGTCGAAGCGGGCCGTTTCCGGGAGGACCTCCTGTTCCGGCTGAACGTCGTGACAATCGCCATCCCCCCCCTGCGCGAGCGCAAAGCGGATATCGCGCCCTTGGCCTCGCATCTGATGGGGCGATTGGGACCATTGCATGGCCGCACCGACGCCTCGCTTGCCCCCGAGGCGGTCCAGATTCTGGAAGCATTCTCCTGGCCCGGGAATGCGCGCGAGCTGAAAAATGCGATCGAACATGCCCTGGTCTTTTCGAAAGAATCTGTTCTGGGGCCGGGGGATTTTCCTCAAATCGCCAAATCGGTGAACAGTCCTCGGTCTGCGGCAGCGAATTTGCGATCGCTCGAAGAAATTGAGAAGGAAACGATCCAGCAGACTTTGGAAGCCATGCGCTACAAAATCGGAGAAGCCGCGAATATTCTCGGCATCAGCCGGAAGACGCTCCTCGAAAAGCGCAAGAAATACCAGTTGATGTAAGAGCCTGCGGCGTGTCCAAGCGCAAGCTCAAGACGGGCAACGCAGTTCTCGTTCTTAAGGCACCGCCCTTCGGCCTTCCCAAAGGCGTGCGCGACGAGATCGGATGGAAGAAGCTGCTGAAGGACATGGTCGGCAAGGTCTATACAGTTATGGGGTTTGATGACTACGGCAACGCCGAGCTTCCTCCGAAGCCTCTGAATAGCGTCTGGGTCGAGCCGGAGTTCTTGAAGCTACGCGCTCGGACCGGGAGAAAATCGAGCTCCAAGCGAAAGGGATGAGGATTCGTCTGGTAATGCTGGGAAAAACGCGTCGCGAAGAGATTCGCACGCTCCTTGACGATTACGTTCAGCGCATACGCCGCTACGCTGACATCGAGATCACCGAACTGCGCGAGAGTTCGGCCGCATCCATGCGGAAGCTAAAGCTCGAGCCGTCAGCGCAGATCGTGCTGCTGGATGCCGCCGGCAAGCAATTCACGTCACAACAATTTGCTGCGTGGCTCGGTGGTCTTGGTGATCGCGGCACGCGAGAGGTTGTTTTCCTTTGTGGCGACGCCGATGGGTTTCCGGACGATCTTCGCGCGCAAGCAAAACAGAAGATTTCGCTTTCGACGCTGACGATGCCGCACGAATTCGCGCGCGTCATGCTCGCAGAACAGGTTTACCGCGCCTTCGCCATTCTTGCGGGCCATCCATACCCGAAGTAGCGCTGCCGCGCCGCGATCGACTTGACGTTTCAGCGCCCGGTGGCCAGTATGGGAAACTGTTCTCTGCGAGATTCGATCGATGCCGGAAGGCAAGGGACTGCTCATCGTTTACACGGGGCCGGGCAAAGGCAAGACGACCTGCGCTCTCGGCACCGGCTTTCGCGCCGTCGGGCAGGGCCTGCGCGTGCTGATGGTGCAGTTCATCAAAGGCTCGTGGCATTACGGCGAACTCGATGCCGCGAAAATGCTCGGCGACGATAAATTCGAAATCCGACCGATGGGACGAGGATTCGTCAAGATCGGCGGCGCGGAAACCGACCCCGAGGATCTTCGCATGTGCGAGGGAGCCTGGGCGCACGCGCAAAGCGAAATTCAGAGCGAAAAATACGATCTCGTGATTCTGGACGAGATCAATTACGTGATCAGCTACAAGATGCTCGACGCGGAACGCGTGGTCGAATCGCTGGTTCGCAGACCGGAACGCGTTCACGTAATCTGCACGGGGCGAAACGCGCATCCGAAACTGGTCGAGGCCGCGGACCTCGTCACCGAAATGAAAGAAGTAAAGCATCCATACACGAAGGGCATTTTGGCCCAGCGCGGAATCGATTACTGAACGCGAAAGGGAACTGACTCTCTCCATGGCATGGTTTAAGCGAGAAAAGGGTGCGATTGAAAATCCGACGCCCGTCGATGAGCGGCGCGTTCGCACGGAAGGTCTATGGACGAAGTGCAACTCATGCCGGGCGATCATTTGGAAAAAAGATTTGGAAGCGAATTGGGAAGTCTGCACGAAGTGCGATCATCATTTTCGCTTGAGCGCGCGCCGTCGGCTTGACCTGCTTCTCGACGACGGGCTCTGGAATGAATTCGATGCGGATCTCGCTTCGAGCGACCCTCTTCATTTCAGTGACACGAGATCTTACGCGCAGCGCCTGCAAGAGGCGCAGGAAAAGCTTGGCCTGAAGGACGCGATCATCACGGCCGAGGGCACGATCGACGGCCGCTCCGTGATCTGCTGCTCGATGGAATTCGGCTTCATCGGCGGATCGATGGGCGCGGTCGTCGGAGAAAAAGTCACGCGCGCGATCGAACGTTCTATGGAAAAGAAAGTGCCGCTCGTGATCGTTTCCTGCTCCGCCGGCGCGCGCATGATGGAAGGCGCGGTCAGCTTGATGCAATTGGCCAAGGTTGCCGCGGCGCTCGCTCGGCTCGATGACGCGCACATTCCATTCATTTCGGTGCTTACCGATCCGACCACCGGCGGAGTTAGTGCGAGCTACGCGATGCTCGGCGATTTGAATATTGCTGAACCGGGCGCGATGATCGGTTTCGCCGGTCCTCGCGTGATCGAGCAGACGATCCGGCAGAAGTTGCCGGAAGGGTTTCAAACCGCCGAATTCCTCCTTGAACACGGTTTCCTCGATGCGATAGTCTCGCGCAAGGATTTGAAAAGCTATCTCGCACAGGCGTTTGGCTTCTTCCTCGACTAAAGCGATGAACTATCAGGAGTCCGTTCGCGCTCTGATGGCGCTGGGGCGGGAATTGGCGGCGCCGCAGCAAGCTCGCGTGCAGAAGTTCGGCCTCGCGAATATCACCACGCTCACGGAAGCTCTCGGCAATCCTCAACGCTCTGCGCCCTGCGTTCACATCGCCGGCACGAATGGCAAAGGTTCGACGGCGGCGATGCTCGAATCGATCCTTGGTCGCGCTGGATACCGCACGGGGCTTTACACGTCTCCGCATCTAGAACGCATCAACGAGCGCATCCGCATCGCGGGTGAAGATATTTCCGATGAAACATTCGCGGCTGCGTGGACCCGCGTGCAGGCCGTGATCGAGTCGCTGCTCGCGAACGGCAAACTCGCGGCCCATCCGACCTACTTTGAGTGCATCACGGCCATCGCGTTCGTTGCGTTTGCTGAATCAGGAGTGAATTTCTCGGTGTACGAAGTGGGCCTTGGCGGACGGTTGGACGCAACGAATATCGTCGAGCCAGCAGTCGGCGTGATTACGTCGATCGACTTCGACCACGAGAGTTTCCTCGGCCATTCCATCGCGGAAATCGCGGGGGAGAAAGCCGGAATCATCAAACGCGATGCCGCGGTCGTGAGTTCGGTCGAGCGCCCCGAGGCTGGCGCCGTGATCGCCGCACGTTGCAAGGAAATGAACGCGCGGCTCGTCGAAGTCGATCGTGCCTGGCGTCTGGAAGGCGTCGAATCGAAAGGCGGCTTCTATCGTGCAAAAGCAGTCTCTGCGGATCGGAAAATGAGCTTAACTCTGCAGCCTTCGCTCGCCGGACGATTCCAGATTCGCAACGCGCTCGCCGCCGCGACCGCCGCCGAGATATTGGCGGAGCGCGGCTTCGCGGTCACCGACGCCTCTATCGAGCGCGGCATCCGCGAAGCGAAGTGGCCGGGCCGACTCGAACGCCTCAGCGAGAACCCGGCCGTGTACCTCGACGGCGCGCACAATCCCGCTGGCACGCAGGAACTGCTGCGATTCTGGAACGAGAATTTCGCGGGCCGTCGAATCATTCTGGTCTACGGAGCGATGCGCGATAAGGCGGTCGACGAAATTGCGGGGCTTCTCTTCCCCGCCGCGGATTCGGTGATTTTCACGCAGCCGCTTCAGCCACGTGCGATTTCCGCGCCGCTGCTCGCCGAAATGACGGCTCATCTCGCCAAGTCCTCGTCGACCGTTCCCGATCCCGCCGACGCCCTCGAATCCGCCATTGCAGCCGCTTCGCCGAATGATGCGATCTTCGCGACCGGCTCGCTCTATCTCGTTGGCGACCTCCGTAGCTACTGGTCGACACGCAATCCGGCGTCTGTCGCAGCGCGGCTCGCTTCCCTCTACAATCCACCGGTCCGAAAAGGCTAATCCCAAAAAACGTAGGTGTCTTTTCCCAATATTGGGACGTGCCTAGGTGCCGTGGTTTGTCGCAATCTCCCGCCAAATTGGCTGTTTCCAACGCATTCCAATTCTTCATTTCTTCCAACTCTTACAGGCAGCGAAACTCCATTTCGTGCGTCTAAGCAAATTAGGGAGTGGGGTGCAGTCATGAACCGCGATGAACGCAGGCAGGTGCTGGAATCTTTCGGTCGAGCTCCGGCGTTGCTTTCCACGATTCTTCGCCAGCTGCCCAAGAAAATGTGGCTCTATAAGCCGTCGCACGAGCGCTGGAGCATTCACGAGATCATCGTGCACCTCGCCGATAGCGAGGCGAGTTCCTACGTTCATTGTCGCCATTTGATCGCTGAGCCAGGCACGGCCGTCCCCGAATTCGATCCTGCGCGTTGGGCCGGGAATCTAGGCTATTTTCACCAGAGCACGAAAGAATCTCTCGAAATCATCCGCCGTCTCCGCAAGATGACGTACTGCGTGCTGATTACGATTCCGGATGGCGTCTGGCTGCATACCCTGCAGCATCCGCAGGAAGGCGAAATCAGCCTTGAGAAGTGGATCGCGCGGCAGGAGCGTCACATTCCGCATCACATCGATCAGATCAAGCAGAACTACACCGCCTGGATCACGACTCATCCGCAAAGGAAACCCGCGACTCGAAGCGAGGAGCCTCCCCCGGCGTCGCGCTTGATGACGCTTTCAGCCGAACTTTGCTGAGTTCCTAGCCGAGTAAGCCTCGGGAAATATGCGCTCGCGTGCGGTTGATGACTTTCGTGCCGCGATGGTACGATGCCAAGCATGATCACCCGCGATGATCTTCGGCCCCGCATAGGTCTCCCCTATCGCACGAGAAGAGAAGAACTTACGGGTGATTTCCCAAAGGTCGAGAAGTACGTTGCGGCGGTGCGCCGGGCCGGAGCAGAGCCGGTCGTAATTTCGCTCGGCCTCTCGGAGCCGCATTTGGAAAAGATCGCGGGTACGCTCGATGGTGTGCTGTTGACCGGTAGCCCTGCGGACGTCGAGCCGTCCCGCTTCTCCTCCGCTCGCCATGAAAAATGCGCCGACGCGGATCCCGACCGTGAGCGGACCGATTTCACGCTGATTGAACATTGCCTCCAAGAACAGAAACCGCTCCTTGCCATTTGCTACGGAATCCAGACCCTGAATGTGTTTCTAGCGGGCACGCTGGTTCAGGATATTGCGACCGAGATTCAAACCACGATCGAGCATGATTGGGACGACGGACCGGGCGCACCTGACCGGACACACTCGATCCGAATCGATGCGACTTCGCGGCTGGCGCAAATCGCGCGAGCGGAAGAGGCGTTGGTTAATAGCTCCCATCATCAATCCGTGGGCGATGTCGGCCGCGATTTGCGCGTCGTCTCGCGCGCCGAGGACGGGGTTATCGAAGCAGTCGAATGGACGGGCGACGCCAATTGGGTGTTGGGGGTGCAGTGGCACCCTGAACGCATGCCCGAAACGGATACGATTTCGCGCGGCCTTTTCAACGATCTCGTGGCGATCGCCGCTATGAGAAAAACACCGGCGCGGGCATAGTCGTTCGCGCCCATACTTATTCTGTCTCGATCTCACGCAGCTTGTTCAGCGGCACCAACTACTCGGCTCTTCTCGGGGGATTCATGATTTCGCTGGCGGGCAAGGCGGCTCTCGTTACAGGCGGTTCCCGGGGCATTGGCGCTGCCACCGTGAAAATGTTCGCGCAGGCAGGCGCCGACGTCGCCTTCAGCTATCATCAAAATAAAGATGCCGCGACGCAGGTGGAGCAGGAAGCCCGCAAGCACGGCACCCGCATCGAATCCTGCAAGGCCGATTCGGGAAAGATGGCAGACGCCAAGAAGCTCGTCGACTTCGCCCACAAGCAGCTGGGCCGCATCGATATCCTGATCGCAAACGCGGGCATCTGGAACAACGAAGGCATCTCGATCGAACAGCTCTCCGAGCGCGACTGGGACGAGATGGTGCGCGTCAACCTGAAAGGTATTTACACCGTCGTGCATCTGGCGGTTCCGCACATGATTGCACAGGGGGGAGGGCGCATCGTCACCGTGAGTTCTGTGGCCGGGCAGCGCGGCACCGCCTTGCATTCGCACTATTCGGCGACAAAGGGCGGCATTATCAGTTTCACGAAGGCGGTCTCAGCGGAAGTGGCCCGCCACAAGATTCTCGTGAATTGCGTGGCGCCCGGATTCGTCGACACCGACATTTGGCGGGCGTCGTCGAAAGACAAAGCGAAATTCAAAAAGTGGCTCGCTGCCTATCCCCTGAGCCGCATCGCCACCCCCGAAGAAGTGGCCGGCCCGATCCTTTTCGCGGTTTCCGATCTGGCAACCTTCATCACGGGTGAAGTGATCAATGTAAATGGAGGTTCCTTTCCGTGCGGATAGCCCAGCGAACGATTTTGGCGGCAATTGTGTTGGCCGGTATTGGGCTGGGCTCCGCGCCCAGTCTCTTTGCGCAAGACCAACAAGATCAAGGCGACGATCAATACCTGCTGCCGGAGCAAAGCGCCGCGAAAGCCAAAAAGCTGATCGATCAAGCTGTCGATGCGCTCGGCGGCACAGCCTATCTGAACCTCCACGATGCTACCTGCACCGGCCGCATCGGCACGTTCGACCATGGCGGCCAGCTCACCGGCTTCGGCCACTTCATCGATTACTCGGTCCCGCCCTTTAAAGAGCGCCAGGAAAATCTCCCGAAGCGAAACATCATCGAGGTCTACAACGGCACGAAGGGCTGGGAGCTAGACCGTGGCGGCGTCGCGGATATGCCCGCATCAGATCTCGCGGACTTTCAGGGCACCGTCAAACGCGATCTCGACAATATTCTTCGTCATCGCGTTCACGAGCCGGACATGCTGCTCCGTTACGGCGGGCCCGATGTGATCGATGGCTGGCAGGCCGATTGGGTCGAGCTCGTCGATGCGGACAATCAAACGATCCGAATCGCCTTCAATCGCGTTACTCATTTGCCCATTCGCAAAACCGCGGAAACACGCGACAAGCGGACGCACATGAAAACCGAGGAAATCGAATATTTCTCGAATTACCATCCGATCAGCGGAATCCAAACCGCGTTCCAGCTCACGCGCGAGCGCAACGGAATCAAAGTCTTCCAGGCATTCTTCGACGGTTGCCAGTACAACACGAATCTCGCCGATGCGCTTTTCACCAAGGAATCGCTCGATCAGCGCTGGGCGCAGGTCGGCAAGAAGGAAATGGCGAAGGAAGCCAAAGACAAAAAGAACGACGACAAGAACAAAGACAAAGATAAGGACAAAAACAGCGATAAAGACTCTGACGAAGAGTAACGGATTCGCATTCTCTCCTGAGCCTTCGTGTCTAGGTTCTCGCCATCGTCTATTGCCATACAGTCATAGCAATTGCTGGTTATCTATTGACTGGAAGAAGCGCCCTCGTAATCCAGTGTCCTGTTCTTGCGATCGCCTTCTTCCTTCTCAGCTGTCTCCCGAGCTCAGTACCAACGCCGTCCTCAAAGGAAAGTCTTCGCATCGTCTTTCATGGCATCACCGGGGACCTGGACAATTCTGAGGCAACCCTGAAATAGGGCCTCAGCAAGGGTCCCGACGATCGGATGTTTACTACAACATGGCCTGCGTGTATGGCGCGCAGGGAAACATGGATAAAACCATGGGCTACCTGCGCAACGCCTTTGCGAGGAAAGCCAACGGAATTCGGGGTGAGGGCATACCCAATCCTTCGCAGGACGATTCTTTCCAGAGGTTCATGGCGAACGACAAGTTTCGCAAGTTCGCCGCGTCCCTCTCCGACTCAAACGAACTAAGCGTCACCGAGTGACGCCACTCCGCTCGCCCATTCCGCGTTGCGCGGGGTATAATCGCGGGATGGGACAGAAGCAAAACTCGCCGCTGATGCACGGCACGACCGTCTTGTGCGTGCGTAAGGACAACAAAGTCGTGCTCGCCGCCGACGGCCAGGTGACGATGGGCGAAGCCGTGATCAAGCACAGCGCTCGCAAAACGCGACGCCTTTACAACGACAAAATCATCGCGGGATTCGCCGGCAGCACAGCCGATGCGCTTTCCCTTTTTGCGCGCTTCGAAAACAAGCTGCAGGAGTTTCACGGCAATCTCGCTCGCAGTGCTGTGGAACTTGCCAAGGAATGGCGCACCGACCGTTCTTTGCGCCATCTCGATGCCCTGCTGCTGGTTGCCGACACGAAAGGCACCTTCCTGATCTCCGGCAACGGAGACGTGATCGAGCCCGACGACGGGATTTGCGCGATCGGTTCCGGCGGGCCGTATGCCTTGTCGGCTGCGCGCGTCCTCGTCAAGCACACGAAAATGAACGCGAAAGACATCGCGCAGGAAGCGATGCGCATCGCCAGCGAAATTTGCATTTTCACGAACGCCAATTTCAGCATCGAAGAACTGTGACGGCGCTTCGGAGAAAGATATGGTGATTTACTTGTCTGGAGATCAACAGGCCCAAGAAGCGGAGGCGCTGCCTTCGTTCGATGAGCTCACTCCGCGCGAAATCGTAGTGGAACTCGATAAATACATCGTTGGCCAGACACCCGCGAAAAAGGCTGTGGCCATTGCGCTGCGCAATCGCGTACGCCGACAGAAGCTGCAACCGGAAATGGCCGAAGACATCCTGCCGAAAAATATTCTGATGATTGGCCCCACGGGCGTCGGCAAGACCGAAATCGCCCGCCGTCTCGCGCGCCTCGCGGGCTGCCCTTTCGTTAAGGTCGAAGCCTCGAAGTACACCGAAGTCGGCTACGTCGGCCGCGATGTCGAATCGATGGTGCGAGACCTTGTCGAAACTTCGATCGATATGGTCCGCGAGGAAAAGCTCGACGAAGTGGCCGAGCGCGCCGAGCAGGCCGCCGAAGAGCGGTTGCTGGATTTGCTGCTGCCGTCGTCGCCGGTGCCCATCGACTCGGGCCCGAATGCTGAGGCGCAGCGGCGTGAACAGGCGCAGCGCACGCGTGACAAACTCCGCGTTCAACTTCGCGAGGGCAAGCTCGATCAGCGGCTGGTCGAAGTGGAAGTCCGCGAGCGCTCGATGCCCTCTTTCGAAATCATCACGAATCAAGGCGTCGAGGAGATGGATATCAACGTGAAAGACATGCTCTCCGGCATGTTCGGGCAGCAGAAAAAGAAGCGCAAGATGACCGTCTCCGAGGCCTTTGATTACCTGATTCAGGAAGAAGAAAATCGCCTGATCGATATGGATCAGGTCACGCGCATCGCCGTAGATCGCGTCGAGCAGATGGGCATCCTCTTCATCGATGAAATCGACAAAATCGCCGGACGCGAATCCGGTCACGGCCCGGACGTCTCGCGCGAGGGCGTGCAGCGCGACATCCTGCCGATCGTCGAAGGCACCACAGTCAACACGCGCTACGGCATGGTCCGCACTGACCACATCCTATTCATCGCCGCCGGAGCGTTTCACACGTCGAAGCCATCCGATCTCATTCCCGAGCTCCAAGGCCGCTTCCCGATCCGCGTCGAGCTCAGCTCGCTTACGGAAGCCGATTTTGTCCGCATCCTGACCGAGCCCAAGAACGCGCTCATCAAACAATACGTTGCCCTGCTCGATACCGAGGGCCTGAAGCTTTCTTTCGGAGATGATGCGATCGCTGCCGTCGCCCGCTTTGCCGCCACCGTCAACGAACAGACCGAAAATATCGGGGCGCGCCGCCTGCACACGATTCTCGAAAAAGTTCTGGAGGAGATCTCCTTCGAAGCCCCCGAAATGAAAAAGAAGTCGATGAAGCTTGACGCCGCATACGTCCAGAAACAGCTCGCGGGCATCGTGAAGGATCAGGATCTAAGCCGCTACATTCTGTAGAAACTTGAAAATGAAAAGCGGAAAAGGAGCGCCCTTGCTGGAGCTCTCGCCGAACCCTTATGCGCGCTTGGCGCTCTTCCTGCTTGGCACGGCGCTGGCTTCGGCATTTCTCAGCGGATGTGCTTCGCCGAGCGAGCCGCTGGAACGAAAGCCTCCGGTCGCCGAAACAATCACCGATCTCGCCGCCTCGCAAAACGCAAACGAAGTGGTCCTTACCTTCACGCTTCCCACGGAGACAATCGACCGCCGTCCTCTGAAAGAACCTCTGGCAATCGAGATTTACCGAGGCGTCGGAGCTCCCGGCGCGGATTCGCGCTCGCACATGACTCTCGTCGCAACCATTCCGGCCGGCGAGGCAGATCAATATACGGCTCACGGGCAAGTCCGCTACCTCGACCTGCTCGACCCCGATGTTTTCGGCCAGAAAGACGTGGTCGGCGCATCGTACAGCGTCCGCACGCGAGCTTCGGTCAAAAAGGACTCGGACCCTTCGAACTTCGCGTATTTGCTTCTTCGGCCTGCCTTCGAGCCGGTCTTAGACCTCAAAGCCGAAGTCACACAGTCCGCAGTTGTCCTCACCTGGACGCCGCCGGCCAAAACCATCGCCGGCTCCGCGCCGCCGATCACGGGGTATCGCATCTATCGGACGGAAACAGGGGAGTCCGCAACTCCTGAAGCCAAGCGGGAATCAAAGCCCGTGACAGTCAAAATCGGCGAGTCGCAAATGCCCAGTTTTGAAGACACGCAATTCGACTTCGGCAAGACCTACCAGTATTCGGTGAAGAGTGTCATAGGCTCAGGCCTCGAAGCCCTCGAGTCAGCGGATTCGAATGTCCTTACGATCACGCCGAAGGACACGTTCCCGCCCGCAGCTCCCCAAGGCTTGATCGTCACCTCCGTGCCGCGCCAGGGAGACCTAGCTGCTCATCTCGAATTGTCCTGGGCGATAAATGCTGAAACCGATTTGGCCGGTTACAACATCTACCGAAGTGAAGGGGTAGATATTGCTGGAACACGCGTGAATACGGACCTGTTGCTTACCCCTTCGTTTCGCGATATGAATGCCGAGCCTGGCCAGCGCTATTTCTACACCGTCACCGCTGTAGATCGCGCCGGAAATGAAAGCAACCCGAGCGGGGCCGTCTCGGGCGGCGTCCCGGCAGAAACTGGACCAAAACAATGAAAGAACTTCTCCCTCCCGGCGGGGATTTTCCGGGAAAGCATGCCCCTCATCCGGCCGTGTGGGCCGGGGTTTACACCGGCGCGCTGCTCGTGATCGTGATGATGGGCGCGCTTGTGGCCGCAAATCGAGTCCCGGGGCTTGAGCGGTTCGCGCTCGAGCGCAACGCGATTTCCTACAGCTTATTCCTGCTCTTTATGCTGATCCCGATCCTCCGCTTCTGGAATCGCCCATTGGAGATGTTCGGCTCAGCGATGATTGCCTGGACGATTTTCGTAACCGCATTCGACATTTCAGGCATCGTTTTTCAGAACCTGTTCGATGCCGTGAGGCACCGTCCTTTGCTGGCGTTTTGTGAAGGAGCCGTGGTATACGGAGTGTGTTCCGTCATTTTCTGGGTCGGCGGAATGGTCATCCAGGCGCGACGCCACCCGATTGCGTCGCACCGAAAGGTAGCGGACGAACTCACTCGCCACACTCAATGAAACTTTGCCGATTTGAACCGATCGAATCTTCTGCCAATTCCTCTGCACGCACTCAAGCTCAAGTCTACGCAGCCTCGCGACCCGGCATCGTTCACGACGGCGTTGTCCGCGAAATCTCCGGCGAACTTTGGGGCGACCGCAAACCGACCGGCCGCGAATGGCGGATCGATCAGATCCGGCTTCTTCCGCCGTCCTGGCCCACGAAGATCATCTGCATGGCGCGAAATTATCTCGATCATGCGGCGGAAATGAATATCGAGGCGCCGAAGCAGCCCGTGATTTTCTCGAAACCGCTATCCTCGGTAATTGCTCCCGGCGACGAGATTGTGATGCCGCGAATTTCTAAGCGTGTGGACTACGAGGGCGAACTCGCCTTCATCATCGGCCGTCGCTGCGTTCATCCGAAGCCGACCGAAGATTTCAAACCCTACATCCTGGGCTACACCTGCCTCAACGACGTCACCGCGCGCGACTTGCAGCGCCTCGATGGCCAGTACACGCGAGGCAAAGGGTTCGATACGTTTTGCCCGTTCGGGCCGTTCGTCGACACGGACTTCCCCTCACCCGACACGCTGATCGAAACGTTCGTCAACGGTGCGAAAAAGCAATCGGGCAAGGTCTCCGAGATGGTTTTCGGCCTCGAAGTAATCTTCCGCTGGGTGGCCGAGGCGATGACTCTCGAACCCGGAGACGTAATCGCCACGGGCACACCGGCTGGCGTCGGTCCACTCGCGGCAGGCGATGTCGTCGAGGTGCGCGTCGGCAACATCGGCACCCTGTCGAACAAAGTCGTGGGTCCAAAGGATTAGCGCCGACGTATCCGAGGCGTAACTTTCTCGCAACGATGCTTGTTTTGGGCTGCCATCCCGGCGGCTTCCCATATAACGTATAGGCTGTCCGCGCCGGAGAGCATGGCTGTCCGGCCTCTGATAAACCCTCAAACAGGTTTTCGAGAATAACTGCGTTGAAAGAGCTTCTTGGCGATTGGCACAATCTGGTCCCCGTTGTTGGGCTCGGTCTGCTCGCAGCCGCCGGCGTGTACTTTATGCTCCGGAGAAAACCCGAGGATGACGGCGCGATGGAACGCGCGCGGCGCGCCTATCTGAATCGTATCGGGCGCATCGTCGAGGGACAAGTTCTCGAAGTCGCCGATCACACCAAGCCGGCTGTTTCTTCAAATGGCAACGGTCGCAAGCCATCTTCTTCGCTCAAGCACACGATCGAAGCGGAAGCTCCACGAAAACTGTTGTATTACACGTATGCGATTTCAGGTGTAACGTACGAGACGGCGCAAGACGTAACAGGGTTGGAAGAGCAGTTGCACCTCAGCCGCGTGGCATCCGGTCAGACCGCAAGCGTAAAGTACGATCCCTCGAATCCGAGTAATTCCATCCTTCTCGCCGACGACTGGTCCGGCCTGCACTAACCGCAACCTTCAACCTCAAGCCTCTCGTTTCAGAATTCTCACACCGTCGCGGCCGGCTACGATTACTTCCGTGGCGGTTCCCAGAAACAGGCCGTGCTCGACCACGCCCACGACGTGGTCCAGATGATGTGCGATTTCTTTTGGGTTCTCGATCGGCCCGAAAGCGCAATCCATGACGTAGTTGCCTCCGTCGGTCACGAAGGGCGTCTTATCGGGTCCAAGACGCAAGGACGGATTGCCCCCGATCTGCGTGAGCCGCCGACCGGTGGCCTGCCAACCGAATCGCACAATTTCCACAGGGACTGAAACCAACGAGCCGAGCCTCTCGACAAGCTTCGATTCGTCGGCCACCACGACCATCCGCCGAGAACCGGTCGCCACGATCTTTTCCCGCAGCAGCGCGCCGCCGTGACCCTTGATCAGGTACAGCGTCCCGAATTCGACTTCATCTGCCCCATCGATGGTGAGGTCCGCTTGCGCATGTTCGGCAAAGCTCGTAAGCGGAATTTGCAGGCTGCGTGCCTGATTTGCCGTCTGCTCGGATGTGGGAATTCCTGTGATGCGCAAGCCATCTTCGGCAAGACGCCGTCCGAGTTCGCTCACGAAATAGGCAGCCGTCGATCCGGTGCCCAGTCCCAGGACCATGCCATCCTCGACGAGATCAGCGGCCGCTATCGCCGCTGCCTTCTTCCATTCCTTTTGCTCGGCGGCTTCCACTTGCGCTCACTTTCTAACTGATTCTGAGTGAGGAATAGAAAGCCATCATAGCGGCGCGGCACGATTATGCCAAGGCGCGACGGCTTTCGTTGCAGAGGCTGTAGAGGTTACTGTCCTTCGGGAAGCTTGCCCGAGAATTCGATGATTTGACGCGCCAGATAGTTCGTCACGTGCGCTTCGTCGCGCGCCTCCACGAGATACGCCGAGCGTAGCAGTTGTTCTTTGCGCGTCCGCAGTCCGTCGCGAATCGCTTGCTGCACTTGTGCATCCGAAAGCTCGCGCTGACCAGCGGTTTCCTTAGCCATGAGCTTTAGAATCATGTAGCCGCCATCTTTGACGTGAATCGGCTGCGTGACTTGCCCCGCTTTGAGTGAAAGAACCGCCTGCTTCAACACGGGGTCGGATTTGTTGAATGCGGACTCGGGCTGAAATCCAAGATCGCCGCCGGTGGACGCGCTTGAATCCTCCGAATAATCCATCGCAAGCTGGGCGAAGTCCGCGCCCGAATCGATTTGATGCATCAACATCGCGGCCTTCTTGCCTGCTTCCGCTTCATTCGTCGCCTTGTCGTTCTTGCGATTATGAACGGTGGGATCGGGCCTCGGCGTCACGACGATTTCAGCGATGTGGTATTGTGGCTCGGCCACGTTGAACTGCGCGCGATTTTTGTTGTAGTAGTCCGTGACATCCTGATCGGTGATCGTGATCTTCGCGACGACTTCGCGGTTGAGCAATTTCTGGATGGAAAGTTCGCGGCGGATGTCGCTTCGCAAATCATCTACGGTCAGGCCCGTTTCCTGCAGCTTCTTTTGGAACTCCTCTTCGGTGTACGGGCTCTTTGACTCGGTGAATTTGTCGTCCACTTCGGCGTCGCTCGCCATCAGATTCATTTGATTCGCGCGCTCGAGCAGAATTTCGCTATTGATCAATTCGTCGAGAATTCCGAGCTTCAGGGAAAGTGCTTCTTCTTGCGACGGCGCCGGCGCTTCGGCATTCACGCGCGAGCGAAAAATCTTCTCGACGTCCTGCCGCGTGATCTCTTTGCCGTTGACGACCGCCCACACGTCGGGTCCAGGCGCCATTTCTCTGCGGCAGGCGCCAAGCAGCGAGCACACAGCGAGCGCTGCGATCGCCAGGAATCTCCGATTCAAATGGGGACCCTTTCCGAAAGGAACGAGCCGCATACGGTGGGCGGCTTAGGCAGCCTTCTTCACGCGACCGGAGCGAATGCAAGCCGTGCAGGCTCGCACTTGTTTCCGTACGCCGCCGACAACCGCGCGCACGCGTCGCAGATTGGGATTCCAGCGCCGCCGCGTCACGTTGTGCGCGTGGCTGATCGTATTTCCATAGTGCGGCTTCTTGCCGCAAATATCGCAAGCCAATGCCATTTCAAGAGCTCCAAAATCGTCCAAGTTTGAGAGAAAATCTCCTTCACATCGTATCAAAACTTCCTTCAATACTGCTTGTAATTCTGGCGCGCAAACACCCCACAGGCGCCATAACCTGGCCCAAGGAGGCCGCGTCCGGGCAAAAAAAGAGGTCCCATCCCCGCGAGACAGCGGGGATGGGACCTGGAGCGGATTGCGGTGTATACAACCTAGAAGATCAGCTTCAGGGCGAATTGCATGATGCGCGGCGGCACCGAACTGTTCTGAATCTGCCCGAATGTCGCCGTGTCCGCCACGTTGTTCACCGGAGGATTAAACTGCGCGTGATTCCAGACGTTGTAGAACTCCGTCCGAAACTCCGTGTTCAACCCTTCCGTGATCTTCGTATGCTTGATGAGAGAAATGTCCCAGTTGTTCTGGCCAGGCCCCCAGAGCGCACCCACCATGGAATTCCCGAAGCCTGTCCCGCCACCTGAGCCTGGGCAATCGCCTTGAATGGTGCCGCCGATGCAAGGTGCGCCCTGCGCCGCAAATCCACCGCCCAAACCGGTGCAGGTGCCGATGGTGCTGCCGAAAGCGTTGAGATTGATCCAGCCCGGATTATCAATGCAATGGAGACCTGATACTCCGCTTAGAACCCGGTCGTGTGTACTCCCCGACGTCTCCAACTTGATTCCCTCGCACACTCCCAGGTTATTGCACTTGCCGTTAAAGTTCGGATTCAACTCGGCTCGGACACCACCTCCGCCAAAACCTCCCGCTCCAAAAATAGTGCCGGCGTTGCCGTCGATTACAGTAAACGGCTCGCCATCTTGAAGTGTGGTCACGCCCGAGACTGTCCAACCGCCGAGGAGGTGTCCAGCTAGGCCTTCGGTGCGGTGATAAGGCAAGTCATAGCTATACGCAATGACGAGTCGCTGCGGACGATTGAATGCCGCGAGACCGTATTGCTGTTTGAAATCGAGCGGATCGTTGCTCGAAGCTCCGCCCGAAAGCACGTTTCCTGGAGCAGCAATTCCTCCGCCTGCTTCGGGAGAATTGATATTCGTCATCAATTTGCTCCACGTATACGACGCCTGAATCAACAAGCCGTGAGAGAACTGATGCCGGAGTTGGAGCTGCAAACTGTTGTAAACGGAATCCCCCTGGGTCGTCGTATTCGACAGCCCCGTATTCCCAAACCCGAGATAGGGAGCGCGACCGAGTCGATTTCCGGGATTCGCCGGACTGTTTCCCGTGTTGTCTATGATCTGGGTCGCCGGATTCGTATTTCCGGGATCATTGAAGACGAAGGAGTTCGGGGTGCCCTGCGCGCCGGATCCCAAGATCATCCGCTGATCCTGAATATCGCCGGCGGCCGGCTCGTTAGGAGCGTTCGGTGCCAGAAAAGAGTAGTTGATCGTGTGCGCCCAGTCGTAGAGGTGCGTGCCGTGGGAGCCCACGTAGCCGACATCAACAACCCAGCTATGACCCAAGTCGTATTGCAGGTCGAGGTTGTACGACTGAATCAGCGGCACTCCGATGTTCGGGTTAATCGACGTCGGGCCGATTCCAAGTCCGCCGCTGTTGTCGATGATGGTTGTAGCGCCAGTCGCGGGAGTACCGGCCGTTACTTGCAGGGTGCGTGGCGTCCAGCCAAGGATTCCGCCGGTTGACACGCCGGGCACGTAGGGAAGATCGAGCGAGTTGCCGGCGAAGCTCCCGTTAACGAAGCCGTTGTACGGCGGATTGCCCGCATTGTTGTTTGCGAGCAGGTTGGCGTACACCGCATCGTAGTAAATGCCGTAGCCTGCGCGAACCACGAACTTCTCGCTGAGCGGCTGCCAGGCGATGCCAATGCGGGGTCCGAAATCGTTCCACGGTGCGCCGTGTACGAGCGTCTTGTTCCCGTTGATCACGACGCCGGCTGCTCCACCGGGATAACCCGGGAAAATGCCAGCCGGGGCGGTGAGACCGCAAGCGCTAAGCGCCAACGGATTGCCGCAGCGAGCGATATTGGGGTTGTAGTTGGATTGCACCAGCAGACCTGCAAGAGTGCCGACCTGATTGCTCATACATCCGGGAGCGCCAAAAGCCGTACCGTTCCCGCAAGCCGGGTTAGCCGCTTGGTCACCAAGGAAGAACGAGCCGGTATTTACCGTGGCCGCCAACGGCGCCGAGCCATTCGTGAACAGCCCGGTCACGTCGCTTGGATAGCCGTCATACTCCCAGCGCACCCCGAGATTCACCGTGAGTTTCGGAGTAACCTTGATGTCATCTTCCGCATACGCCGCGAATTCATTGGTGCGCTGATCGTGCGGATTGCCGTTCGGCTCTCCGAGACCGTAGAAGTTAGCCAGGATAGAGTTCGGGCCTCCCGGCGTTGCCGGAGTCGTACATGCCGGTGAGCCTGTCCCGTAGTCGCAGTTGCTACCGGGAAGGCCGCTTGCGCTGACTAGGAAATCAGCGACTGTGGGGAAGATAAATCCGCCCCTGCCCGGCAGCGTCCAGTTGTATTGCAGCCGGTCGACCTCCGCGCCAAAGCGAATCGTGTGCTTGCCGTGGTTCCAGGAAACATTGTCTTTCGTTTCAAACGTGTTGAAGTAGTTGGTCGCCGACGAAAAGAAGTTGCCACCGGTATTGAGCGCGCCCGTCCCGTAACCGACCGGCA
>Ga0335078_10002490_pt1 | contig 27875 bp, 21 predicted proteins | sample Lox_Sample_32_FD_206711 | JGI IMG/M metagenome (GOLD analysis project Ga0335078, IMG submission 206711) | Soil microbial communities from Loxahatchee National Wildlife Refuge, Florida, United States - Lox_Sample_3.2 | ecosystem: Environmental > Terrestrial > Soil > Wetlands | place: USA...
TGAACATCCCCGTTTGCAGTTGCTGATCGTCTCCTCGCATTCCTGTTTCTTATCACGCTTCCGCAGTGCATTGGCAGTGGTTTTTCAACAACCTCCTAGAGTTGCTGGCCTGGAAGTTTGTTTGTACCGTGTACGGCAAATAGTTCATCGTGTAGGAGGCCGGTGTCTGGTTCGGGCTCGTGTAAGTGTACGTCACTGGACTAGGAGCATTTCCAGATATGGTCAGTACCGGAGTGGTGCTGCTCAGCGAGTCATAAAATGTCTTTCCGTCGCTTGTAGTGATCTGGTTACCGTTCGTGTCTGTTATTTTTGCTGCACCTGAAGTCGTGCCCACCGGCACGTTCCAAACAACTCCGCTTCGAGATGTTACGGTACCGGTTGGCACAGTGACAGTCCAACCTGATCCATCGGTAGCTGTCTTCGTAATGCTGTCGACTTCGCCCGTGCAATCTGGAGCGCCGGTAAGAAGTACTAGCCCGCGTACTTGATGAAATGTTCCGAGGGGGTCTACAAATCCACTGTATGTCGACTTAATCCAATACTCCGTGTGCCAAAATCTTCCATCAAACCACCTACACGATCCCTGGAGCGTAGCCGGTGCCGGAATGTAACCCGTCGCTGCGTCCGTCTGCGACCGCCACCCCCATCCTCCGGCGGGCGTCCAACTCGTTACCCCTCCGCTCGTGGTGGGAGTCCAGATAGTGCTGTCATAACTGATGTTGTAGTAAAAAGATTTCCCCCGGCCTTGGCGTTGAAAGACGGGAATTGTGAAATGCACATTCAAGTTTCCGAGATCAATCACGTCAAAGGACCCACCTCCGAAGCTGCCGTAAGGCGGCGTTCCAAGCGCCTGCGGGAAGGCGGGAACAACAGTCAAGACATAAATCAGAGAAACCAATAGAACCTGAAGTGAGCGCTTCATTCTCGTCTCTCCTAGCAACTCTAATTGATCGCGAAAATCGAAAGGGTTAGACCGGTATTGACCGACGCGGACGACACGATCACATCCATCAGCGGATTTCCTTGCAGATATCGCTGGATATGCAATGGAACGAGTACTCCGCCAATATTCTGATAATTGGAGAAATCAACCTCGACCGGTAGGTTCGTCGTCGCGTCGGTATCGGGATGCACGTTGAATGTGATCGCTACCGGGAGGAAGGTTGTGGCGTCCAGGAAAAAATCGGTCGTGCTGAGTTGCTGAGGTGTGGGGTTTGGAATCTGGCCTGACTGGTACAGATAGGATTGAATATGCTGAACCGTAGCGCCACTTCGATTCTCTTGGCCGACGTAAACCAAAACGATGTTTGAGCCCATGGACAGTGACCCTAAGGGAGGAAAAAACCATACTGCGTCGGTCCAGCAGTTCTGCATGGCGAAGTATCCGCTGTCGTTTCCAGCCATCCACTGACCCAAAGCGACTCCTGTTTGCGCATCCCTAATCTCAGTGCGGGTACCGCCAGCGAGCGCGAGATCCACTCGGCTCTCTCCCGTTCCGACCGCTTGCATCGTGGCAGTGCCTGAATCAGTCCCGTTCCAAGTCACGGTGCCAGTCAGTGTCACGTCGCTAATCGCGATGCCGCCCGTAAGCGCGGCGATGGATTGGGCAGCCAGCGTAACCGCGCGAGGATCGCTTGCAGGTTGGGTTTGAGCAAAAACGAGACTGGGACTGAAGAGGACCAGCAGAAGAAGACATCTCACAGACATGAACTTCCCCCTATGTAGCGACGATACGGTCAGCGGCTTCACGATGCTGTTTGGCGTCGTGTCATTTCGTACAACTAAACCCGCCGCCAGACCGCACTGGCGTTCACACCTTGTTCACACTTCGGAGGAAGCAGCGCTTGGGATCACTGACGGAACTGAGAATCCGTCGCCCCCTTGGCAGATCCAAATCGCTGATTGATCGACACGGTACTGGAGTAGGGCTGTGGATGTCAATAGTGCAATGCCTTAGCTGTTGGCCATCACAACTACCAGTGTTCGCATGAAGAGATCAGCGCCTGCTCTCATTCACTCGAATAGGTAACGGGCTCTGCGCGCGCCTCGTTGAAGTACTCGTTCCATAAGTCTCTTACGACATCTATGCGCGGGGAGTAAGGCTCACAGTCAAGGCTCCGTAAACATGGATTCTGTAACCTTCGAGTGGAACGATAAGCTCCTCTGCCCTCGCGTGCTTAAGCAGTTGTTGTACTCCACCATCCATGAACTCAGTCATGGGTAATTCCTTGGTTTCGCTCATAATATCCGAGAAGATCTAGATGTCTTTAGACACCGAGCGTAACGCATCCGCCTGACTTGGAAATAACCGGTCAGGAAGGGACCAGAACCAGCGAGAATCGATCTGTGCCCGACCGCTCCACGACCCAGCCGCTCACTTCGCCACAATCGCCCGAAGATCAGAAGAACCGAGCAATGCTGCCGCGCGGAGGGACCGTGCGTCCTTAAAACCGACAACTGCGGCACAACGGCTGGGGCCAAGGAATGGCGAAATGTTTTTGCCCAAAAACCCATTCGCACCGGGTGCCGTTATCTATCTGATTTTTCTAAACTGCGGTATGCAGTTTACGTTGGCCCAGAAACAGATGTTTTTGGGAAGAACTATCTTCGTCGAGCTTTCTCTCGCCTCACTCGCTGGGAACTCGAAGAGATTCTGAATGTCGGTGACGGTCCTGGTCTCCGGCCTGGGCTGATGCTTTGTTTGGCGGTGGTCATTTACCTCCGATGGGTTACGACGGCTCGTTCTCCGTTTTAGGCTTTAGACAGTTGCTCTCGTTCGGACCTCGTCTAAGATTCCAACCAAGAGGGAAACTTGGTCTGGGCTGAATACTCCCTCCACACCTTTGGGACTGAAGTCTATGAACGGCGTTTCGTAGAGTTGCCCCACTCGCATCCAGCCGCTTTGGGTTAGATAGTCTATGACGAGGTTTACGAATTGGATTTGGTTGGCGGTGAGATCTCGTCCTGACAAGAAGCCGTCGAACGCACGTTTGGCCGCCTCGCGATCGAGTCCCACCAACTCGCGGACGAATAGTCCCAGGCCGCCTCCGTCGCGCACCCTGATCAAATCCTCGCGCGTGCCTGCTCCGGACTCGATCAATATCTTCTCTAGGGCATCCAAATCTTCCCTCGTTAGCCGCTCATTGAAGCGCAATTTGTGGATAACCGGATCATTTTCGTGAGCCTTGAGGAACTGATGTGTCTTGTCCAGGAACCGCTCGACGTCATGCCCGGAGCCAAAGCCCGGCAATGCGACCTCCTGCTCCTCTCCCATCGAGTCCGTGAAATCCGTATAGATTGTTGGTCGCTTCGTCTTCTCGATGAACTTCACCAGACTTCGCAGTCGTGTGCGAACATCCTCCAGCATCGCGGTTGTGATGTCCTGCCAATACTCATCAGTCTGCAATTCGATGATCAGTTCTAACTCAGCGCGGACCATCGGAATTGCGGCCTTCTCTTCCAGAGCGCCGGCAATCTCCCGCACGTCCTTACTCCAGCGGCTGAAAGACTTTTCGTGTCGGAGAAGCCCAAGCTGCAACCGCAGCATCAGCAGGTCGAATTGCTTTGCCTCCTGTTCTTCATCTGGCAACTCCGACGGCAGTCCCGCGACGCCATCAACAAGTTCATTCCTCTCTTCCACGCCCAGCGCGTCCCACGCCTTGGCATCGGTATACTTTTCGACCAGCTTCCGCTTAGGACGCACGATGAAGTTATGCACATTCATCTGCGCAACTTCCTGGCGCAGTCGCTCAGCGACGTTCCCGCGCAACTGGTCTTTGCCCTCGGAGTCCTTCTGCTTGTCCAGTTCGGCAATCAGTTCCACCCGGCTCGAGAACAGCTTCTTGCTTAACGACTCATTTGCCGAGCCCGCAATCGTGTCCGGATTCTGGCTGAAAAACTCCAGATTCCCGCAATAATCGAATATCCAAAATTCCCGCTTGTTTTTTCCCAAACCGAAGAGGTCTGGCCGCAGGCGCGTCCCACGTCCGACCATCTGCCAGAACTTTGTCTTCGACCGGACCATCTTGAAAAACACCAGGTTTACGATCTCGGGAATGTCGATTCCAGTGTCGAGCATGTCCACTGAGATCGCGATATGCGGCCCTTTGGTCTCGGCCGAAAAGCTGTCAATCAGCGACTGCACATACTCCGTCTGAAAATCAATCACGCGGCCGAAATGACCTGCATATTTCGGATAATTCGCATCGAATCGCTCCTGAATAAACTGAGCATGATCGTGGTTCTTGGCGAAGATGATGGTCTTGCCTAGACGATCTCCATCCGCCACCTTCATCCCGCGGGTCATCAAGTGTTCCAGTACCTTGTCCACCGTGTCCATGTTGAACAGCCATCGGTTCAGCGCTTCCGGCTCGACGGTTCGCGGGATGCTGCCATCCTCATCCCATTCAATCGCGTCCCAGCGTTCTTTTTCCTCGTCCGTCATCTGGTCATACTTCATGCCTTCACGCTGGAACTTAAGAGGCACGGAGACGGCCTTCGGCGGAACCAGAAACCCGTCCTTAACCGCTTCCTCCAGCCCGTAGGCGTCAGTCGGGACGCCGTCTTCCAGGTCGAACAAGCCGTACGTGTTGTGGTCCACCTCATCTTTCGGTGTCGCTGTGAGCCCAACCAGGAATGAGTCGAAGTATTCAAAGATGGCGCGATATTTCTGATACACCGACCGGTGTGCCTCATCAATAATGACCAGATCGAAGTGGCCCGGCCCAAACTCCCTTCGACCATCTTTCGTCTCGTCGATCAGGCACAACATCGTCGGATAGGTCGAGACGAGCACTCGGGCATCCTTGATTTCCTCCGGATGCTCCAGAACGTTCACCGCCCCAGCCGAGGGCAATTGCTTCTTGAACACGTTGGCGGTCTGTTTCACCAGCGCGATGCGGTCGGCCAGGAACAAAACGCGCTTCACCCAGTTGCAGCGCATCATCAGGTCGCACAGGGCAATCACCGTGCGGGTCTTGCCGGCGCCGGTTGCCATCACTACCAGGGACTTGCGCTCACGGTCTATCTCGAACGTCTCGCCAATTCGCCGGATCGCGCGGTGCTGATAGAAGCGCTCGACGATCGTCTCGTTAATTTCGGCAGTGCCCAGGCTAGCGCGCGTGCTGCGCCGCTGAATCATTCGCTGTAGTTCGTCTTTTTTGTAAAACCCCTGAACCGCTCTCGGCGGATAGTTCTGGTCGTCCCAGATCCAATGCTCGTAACCATTGCTGTAGAAAATGATGGGACGCTGGCTGAACTGCTTCTCCAGACAATCGGCGTAGAGCTTCGCTTGCTGCTGGCCCACGCGGGCATCGCGCTTGGCGCGCTTCGCTTCAACCAGTCCAAGGGGCCTGCCGTCATCGCCCCAGAGGACGTAATCCACAAAGCCTTCGCCCTTTTCATTCGGCATGCCGGCGACTGGGTACTCGCGATCTTCTTTCTTGTCGAGCGGCCATCCGGCTTCTTTCAGCAGCAAGTCGATAAAGTAGTCGCGGGTTTCTGCTTCGGAGTAGTTGTGTTCGTCCGGTGTGGCTTCGTTTTGTTTTTTGATAGCGGCAATTTCGGCGCGCAGGCGTTCCAACTCCGCGTCGAGCGCTGCCTTACCAGTCAGCAGTTCGGTAAGTTTCGTATCCTTTTCCGCGAGTTGCGCTTCGAGCTGCTGAAGCTGTGCCAGGGTCTGTGCTGGGAAGGGCGAAGTCTTCGGCAACAACGTGGGATCGAAGGCAAGGCCATCGGGCGGTTGGGAAGTTTTGGAATATGTCCGCGCCAGCCAGAAACAGATGTGGAACAACTCGCGCACGGCGACCATCGAGTCGCGCTCGGCCAGCGGCTTGTGGCTGTGCGCGGCCAGATTGCCAAGGTCTTTAATCAGTTTGGCTTTGACGAAGATTTTCTGGCCGACGGTGATCTTGAAACTTGGCTCGTGGATGAGCGCGTTCAGATTGTCCTGGTAAGGAAGCTTAAGCGCCGGATCGCATTTGTAGAGCCACTCCACCACCAACTCCAGCGTCCGCCGAGCATAAAAGCACGCCGTGCGCGGGTCGGGAACGACCAGCATCTCCGCCTTTTGCGCGTCAGCGGAAAGAGCAGGCCATTCGGATTGGAGGAACGTGAAGTTGGTCAAGCAGCGCCTCCACCTACTTGAACAGAGACCACACCAGGGCCATTATTCCGGCGACACAAATTATTGCCCCCGCCCAAGCCATGTAGTTGATCCTGGTTGATAGGCTCGCAATCTGTGACTGAGAAGTCGATAAGGAGCTCTCCAGTGGAACTACACGGTCGGTTAGGGCGGCCAACTTCTTCTCGCGTTCCTCGTCGGCCAACATCGCTTGATCAAGACGCAACCGGAGATCCGTAACCTCGCGTGAAAGTCCGAAAACCGAACTCTCCAAGCCCTTCAACCGCTCTGCCGTTGCCTCTGCCACCTGTCCAGCGTGCTCACAACCTGCGACGAGAATGGATAGCAGTTCGGGACTGGCAACGGCGCTAACTTCCTCCAGTTCAGGTGCTCCTTGCTGGACCTCCGGCGCCGCGAAAGATTTCCTGATTCTTCGCACGAGACCCAACTGTCAATCTCGGCGCCGAGGAGATAGCCAACGGGTGCAAACAACAGCGCCAGGGGAACTCCTATGGCTCCGCCAAAGGCGGCGATACCGACTCCGCCTAGTACCGCCCCGATGATCGCCAGGACGGTGGTAAGCGACAACTTGCCGCCGTCATGTTCCGCGACGTCGCTCCAAATCCTCTTCCATTCCTTCCTAAACTCACCGTTGGCCGTCGCCTTCCAAAGGTTTCGTGGTGCCCGCGAGCCAACGATGTCGAATCTTTTGAAGAGCTCGACCAGTTCCTGTATGTACTTGGAGAACCGTTGCACGGTCTCTTTAGCCTCGCCGACGATTGGCACCTTTATAACTCCCCTCGGAAGGCACGCTGCTGAAGGATGGCGAAGAACGAATCAAGTGCAGCTAGCGAGCCGCGTTGAGCGGTTTTAAGCTTATCGACAATCTCGGCGCGCCGCACAAACTCCCGCTGCAACTGTAGGGGCGGCCCAATAAAAGTAATTCCTTCCAACATTGTTTGGTTCACCTTGAAGGTGCCGTTTGTCGTTCGTGCCAGAGATTCAACCTGTCGGCGCACCGCGCCCCCGCCCCACAAGTGCTGTAAGAAAAGTCGCTCAATGCGATCCGCTCTAATGCGAGCAGCTATCATCGTGTCAGGGAAAGTGACATCTGGCATTTTTCGCGTAGGAAAGTAGCCCTTGCCAACCAACCGAACATTCCCATTGCCACGACAAATCAGAAAGTCGTTCTCGTCAACCGATTGGTCAGAAGGCGGCGATGAAGAAAATGTGCTCACTTTCCAGGCTCGGTCGTTGAACTCGCTCCCAGTAATCGCTGACAGGGTGAGAACTTTCGCCCTTATCTTGCCGGTATTGGATGGCGACAGCCCGTTGCGGAGAGGGATCGAAAGCACGTCCTGGAGGCGAAGTATCTCCCAGTCCTTAGGATTTGCGGCCGGATCGCCGAACAGATCGAAGAAAATTGACTCAGTGAGGATTTCGAGTTGAGTGAGAGCAACTCGGCGCTTGGCCTGCAACGCCTCCGCCCGGTCCAGAATCTCCGCAATCCGCCGCTGCTCGGCCAATGGTGGCAAGGGAATCGTGATCTTGCCCAACCGCTCAAATGAAATTGCGCGACGCCTTTCGACCGAGCCCTTCCCGAGGCGCGGATACTCAGCCAGCGCGCGAGGGCTCTTAAGATATCGAATCAAAAACGTCGGATGCACTTGTTTCGACGTGACTCTAAAAGCTGTGTACATGGGACTGATTAGGCAACGCTCGGGGCAAATGCCGACCGAGCCTTCATCTAGGTGGATCGTTGCGTAAGCGAACTCTCCCGGCTCGACAACCGTATAGGTTCCTAGCTCGCGGCTGAATACTTGCTTGTTGAAATATTCGAGGCTTGGGACAAAACCACGGTGTTTTGTAACTGAGTACACTGGCAGGCTTGTCTCGTTGCGCGCAGATGCACCTGAGGCCGTCGCAATCTCTTCAAGTTTGACTGTGTCCCAGCAGGTCAATGCAGCATTTCCTCCAGTTCCTTCATCCCCCGCCTTATTTCCGTTTCCAGATTCGCAAGCTCTAGAAGGAGCTCCTTGGGCGAACGATGCGTGACCTCGTCGTGCACGACCTCCTTATAACGGTTGAGGCTAAGGTCGTAACCTTGGGCCACCAACTCGGCCTTAGGCACGCAGAAACTCTGGGCGGTGCGCGGACGCTTGCGCTCGCTGTCCTCGCGCTGCCGCCATCGGGCGAGAATGTCAGGCAAATTGTTATTGACGTGCTCGTCCCCGGTAAGTGGAGTTCTTGGCACAGCGCCGAGTTTGTCTTCACTCAGGAGTGGCCCGCGCTTGTCGTCTAGCGACCAGCCGTCCTCTTCCATGTGGTAAAACCAAACCTGATCAGTGCCGCCCGAGTTCGTCTTGGTGAAGAGGAGAATGGCGGTTGAAACTCCAGCATAGGGTTTGAACACACCGCCCGGCAGCGAGATCACCGCGTCGAGTTTCTGATCCTCGATGAGCATCTTGCGCAGACTTTTGTGTGCGTTGCTTGATCCGAACAGAACACCGTCTGGCACAATAACGGCAGCTCGTCCGCCCGGCTTGAGTAGTCGCAGAAACAGTGCGAGAAAAAGCAGTTCGGTCTTCTTGGTCTTGACCACCTGCTGCAAGTCTTTGGCACAGCTTTCATAATCGAGTGACCCGGCGAACGGCGGATTCGCCATGACCAGCGTGTATTTTTCATCTTCGCCCGCGTGATCTTGTGAGAGCGAATCGCGATAAACCACGTCCGGGTTTTCTACGCCGTGCAGCAGCATGTTCATGCTGCCGATACGCAGCATGGTGTTGTCGAAGTCAAAACCATGGAACAGGTCGCGATGGAAATGTTGGCGCAGCTTGGCGTTGGTCATCACCTCGGGATGCCGCTCGCGCAGCGATTCGCCCACCGCCACCAGGAAGCCGCAAGTTCCGCAGGCCGGATCGCAGACAATATCCGTGGGCTTCGGCTCCACCATCTCCACCATGAGCCGGATGATGTGGCGCGGCGTGCGAAACTGCCCGTTCTGCCCGGCGCTCGCAATCTTGCCCAGCATGTATTCGTAGAGATCGCCCTTGGTGTCTCGGTCTTCCATCGGGACTTTGTCGATCATGTCCACAACTTTAGCCAGGAGCGCGGGTGTGGGAATGGTGAAGCGGGCACCCTCCATGTGCTTGGAGTAGGTGGTTCCATCACCGCCAAGAGTCCGCAGCCAGGGGAAAACGTGCTCGCTGACGACGGTGTACATGTCGCGCGGATCGAAGTTCTTGAAGCGGCTCCAGCGGAAGTCCTGGTAGGGCCGACCTAACTTGTCGCTGCCCTCAGGGAAGAAGCGTTTCTCCATCGCCTTCTTTTCCCGGTTGGCTTTTAGTTCCTCGGCGGTTTCAAGTTCGTCCAGACGCTTCAGGAAGAGCAGATAGGTGATCTGCTCAATGACTTCTAAAGGATTCGAGATTCCACCGGACCAGAAAGAGTCCCAGATGCGGTCAATTTGATTGCGAATTTCACCAGTAAGCATAAGTTCGGAATTTCACCTTGCAGACAAACTAAGTCGGGGGAAGAAAACTGAGAATTATCGCATAGACACGGCACGAATATTAAAGGGACACAATCGTTGCGGCCCCGCTCTCAACTAATAGCACGTTCACGGATCACGCTCTCGGCACAGGGGGCAAACCTTTGATGCCAGCTTCGTGCGTAGCCTGTCGGACCTCTTCGCGAAGCGTTGCCCGGACGCACACCTTACACAGGCCACGGTGACGACGCATGGCTCCAAGACACCCGCCGCAAACTAAACGACCGCAACGTTTGCAATTGGTCCGTCTGCCAACCTCTCTGCCGCATATTTCACAATCCACCATTTTGCTTTGCCCAATTGGTTCTCGACATTCCTATTTATTCTTCACTACCTGCAATAACCTCCAACACACGATCAAGATATTTTCCGACTTGCCTCGAATCCACACTCGTCCGAAGGTGATGCGGTATTTTTCGGAACCACTCTTCTCGGGTCTTTGGGCGTGTTTGGATAAACTCGTCGAGCAGGCTCTTCCTCAATAGGCCATTTTCGAGAGGAGAATCCGGGAATGCCGGTTTGATCTCTGATTCTCTCAATGCGATCAATTGTTGGCGAAGCAACTCCTTGCGCTGAACCTTCGTTTTCTCCGCTATGTATCCGGGATCCTCAGACAAAAGCTTTTCGATACGATTGAGCAATCTCTTGATCTCGCTGTCTCTGCTCTTGAACCAGTCTGTTGACCAAATACGGTGAAGCTTCCAACCGAGATTTTCGAGGATCTCCTGGCGAAGCCGATCGCGATCACGGGCGGACCGACCGGAATGGTAACTGGCCCCGTCGCATTCAATGCCTATGAGATAAGAGCCTGGTTTCGTGGGATGTTTCACACCCAGGTCGATGAAAAAACCCGCAACACCGACTTGGGGGACAACTTCGTAGCCTTTCTCTTTGAGGACCGCTCCCACCGCCCGCTCGAAATCGTTGCTCGCTTGTTCTGCCCCTTGGTCTGGCTGCTGCAGAATGCCGGAACGAGCGAAGACAAGGTATTGTTTTAGAGCCCGAAGACCCCAAGGGCTGTTGGCGGTCGTCTGGAGGCGATCGGGATCGAGTGAACTGAAGACAACTGTGCGCTTCTTGGCGCGCGTGAAGAGCACGTTGAGTCGGCGGTGTCCATTCGCGCCGTTAATAGGCCCAAAACGCTGGAATTGGTTACCCCGAGCATCGGGGCCGTAGGTGGTCGATATGAATACGACATCGCGCTCGTCACCCTGGACATTTTCCAGGTTCTTGACGAAAAACGTCTCCTGTCCGCCTTTCATTCGTTCCTGGAACGCAATTGCCGCAGGATCTTCTCTCAAGCGGCGGTCAAGCATCTCTTCGACAAGCTCTCTCTGCTCAAAATTCAACGTTACCAGTCCAAGCGATTCGTTAGGATGCTCCCGCATGTGTTCGAGGACAGCCTCGACAACGACTGCCGCCTCCCTCGGATTACGGCTATTCTCGAACACTCCATCCGGAACAAAGTGATGTTTCACGCCCAGCGAAGGATCGTCATGGTAGGCGGACGGAAAGATAATCAAATCGCCGTAGAACTCGTTATTCGAGAACGCGATCAGGCTATGATGTCGAGACCGATAGTGCCATCTGAGTCGTCGCACCGGCTGAAACAATGTGCTCGCAACGTCGAGAATACTCTCCCCTTCTTCAACCGCAGTGATGGAATCCTCGTCATCTTCTACATCCACTGACACGCGCTGAAAGAATGTTGTAGGGGGAAGCTGTTTCGGATCACCGACGATTACTACTTGTCCGCCGCGTGCCAGCGCTCCGATGGCGTCCTCGGGCTTGAGCTGAGATGCCTCATCCATTACGACCAAATCAAACTTGATCTGACCCGGAGCAAGATATTGAGCCACCGAGAGCGGCCCCATCATAAAGCACGGTTTCAGCGCCACGAGGGCGTTGGCAGCTCGAAGCATTAACTGCCGAATCGGAATATGGCGCTTCTGCTTGTTCATCTCATTGGTTAGAAGCGCCATCTCGCTCCAAGTACGGACCGGGCCGCTCTGGTTTCCGGCAGGAATCGGTCTGCGGTCTATCAGAGCTGCCACTCGTTCGCTGTAAAGCCGTATAGCCTCTTTGTCTGCTGAAGCGAATTGTTGGCGTAACTGATCCTGCGTGACTCCTGTCATCTGTGAAAGTTCGGAATGTTCCGCAAAGACGCTGCGAGCAAGAGTGTTATAGAAGCAGAAGTGATATGCGTTCACCAGTTCCTGCGGCGCCAACGTCTGAGAATTGGCCAACGCGGTCAATCTATCGAGCCCAGCTTCCTTGCTCTGGACTCTCAGGCGAAGGAAGTGACTCCATTCAGACAAGTCTTGTCGATTCTCCAGAGAGCTCTGCGCGAGAGCTTGCAGTGTACCGAATGATCCACTGGGGTTTTCATTCCAGACCGTTGCCCCGGACGCAATGGTGAGGGTCCTTGCCAAATGTTTCCAAGCCTCCGCACATCTTTGGGCATCGGTGAGCCAAGATCGAAGCTGAACGAGTCTGGATTGGTATTCTGGGCACAAGAGCCACTCAGCCGCCTTTTGCGGAATGGCACCGGAGGCGAGCGATTCTGCGACACGAACGGTATTCTTAATCGGTTCGACGTCCGTGCTCATTCCCTTGAAGGCATCACGGAGAAGATCAGGCACGTGTCTGTCAACTTCGACCGTTGCTAACGATACCCTGCACTGTTCGGCAGTCGTCAGAATGTTTAGAAAGTCACGCAGTAGAGTACCTTCTGTGATGTTCGCGGAATCTGCGGCCTGCAGGATTGCAGAAGCGTCCTGCGAGAATTCCTTAAGACAAACGATTAGTTCATCGAAAGATCCCGCGGCAATGAGTAGGCGTCTGATTGGGACGGCGCTTGTAAATTCAGCGACTTGCGATAGCGCCTTTTCCAGAACTGCACGATGTTCGGCGGAGGTATTGATAGCGGCTTTGGCACTCTTGAGCCTTTCAACCCTCGCAGTAAACATGAATCTACGGAATGTCTCGGCCTCAGGACGATGATCCGGAAGGGCCACAAATACGCGTTCGTACCACTGGGCGACTCGTTTGAGATCCTCCCACGAACTGTTGACACCCAGAAAATGTGCTCCGAAGGCTTGGAGGTAGGCTGGATGAGTTTCGAACTGTGCGCGTTTCTGAATATGTTCTGCAACAGTCCGCAATCCAGCACCCATCTCATACCGCGGGGCCTTCCGTCGATCAAGAGCAAGTCGGCAATAAGCTTTCACAGCCTGCGCGTAGCCGCGAGAAAACCAACGCTGCCATAGAGAGGCCTGCTCAAGCGTAACCGCATGACCGAGCAACTGCTCGGGAGTACACTCGCCGCTTAATGAGGACAAAGCAAACTTGGTGGCGAGTGAAGCCTCCTCTTGTTTGAGAGCATTGGCTTCGGCTCGAGCGCCTTCCAACGTTGTCTTCGTATTCTCACTCTCGAATGTCGGCTGACGAAAATGGAGCAGTTCAAAAGGCGCACTCTCGATCAGTGTCAGTGTTCCGAGCAGGAGATTTGCAGTGTTCAGATTCGGTTCGGCCTGACATCCGATCGTGGTGAGCAACGCCTGGAAGCAGGACTGCGCTTCCTCAAGGGCAACCGTGGTCTCGACGGCTGCTTTCAGGAGTTCTACCGTCCTGGCGACTGAATAACCGTCGAGCGCCCATTTGCTGACAAAACCAAGTACCGCGGTCAGCCTGTCCGCAGTTGAGGCATCAAGTAGGGCATGAACGTCGCTGACGGACTCCCTCAGTCGGGCTATGCTGCTTCGGAAGAGTTCGACCTGGCCAATGAAAGCGACAAGAGCCTGCCGGTTGGCGTTGGCCTGACACGAGAGAAGTAAGTTTTCAATGAGAACAGCGCCGGGCTCAGGCAGCAAGGTTAGGCCGTATCCCGCACTTTCAAGCCCTTGCAGGCTGCGAGCCAGAGGGATACCGGCCGTTCCGTCAAGGAGTTGACACTTTTCGGTGGCCTCTTTAATGACCACCAGGAATTCCTCAAGACAACGCAAAACCTCTTCTTCTTCCGTGAAAGAGAGCGGCTTGGCGATCCATGCCCACGGGTGCTGTTCGAGTTGACTGCACGACGCCAGTACCGAACTCAGGTGCTGCGCATAGATCGAGAGAAAGTGTTCCGTCTGTGCAAACTGAGCCCTGTCGCGTTGCACGGACGCCGGTAAGAGGAGGTGTCCTAGCTTCTCCTGGTGCTTGAGGTTCTCTTGATCCCACCACGCGCGTGCCCACAGGATTTCAAAGATGGTTGCATTGAACGGTTGGATGGTCTGATTGATCAGCGAAGCATACCTAGTTAAGAGTTGCTTCTTCTCCTCGACCGTTGCGAGGTAACGGTCGAGATCTCGAGGATCTCGGAAACCGCCGCGCGCCTTACACCGTTCGGCCACGTCGTTGAGCAGAGCGCCCTTCTTGGTCTTATGACTATGCAATTCCAGGCAGAACAGCCCAAGTCCAGCGTCATCCAAGCGCCGTCGAACAACCTCAAGCGCTGCAAGTTTCTCCGACACAAAGAGCACGGTCTTTCCCTTTGCGAGGGCTGCGGCAATAAGGTTGGTGATCGTTTGCGACTTGCCGGTGCCCGGCGGACCCTCGATCACGAGGTTCTGACCACGGAGGGCGTGAATTAGAGCGCTGTGCTGAGAGCTGTCCGCATCCCGGATCAGATAGGGTAGATGCGGTTTCAATTCTGGCGCATCAACGGGATAGTCCTCGGCGAGCGTCACGCTCGGCTTCTTCGACCCTTCAAAGAGACTCCGGACAAGAGAATGCTTGGAAATACTCTGGCCGTTGGGCCAGTTCTTAGGATCGAGGTCCCGGTACATCAATAGTTTCCCGAAACTGAGCAAAGCCAGCGTGATCTGTCGTCGGATGCGCCAACGCTTCTTGACGTTGAGAATTTCTCCAAATCGATCGAAATACCTCTCGGGTGTGTCGTCTTCCTCTGCTAGAGGTATTTCCATACCAAAGTCTCGCCGCATCTTCTCCACAAGAGAGAGGTTGCTTTCCACGTCTTCTCCGGAGTATTCCAGGACCGACTCCATTGCTTTGCCTCTCCCAGTGGCTCGTTCCAGGGCCACTGGCAGGGTAACCAGCGGAGCAAAATGCGATTGTTTGGAGTCGTCGGACTCATACCACTCTAGGAATCCAAACGCGAGATGGAGCATGTTGGTTCCCGACTCCTCGATTGCCGTCTTGGCGGCGCTCCCGATCTTACGGCTGAGAGTGTCTAGTCGCTCTGGGTAGTGCAGAACCCGGAGAACCCGGCCGGAGTCGACCTCTGAGGACGACAGATCCAGGTCGTAGGAGGTGCTCCAGCCAAGTTCTTCCGCGTAGTCCTTCTCATTTGGAAGCTCACCCGTGTCGAGATCCGGCTCTGGTACGGGTACAAGTGGAACTTTTTCGTTGTCGCGCAGTCGCAGAAATACTTCGTCGATTGACGTGCCAACCGCGCGCAGCGACGAGGCTACGGGGAACCGGTAGTTCAGAAGTTTGTTGCGGTTGGTCAGGTCTAGGAGTCGGGTGCGGATTCGGTCTAGGCCGATCTCTGTGCTCCCAGTTAGGAAGTCAGCACTTATGTTGGGCGCCGGTTGCTCGGTTGGCCCGCTGCTGGATTCATTCGGCATCAATTCCCAGAGGTACTCTAAGGACGGCGACGGGGAAGAAGCACAGGATTATCGCACACTTTTCCTTCTTCCGTGGGTTTGTCCCTGCTGCCAGAGAAACTCGTCTGCGATTCTTTCAAGATCTTCAGCCCTCGCACGTGTCGGGAGGTCTATGCGGGAAACTCTAACCATGTACCAGTTTCCCTGGTGGTAGAACTCGGCCCAAATTCCCTGGACCGCTACATTGTTAAAGTAGGTCTCAATTGTGGCTCGTTCAGCATCCGCCGACTTGAGCGCGGCAGAGATTGAGCCGACGGGGATGACCAACGCTGGCTGGAGTGTGGTCGGATCCAATTGATCCAGTTCAAATACAGTGATTCGATCCGAGTGTCTAGCAGCATGAGACACCGAAATCTTGCACCAACTACTTGCACATTTCAGTTGCAGGTAGTACCCGCATATCCCTCTTCGATTTAGGTAGTTGCCGCTTGAGACGTGCTCAACCTCTGGCGAGATGATCAAGTCGGCAATCTCATTCAGGGTCATCAGCAGCTCCGGTCCCGCACGGGTGTCATCTTCAGTGTCTTTCACAGAGCAATAGAACCTGGGGGAATCGCTCAACTCGGTTCGGATGCTTTCGACTGCCGGTCGCATAGCCCGCGTTTTAAAATTCCTCTTTCAAGCGTTCAATGGGGTTAGTGCGAAAGGCTAGACCAAGCGCTCGCTGCTGCGAAATAGCCTGAAGGTGATACCCCCCAGCACCTTAGTGCCCTGGGCAACCGGAACTCACCAGTCGGCACCCGTGTTATAGCTGACACTTTTAAGAGGAGTTGCCCACAAACACCTGTTTCTGGGCGGGCGAGTCGCCGTCCTCGCGACGGAGCGAAATCAAACACTTGCGAAAGCGCTAGCGATGACCTTTTTGGGCACATCATTTGAGTCTGGCGAAGGTGAGAAGGCCAAATAAGCTTGAACTCTTGAACTGAACCTAGCATTCAAAAGGAATCGCAGCTGCGCGACCCGCTTCCGAAATGCTCTCAGGATTCCATCGCCTCTTCGAGTACCCATCAAGTACCGGTTCCCTGCAATGTTACTTTCTGAGGACTACCCCCGCCGTTATCGCTAACCGCCATGCTTGCTGATCGCGGCCCTTTTGCCGACGGCGTGAATGTGACCGTGATGAAGCAGCTTGCGCCCGCGGCTAGACTGGAACCACATGTGTTTGTCTCGGCAAAGTCGCTGGAATTCGTTCCAACAACTGAAATGTCGCTAATACTAACGGCGACGCTGCCTTTATTACTGAGTGTGATTTTTTTCGGCAAACTCTTGGTGCCGACAGGCTGATTACCAAAATTCAGGCTGGTTGGCGCGAGCTGAATGTAGGTTCCAGTTCCGTTGAGGGTTATCTTCTGCGGACTTAATAGGGCATTGTCGGTGATTGCGATTGAGCCTGTCAGCGTGCCGATCGCGGTTGGCCTGAATGTCACGGTGAATATGCAACTGCTCCCGGCCGCGACGCTTGAGCCGCACGTATTCGTTTGATTGAACGAGCCATTACTGGCGATCTTCGTGATCTTGAGGATGCCCAGGCCAGAATTAGTCAGGGTGACTGTTTGTGACTTGCTGTTGGTGAACACCACCTGTGTCGGAAAGATTAGGCTGGCAGGAGAGAGCAAAATGCTCGGCTGCACACCCGTACCGGAAAGGGAAATGGTAGCTGTTCCTTTTGCGGCATTGGTTCTGATCGTAACGTTGGCACTTCTTGGCCCGGTGGCTGTTGGGGTGAACCAGACGGAAATCGTACAATTTGTCCCCGCTGCCACAGATGACCCACAATTATTGGTTTGAGAGAAATCTGCCGTGTTCATTCCGGCGATTCCGATTGATGAAATGGTCAACGCGATGTTGCCGTTATTAGTCAACATCACAGACTGCGAAGTACTGGAAACCCCGACCGTTTGGTTGCCAAAATTGATCTTGATCGTTGAAAGGTACACCACGGCACCCTGAACCACTTGATTCAGAACCGACGATGTGCTTCCGATAAAGTTCAGATCACCGCTGTACGATGCTGTGATTGAATGAGATCCAACGCTCAGGGTTGAAGTTGTTACGGCAGCGGTCTTGCTAGAACTCAAATTGGCCGAACCGATTGTCGTTGTTCCGTCAAGGAAACTAACGACTCCAGTTGGGTTAACTGAACTCTGAGTACTGACCGTTGCTGTGAGTGTCACAGATTGCCCAAAGGCTGACGGGTTCAGGGAGGAAATTAGCGCAGTGTTAGTCGTGGCCTGTACACCTGTCCCACCGAGTACGACCGATTGCGGACTTCTTGGGGCATTATCCGAAATCAGCAGCGACGCATTGCGCCCGCCAACTCCCGTTGGAGTGAAAGAAACGTAGATCGTACAGGATCCACCCGGTCCAACTGATGTTCCGCAGTTGTCTGTTTCCGAAAAGTCTGTGCTGTTCGTACCTGCAAAGGCAATAGAGGTGATGGATAGTGAGATGTTCCCAGTGTTTTGTATGAATACGTTCTGGGGAGTGCTGGAAGTGCCAACTGTTTGATTACTAAAGGAAAGAGTTGTCGCGGAAATCTGGATCACCGCTCCTTGCACTGTCTGATCCAGATTACTTGACGCGCTCGACTCGAAATTTGGGTCTCCACCATATATTGCGAAGACGATATGATCGCCCACGGCTAGGGTCGATGTTGTCAGGGTGGCAACCCCGGTATCGCTGAGAATCGCCGTGCCGATTTGCACTTCTATATTTCCGTCATAGAAGATGACTGTACCTGTTGGTATCCCTTTAAAACCTTCTGAGGATACAGTCGCTGTGAATGTCACAGTCTGGCCGAAAGTGGAAGGATCGGGTGAAGACGCAAGAGAAATCGAGGTTGGAGAGATGCTCGTGTTTAAAAATACGCTGACAGCACCCGTGCAGTTTGAAGAAGTTAAACAGTAGTTTGCGGCAGCCAAGTCAGGCTTTCCGTCGCCATTGAAGTCTCCGACTGCCACCGATTGGGGTTGGTATGCATTTGTGTTAAACGCTGCGCCTGCTGGAAATGTCCCGTCTCCTTTGCCCAATAGAACGCCGATATTATTGCTGATAGTGTTGGCGACAATTAGATCGAGATTGCCGTCACCATTTATATCGGCAACCGCTACCGCCTGCGCCTCCGTTCCCCCCGCGCCGTAATTAACAACAGTTTGAAAAGTTCCGTCGCCGTTGTTTAGAAGGACTCCAACCATAGCAACTAGGTTCTGACCTTGTTCCGCACAAGCAAGGTCGACCTTGCCATCTCCGTTAAAATCTCCGGTGGCCACATTCCAGCACTCGCCTCCAACCGGGTAAGTAGCTGCAGTTTGAAACGTTCCGTCGCCCGCATTTAATAGCACTCCGACTGTTGACGTGGCAAAATTTGCAGCCAGTAAATCGGGTCCGCCATCGCCATTGACGTCTCCTATAGCCACTCCTCTTGTGTAAAGACCCCCGGCGTAGTAGGTCACAGCAGTTTGAAACGTCCCATCTCCATTACCGAGCAAAACGGCGAGATCACCATCGTGATCACTGCTGCTTTGCCATTGATTTGCTATCACCAGATCGAATTTTCCGTCTCCGTTGAGGTCTGAAATTGCAACAGATGCGTGCAGACCCGGAGCAAGCATCCCGGTGCCGTAAATGAGGGCTGGCTGAAAGGTTCCATCACCATTTCCGAGCAGTACACCGACTACGCCCGGACTCTGGCATTGGCTGCTACTTTCACATTCGTTAACGACAACCAAGTCGAGTTTGCCATCAGTGTTCACGTCCCCAACGGCCACAGAGACGGCGCCGTACCCGCCCGAACCATAGGTTTGAGCTGACTGGAATGTCCCATCTCCATTACCCAAAAGCACGGCGACACTGCCATTGCAATCACTGCTGCTAACACAATCATTGGCCACAACCAGGTCCAGCTTGCCATCGCCGTTCACATCCGCAGCGGCAACCGAGAGCGAATAAACTCCACCGGAGCTGTAAAGAGTAGGATTGGCAAAGTTCAGTCCGGTCAGGTCGGGCTTCTTGTTTGGGGGTCTATGGTGTTCAGTCGATTGTGACTGTGCTAGCAGCGAAAAGCTCAGTAGAAAAAGAGTGGCAAGGCACCGACTAGGGCGACTCATTTGATCGTTCCTTCTTTCCAGGAGCTGGAAACAAAAGGCCCTTTGCAGCGAAACGTCTACTCGGCTGGCAACATCTTCTTCTTGGACGGCAAACAATGCGCTTTGAATTCAGTTGGTGCTTTGCGCCAACTTACGAAACCCGTGTGGCAGCTCTCAACCGTGACTTCGCGCTGTTCCCGGTAGACTTTTAAAGACAGGCGGCCATTGTCTCCCTGACCACCGAAGCATCAAATGGCACGGTCGTGTGGGGCAGTTTCACGAATAGGCCATTTCCGTTCGCAATCCGCAACTTGCAACGGAGGTCAAACTTCCAGCTTCGACCTCGAAGACATCTTCCTCAAAGCGATTGAATGGAGCGGCATCAATCCTTACACCGATCGCGTCCCTGCCGTATACTCAGCGGCTACAGGTAGTTCGCCTCGCCGGCCCCTTCTTGAGGAATGATTGAGCACACTTCGGCGGCATCCTGAGAAAACCGGGGTCGCGCTCCCAGCGCAGGTCTCCGAAGATCGGCGCCGCACAGTGGAGAGTGCCCGGCAATCGTGGATTCACGGACTGGTTCATGCGCAAAGAAGAAGAAATCAGCCGGGCGATGAAGGGATTTAAGGCTGCCGTCGAGTTCGCGGACAAACTGGATCAGGGAGCATCGGCAAACTATCACAACGGGAATGCCAGCAATCGAGAACGATCGAGCAACGGAAACGACCAATCAAAGAGAACGCCCCGGCCACACGTCCCGTTCCGAGCTTCAATCGACCAGTACAGCAGGTCGGAGCTTATTTTACTGTTGCGATGGATTGCTTCTGACGGACAGCTCAGAACCAACGACCAGATGATGGACGAAATGGTGGCTGCACTTGGATTCAGCAGGAGGGGAGTACGAATCGAGAGAACAATCCAGTCAGCCATTGAGTCTTGGCGGCCGACGACATAAAGAATCAAGGTCACTTATTCTGGGGCAGCCCGGCAGACGCTCTTCATGTGCCGTTACGATTCCAGCCCCCCCGACCCATTTAGTCGGCGAACTGTTCGGGTTCGGTCCCGCCATGGACACCCCACCGTAGTGGGATTGTCAGAGTAGCGGCGATGGAAGCATAATTCCGCCGAACACGAATACCGTGAATTTGCAAATGAGTGCTTTTCATAGTCGCGTTTCGCTTGTTGCTCTCCTGCTGTCCTGCATGTGCGTGGCGCAAACAGCGCTTACGGATGCACAGGTGATGAATGCGATTAATCATGCGCTTTCCGGAAAACGACACTCGATCGGTCTCACGCTGAACGACGTTCAAACCAACTTACTGTCGGGCTTGATGTGTAACACCTGCCAAACGACTGGCTACACCATTTACGTTTACAACCCGGAGAGCTGGATCGAACTGAAGGCTGTCCAGGCTCGTCGTGAGATGCTGCCGTTTGGTTTGACCGACGTAACCCCAGAAATGAGGTTGCCGTACATCCATGTGCTCGCTTCTCCGAGTCAGCCTGAATACCTGAATGCTAGCGGAATGGGGATGGCATCGTCCGTCCACCGCGTCGTCCTATCCAGTACGGATAGGTCTGACGTGGTGCAACCTTTATCCGAGTCTCACGGCCAAGAGGAACTGAATAGTGCTTTACGATCGTTCACACAGGCTTCCGCAGGTGCGGTGTTCAACCTGGCTGATGTTGAGCGACTTCGTTCGGAAGATGCCAACCAGGAATTCTTCATTGTGGTGGTCGGCGATAACAAGAATAAGTATTTCAAGGTGAAGAGTAGATTCTTCAAGCAGCTTTTTGGTGCCCTGCCCGAACCTCCACATTCCGCACCGAAACCGGCTTCGGTTGCCGCGACATCGGCAGAGACACGTGAGAACGGAAATGCTGAACAACCAATGGCAGCGGGAGCTCAGCCGGAGCCTCCTGCCGCTCCCAAGGCGCTTGAGACAACGGCGAGTGCGTCGCCCAGTCCGCTGCCGAGAACGGTTGACTCTTCTCCAGCCCCTCAGCCTCGAACGGCTGCTGCAACTGCCTCCGGGCGCGCGCCGGTTGTCAGTTCGGGATCAGAGACGCCAAAAGACATTCTGATGACGGAGCAACAGGGGAAGGAATCGCATTTTCAATCATCCAACCCTAATGCCGCACAAGTCAGCAAGAACGCGACAATCGAGCATTCGGCATCCGACGCATACAAACGTGACAATGCACTCATCGCACAGTGGTGGAATTTGAACGAACCTGCCGGGAACTCCTTCGCCACTTCCAATACGACGGTGCTCAAAGGTGGGACGGGTTCCGCTTCGATTGGAGCATGGACAGATGCGAAGCCGACAATTCGCCACGATGGCATCCGGGTGGATCACCTTATTCAAGGTGGTCCAGCAGGTCAGGCGGGTGTCGAGATGGGAGACGACATACTGGCGTTGGGAGGTGTGTATGTGTTCACTGCGCAAGAGCTAACGGACAATCTGCATCGGTACGCCCCGGGAAGCAGAGTTGCCCTTAGGTTTCGGCGCCGCTCGACTATTTACGACACCTTCGTCGTAATGGGTTCAGAACGGCCAATGCCTGACTCCACTCATTGATACTGTGATAACCCGTGACCTTGATCGAAACGAATCCATATCGATTTAGTTAACCGATCACAGTTGTATTGCCGCATCTAGAGCCCTCTCTTTTATGGCGCTGCCGGAACCAAACCAGACATTTTCAAGCCACTTGCTATCGCCATAAACTCCGCGGTGGAAGTCAACATATTCGGTGATGCCGTTGTATGCCGCCCATAACGTTCCACATACTCCTTTCAGAGCATTTCCCTTGCCCTCCCGGAAGAGGCGTGCGGATTCTTTTCGATCCGTTTGTACTTGCGAAAGGGCCTTCTTCAACCGCTTCTGCTCCATGTTCTTCGAGGGCTCAATAAAAACTGAGCGCAGGTAACCCTGCAGCTTGTCTTCCGTCATGCGCACAGCTAACATTGCCTGAAAATATCGGCCCAGATCGTCGAAATGCTGCTGAATCGCTTTGAGCGCGATGCCGTTCGCATCGTCTAGGCGTGCTTTTATATCTCTCGTATGTGGGACTCGGAGAGCCGGGCCTCGCGCAAGGGCTTGATTCAATGTATTTTTGCAGACCACTCGAACAGGTGTGAACTTGACCTGAACTGAGGCAGTGCCATCGTGCGTATTGCTGAGCAACAAGAATCGAGCGATCTTGTCTTCTTCTGTGACTTGAAAGTCTTCACGCAGCCGTGCCATGACCCAGACACGTTCGCCCTTCCGGAGTGCGCCTGCGCTCTCGTAAGATGCCGCTCCAGTCTTAATGATTGGATCGAAGAAGGAAAATGCATCGACATTCTGAAGTGGTGTATACGACTGGCCGACGGTTCCCAATAAACCGTCCTCGTTACGGTACCAGCGATCCTCCCGAACGATTGCATACTGTCCAGGAAGAGGGCGATGCTCATCCCCCACAAACAACTGCTTCTTCGTAACTGCCCAATCCAATCCTGCAGCTCTGATAGCGTCGCCCGCCGTTGGCGGCTGCGTCAGTCTAGTCCCGAGACCGTGCCAGGGCATTTCGCCAACAAACATCATCTCTGCCTTGCCGTTGGCGTCTGTGCATAAATCATGTGCCATCTGCTCCCCCATGCCGCCAGCTTTTGCGATGGAACTGGATTATCGCCGGCGACAGACAGCATTTATAGCGTAGGGTCTCCAAATCGATCCGCTACGCCTCTTGTCTGGTATGCCAGACACATGGTCAGCAATGCTAATCGCACGATGGAGTCATGTCCAGCAGCACTCATGTCCTCTTGTTACGCCTTGGGAAGCGTATACAGATTCTCCGCAAGAAGAAGGGCTGGACACAAACAGACTTAGCCGTCCACCTGGATATGAACAGAGGGCATATTTCAGACATCGAGTTGGGGAAGCGCGAGGTGGGAATCATCACTTTGCAAGTATTAGCACACGGCCTGGATACAACCATGGCAAAGTTATTGAAGAGTCTGTAGAGCCTCCATTTCAAGAGAACAGTTATTCCCGCTAACCGATTTTGGGCAAGCAAGCAACCGCCCGTTGAGCTGTTCCTTTCCCGACACCTACCTCCGCTACGATCTGCGACCAGGATCGTCCCTGAGCACGCAAAGCCACGATTCTGGATGCATCCACGTAGACCCGAGGACGACCAAGGCGTTTCCCTTTCGCTTTGGCATTCCTAAGACCGGCCCGCACTCTTTCCTGAATCAGCGCTCGCTCGAACTCCGCCATAGCGCCGATGATCTGGAACATCAGACGGCCGGACGGCGTGCTCAAGTCGAGGTTGTCCCTCAAGCTGACGAAAGCAACTCCAAGCGCCGCCAGTTCGGCCAAGGAATTAACCAAATGTTTCAGCGATCTACCAAAACGATCGATCTTCCAGACGAGAATTGTGTCAAATCGTCGGCGCGTTGCATCCGTCATCAGGCGATTCAGTGCTGGCCGAGACTCTTTGCAACCGGACACTCCCAGATCGGTATACTCTTCCGTGACCTGCCAGCCACGACGATGGGCGTACTCGCGCAGTTCGGCAAGTTGCATTTCAGGATCTTGGTTGTTAAGGGTACTGACACGAGCGTATAAGGCGACGCGGTTTATGGATCGAGTGGATTCTTGCAGAGAGAAGGTGCTACGGTGCTTTCTAGCCATTGTCGCCTCCAAGTTAGGCTACTTTGGTTAGGCTCGGGTGAGTGCTCTAACACTCGCTCGGGCCGTTGAATTTATCCCCCTGCAATCGTCTCACCTTGCTGGTAAGGTGTCAACGAATTGATCTGGTCTCTCTAATTTTTCCAGCAAGGTGTACTATTTTTTTCAAATGGATGACGACCTCCTCAAGATGGCGCGCGTTCAGTTGGCTAGCCAAGGTGGCCGCGCCCGCGCAAAGGCTTTGTCCGCGAAGGAACGCAAGGCCATCGCGACCAAAGCATCGAAGGCCGCAGCGGAATCCAGACGGCAGAAAGCCAAAATCGACAGCAAAAAAAGCGGTAAGGGCACAAGAGGTGGCGACGGGAATGCCCGAGCAAGGTAGGGAATCGGCAAACGATATTCTGGCTAGCCTTCGCCGGCGCTTTATCGATGAGACCGCAGGCGTTAACGGGCTTTTCTTTGCCACCGTATTTGATACTCAAAACCAGTTGTCGAACCTCTCGGGTAGCGAACAATCAAATGAATTGGTACTAAAAAGCAGGATTGTTCACGCAGGAAACAGTGCTTGGCTCGAATCCCTAGTGACGACGGTACGCAAATACGCTAAGGCTCTACTGGGGATTGTGATCGAAAATCCAGAGATTTGCAGCAGTGACGATCCCGCCCACTGGATTCGCTTTTGGATTGAGGAACGGCTGCACGGATACCTGCGGATGGAACTCGATTTTGCCACACGAGTAAAAACTGCTCTGGACAATAAAATTGCCGAGAACGTCTCGAGAGGAGAACTGGAACAATGCTCCGTGATGCCATCGTCTCTTGCGATCTCAATGAAAAGTGCGCCGGTTCGGACATCTCGTATCGAAAGGTGGTTCCGGCGGGTAGTTGAACGCAGACTAGACTTCGATCTATCCGCTTCCGGGTACAACGAGCCTTGGGTCGCACCTCCGTGGTGCGAAGAAGAGGATGTAGTCGGGGCCAGGCTGAGGAAATACGGCACTTGTCCAGATCGCCTCACACATCCACAAACCGCCAGGCTCATTCGTAGTGTTGAGCATACATTCGCGGACAGGTTGAAGTACGTGTTAGAAGTAGAAGAAGACGAGGCTCGAATAACTCTGGCGCAACATTCTCCCTCCCGATTGCAAACAAAGTCGACGACACGTGAGGCTGGGACTTATCTGGCAAACCATGCGCAGCCCAGAGAAGCCAAGAAAGGTCCAACGATAAGACCGAGATCCAAGGTGGAACTTACCCAGTGGACGGGGACCGATCGGAGGTTTGCCGACAAGATTCTTCAAGAATTTAAGCTTGGTACGTTTAAAGCCAAGAGCAAGTTCGATGCCCTGACGAAGGCTTCCAAAATGTACGTCCGAAGCGATGGATCGCGATTCAAACCTCGGTCCCTGTGGCAGAATATCAAGAACAGAGAAGCTGAAGGAAAGTAACGGTTGCTCTGCGCCTTCGAGGTTGGAGCCGCGCATTTTTCCGCTGAATCGCCAGAGAAAATCAACTCGCCTGTGAGTCCTTTTTGCAGCCGTCCGCTGTTGAAAACTTCCCGTAATCGAAGTTCCGAGAAGCGAATGCTTGCAATGCGAGTGAAATTGCCACTCGCGAGCCTCGACTTTTGAGTCAAGAAAATCGATTTGCTTCTGCATCGCGAGCGTCGTCACTTCTTAACGCGAAGCGATTCATCCGCCCTTTTTTTCTGTCAACGTTGACTCAACCTTGAGTCAATTGTCTGCTACTCCCGACTGCTTGACAATCCAAGATCAACCGGCAGCCCGGCACGTGCCGCTTGAATCATCTTGGAACCCAACCCGGTGGAACATCCGGACTGGGGTGTTGCACAAAGGGTGTGGATATGAAAAAGGTGTGGGATACCGCTGGTTTTGCGTCTGCAGAAGATCTGCAGAGTTATGTGACTTGGTTACGACGGGTTCCCTGGCAGCTCTTCTGCACTCTCACTTTTGCTTGGCCCGTTTCGGACCGGCAAGCGTCCAAGGTTTTTAGCGAATTCATAAACCGAATAGAAAAGGGACTTCGAGGACCAATCGCTTACATCCGCGGCGACGAGAAGCGATACTCCGGCTGCGGAATGCCTGGGGCACCCCGGCATTTTCATGTGCTGATGGCGGCTCATCGCCCTTTGGATCGGCACTGGGTTTGTGAGCACTGGATGAGTCTCGCGGGGTGTCGCGCTAATGGCGCCGGCGCCGATGCGCGAATCTACGACGCATCGCTGCCGGGCCTAGCCTATGTGTTGAAGTTCATTAATGAGCCTGACGGCGACTGGGATTTCCGAAATCTCGACTTGTTCCTGCCAACAGACATTCAGCGTCGAGCGAATCACAGACAGCGGCGTCGACTGTCACGGCATTTGCGACGCATGGAGGCCAGATGAGACTTCTGACCACGAAAGCGGCAGCAGACATGATCGCGGTTCCCGAGGGCACAATGCGTTACTGGCGAAACGTTCAACAAGGACCACCGTGGATCAAACTGGAAGGATCCATTCGCTATGACGAGGAGGACATCTTGGAGTACATTAGGCGCAATCGCCGAATTCCTTCCGTGCGGGCAAACATGGAGGAGAATGATGCTTTATAGGCGACAAAACATCTGGCACTACGACTTTACGGTGGCTGGCAAGCGTCAGCGCGGTTCCACCCGTGAGATGTCGGAATCCAGAGCTAGAAAGGTTGAATCGAAGTTGATTGCGCGAGCGGAGCAAATGGGACCGTCGGCAATTCTGCGACGGGCACCTCTGCTCTCAGTCTTTGTTCCACGGTTCAAACAGTGGTTTGAGAAAGCTCCAAGTCTGGCCTCGAAAACACGGCGCTATTACCGGTTGGGATTGGAGTGCATCTTGACTACGGATCTGGCGGGAATGACTCTTGATCAGATCACGACGGAGCAAATCGACCTGTTGGGTCTGAAGGGTTCGCCGTCCTATGTCAACCAGAGGCTTCGCACTCTGCGTCGTCTCTTAGGAAAGGCGGCCGAATGGAAGGTCATCGCATCCGTGCCGAGGATCAAACTTGTGAAAGAACAAGGGAGGGAAATGATCATCGACAGGGAGAGTGAGGCAAAGCTGCTCGCAACGGGCAAACAGCCGATGAAGGACGTACTCATCATCCTTCAGGATACCGGGATGCGTCCTGATGAAGTCTTTCGTCTGCGGATTGAGAATATCGACTGGAATCGCCAGTTGATTTTCAATCCGTTTGGCAAAACGAGGGCCTCGCGCCGGCACGTCCCGATCAGCCAACGGATGATCGAGGTCTTGAGGGTTCGCAGTGGCGAGAAGCAGGACGGTTGGCTTTTTCCTTCCCAGAGAGCTGTTGAAGGACATCTCACGACCGTAGCAAAACAATTTCGGGAAGCTCGGCGTGCCGCCGGCTTGCCGGAGAACTTAGTCCTGTATTGCGCGCGCCATACGTTTGGCACAGCAATATACGAAGCAACCGGCAACCTGGCGATGGTGATGAAGGTAATGGGGCACGCGGATGCGCGCACAGCGATGCATTATCAGCATCCGGCAATCGATCCCATTCGCGAAGCCATTGACCAGCGCAATTTACGTCACAATTCACGTCACAGTGAATTGCGCGTGCAGTGAGGAGACGGGTAAGTGATTGTGTCCGTTCCGAGACATAGGTAACAGAACGTTCCGGAGACATGGGTTACACTTTTCGGCCCGAAGGGGGCGGAGAGGAGATGCCATGGAAGGAGAGTTCTGTGATGGACGAGCGAATGCGGTTTGTG
>Ga0335078_10002491_pt1 | contig 27870 bp, 17 predicted proteins | sample Lox_Sample_32_FD_206711 | JGI IMG/M metagenome (GOLD analysis project Ga0335078, IMG submission 206711) | Soil microbial communities from Loxahatchee National Wildlife Refuge, Florida, United States - Lox_Sample_3.2 | ecosystem: Environmental > Terrestrial > Soil > Wetlands | place: USA...
CGCGTGCTGGCTGTAGAAGAGGCCCATGGGTTCTTCGGCATCCGGGAGAATGGATTCATCGCGCGATTTCAAAAATCGTCTGTAAATGCTGGCGAGCCGCAGATCGCCCAAACCGACGCCCAGGACCCACACGCGGAACCAGGCATTCCATAAATCGAAGTCGCGGAAGGAGGTATAGGCGCCAAAAACCAGGCGGTCGTTGTTGCGCAGATTGGCTTCGTGAATGCGCGCGATATATTCAAACCGCTCGGCCCGGAAATCGTTGTCCTTGACGGCCTTCAGCAGGCGTGCGGCAAGCGCGTTGATGACTTCGACCGAAGAGGCCAGCCCCCGGGAGAATAGCGCGTCCAGGAATCCGCTGCCGGCGCCCCCGGCCATAATGGCCCAGCGATCGCCGACGGTCTGCTTGCAGGAACCCTGCAACCGGTCTGAGGATACCCAGTCGCGCACCAGCTTGGCGTCTTTGAACTGCTCCTGAATGCTGGGAAACTTCGCCAGGAAACGGCGCCATTCCTCGTCAGGGGTGATGTCGGTGGGTTTGGGAAATTTCCGGATATCGAAGCTCAGCCCCACGCTGACGCATTTGTTGGTGGATCCCGGGCGGTTGTCGAACGGGATAACCCAGAGCCAGCCGCCATCGAACAGATGGTGACAGGTGCCTTCATACCAGCGGCGCGGCGCGCGGGGCACGCCATTCGGCAGATTCAGATCGTCGTACGGCTTCACATCGATCATGTGGGTGAAGAGGCAGCGGCTCTGCAGCCGGACACGCGGCGGGTTGTCGCGCAAATCCCAAAGGCGCGAAAGCACGTGCCCGCCGCCGGAGGCGTCGGCGACGAACTTCGCGCGGATCGGGGCGCCTTTTTCGGTCGTTAGGGTGACGCCCTGCGCGTCGGCTTCGACGTTTTTCACGCGCGTGTTGTACTTGACCGTGGCGCCATGGTGGATGGCCGTGTACGTCAGATATTGATCGATATCCTGGCGGAACAGGTGGGCTTCATGGCCTTCGCGGAAGGGCGGAATCACAAACTGGGTCGCCTCTTCCGGCCGCTGATGCTCCCCGGCGCGGTGATAGACGAAGCCGAAATTCTTTTTCACGCCGAGTCCCGACGATACACGCTTGTGGAGCATTTCCGCCGAATAGAAATCGGACTTGAACTCCGGGACTCCAAACCGCTCCGCCATGATTTTGATCATGCGGAAGGTGTGCCGCACGGTGGATTCGCCCAGGGCGAAACGGGGGTGTGTGCCGGCATCTATGATGACGACTTTGACTCCGCCATGCGCCAGGATGGTTCCCAGCATGCCGCCTTCGAAGCCCGCGCCTAGAATGGCCACATCGAATTGATCGTTCATCTGAAGTAACGGTTCCCTTTCGGAATGAGTGTTAAACGATTATAACGAGGCGGATAGCCGCGGCACCACCCAGAAAGGTACTGGGTTCGGGACGATAGACCGACTTACCGCGCTGCCATCTCCGTTGCGCCGCATGTTTTCCAGCAGCTCGTATTTTGCCTTTTACGCGTCCGGTCCCGAATCACCCGCTATACGCGCACGGATCTGTTGAACCTGGTCCTCCAGCATGGGAAGCTCTTTCCGAGCCATCATCCAGACTTGGTGCAGCCGGTCCGAGTCGCTCCTAAATAGAGGGACAGCGTCCCGGTAAACCGACTCCCGAACTGAGGGCTTCACCCAGCCGTCACTGGCAATATCGACCTTTCGGCCAAGCAGGCCCTCGAGTTCCAACTTGAGGGCGGCGTGGTCGAGTAGGGTGGTTCCTTCCCGCCACGTTACCAACAGATCAATATCGCTATCCGGCCTGGCGTCGCCGCGTGCCATAGACCCGATCAGTCGCACCCGGCTTGCGCCATGTTCCGCCGCAATACGGAGGATTGTGCCGCGCTTTTCACGGCTGTTGCTCAGTTCGGTTCGGCGCGCTTCCGTAAACGCTTGAGCTTCCCTTATCGGGCTGACATCTCCGCCGCGCCGCGGCGCATATTTTCCAGCAGCACGTAAGTCGTGTGCATGTTGTTGTCCTTGCCGGTGCCCAAGTGAATTGAGGGCTTGTTTTCGCCGTGAAAATCGGTGCCGCCGGTTTCGATCAGGTTGAATTGCGCGGCCAGATCCTTGTACAGAGCGGTGTCTTCCGGAGAGTGCTCGCTGTGGTAGACCTCGATGGCTTGCAGCCCGTTATCGATCAGTTCCCGCAGCAGTTGCTCCAGCGACGCACGGTCGCGCTCGGGCAGGCGTACCGGATGGGCCAGCGACGGCAGGCCGCCGCCCTCGCGGACTTTGCGCACAGCCTCCATCAACTGCGGCTCTTCGCGCTCGACCGAGGCCGAAGCGTTGTCGGCCAGGTAGCGGTCGAAAGCCTCCTGGTTGGTTTTCACGTAGCCTTTGCGCAGCAGCACTTTCGCGAAATGCGGCCGGCCGGTGAGATGCTTGCCCAGTACCTGGACCTCTTCGAGCGTGATATCGACTCCCAGTGAATTCAGCTTGGCGATGAGCTTGCGGTTGCGCTCGCGCCGGCTCTCCTGGTGGCCGCGAATCCACTGGCGAAATCCCGGCGAGGCCGGCTCGTTCAGGAAATAGCCGAGCAGATGCACGGAGGGCGGGCGCGAGCCATCCGCGGGCGGATCGGGGCGCGTGCTCAATTCGATGCCGCACACTAATTCCAGATCTGCCGCGGCGGCGAACGGCACGGCGATATCGTAGCCATCCAGCGTATCGTGATCGGTTATGCCCAGGGCTTCCAAGCCCATGGCTTTGGCATCTTGCACTAATTGCGCCGGCGGGACTGAGCCGTCGGAACGGTCGGTGTGGGTGTGTAGGTCAATCATGAATTTTGGAGAGAGCTTCCGCTGCGTGGTGAGACTTGGCGCGCGCGCCGATGCCGGCATCCAGGCCGCTGAGCCCATTAGCCGGATGGCGCGGACGCGTCACCATGCGGACGACGATTTTTTCGTGAATGCGCTCGAACCATTCGCAAGGGATGACGTTGCGCAGCGCCACCATCAGCTTGAGTTTGAAGCCCACCAGGTAATGCAGGCGGGGCTTCCGTACGGTCAGGATTTTGTGCACCACCGCGGCAATATCATCGGCCGTGAATTTATTGGTGGCCAGCAGCTTGTCGACGATCGCCTCGTGCTGGCAAAACCAGAAATAGTAGGGGCTGGCGGGATCCTGGGCGCGGCGGGCGCGATTGCGATGGATGCCGAAGTGCGGAGTGTAGATCAGGCCGGGCTCGAGTACCGAAACAAAAATACCGAACAGAGCCATTTCCTGGCGCAGGCATTCGCCCAACCCCACCACGGCGAACTTGCCGGATGAGTAACCGGCGATGCTCATTTCGCCCATGCGGCCGGCAGCCGAAGCGGTAATCACGATACGGCCGGAGCGCCGGGCGCGCATGTGGGGAAGCACGGCCTGGGTCAGCTCCATAATGCCGAATACATTCACGTCATAGAGCCGCCGGATCTCCTGCATGCTGAGATCTTCGAAAAAGCCGCGCAGTCCCATGCCGGCAAAGTGGACGACGGCGTCGATGCGGCCGGCTTCGCGAATGATGGCGTCGACGGTGCGATCGATATCGGTGCGGCACGTCACATCCATGCGCAAAGGCGTGACATCGAGGTTTCGGCGCGCGGCCTGTGCGCGCAGGTCCTGGTCTTCGGCTTCGGTGAGCGCCGTCCCGTAGACGCGAAACTTGCGGGCTGCCAGGAACAAAGCGGATGCCATTCCCAGACCGGAGCCGGCGCCGGTGATTAATACAACAGGTTTGGAATCGCTCGTCGGCTCAGGCATGGGCATTGTTATTTGGAAGGCTGTGGCGGGCCGCCAGTTGCCGCTGAATTTCGCGCACGGTATGCCGGTTCAAACGGTACGGGAGAATGAAAATCAGGGAAAGAACCAGCAGGGCCGCCGGCACGGCGCCGTATAGCAATCCCACGAAAGGAGCAGAGGCAGGCGGATGGCCGGGGGCTCCAAAAGAATCTCCGGGAGACAACTTTCGGAAAACAGCCAAAAGGCCGCCGGCAAACAGCAAGGCGCCTCCGGCGGCGATCTTTTCGCCGAAGTTCATCATGCCGAAATAGATGCCCTCGCGGCGCAGGCCGGTGGCCAGGTCGTCCGTGTCGGTTACGTCCGCGATCATGGAAGCCGGCACCACCCAGACCGCGCTGGCGAAAATACCGCCGATTACATGCCCAACGATCAGCGGAAGAGGATGGCCTGTGCCGAAAAGCCGGCCGTTTCCGAATAGCAGCGTAGCCATGAGCAGCAGAGCGGCCGATGCCAGCATGGACATAATGTAGAGCGTGCGTTTTTCCGTGTGGCGGGCCAGCAACATCCAAAGGACTACGCCTCCCAGGGCGCCGGAATAAAAACAGGTCTGAATGAAAGCCAGGATCTCGCTGCGATGAATGTGCGCGTACCAGGTGAAGTAGTGGATCGCCATGCTGAAGTTCAGCACCACGGCCAGAAAGAAGACCGTGGTCGAAAACCAGATGCTCTGGAAGTGCCGGTTCCGAATAGCGGTGCGGAAACCGGACAAAAAATGCGGCCCGCCGGATTTCTTCTCGCTGCCGGAAGTGCGGTAACGCAAGGTGCCTAAGGTGCCGATCAAGCCCGCTACGGTCATCAACGCGCCGAAAGCTAACCCCATGCGTGGATATCCGGCATAGTGCAGCTTAGGCTCGGAGCCATCGGCGGTGGCGGGAAAAAAAATCAGAAAGGAGAGCGCGGAGGCGCCCAGCGTGCCCAGGAGGCCGAAGAGGGTACGCAGACCCATAGTGCCGGTGCGGTCGTCATAATCGCGGCTCAATTCGGCGCCCAGGCTGAGATAAGGAATCCGGTAGACGGCGCTGGCAGTACGCAAGGTCAGCGACCAGACCACCAGCCATACGAATAATCCGGCATGCCCGAGCGAGCGCGGAGGGCTGAAGAGCAGGAAGAAGCCGGGTCCGACGACCAGCGCTCCGGGCAGCATGAATATGTGGCGCCGCCCGAAGGCGTGGCGGGTGCGATCCGAAAGGTGGCCGATGAAGGGGTCGAGCAGCGCATCCACCACCAGGCTGGATGCCAGGCCGATACCGACCAGAGCCGAAGGCAATCCCATCACCGAGTTGTAGAAGAACAACAGGAACAGGCCGGACAGAACCATCAGGACCGTGATGGGCATCTCTCCGGCGCCGTAGAGCAGCTTGACGGAGAGCGGCAAGGGACGCAGGCCGGCGGCCGGAGTCACAGCCGCAGAACCTGCCGGGATGCTCATGCCCTGGTCCGTAGCGATCAGTGAACCTCCAGCATCAGTCCGTGCGAAGTGCGCAACTTGGGTTGGTTCGGCATGGCTCACACAGACAGATCACTATTCGATGTAACCCAATTCGCGCAGTCTTTCTAAGACTGTCTCTTCGTCCTCCAGCTCCGCGGGCGCGGCGACGCTATCCGCCGGGCTTGCCGATCCCTTGGGCCCGGCAGTTTTTTGCACCGGATGCTCTTTGAGAGCGGCCTCGCCATAGATCTCCACGGGGACGCGGCCCTGTAATTCCTCGGGAATGCCGAGGCCCAGGCTGTAAAGGACCGTGGGCGCAACATCCAGGATCGATAATTCATCGGCCACGAATCCACGCCGGATGGCCGGACCGCGCGCGCCAAAAACGCCTACAGGGCGATGCGAACCGCACACCGCAGGCCGCCTGGAGACAGTCTCTTTCGACGGCAAAATGGAAACCAGGCCGCCATCGCTGAGGATGAGGGTGAGGTCCGGCGCGGCCTCCAGGTGCGGCCCCTGGAACACCTCATCGCGCGTGTAGACTTCCTTCACCAGGGGCTCGCCGGTTTGCAGGCTGGGAATCCGGCGCAGCTCATCGGCCAGCTTTCTGACAAAAGCGGGATATTCGGCAGCCGGAACCCCGGGCGATGAGCCGTCGCTCACCACCACATAAATTCCATTGCTGGTAGGAGTGGTGGCAAAGGCTTTGGTCTTCGTCCAATCCATCATCCAGGTGTGCTTGGCGACTTGTCCGACTCCCAGCAGCGCGCCCTGCGTGTCCTGGGATTCCCCGGCTTCGGACCAGGCCAGGTACCCGTGCTGTTCGAGCCAGGTATTGATGTGCAGAACATCATAAGTGGGCCCGAAGCCGTGGTCGGAAGCGATCAGCACGGTGGCTTCCGGACCGGCCAGATCGCACATCTGCTTGAGGAGGTTGTCCACGCAGCGGAAATAGTCGAGGCACAGCTTGCGGATATGCAGTTCCCAGTCTTCGGCAAGCGGGCGATCGTCTTCCGGGCGGAGAAAGCGCCAACCGAGATGCTGTAGCTTATCAACGCCATCGAACAGGACGGCGGTCAGTTCCGAGGGGTCTTCGAGAGTAAGATGCCGCAGGACCTGGAAGAGATTTTGTTCGCGGCGCGCGTGCAATTCGATCCAGGGACCCAGCTCCGTGTGATCGGAGATGCCTTCGGTAGCCTTCTCTTCCAGCTTGATATCCATAGCCAGCTCGCGCTGGTTGAAGCCGGGGATGGTTTTCAGCTTCTCGAACAAACCCTCGGGCCAGCAGGCCAGGCGCAACTGTTTCCACGGCACCCAGCCCGGCACGACGTATCCGGCAATGCGCGGCGGAGGAAACATTGCCGGGAAATTGATGGTGGTCGTCCGCAAGCCGCCTGCGGACGCCAGCGACCAGATGGTTTCGCACTGCACATCGTTGGCATTGAAGAAACGGATGTGGCGGCTCGAGGGCGAATCCATGCGGAAGAAATCGAAAACGCCGTGTTGGCCGGGGGTGCGCCCGGTCATCAGAGACGTCCAGGCCGGCGGTGTGAGCGGAGGAATGATGGTCCGCAGCCCGGCGCGCGCGCCTCCCTCGAAAAACGATTTCAGGAAGGGCATGATGCCCTGTTCCATGAGCGGGTCGAGGACCGAGAAGGTGGCGCCGTCGAGCCCGATCAGCAGCGTCCGGATGCTCATTGGACCCGCCTGGAGGCTTCGCCGCTGGAGGGGCGGAGGTGAGTATTGACGAAATCGGCGAGTTCGTTGATCGACAGATCGCGTTGTTGCTGGCCGATCTCGGCCAGCAGTTCCGCGAAAGGCATGGGAGTTTGATAATGCTCCTGGATGGCGGTGCACAGAACCACGGCGTCGAGCGATTCAAATCCCAGCCCGGTAAACAGCAAGGATTCCGGGCCCACAGGATCGGGGTAGTCCCAATCCTGGGTCAGCTCGCCCATTTTTTGCAGCAGGTAATCGAGAATTTCCTGGCGGCTTGGCCGCATGGCAGCGGCTCCCTGGTGATAGATGAATGTGGAAGACACAAAGCACGATTCACGATTGGTTTGAACTTCGAGAGATTTGCCTCGCAATTGCGGGCATTGATCGAGCGCGCTCGCGCGGAGTTCGATTTCAACGGCGCCGGTGGAGAGGTCCACGCGGGCGATGTGGAAGGCCAGCAGCCCGGCGCTCAAACCGCGTCCCAAGGCCTTGCCCACGGCCTCTTTGGCGCACCACATCCGCAATGCCCATTCGGAACGCAGATCGGCCGGCAGGGCGGCTAACAGGCCGCGCTCATCCGGGCTGAAGGCGACGGTTTCGAAGTCCTCGCGGCGGTGAGCCAGACTTTCCAGATCGATGCCTACCCGGGCTCCCGGATCGAGGACCGCGAGAGCTACCGCAGTGCCCTGGCTGTGAGCAATGGAGAGCACCGGCTTAAGGAGGTGGCCCGCCTGCTGGCCATATTCGACCTGGGGGCAACCGTAGGGGTCTGTTACAATCTCGATCTGATCGGGCGATAGGCGCACATCCAGATTCTTTTCCAGCACCAATCGCACCGCTTCTTTGGCGGCATAGCGTCCCAGCAGCCATTCGTGACGCCGTTTCTCCACCGCGCGCATGGCCGTCCAATGCGCACGTTCAGCCGGGGTAAGGATCATATCCGCCAGGACATCGGGCGCGTGCGGGAATGTGTCCAAACGGCAGACCTCAGGCAACCACGTTTGCGGCACAGACGAATCGTAAACGAGATTACCCATGATTTATATAATGCCGGCCGGGCGACTGTCTACTCGGCAGCGGTAACGGAAACGGGGCTCCCGGCGTGCGGACGGTATTCCCTATCGTAATACTCGCGGACCCACTCGCGGTTGAGCTCTTCGCCGGAGCGCAAGGTGATCTCCTGGCCGCATTTCGAGCATTTCATCCGAAATCCCATGGAAGCTGCCATGGGGCCGCCGCAGGATTCACATTCGGCGGGCGTGTACTTCGCCAGATCCTGAATCATGCGCACCCAGGTGCCAACCTTTAGAAAATATTGCTGCAGATCCTTCACGGCCACTTCGCCCTCGAAAGCCCGCGCATCGGCTTGGGGCATGCGGCACATGAGGAATCTTTTGCCCTCTTCGGTAAGATAGCCCTGGTTCTCCAGGATTCCGGGACCAAAGACCTCCACCGCGGTTTCCAGAATGGACTTGTCGGGCAGGAAGATGTGAAACTGGCTCTCCGTCTCCATGGTGATCTCGATGAGATCGAGCGATTCGGCGCCCAGGTCGTTCAAATGCGTATCGCGCGCGATCAGCGACGGATCGATGCGCAAGCTTTTGGCTACGATCTGAGAGAATCTGTCGAACACCTCCGATTCGGTCATGTATGGCATTGAGGATCTCCTTGGAAGCAGCGATTTCTATCCGGCCCAGGCCCGCATCGCCAGCACCGCGTTTTGCCCGCCAAAAGCAAAGGCATGGGCCAAAGCGGCGCGGACCCTGGCGCCGCGGCTCTGGTTGGGTACGTAGTCAAGATCGCATTGTGGATCGGGCGTCCGCAGATGCATGGTGGGCGGAATCTGGCTTTCGGCGATCGCTTTTACGGCGCAAATCACGTTGCAGGCCCCCGCCGCGGAAATGGTATGGCCGATCTGGCCTTTGTTCGAGGACACCATCAAGCGCTTGGCCCATGCGCCGAATACGCGCTTGATCGCGCTGGTTTCGATGGGGTCGTTCTTGGGGGTGGAAGTGCCGTGCGCGGCAATGTAATCCACGTCTTCGGGCGCCAGCGAGGACTGCCGCAAGGCAATCGAAATGGCCTGCGCTTCGGCGCTGCCATCGGGGGAAGGGTCCGTCAGGGTGTGGGCATTCAGGCTGGAGCCGTACCCGGTGAGCTCGGCATAAATGCGCGCGCCGCGCGCCTGCGCGCTCTCGAGTGTTTCGAGCACGACCGCGCCGCCGCCTTCGCCCATCACAAAGCCGTCGCGCTGCCGGTCGAACGGCCGGGAGGCCAGTTCCGGATCGGCATTGCGGCTGAGCGCGCCCAGAAGGCTGAAAGCCAGAATCGGCAGCGGACTGACCAGAGCCGCCGCACCACCGGCCAACATGGCTTTGACTTTGCCCAGGCGCACCAGGCGGAAAGCTTCGCCTATGGCATGCGAACTGGCCGCGCAGGCCGTATCCATGACGAACGCGGGTCCAGCCAGCTTCAGCAGCTTGGCGGGCACACTGGCAATCATGTCGCCCAAGCGGCGATAGAAACTGTTATCAGGCTGGCGGCCTTCACGGGCGAAACGAGCCATGTCCAGCGCCGGGGCGTCCGGTTTGCGGAGCTGGAAATAGTGCTTCATGAGCGCCATGTCGAGGTAATTCACACTGGTGCCCACGGCGATTCCGATATCCGCCGGGCTGGCGGCGGGGTTCAGTTGAGCATCCGCCAAAGCCTCGCGGGCCACTGGCAAAAACAGCCGCACACCCCGGCGGCACCATGCCGATGGAATAGAATCCGAGCCAATCTCCCGGGGCACGTGTTTGACCTCGGCCACAACCTTGGTGTTGTATTCGGCGGGATCCCAGAAGGTGAGCGGAGCGATGCCGCTATCGCCCGCCAGCAGGCGGCCCCAGCACGTGCGCAGATCCGGGCCGAGCGAAGTGCTCATACCCATGCCCGTGATAACCACTCTGTGCACGTGGGACTCCTGTTCTCTTATCGGCAGCGCGAGGGGCCTGGAGGCCTGTTTTATACGGCAGCGCGCAGCTCCTCAGTTTCTTCTTTAACGATTTCAGCGGTGTCGCGCAGCAGGAATCCCTCGCTAATGAGATATTCCATAATGCGCTCGGCATTCTCTTGCGGCGTTGTGCTGCCGGTCTGTAGAGTGATTTCCGGATTAGCGGGCGCTTCGTAGGGATCGTCCACGCCCGTGAAGCCTTTGATCTGGCCGGCGCGGGCCTTGCCGTAAAAGCCCTTTACGTCCCGCTGCTCGCAAATCTCGACCGGCGTATCCACGAAGGTCTCGATGAAAGCATCTTTGCGCATCATGGCGCGCACCCGGTTGCGGGTCTCGCGGTAGGGGCTGACGGCCGCGCAGATGACGGCGCCATGGTGCCGCACGATTTCCGAAGCTACGAATCCGATGCGCAGGATATTGGTGTCGCGATCTTCGCGCGAAAAACCCAAGCCTTTGGAGAGGTGCGTCCGCACGACATCGCCATCCAGCACGGTGACCGAGCGGCCGTGTTCCATCAGCATGACGGTCAGGATGTCGGCGATGGTGCTCTTGCCGGCGCTGGGCAGGCCCGTGAACCAGATGCAGAATCCCTGCTTGTTGCGCGCGGGATACGCCGAACTGAGGATCTCGGCGGTTTCCTTGCGAGTGAACCAGGACGGCAACAGGCGGCCCTTGGTCAGGTAATTGTCCCGGACCTGGGTGCCGGAGATGGAAAAGACTTTCCGATTGGGCTGGATTTGGGTGACCTGTTCGTAACGATCCTCGTCCGCCAGGTAGACCATCTCCTCGTAGGGCAGGCATTTCACGCCGACTTCCGCGCTGTGCTGCTTGAGCAGCTCGCGAGCCGCGGCGGGATCGTAGAACGGCTTGCCCTGGGAGTTCTTGCCGGGGCCGGCATGGTCGCGCCCGACGATGAAGTGGTTGGCGCCGAAATTCCGGCGGATGATGGCGTGCCAGATAGCTTCCCGCGGACCGGCCATGCGCATGGCAAGGGGCAGCAGACTGAGCAGCGTGGTGTTCGGATCGTAATAGTTCTCGATCAGCGCCTTGTAGATGCGTACGCGCGTGTAGTGGTCCACATCGCCGGGCTTGGTCATGCCGACTACCGGGTTGAGGAGGAGGTTGGCGCCGGATTCCTGGGCGGCGCGCTTGGTGAGTTCTTCATGCGCGCGGTGCATGGGATTGCGGGTCTGAAAAGCGACCACATCCGGGTTACCCATGTGGGACAGCAACTCGCGTACTTCGGCGGGAGTGCGGCGCAGCTCCGGAAAATCGAAGTGTTGCGGCATTTCGAGTACTTTCAGCGGGCCGCTTAGGCGGAACTTGCCCCAGGACAACATCTCGCGGTAGGTGGGATGCTCTTCATCGGAGCAAGCCAGGCCTTTAGCAGCTTCTTCGTGCGGATCGGTTTCGAAGATCTCATCCACGCGCATCCAGGCAATCAGGTTGTTATTGGCGTTGCGCAGGGCGATTTCCTGCCCTTCGCGGATACCGTCCAGCTTGGCGACAGGCAGAGTAATGGGAATCGACCAGATGAGCCCGTTCTCGAGCCGCATGTTATTCAGCACGCTGCTGTAATCGGCCTTGCTCATGAAGCGGTCGAGGGGAGAGAAGCCACCCACAGCCAACAATTCCAGATCGCATAAACTGCGCGGCGAAAGTTGCAGGGTAGGGCCTTCGCCGGCCCTGCGAGCCAAATCTTCGCGTTCGGCGCCTGAGACTCGCAGGTCGATCAATTTGCCGCCGTAAGGCGTATTCAATTTCACGGTTTTTTGGTTTTTCATGTTTCTCCGAAAGTTATTCCCTGTGTGCCTGGAGCGGGCGCCATGCCAGCCAAAACGGCATCATGGCCGCCAAGCAAATACTTTAAGGATACTCTGGCGCCGGCATCCCGGCCGGCCACCTAGTACCAATTGCAGTACCCAATCCCGGAGGCTACCGGCAACCCACCGCGCTTCTGCTGTGACTCAGCAGGCTACAGCCTTGCATGGATTCCGGCGTTTCCAATCCGGCCAGATCCAGTAGGGTGGGCGCGACATCCAGCAAATGCATGCCTTCCACTTCCCCCCTGACAGGAAGATTGGGCGATGCCAACAAAAAGCTGCCGAACTGGGCGTGATTGCAGTCATCCGGGCCGGTATCGTTCTCCTGGAGATAAAGCGAATCATACCCCAAGCCGCCAATCGACCGCCAGTACAAGGCGCCAAAATGCACGATCAAATCCGGCGCCACATTACGCAAGCCGTGATAAAGATCACGCGGCTCAAAAACCAGCGAGCCCATTGGTTCGCCGCAGTCATCGCGCAAAGCATGGAAGCGCGCCGTCATTTCCCGAATCAATTCGTCGTATTCGGATTCCGCCACGATGCCCTGCGGCTCACGGCCTTTCACATTGAAAAATACCCGGGCGTAATAGCCGCCCTCGCTCCATACGCGCGTGCGTTCCCAGTCGACGAGGCTGGGCGAAAATGGAGTCGGCTTGGTCACCGGTTCTTTTAGAACCAGGAGGCCCTCGCGCCGCAGCCATTCATTCACGCAAAAGCCGCCATCCAGGCGCTGCGCGCCGTGATCGGAGACCACCAGCACGTGGGTATCGTCATCGAGCAATTCCAGGAGAGTGCCGATTTCCCGGTCTACGTACGCGTAATAGTCGTTGATGACCGATTGGTAAGGATTGTCCGGCACATGCTGCCGGTGCTGCGCATCGTGATATTTCCAAAAACCGTGCTGCACCCGATCGACGCCGATTTCCACGAATTGGAAATAATCCCATTCCAGGGTGGCCATCAAATAGCGGATCACCTCGAAATGCTTTCGGGTCATATCGAATATCTGGTCGCGCAGCCAGTCTTTGTTGTCGGTGCGGAAACCCTTCACGTCCACCGGGTATTCACCTACCAGGCGGTCGATCTCGTGTTTGACACTCACGGGGTAGGTATAGTCGTGAGTTTTCGTGTCCGGTGTCATGAAGCAGGCGACATTCACGCCGTTCATGCGCCGCGGGGGATAGCTGGGAGGAACTCCGACGACCGCCACATTTTTGTGGTGCTCCCCCATTACATCCCAGATGGCCTTCTGCTGAATGGAGGTGGAATTAACTATGGAGAGACCGTGATAGGAATAATCTTTGCGATTGCGAAACCCATATACCCCGAGGGACCCCGGATCCTGGCTGGTGGACATGCACATCCAGGCAGGCACCGTAATCGGTGGAATGACGCTTTCCAGCCGGCCATAACAGCCGCGTTCCATGAGCGCTCGGATGTTGTTCAATCCCGGGTGATGGAACAGAATCTCGGGAGCTGCGCAATCCAACCCAATGACAAGCGTCTTCATCTCGCCTTCTTCTCAAAACCGTTCAGGATATTGTCCCGCGCCCAAGCCAAGACTGGAACTTCTGTTAAGGCAATCACATCATGACGGCACATGCCGAGTCAAGTGTAGCCAGTACCTGTACTACGCGACATAAGTCCAATAACAGACAATGGTTGCAGGCAGCGCGAGCGAGTAGAACCCGGATATTTCCCGGGAGACGGCGAGCTAATTCTTGGCGAGCTAATTCTTCAGGTGGTGGGCGGATCGTATAGGCTGGGCATCTGCCAGGCACGGTACTGTTCAAGGCCGGCGATGTCCAACAGTATGTCGGCGGGGCCCTGTTGCGGCACGGGAGGAGTGGGCCCGATTTCGAGGCTGTAGCCAACGGTGGTGCTCAGGGTGACGAACACGAGCGGGTTCAAAAAGAAATAATTGCCGTTGGCCAGCAATTGCGCGCTGCCCATAGCGGCGGAGAAGCCTCCCAGATCGAGGCTTACGCCCTTAGGCGAAACGCTCACGGTCATGTTTTTTTCGCTGAACGTGACGGCCATCCCACGGCTGTGACAATCGTTGGGCTGGCAACCAGTCCCCAGCCCCGGTTCTCCTCCAGTGGAAAGACCTGGCAGGGAGACGCGCGTGTTGCCATTGTCGAAGATGGTCAGCGGACCGGTGCCGCCGTTCTCCAGGCCGACATCATGTTGGTGCGAGAACCAGGGCCAAGGATCGTTATACGCGTTGTTGAAAGTGAAGTCGCCGCTGGGGCCCATGCACCAGTGGATCTCTCCCGAGCCGGCGCCATCCTGGTAGTCGATTTTGAAAATCCAATCCTGGTGCCGGGCCGACCAAATGAGATCGCCACCACCCTTGGAATCAGCGGATTTCGGCGAGTAATAAAGCGAATTGGCGTGCAGCCAGTCGTGCGCCAGCGGCGCCACGTTGCCGGGGCTCAGAAGAAACATGGGCGGGCATCCCGATGTATTGGTTCCGCATGTTTCAGCCAATACCGCCGTGCGGCTGATCGGCAGTTTCGCGTAACCGTTGCCGCCGCGAGCCGGGTTGAAGGAATCCCAATACCATTTCACCTGCCAGTTCCCGTCGAGCACGACGATCATATCTCCAATGATGTCTACGGGGAGACTGCTCGCGTCGCCTTGGGTTCCGGGCGGAAAGATCTTCTCCACGTCCAGCAGCACGGCAGTCCAGCCGTTGGGCAGCGTTTGAATGGCATCATGGTGAAACGCGCCGGTGCAGCCCGCACCAACAGGTGGATTGTTCACAATCGGGGCGCACGGGCCGCCATCGACTGCTCCCATGGCGAGCAGTTGCTGCTGGATGATGCCCATGTTGGTCTCGCGCACAATATTGCCAGCCAAATCGACCTGGCGCAGGATCTGCTCCTTGGTCACGTTCGGGTCCCAGGAAATATCGTCTTGCATGGTGATCAGGCCGCCCCCATGGAGGGGACGCGTCAGAACATTGCCGTTCGTGATATTGCTGGGATAGTAATACCAGATAATATTGCCGGATAAATCGGTGGCGACGTCGGGATAATTGGTGACTCCGGTTCCGAACTGAACGAAATTGTTAAGAATAACCGGGTAGGTGGTGTCGGCTGCGGGAGTCTTTACTTTGATTTTGGGGAACGGGATGGAGCTGGGCAGGGCGCCTGTCGTGAGATCGACCGGCGATCCATTGCTGGTTTTGCCGCTGGTGAGGGTTTCCGCGAAAACAGTATAGGCCGTATTGGGCAGCATGCCCGCTATCTCAAACGTCATGTTGGCGGGAGGGTGGCAGCCCATCCAATTCGTAGCCGCGGCCGGTGGCGGCGTGGCGGATTTTTCCTGAAATACGGCGCGCATCTCGCTGCCGGCCTGGCAAGCTGGAGCACTGAATAAGAACACCAATGGATTGGCGGTTGCCACGACGGCCGGGGCGCCGTTTTTGACTATGGGTCCTACCGCGAACTCGACCGTTTTAGAGGCTGTTTCGCTGCTGGTAAAGTCCTTGACCACCAGTTGAATCTGATAGGCGCCTTCGATCCCGGTGGGGACCCAGACAAAGGGCTGCGAAGTCCAAACTTGGCCGTTCAGGATACCCACATTGAAATCTTTCACCAAGGCCGGGGTTCCTTTGGGAGGAGTGATGTTGAACTGAAAAGTCAGAGGGCCGGTGTTGCTATCCGTGGCGGTGGCGATCCAGGTGATTGCTTTGCCGATTACTTGCGGGGATTTCTCGGAGGGGATGAAGGAACTGATCGCCACATGCGCGAAAGCCGGCATGGAAATAGCACAAACAAAGCCCAAAATATTGATAATAAAGTAGAAAAAAACGCCGCGCCGCCGACGGGCAAATTCCTGATGGATAAACACGCCGATGCTTCCTCGTATCAGCGCACCACTTGTGACGACTCTAAGAAAAAACAGCCTGGTGCTATGAAAGTAGTATAGAAAACGCTCTGAATTCTGTCAAACTAATCGGTTTGGGGGCGTTGGGGGCCGAGGCCAGAGCCCGAGCCGACAGTCTTATGTGGTGGGAGGCGAATAAAGGTTCTGCAGTTGCCATCCGCGGTAATGTTGTGGGCCCACCAGATCGAGCATCAGGTCGGCCGCACCCATCTGCGGGGCAGCCGGGGTAGGGCCAATTTCCATGCTGTACCCCACACTGGTGTTCTTGAGAGGGACGTAAACAATGGGATTCTCGAAGAAGTAGTCGCCATTGCCCAATAACTGGGCGCTTCCCATCGCCGCGGAGTAGGATCCCAGATCGAAATTCACGACGGGCCATACGGTCATGCTGCTCTCGCTAAACCCGTTGGCCTGGCCCCGGCTATGGCAATCATACGGCTTGCAGGCGCTGCCCGACATTTGAATTCGCGTGTTGCCATTGTCGAAAAGCGTCATATTTCCGGTGCCGCCGTTTTCTATGCCGATATCATGCTGACCCGAGTACCACGGCCACGGGTCGTTATACGTGTTCACAAACGTGAAATCGGTGCTGCCCTTGCCCATTGCCCATATGATGTCGCCGCTGCCGGCGCCGTCCTGGTAGTCGATCTTGTAGACAGCATCCTGGTGCCTGGCAGACCAGAGGATGTCGCCCTTTTGGGTAGAGGGACCGCCGTCATGCGGCCAATAATACAGAGTATTTGCGTGCAGCCAGTCGTGCGCCAGTGGCGCGATATTATTGGGGCTCAACAGAAACATCGGTGGACAGCCGTTGGAGTTGGTGCCGCAGGTCCCGCCCAGAATCGCGGTGCTGCTGACCGGCAGTTTGGCATAACCGTTGCCGCCATGGGCGGGGTCGAACGAATCCCAATACCAGACCACCTGCCAATTCTGATCCAGTACGACAATCATGTCGCCGATAATATCCACCGGCAGGGTGCTGGCGTCGCCTTGGGTTCCGGGTGGAAATATTTTTTCGATGTCCAGCAGGGCCGCGGTATAGCCATTGGGCAGAGTTTCAATGGCGTCATGGTGCAATCCGCCCACACACCCATCCCCGACCTGCGGTGGATTGTGCACCGCGCTGCACGGGCCTCCGTCGACTGCCCCCTTGGCAAGAAGTCCCTGCTGAATAGCGCCCATGTTGGTTTCACGCACCACATTGCCGGCCAAATCGATCTGGCGCAGGTATTGTTCCTGCGTGACCCCAGGCGCCCAGGCCAGATCGTCCTGTATGGTAAGATTCCCGCCGCCTGGCAGGGGGCGGGTCAGAATGTCGCTCTTAGTGGTGTCGTGCGCCTGATAATACCAGATAATTCGGCCGTTCAAGTCAGTGGCCATGTCGGGATAAACGGCCGATTGGGAAGCGAACACGATAGGGTTATGTAAGACGACCGGATAAGATGCGCTCGCGGTATTTTTGGCAACCGAGAACTTCGGAAAGGCGATGGTCTTCGGAAGAGCGCCTGTCGTGAACTGAACCGGTGTCCCTTTTGTGATAGTCCCGTTGGTATTTACCTCTGAGAACATATTATAAGTCGTGCTAGGGTACATACCTGCTACTTCAAATGTCATCGTGGCGGGGGGATGGCATCCTACCCAATTCGTAGCCGACACCGCTCCGCCGGCCTGCTGCTGATACGCGACCCGCATGGCACTCTTAGCTGGACAGCTCGGAGCGCTGAACAGCGCCACCAGGGGATTGGCGGTCGCCACCGCCGTGGGGCTGCCCGATATCAGTGGACTTACATGGAAGCCGACGGTTTTGGAACCGCTCAGAGTAGATCCAAAATCCTTGGCCACCACCTGGATCCTGTAAGCGCCTTCAATCCCAGTGGGCACCCAAACAAAAGGAGGGGACGTCCAGACGCCGCCGTTGAGTGTGCCCGGAAGGAAATCCTTCACCATCGCGGACTGGCTATTCGGGTTGACGACGGTGAACTGAAAAGCCACAGGGCCGGTGTCTGTGTCGCTGGCGGTGGCCGTCCAGGTCACGGATGTGCCAATCTTTTGAGGCGATGGCACGGACGGCGACAAGGACACGCCTGTCACAGTTGCGAACGCCGGCAGCGACAACACCGTGCAAACCCCGAGAAGCAGCAGAATCTTGTTGTGCATTTTCATGAACTTCTTCCTGTGAATAAGCCGATCCCGTAAACCTGCGCCGCATCGATTGCGCCGCGGCCCGCGACCCCATATTTTCAGAGACTTGTGTATAGCCTACCGCCAGGCACAAAACCACCACCAGGCGCAAGCAGGTAGTATAGCAACGCCTGTCTAACTCCAATCAGTACTGAGTACCAGGGTAGTGACGGATGGGCTGTGATGCCGCGCCGGAGTGAGCTGCCAGTAGTAGTGACGTGCTGGTTGTTGGTACCGGTACGAGGCAAGTTGACAGGGTGTCTTTTGGATTCAGATAATGAATTGCCAAACCGCGACCTTGCCAGGATATCTAAAGTTATCGCTGTCTATTTGCACCGATTCCTGCTGAAAGGGATTCTGTTTTGAAACAAACTCATTTACTTCTCGCTGGAGGCCTGCTGGCTGTATTGGGCGCCGCCCCTGCTTTCGCCACAGTCACAATCCAGTCCATCACGCCTTCGGTCGCCTCTCCGCAACCCCTGGGCACCCCCGTCACTTGGACCGTCACGGCCGTCGATAGCGACCCGAACAATCTGACGTTTCAGTTCAGCGTCGCCGCCGGATCGAATCCTTATACGCTGGTGCGCGATTACAACATCGGAACGTTGTCAGCCGGGGTTTGGACCGCTCAGCCTTTTGTCTGGTCCAGCATCCAAGGCGAAGGAAACTACAGCGTGCAAGTAATCGCCAAAGATTTCATCACGGGCGCAACGGATACGAAGACCGCGGCTTTCCAGCTTACGAAGCGCGTATCCGGCAGCGCTGTAGTGAACAAGACGGGGAACGCTCTGGTGGCCCTGTTCAGTGCCCCCGGCTGTGCGAAAGGGAGTAACATGCGGGTGGCGTTCTATACCGGCAGTAATCCTCCTAATTACACGTCGTGGGCGCCCTGCAACGCCCCGGTGAGCATGAATTTCTATGTAGCCGGGATGCTGCCTTCGACTACATATTCGATGTACTCCCAGACAGAAACCAGCGGGAAGATCGCCAAGGGCATGACGCGCAATTTCACAACAGGCGCTTTGCCAGCCAGGGTGCCGGCCGGTTTGTTCCCCGGTTTTACGGTCAATACGCCGGCGAGCAGCACCGATCCGAACCCCATGATTCTCTGGGGCTTCACCAAGCTCGTTGTGCCGGTCGCCACGGATTTGAACGGAAACATCATGTGGTATTACGGAACCGGCGGAGGCACTCTGCTAACCCGTCTCTTGCCCGGCGGCACGATGCTCACCATCCAAAACGGCAGGTCCTGGGATTCATCGAATACTACCCAACAATTGCTGCGGGAAATCGATCTGTCCGGCAACATTGTACACGAGACCAATACTGGCGTGATCTCAAATCAGATACTGGCCATGGGGCTCCCGGATGCCAAGGACGCGACTCCGTGCGGGCAGCTTGCCTCGCCCCATGTAGGGGATGGCTGCCTGAATGATTTCCATCACGAGGCCATACGTTATACGATCAATGGCCAACCGTACACCGCCTTCATGGCGCACCTCGAAAAGCTCTTTCCCGCCGGGACGCAGGGCCATACCGGCAGCCCCGTGGATATCCTGAGCGAAATGGTGATCGTTTTGAATTCGAACTGGCAGGTGGTCTGGTACTACGATGCCTTTTCTCAACTCGATATTGCGCGCACCGCGCCTTTGAACGAAGTCTGCGGTGCGGGCACATCGGATTGCCCCACCAACCTCTTCCTGAGCAAGTCGGCAAATGACTGGACGCACGCCAATTCCATCAATTATGTGGCCGCCGGACCCACACAGAATCCCGACTACGGGGATTTCCTGGTTTCCATGCGGAACCAGGATCAGGTGATCAAGATCAACTATAACGGCGGCAGGGGCAATTGCGCGCCGACGTTCAATTGCATTGGGTGGTACATGGGGCCGCCGGACGGCTTGACGGTCCCGCCGAATAGTTTTAGCCTCCTTAACACGACCGGCGATCCCTGGCCGTGGTTTTCGCATCAGCACGATGTCACGTATGCGAATGGCGGAAAACCGGTGACCATAGATGGGCCGACCGGCTCCATCACCGGTCCGTTGTTGACGATTTTCGACAACGGAAACACGCGCTATTCAGCGCCGCCGCTGGGATTGGGATCGAGTTGCGGGCCGAGCGATTGCAACAGCCGGGGCATGGCCTACATTGTGAACGAGGCCGCGATGCAAGCGATCCCTGTCTTCCTGCAGGATCTGGGCGTCAAGGCCACGGCATTGGGGAGCGCCCAGTTGCTGATGAACACCACGCCTTACAATTTCGCCTTTGGCACCGGCCTGAACAGCTTGAAGCCCGCCCAGGCGATTGAGATCGCTCCCGCAGCCGGTTCCAGCACGGGCACCGTGGTGCTGAATTTACAAGGGTCGTCGTACGCATATCGTGCGTGGCAGATGCCGAATCTTTACAATCCGCCGACGTTATAGGCGGCATCTGAGGATCGCGCAAAACGGGGCGCTCCGCGCCCTTTTGCGCTTATACCAAATCTAAATCCTGAAGGCTGTAGCCGAAGGCGCGCACGCGCGGTTCAAAGCGGCTGATACACTCCGCGATGGAAGCGCTGGTCTCCGGATTCTGAGCCAGCTCCCGCCATTGCGCGAAGTACTTCTTGTTGTGCTCGGAAGTAGCTTCGAAGGTGGTGGGATGCGGATCGAGGCCCAGGAATTTGTAAATGATGCTGAGGGTCGGGTATGGCTGCGAGATGAGGGTTTCGTATTTGACGGTCATCACGCGGCGCAGGTGTGGGCGGTCCTTTTCGAAGGTCTCGTGCGCCACCAGCCAGTGCTCCACCAGCGAAACCATGCCCGTGGGGCTCCATTTTTCGGTGGCCAGGGAAACGGCTACCGGGTGGCGCTCGATGATCACGAAATAAGAGTTTTGAAATACGGCCTGCAGAAAGCGGGTCCACAGAATATTGGGCGGGGACTTTTCGAGCAGGAAGCGCTTCGAGAGATCGAAGAACGGAAACCATTCCTTGGCCAGTTTGGTTTTATTCTCAGGCGTCAGGAACTCGGAGTCTTCCTTCAGGTTGGCGTCCGGCGAGAAAGCGAATTTGCCAGGCCCGCCCCAGAAGATGGCCGGCGGATACACTGATTGCAGATACTGGCCCTCGTCCTCCGCGCCGAGCCATTCACTGGCATCCTGGTTGTTGGCAAAGCCGCTGATTTCCGGATGCTCGCGCAACATGCGAAACAGGAGAGTGGTGCCGCTGCGGTGCAACCCGCCCAGAATTGCGAATGGATGAGTTCTGGCGATCTCATCGGCCTGTTCCGGGCTTAGCTTGCTGCCGGGGGCTTTGATATATGTGACCAACTGGTCATCCGTGAGTGACTCTGGCATTCCCCTAAGGTATCCCAGCGGTTTTGACTTTGTCCAGCTTGGAGCGGGCTTTTGGCGGCGGATGTCATTCAGCACCATCGGTTTGCCTAGACCGGGGCCTAGTACCGGAACTCCGGCCGGCGGCCAATCAGCATGGTAAACTGGCCAAACGGACGCCGCAGGGTCTCAGCCGCTGCGGAACTACACACTAGCTTTCATCTATGGGATGCGTCGCGAGGGGGCGTATCACGGAAGGATTTTTTTCAATGCGCGGTCGGTTGCGGCTTTGGGTGTCGCTCTGGAATCTCGCGGTCTGGGGTGCGGTTTCATGTCTGGCGCAAGCGCCGGTCGGATCGCTCTTAGGTACCGCGCACGACAGCACGGGGGCGGTGATGCCCGGCGTGAGTGTCATTGTCATTAACAAAGACACGGGGCTGGAGCGGCAGATGCTCACCTCCGGCGAAGGCATCTTCAGCGCGGCTTCATTGCCGGCCGGCAATTACACGATTAAGGCATCGGCCAGCGGCTTCCGCTCTGTGGAAGTAACTGCCACGGTGCAGACCGGCCAAGTCACTAATGTCGATTTGGAGCTACAGTTAGGCGCTGAAGCTGAAGTAGTCAACGTGCAGGGCGAGGCGGCCCAGATCAGTTACGACAGCCACGACATCTCGGGCGTAATTACGCATGAGAACATTCAAAATCTGCCGGTGAACGGCCGCAGCTTTCTGCAGTTATCCATGCTGGAGCCCGGCGTGAATGTCTCGCCCAATAACGTCGGCCAGTATAACAAGCAGTTCGACGTATCCATTCTGGGCGCGAGTTCGGCGAACAATTCGGTGCGTATCACGGTGGATGGCACGACCGTCCAGGATTCCATCACGGGCGGCACGCAACAGAATTTCTCGCAGGAGGTCGTGCAGGAATTCCAGCTTTCGTCGACCAACTTCGATCTTTCGACTGGCATCGGCGCGGGCGGCGCCATCAACGTGGTGACTCGTTCGGGCGGCAACGACTTTCACGGCAGCGCGTTTCTTTTCTACCGCGATCATAATCTTTCGGCTTTTCCATTCCTGGCGCATGAGCCGGGCGAGCCGGACAGTCCTTACTTCGCCCGCAAACAGAGCGGCTTCTGGTTCGGCGGGCCAATCAAGAAAGATAAGTTGTTTTTCTTTACCAGCCTGGAGCACATCGACCAGACGTCGCTATTCAGCGCTTTTCCCAGCGATCCTTCATTCCAGGCGCTGGGAACCAATACCGCCAGCCCGTATCACGCCAACGAACTCACCGAGCGGCTGGACTGGCGGCTCAGCACCCGGCATAACGCTTTTCTGCGTTACTCGCATGACGGCAATAATTCGTTTGCGCCGCCCGGCATTGGCGACTTACCTTCCGACTGGGCCCTCAATACGAACTGGGCCGATTCCGGCGTCTTCTCGCTGATCAGCGTGGTTACGCCCGCCACCGCCAACGAATTCCGTTATTCGTACACCTTCTGGTCCAACACCAACGCGCCGCCGCCGTTGTCACAATGCCCGGCTCCGTGTCTCGGGTATGGCTATAATACGGCCCCCGGCTATGTGAATACGGACGGCCCCATGGTTACCGTGCTGGGCGTGAATAACTTCGCCATGGGAGAGTCGGCTACCACGCCGCAGAGCCGTTTGCTGCGGCGGCATATCTTCGCCGACAACGTCAGCTCGCAAAAGGGCACGCATTCGATCAAGTACGGCGGCTATTGGGAATATCAAAAAGGAACGGGGTCGTACGCCTATGCGCAACCGGCGGCCATGGAGCTTTGGTCTCCGGAACTGGTGCAGTCTTATAATCAGACGCTGGTGAGCCAAGGATACGGCGCGCATCAGATTCCGCTGCCTTCCTCGTTCAACACTCTGTCGGATCTTCTGCAATTGCCCGTGTACGCATTTACGATCGGGGTGGGCAATCCCACGCAGCCGCCGTTATATAAACGCGGCAACGCCGATCATGACAACATGTTCCATTTTTACGGCGAGGATACCTGGAAAATCCGGCCTCGCTTCAGCCTGAATTATGGATTGGCCTGGTCATACGAGAGTAATGCCCTGAACTTCGATTTGACCAAGCCCGCGTACCTGGCGCCTATTTTCGGCGCCAATGGGCTGGGTCAGGAACAGCATTCGCCGCGCAATTTCAGCCCGATGCTGGGCTTCGCCTGGACGGTGACGAAGGACAACAAGACCGTGGTCCGGGGCGGCTCCGCCATTTACTACGACACCTGGGACATATTCAACCGGCTGATTGAGCGCGTCATTTTAAGTCCTGTCGGCATTGGGCGCATTCCGCTGCCGGATAGCACCTTCTTCCCGGTGGTTTCGGCGTTGTTCGGTTATGGAAGCCTGCCGGCGGCGATTCAGCCGACGAGTTTCAGCAGCCAGCCGACTACCTTCACCGGCGCGTCACTGGAGCGCGACCTGCCGCTGTTTGCCGGGGCGGCCGCGGCCGAGCTGAACAGCGGGATCTCGGGACCTAACGTATCTTTATTTAAAACCGGCCAGGGACTGATTCCGGATAATTTCAAACTGCCCTATTCCGAGCATGCCAGTCTCGGGATACAGCGCGAATTGCGCAGCGACCTGGTGCTGAGCGCCGATTTCGTTTTCCGGCAATACATTCATCAATTAATCAACGACGCGGACTTGAACCACTACGACGGCGTAGCGGGCCCCATAATTCCCAAGTGCGCACCAGGACAGTCGCTCAAGCCCGTGGAATGTTCGATTGGACCGATCGAGGCGGAGATTTCCGGTGGGCGGTCGCATTATAAAGGCCTGCTCATGAAATTGGACAAGCGGTTCTCGCACCGCACGACCGCGACCCTGGCGTACGCTTATGCCAGCACGATGGGATATAACGGCCTGATCGATAACAGCAATTACTTTGCGAGCTGGGGTCCGCAAGCCGGCCATCAAACCATCACCGGTTCGATCGTGGCTTTCATGCCCTGGGGCATTCAGCTTTCGGGTATTTCGACCTATCAAAGCGCTGCCCCCTTCCAGCCGTTCGTGGCGGGCGTCGATTTTAACGGCAACGGCATTTTCGGCACGGCTGGCGAAACCGTATACCCCGGCGCGCCCCTGCCGGGCGGCGGCTTCAATCAGTTCGATGTCAGTAAAGGCAAGGCCGATCTGATTCAACTCGTGAACCAATACAACCAGACTTATGCCGGCAAAACGGATCCTTTAGGGCATCCTATTCCGTATGTCACTTTGCCATCCAACTTTTCTTTTCCGCGCCCCTTTACCTCTCAGGATTTCCGCGTAACCAAGTATTTCAACTTGCACCGCGAGCGCTGGAAACTGTCGGTTTTCGGCGAATGCTTCAATGTATTTAACATTGCGAACCTTACCTTTTATAACGAAGTTCTCAACGCGCCCAATTTCGGTGAGGCATCCCAGCGCACGTCCAATATTTTCGGCACGGGCGGCCCGCGCGCGTTTCAGCTCGGGAGCCGGCTTACTTTCTGATGACGACAGCAACACCAACGGAAGGAAAGACTTGCATGAGACTTTGTCATATAGGCTTACTTTCTCTGGCAGCCGCCTGGAATGCGCCGGCGTTCGCCGACGTGTCCATCGTGTCTCTGACACCATCGCATCCATCACCGCAAAGGATCGGCAAAACGATCGTCTGGACAGCCACGGCGACTGATAGCAATACGGGCCCTTTAACATTCCAGTTCAATGTCGCGCCGCCCAAGGGGCCGTTCGCGATGATAAAAGACTTCGCCCCGGGCACACTCAGCAACGGGACGTGGACTTCTCGGCCCTTTGTCTGGTATCCCACGGGCATTGAGGGGACGTACCAGATTCAGGTGGTGGTTAAAGATTTCGCCGCCAATCTATTCAAGTCATACACCGCCACTTTTAAGCTGGAGTCTCCCCTGAGCACCCCTGCCGTGGTGGCGACCGCAAATCCGCTGGTGGCTTTGTTCACCGCGCCATCCTGCCCGGCGGGCAGCACCATGGCGATCACGTTTCAAGACCAAGCACAGCTTCATCCGGCAACCACGACTAATTGGCTGCCTTGTCGTCCACCCTTCACCATGTCCTTCGAGATAGGCGGCATGTACCCTTCGACCGCATACAACATGTATGCCCAGACGAATACTGGCGGGACGATTACGTCCGGTCCCACAAAGTCTTTTACGACTGGCCCTCTCTCTGCTAAAGTTCCTACGGCCAAGTTCACGATGAAGGTCGCGGGCAGCGACGCAGCTAATCCGGTAGTTCTGCACAACCTGAACAATACCGGGGGTGGAACCAATTACCCGCAAACGGCAACCGATTTAGCCGGCAAAATCATTTGGTATTACTATCCCCAAGATCAGACACATGCCGCGACGCTGACGCGCCCTTTGGCCAACGGCAATTTTCTGACGCTCCAGGATTCCTACGCGTGGAATCCGTCAATTTTTAGAGGACAGTTTCTCCGCCAGATCGACATGGCGGGCAACATCGTCCGCGAAACCAACATCGGCGTGATCCAGCAGGAGCTGCTTGCCAAAGGGGCAGTCGATGGGGGACCGTGTACCAGTTCGCCGGTGGTGGGCTCCGCCTGCATCGGCGCTTTTCACCATGATGCGATCCAGAGCCTGCCGAATGGCTTTACCGCGGTGATCGCGGATCTCGAGAAGATTTATCCTGCCGGGACCCAGGGCGATTCCAGTCCCGATCCGGTGGATATCGAAGGGGACATGATTATCGTCTTGGATCAGAATTGGCAGGTGTTCTGGTATTGGGATTCGTTCAATCCCACCCACGGCGACGCGGGTTATACTAAACTTCCGCTCAGCCGGACAGCTATTCTGGGCGAAACCTGCGGACCTAGCCAGACGGGCTGCCCGCCGATGTTGCTGCTGGGGTCCGGAATCGCCCCCCTGGCGCATGACTGGTTGCACGCCAACACGCTCTATTATTGGCCGGCGCCGCAGAATGGCAACGCGCAAGGCGGCGATCTGATCTGGTCGTCCAGACACCAGGATTCTGTCATGCGGATCGACTACCGGGACGGTCAAGGCACGGGGGACATCCTGTGGCGCATGGGACCGCCGGACAACCTGACGCCCGTCAGCGACTTTACATTTAACAATATCTATAATGACCCCTGGCCCTGGTTTTCTCATCAGCATGACGTCGGAATTGAGAACAACGGCGCGGGCCCGATGACTATATTCGATAATGGCAACACGCGAATACATTCGGCTCCGCTAGGTTTGGGCACCAACTGCGGGCCGCACGACTGCAATGATCGCGGGATGGCAATCACCTTCAGCGAGCAGACCTGGCAGGTCTCGCCGGTGTTGAGCGTCGATCTCGGTTATTTCTCGCCTGGCAATGGCAGTGCTCAATTGCTGAACGATGGTAACTACTTTTTTGTTCCTTCCATCATTTTCACCCCTAAGGGCGTGGAGGGCTTCTCGATCGAGGTTGGACCAACGCCTGCCAACGGCGCCCCGGATATCATCATGAACATGCAAGGTCCGGAGCACTACCGCGGATGGCAGATGCCGAACCTGTATAGTCCGCCGATTACCTAGCTGCTGACCGGAACGGTTTGCGTCGAGAGTCACTGCGCGCGCAGTGTTCTATACTCTATGCATGTCACAACTCAGATTGTCCGTTTTGTGGCTGGCCGTGTCTGCGTGCTTCGCGCAGACTACCACCTTGCGGCCGGATGCGGCGCCGGCGGAAGACCCGAAACTCCGTGCCGAAGCTGTACGGCTGATGGAGCGGGCGGTGATGCTCACCACGCCCGTGTGGCCGGCCAACGAAGAGTTTTTTAACTTTCGCGTGCTCGATCCCGCTCCAGGAGAGGCCGCGGAAGGCTCCCTGAAGATCGGTGTGAGAACCCGCGTCAATAAACGCTGGGAATTCACTTATGGCACTTACAAATTCATTAAAGTCCAGGACGGGGCCGAGTTCGCCACTTACCGCTCCGAAAACACCGAGCCGGCGGCGTTGACCTCGGTCCGCAAGCTGCTGCCGGCGTTCCACGGGCAGTTCGATGCCACCGATATGATCCGGCGCATCACCGATACCACAGTAGACGACCGGCCGGCACGTTGCATCGACTTCGATACGCTTAAGGGCGATCAGCAGCAATCCGGGCAGGTTTGCTTCGATCCAGGCGGGTTTCTGTTATTGGTCCGGCAGGGCGATGAGACCATTCGCCAGTCGGCATACTATCGCTTCAACAATGCCTCGCTTCCCGGCCGCATCGAACGCTGGATGGGCAATGAGAAGCTCCTGGAGATCGACTCCAAAATCGTCGTCCGGACAATTTACCCGGCGGAGTACTTCGATTATCCGGCGGACGCGAAGATAGAGAATGCATGCCGTGAATTTCATCGCGCTTTTGCGGATCAGACCCCGCAGCCGGACGCCAAAACTCAATCGAACGAGGTGATCACGGTCCGGGTACACGGCAGGGTAGGCAAGGACGGCAAACCGGCGGCGCTGCGCGTGCTCGACGCGACCCGTCCGGACTTGGCGGAAGAAGCACTTACGCGTGGTTGCCAGATGGAGCTTTCATCCGGCCATGTGCGAATACCAGCCGGCTAACCAGGAGATGGATTTCGAGGTCAGATTTAAGGGGTGGTAGACCCGCGGCGGGCCATTGCGGGGCTG
>Ga0335078_10002493_pt1 | contig 27865 bp, 25 predicted proteins | sample Lox_Sample_32_FD_206711 | JGI IMG/M metagenome (GOLD analysis project Ga0335078, IMG submission 206711) | Soil microbial communities from Loxahatchee National Wildlife Refuge, Florida, United States - Lox_Sample_3.2 | ecosystem: Environmental > Terrestrial > Soil > Wetlands | place: USA...
GGGCTATCTTGCCATGCGTGGCAGGAAGCCCGCCTCCTAATTTTTCCCTTCGTCTTTCTCCCGCGTTCTCAACCGCAGTCTCCCGAGGGGCAGCCCTCGACCAGCTCTTGAAAATTGTTAACATCTGAGAATCGGCGCAAGCTGCTATCCCATATCATGGTGCCCGCGCAAATCCATAAATAGTCGGCATGGCTGTAATGCTCGAAAATATGTCTTTCTCACGAAAGGCAATAACAACCTTCGCAATATCTTTCATCTTCCTTGCGTCGTCAGTCGCCGGATCGCTGCTACTAGCACCCGTCGACGCGGCGCCCAACTCGGCTGCGCCAGCAGCCACCCCCCTCACGTCTCTCCAGGCCAACTGGGCCTATTCAAACGGAAACCAGTTCAACTGGAACTACAACCCGCAGACCGTGATAAACAGCTCGAACGTGCAATACCTTTCCCTGAGCTGGCTCTTCCCGCTCCCGACCCACCCCACCGCTCTACTTTCTGTGAGCGGAGGGCTCGGTGTTGACACTGCCCCGCTAATAATCAACGGGACGATCTACGCCACCACCCAGTTCGGCGAGGTGTTCGCGCTCAACGCGGCAAACGGTAACGTCCTCTGGTCGGACACGCTGCCGCTGACTGCGAACAGCACCGCCGGACAGGGAGTCAGCTCGCTGTCCCTGCACCTTCACGACGGTGAGCAGGCCTTCACGACGGCCCTGTTCGGCCACACCCCTACCTACTGGATCTCGTCCTCTGACCACAGGGCCTACGCCATCAACGCCTTGACCGGTAAGTACGAGCTCAACTTCTCGTACTACGGACCAGGAGGCGGGGTACAGCAGATACCGGGCAACAGCCCCACCTCGCTCTACTCCGGCAGTCCTGCCAACATCGTCATCGACCAGCAGAGGGGCATCATGGTGACCTCGATGCTGAGTACCTCCCAAGACAACGCGGCAAGGTGCTTCTACAGAGGATGGAACATCCTAGTGAATCCACCGCAGATGCTGTGGCAGAGCTACTGCAGCCCGCCACAGCCACAATCCAACATCCCTGTCAACCCCAACTGGGACGTCCAGCAGATTGCCAACATGAGCAACGCTGGGATTTTCATCGGCTATGGAGTTGACAACCCCGGAGGATACGGAGGGCCTAGCGGCGAATTGAACTTGAAGACCATGTCGGCCTCCGCCCTCAATGCCACCTTCTACAACGACTGGGGCTACTACCAGATGAGCGCGCACTGCGCTTCTGAGACGGCCGGCGCCGCCACAGGCGCCACGGGCGCCGGATGGGGTGCCTCCTGGCTGATCGACCAGAAGACTGGGATAGCCTACGTCAACACGGGCAACAAGGGGCCCTACAACAGCGACTGCAGTCCAGGTCCGAACCTGTGGGCCGCAGCTGTTCTCGCAATCAACGACACCAATGGCAAGTGGATCTGGGGCTTCCAGACCGCAGCTCACGAGCTATGGGACTTTGACTGCTCCTGGCAGCAGGCCCTGGCCAACGAGACGGTCAACGGCGTGAACACACAGGTCCTATTCAAGACCTGCAAGTCTGGCTACCTGTTCGCGCTGAACGCGGCCACCGGTCAGCTCATCTGGAGCTACACCCCGCCCACCAGCATCATGCCCAGGTGTCACTACTGCTACATGCTCGACCCAACCAACTCGACCCAGATGAACCTGCCCTTCTTCAACCCAAGCCTTCAGACCACTTGGATGTATCCCAACGAGTACGCGGGCAATGAGAACTCGTTCTCCTACAACCCAACGACCAACTACATCTATGAGGTCACGCACAACGTGCCCTTCCTCACCCAGTACGTCCAGATGAACGCAACCAACTATGGCAAGACCACTGGAGAGGTATTCCTCAACAGCGCCTCTGGCGCGGGCCTAGGCAATGGAGCCGACAACTCGACCGTCGAGGCAGTCAACGCAGCGACCGGACAGTTGGTCTGGTCGCACTTCATTCCGACCCAGGGATACCGCGGCGGAGTCACCACCAGCGGGAACGTCGTCTTCCTGACACTCTCGTCTGGAGACCTGTTGATGCTCAACGCCCAGACCGGGACGGTTGTAAAGGACCTCTTCATCGGGGGTCCTCTTAACGTCCTGCCGTCTATCGGTGCCACGGCTAGCGGGACGGAGGAAGTCATCGTCCCAATCACCGCCGGCTCCGTAACTTGGGCCAACGGGGTTCCAGGAGACATAGTCGCGCTGACGCTCCAGAACATCCCTGCAGCAGTCGCAACCAGTACGGTGACCTCAATCTCGACCTCAGTGACAACCGCAGTCTCAACGACCACAACGACTGTCGGGGCGGGCCAGACCGCGACTGTCACAGCCACAGCAACATCAACGAAAGTCTCCACCACCACAGTCGGGGCGGGCGCGACAGTGACCTCAACCGTGTCTGCGGGAGGTTCGACCGTCACCGTTTCGGGTTCAGTCACCACAATCTCTGCAACGTCTACAGGAGTCAGCTCCACAACACTCTACGGGGTCGCGGCGGTAGCCGTGATCTTCATCATAGCGACGGGCTATCTTGCCATGCGTGGCAGGAAGCCCGCCTCCTAATTTTTCCCTTCGTCTGTCAGCCTTCCCTCAGACAACCACGCCGAACTCCGCCAGTAGGCGGACGTAGCTCTCGTCCGACCTCTCCTGCTTGTACCTCCTAAGCGCCGCGACGATCGCGTCGGGGGAGTCGATGCTCAGGGTCCGCCTCAGCCGCGGCGCGAGGCTGCTCCCGACGAACAGGTACTGGGCGGCTGTGGTGACGTTCCTGACCGCCCTCGCCCTACCCGCGGACTCGAAGTCGATGACGCAGGGGGCGTCGCCCTCGACTATGACGTGCTTCCTCAGGTTGCTCAGCTCCCCGTGGTCGAGCCCGATGAGGTCGAGCTTCCTGCACTGGTTGAGGATGCCGTGGGCGAGCTCCCTCACCCTCCGCGCGCTCCCCCTGCCAGACGCCGACCGGACGTATTCGTCCACCCCTACCCCCTTGACGTAGCGCATCGACATCAAGTCCTTGGTGCACCCGAACGCCTCCGCCCCGACCCTCACCCTGTTGGCCATTCGGGTCAGCTTGTACTCCTCGAACATGCTCTCCCTGTTCGCGTCCGCCCTCCGGATCTTGAGCGCGAGCACGTCGGCGCCCCTCCCCCTCCCCTTGACCACGAGCCCGACCGTCCCTATCCCGACGAGCCCGAGCCTCCCTATCTTGGTCCTTCCCTCGAACGTCACCTCCCTGACCCCCAGCTCGATCAGCTGCTTGACCCTCGACCTCGCCATCCTGAGATTGGGGCGGGGGTAGGTGAGGACCGCCAGGTAAGGCATCATCGCAAACCTCTCGACCGAGATGGTCTCAGGGACGGTCTGAGGCTCGACCTGCGCCGTCTTGGCCATGCCTTGTCCCTGGAGCCGCTAGACCCCGACCGAGTCCGAGACGATCCTCGAGATCCCGTCGGCCAGCCACGCTTTCCTGTCGGCCTCCCTCATCAGCTTCGTCCCGTGGAGGACCCTGCCGTTCTTCTTGAGCGCCGCTCCCACCTCCTTCGAGACCCCTATTCTCTCTCCCCTGGACCTGACGACCTCCTCCAGGAACTCCCCGAGGGAAGTGAACCTCCTCCTGGCGATGACCCTGAGCCTCCCGTCTTCGCCTACCCAGACAAGCTGGGCGCTCTTCCTGTTCCTTGACGCGAACCTCCTCGCCCCGTCCTCCAGCTCCACGGGCGGGCCCGGCCTCTCCTCTAGGTCAGACAACGTCTCGCCGAGAGGCAGGACCATGATCGCGCTCGACCCCCAGTTGTCCGACGCGGCCTCCACCCTCGCGAGGGGGAACCCCTCCTCCCGGACGTGCTTGGCGACCTGCCTCGCGCTCCTCTTCAGCTCTCCCCAGAGGGTGTCCTCGCTCAGCTCCTTGTGGTCGAACACTATCGCGTAGACCCTCTCCCGGAGGGCTGGCCTCTCCTTCCCGCTCACCCCTTTGAAGAAACGGATGGACGGCCTGTCAAGGAACGCCCGGGAGGCCAGGACCATCCTCGCCACCGACTCCCTCGATATCGCCTTGCCGAGGTCCCTAGCCCCGTCGATGGGGTCGAACAGCCTGAAGTAGTGCTCCTTCGACTTGGGGACGAACTGGGAGAAGGCGATGAGGGCGCGCTCGAACGTCTTGTTCTCGTAGACCAGGACCTCCGTGGCGTAGCCGCTGAAGCCCTCGTTCTCTATCTCGGCCCCGTACACCCCGACCCCCTTCATGAACCTCTTGAGCAGCCTGACCTGGAGCCTCCCATCCTCGTCGAGGTGCACCCTCACAAAGTCGACGTGGTGGAGCGACCTGTCCGCCGCGCTCTTCCACTCGCCCGGCTTGGCGTCGTAGCATGGGACGACGTTGACCTTGAACCCGTCGACCGTGGCCTCGGTGTACGGGTGCTGCGCGTACTTCTTCCCGGGCTTGTAGCCTCTCAGGGCCTCCCGGCCGACAGCCAACCCCACCTCCTCGAACCTCTTCTCGTCGACCTCGGTCGCGACCTTGACGAAGACGTCGATGTCCACGTCCCTCGGGAGCCAAGTGTCCTTCGCGTACGAGCCTCCCAGAAACACGCCCACGACCTCCCTGTGCGAGACCGCCGCCTCCATCACCGCGGAGAGGACCTTTTCGGCCACCTTGTCCGTCCTCCTCCTATCGGCCTCTGTGGGGACGACCGACCTTCCCGCCTGGGCGACGACCTTGTCTACCGGCGCGGTCATTGCAGCTCGTAGACACTGACGTCTCTATAAGTCGGTCCCCGCGGCGTGAGGGTGCTCGACTTTAGCTTCAGCGACGTTATCGGGGTCCGCCCGAACTCCCTCCCCGAGCACTCCCTGATGAGCGCGGTAAGCGCCTCCTGGTTCCTGGGCGACCTCACCCTGGCCAGGGTGATGTGCGGGTGGTAGTCCCTTTCGTCGCTCTCTCCCACCCCCTCGGTCGCCTCGATGACCCGCCTCCCCGCCTCGGCGAACCCGGGGAGGTCGCCGCGAGCGACGCCCGCCCACACCACCCTCGGCCGCCTCGAATCGGGAAACGCCCCCAAGCCCCTGACCGAGACCTCCATCCTATGGAGCGGTACGGCTCTCACCCTCCTGTCGATCTCGGACACCGCCGATTCAGGTATCTCCCCCAGGAACTTGATGGTGAAGTGGAGGTTCTCCTTCTCGACGACCTTGACGTCAGCCCTGGTCTCCCTGACCTCTTCCTCGACCTTCGTCAGGTTGCCCTTGACCTCGTCAGAGACCTCGAAGGCGAGGAAGGCTCGCAGTCTCTCTTGCTCCCTCAATCGCCCACGCCTCGCACCTATTTACGGTGCGAGCCATACAGGGCCGGAAGGTCGACGGCGAGGGCTCCGTGCTCGAAGGGACCGCTTTTCCCGGTCTCAGAGCTACTAGTCGATGGCGGCGGCCTTGCCACCGCGGGAGAAACAGCGCCAACCCTTGCCGCCGCCCATAGTCTCTCAGATATGTGGCGTTGGGGCTCCTGGTGGTCGCCTTCGTCTCGAACTCCTTTGGGCAGTTGTCCCTCGGATACGCCTTCCTCGGTTTCGCCGTGACGGCCCTAGTCATCTGGTCCTTCGCCGAGCTTTTGAGCAAGTCCCGCGAGTAGCGGAGCGCAGATGCTGATAGTAGCTATCACAGGGATGCCCGGCGCGGGCAAGTCGACCGCGGCGAGGGCCCTCGAGGCGAAGGGCTTCAAGCGGATAGTGATGGGTGATGTCATCAGGGCAGAGGTCCGGAGGCGCGGCTTGGAGCCGGACTCGAAGAACACCGCGAAGGTGATGCTCGAGCTCCGCGCGAGGTACGGGCCCGGCGCAGTCGCCGAGGTCTGCCTCCGGTCGCTGAGGGCGATGAAGGAGGGCGTGGTGGTCGTCGACGGGATAAGGTCGTACGCCGAGGTGGAGGCCTTCTCGAGGGTGGGGAGGGTCAGGCTCCTGGCAATCCATGCCTCGCGGGACAGGAGGTTCAAGCTCCTCACCGAGCGCGGGCGAAGCGACGCCCCGACGAGCAGGGCCAGCTTCGACGACCGCGACGCCCGCGAACTCTCCGTGGGGGTGGGGAACGCCGTCGCGCTCGCCGACGGGTGCCTCTCGAACGAGGACCTCAACAAGGATGATCTCGGGAGGAGGACCGTCGAGCTGGTCGAATCGTGGGTGGCCTCCGATGGCTGAGCGCCCGATCGTCCCGCCGGGCCCTCCCGACTCCGTGAAGGTCGTGCTCAGGGCGACGGTCTCCCCCTCTGAGGACCCTGGCAAGGTGCTGGCAGCCATGCGCCAGGTCCTGGGGAACTGCGACTACCAGGTCGCGGAGGGAGCCGGGTGGATAACGCTCTCCTCCGTCTCCTCGAGGTGCCTCCAGAATCTCCACGACCAGCTCAGGGACAGGCACGTGAGGGACTCGGCGAGGCGCCTGATGCAGGCAAGCATGGAGGGCAACGTGCTCAGCATACGGATCAACAGGCAGGCAGCGGCGGCGGGGGTCTCGGCTCTCTGCTCTAGCGCCGTTGAGTCGCCCCTCGGGCCCCTCAACCTCTCCGTCGAGACGGACTCGCCCGACCAGCTCGTCGACTGGCTGACCGCTCACTGAGCCCTGGGCGGGACCTCGAAGACCATCCCGTCACTCGCCGCGAATGCGCCCGGGAAGACCTCCCTCGCCTGCCTCAGCAGCGCCGAGACGCTCCTGTACCTGGCGCTGAAGTGGGTGAGCGCCAGCCTCCTCGCCCCGGCCCTCTTCGCCACCTCGGCAGCCTCGACGCAGGTCGAGTGGCGCCTCTCCACCGCCTTGTCCCTGTCCCCCGCGGCGAAAGTCGAGTCGAATATCAGAAGGTCGACCCCAGAGAAGAACCTCGCCAGCGAGGCGGACGGCCTCGAGTCGCCGGAGTACCCGACTCGCCTCCCTGGCCTCTTCGGACCCACGACCTCGGACGGCCTCACCCTCCTCCCGCCGACCACGACGCTCCGGCCGTGCTGGAGGCTCGACCACTTCTTCCCCTCCGGCACACCCAGCGCCTCCGCCTTCGCCTTGTCGAAAGCCCCGGGCCTCGGGGTCTCCTCGAAGACGTAGGCGAACGCCTCGACGGAGTGGCTCGCCCGCGAGCACCTTACCACGAAGGCGTCCCTGCGCAGGATGGTCCCCGGCATCGCCTCCACGAACTCGAGGTCGAAGGACAGCCCGATGTGAAGCATCTCCATGCTCGCCCTGACCCACTCGTAGAGCCCTCCCGGCCCGACCAGGGTGAGCTTCCTCCCCCTCTGCGACATGCTCATCGTCTGGAGGAGGCCGAGGAGCCCGTTGACGTGGTCGCCGTGGAGGTGCGTTATCAGGACGACCATCTCCTTGTTGATCCCGATCCCTCTCTCGACGAAGCTCTTCTGCGTCCCCTCCCCGCAGTCCATCAGCACAACCTCGCCCTCCCTCCTGATCGCTATGGCGGGGAGGTTCCTCCCCTTGGTGGGGGTCGCGGAGCTCGTCCCCAGGAACACCACCTCGAGCTTGGTCATGCGGCCTCCCTCCTGAGGACGGATATCGTCCTCGTCAGCATCCTGTGGATGTAGATGTCGTGCTCCTCCTCGACGTCGAACCCCGACCTGCGGGCGGCGGGCCCAACGTCGAAGCTCTTGGGGTGCATCACCACGAGCTTCCTCCCCGCCGGGAGTATCCCCGCAGCGCCCTCCGCGAGCCACCCGATTATCTCGCCCGTGTCCAACCCCCCGGCACTAGACGCCCTGCCGTACGGCACGTCCGTCGCGACAGCGTCCACGCTGTCGAACGGCAGCCGCCGCGAGTCCGACCTGACCACCCCGAGCCACGGCTGAGAGTACTTCATCGAGTTCCTCCTCGCCCCTCTCACCATCTTGCGGGCGATGTCGGCTCCGACGGGCTCAGCCCCGATTATGCTCGACTCGATGAGCAGGCTCCCCGTCCCGCAGAACGGGTCCAGGAAGACCTCCCCCGGCTGAACGCCCGAGAAGTTGACCAGCGCCCTGGAGAGCTTCGGGAAGATCGCAGAAGGGTGGAAGAAGGCCCTGCTCCTGGGCCTCCTCTCCCTCCAGCCCTGCCTCATGGCCATGGGCGCGGTGACCGCGTAGTACGTCCTCCTCCCGCCCTTCCCCACGTAGGCCGAGACCTCCCTGTCCGGCATCTCGAGCGAGACCCTCCCGTCCACCTTCTCGGCGACCGAGGAGATGATGGCCCTCTCTCCCTCCCCGCCGTCCCCCTCGCCGAAGACCCTCACCCTGTACGTCCCCCGCCGAAGGAGCGAGATGACCTCGCCGTCGAGGTCCCCGTCGGGGACGAGCCTCCCGACGCGCCTCGAGAAAGCCACCCTCGACCCTATCGCCTCGGGGTCGGCGCTGGTCTGGGCGACGAGGACGCCCTCCTCCGGCTTCTCGAACTCGGCGTGGGGGTCGAGGTCCCTTACCAAGCTCCTCGCCTCCCCCTCCGGGATGTCCGTCGGCTCGAGCGAGAGCAGGAAGAGGAGGCTAGGTCTTCTCGGCGATGATCGTCCTGAGGTAGGCGGCCATGGGCTCTGATGCGTCAACTGTGCTGACTTTGCTGGGGACCGTGTTGGTCCCTATTATCTCGTCCACCCCGGCCTTCATGAGCTTGTCGTAGGTCTCGCCTAGGAGGACCGCGTGGACGCACGCGGCGATTACCTTCCTCGCCCCCGCCTTCTTCAGGAGGTCGGTCGAGGCGGCGACCGTCCCTCCGGTGGTGATGACGTCGTCGACTATGACGCAGTCCCTGTCCTTGACCGAGAGCTTGTCCGCTTCCATCTTGATTCTCCCGGTCACTCTGTCCCTCGTCTTGCGGAAGTGGATTGCCTTGGCTCCGTAGAGCGAACCGAACGCCTCGGTCCTCTTGGCCGAGCCGGCGTCGGGCGCGACTATCACGGGGTTCTCGAGCTTGACCTGGGTCTTGACGTAGTGCGCCAGCCCGGGGATCGCGGAGACGCTGTAGATCGGCATCGAGAAGAGGGCGAGCCCCTCGGCCGAGTGCATGTCCACCGTGCTCACCCTGTTCACCCCCACAGACCTGAGGAGGTGGGCTACTATCCCGAGGCTGACTATCTCACCCGGGAGGAACGCCTTGCTCTGCCTGGCGTAGCCCAGGTAGGGGATGACCGCGTGGACCCTCGCTCCCTCCTGGCTCATGTGGTGCGCGGCAAGGAAAAGCTGCATGTAGTGCGCACCCGAGGGAGGGTACGTCGCCTGGACGAGGAGGACCTCGAGCCCGCTCAGCTTCTCTTCGAACTTGAACTTGACCTCGCCGTCGGGAAACTCCGTTGTCGTCACGGCGAGGAGCGGGAGGCCCAGCCTCTTGGCGAGCTTGACGCCGAAGTCCTGCGACGCAGGACCAACCATAACCCGCCAGTCGGTCACGGAAAACGGACCCGCCAGCGCGCCGACACTATTTAACGAGTTTTCGCGGAAAACTGCTGGAAACGGGCCATCGATGTTGACAAAGACTTAAGGAATACCGGGCTTGGGACCCAATCGGCCCTTTGGTAGACCAGTTCTGTCCTGAATGTGGCGGGGCGCTCCTCTTCGATGCCGTGAACAAGAGATTCTCCTGCAAGAGCTGCGGGCTGTTCCTCACGCGCGACCAACTATCCGATCTTCGATACAAGGCCAAGACGCTACCAGACGACGAACGAAGGAAGAGGCAGCGGCAGCAGGCCGACTACCTCGACTGGTGGCTGACAGGCAACAAGAAGCAGTGAACAAGAAGAGACGCGAAGCGCAGGCCTAGTGTCGACTCTGCCAAGCTACAGCCAAGGGTCCTTACCTCTTCGGACCCTCTCTCAAGAACTTGTCGACGACGCTGCGAATGTTGTCGCTGACGTCCATCGCCTCGACCTCCTCGGGCCTGCACCACTCGAACCCCTCCGACTCCTCGTTCAACTCTATCTTCGCACCGGACCGCGGGAGCGTCGCAAGGAAGTCCACAGTGACGAAGTGGTACCGCACCCTCCCCTTCGCGTCCTTGATTATCTCGTCCACGACCTGGAAGACCCTGCCCAGCTTGACCTCGACCGAGAGCTCCTCCCTCGCCTCGCGCCTCGCGGCCTCCGCGAGCGTCTCCCCCACCTCCAGCATCCCTCCGGGGAAGGCCCACCTCCCCTTGTTCGGGTCGAATTTCCTCTTGACGAGCAGTATCCGCCCTTCGCGGTCGTATATCAGCGCCCCCACCCCGACCATCGGGCGCGCGGGGTACACCCTGTCGTCTCTCACTCTCACTCCCGCCCGTCCTCCCCTATTTCCGCCTTCGGAAGGTTTGATTAGCCGCCCGGCTGCGATGCGTCGGCTTGGTCTCCGTCGTCAACCTCGCCGTCGGGAAGGAGCTGCTGATCGGAAGGACGGTCAACTCCAACGCGCTTTGGATAGGAGGGCGACTCTACAGGATGGGGACGATGCTCGACCGGGTCCTGACGGTGACGGACTCCCTCGACGAGATATCGTCAGGACTCAACGAGCTCCTCTCCAGGCGCCCCGACTTTGTGATAGTTGTCGGAGGCCTCGGGCCCACGCCCGACGACATGACCCTGAAGGGGATAGCCAGAGGCCTAGGCGTCAGGCTGAGGTTCGACGAGGCTGCCCTCAGGCTGATCAAGGAGCACCTCGAGTCTGTCGGGAGGACCTTCGAGGCCACCCCGGCGCGCAAGAAGATGGCCACCCTCCCGGAGGGCGGGGTACCCCTGGCGAACCAGGTGGGGACCGCCCCCGGGGTCAGGCTGACCGCGGGGAGCTCGGTCATCTTCTGCCTCCCAGGTGTCCCCCGCGAGATGAGGGACATCTTCTCCAACTTCGCCGAGAAGGAGATACGCGACAAGCTGGGCGTGATGCACATCTCCAAGGTGACCATGAAGCTCACCGGCATCTACGAGGCCTCCCTCGCGCCCTCGATCGCCGAGGCCTTCAAGATGCACCCGGAGGCCTACATCAAGTCCCACCCAAGGGGGCTCAAGGGCGGAGTCCCGACCCTCGAGCTCGACATCACCGTCGTCTCCAAGAAGGCAGCGAAGGCCCGCGCCACCTACGCGGAGCTCTCCGAGTTCCTGTCGCGGAGGGTAGCCGACCTCGGCGGGTCGATAGCCTCCAAGCGAGAGTCAGTGAAGTAGCGCGCCGTCGCTATCTTTTATTCAGTGTCGCGACATCGCACCAGTGTTGAACGTCATCTTTCTCACAGGGACGGCCGGCGCCGGCAAGTCGCTATTGGCGGCCTCGCTCGTCAGCTGGTACCACGAGAAGTCGCAGAGCGCCATCACCGTCAACCTCGACCCCGGGGTTGGCGCCCTGCCCTACGAGCCGGACGTCGACGTCAGAACGATGATCGACCTCCCGGAGATAATGAAGGACTACTCGCTCGGCCCAAACGGCGCCCTTATCCTCGCCAGCGACCTCATAGCGAGCAAGCTCCCCGAGATACAAGACGAGGTCGACTCTGCCAACGCAGACTTTGTGATAGTCGACACCCCGGGCCAGATAGAGCTCTTCGCGTTCAGGGAGAGCGGCCCCTTCGTCGCCAAGGGCCTTCGAGCCGATTCCAAGGCGGTCCTCTTCATGATAGACTCCCTTCTCGCATCCTCGCCGAGGAACTTCCTCTCCCTCCTCCTATTGGCGACCTCGGTCCAGCTGAGGATGGGGCTCCCTTTCCTGCAGGTGCTATCCAAGACCGACATCAGTAGGAACGCCAAGGAGATAGTCAGGTGGAGCAGGGAGTCGGCCCAGTTCGAGGAGGCAATATCAGCGACGAGGTCGGGGGAGGCCTACACCTTCTACGCCCAAGTTTTCAGGGCCCTGAGGAACGCGTCGATATCGCCAGGGCTCTTCCCCGTCTCGGGCTACACGAGGGACGGTTTCATCGCCCTCGTTGGCGAGCTCGCGCGCATCTCCAAGGGCGGAGAAGAGCTGGAAGAGCCCTGATTCCGACGACCATGCAGGAAGGCCAGGGCGGTAGCATGGACGAAGCAAGAGATAATAAGTACTTATGCCCTTTTGCCCCCATGGGAAGCATCAAGGTTGTCATCGGCGACGGAGTGGAGAAAGAATTCAGACGCGTCGCGATGAAGAGATACGGATATGGAAAAGGCGCGTTGAGCGAAGCCGCCGAAGCAGCCCTAAGCGAATGGTCATCGAGAGAGGATACGGAGGTCTCCCTGCCGCCAGGCTTGGAGGATCCTGCGTCTGCAATCGAGGGGCTGCTAAAGCATGTCAAAGCGAGCTCCGTCGAACTACAGCACGAGGCGACCAAGATTAGGGTGAAGAGAGCACGTGCGAAGACTTCTAGTTGATGCGAACATCTTCCTAGAACTGGAGCTTGGCCAATCAAAGTCTGCAGAATGCAAAGGGTTCCTTTCGAAGGTCGCAAACGGGAGGCTGAAGGCAGCCACCACCGATTTCATTCTTGACAGCGTTGCAGTGGTCATGGAAGACCGGGAAAGCCCTGCTTCCGACATTAGAAAATTCTTTGCGAGCCTGATCCTCTACAAGGGACTCCTCGTCCACAACCTCGACCTCAAGGGGAGGATTCTGGCGACAGAAGAGATGGACGGCAATGAGCTCGACTTCGACGATTCGACATCCCTCGTTGCGATGAGGAGGCTTGGGATCAAGGAAATCGTGTCTTTCGACCGCGACTTTGACAAGGTTCCAGGGATAGAAAGAGTCGAACCGAAAACAGCGTTGGCTAGAATGTAGGTTCTTCGTACCCTCTTCGGGTACAATAGGAACAGTTTTCATCGCCCTCGTCGGCAAGCTCACACGCATATCCACGGGCGGCGGAGAGCTGGAAGAGTCCTGGCCGACAGCCCTCGAAGGCGAATAGTGTCGAACTGGGTTGCGGCTCCGTCTGGACGAGCGAGGTCTTGCCCCTGCCTTTCCTCGCCACCCAGAAAGAGCCGACCGTGGTCACGATGTTCGTGAGGATGATGACGTAGGTCACGATGTTGAGGAAGATGGGCGCGAGGGGGAGGTTGTCGTTGACCGCTATTATGGCGAGGGTCGCAGGCGTGAGTCCCTGCGCGCACATCAGGACAATCACAGACCTGCTGCTGGCCATGGGGGACTTTCTCGTCGAGACGGTAGCGGCCAAGGTCCGGAAGGCGAGGAGGATGGTGAGGAGGAGGACACCATCCTCCAGGTATGAGAGAACCCGGGTCGGGTCAATGGAGAATGTCAGGCCCAAGAACACGAAGAAGAAGGTCTCCAGGAGGAAGGAGATCTCCCCCTGGAAGGTGCCCAGCTGCCGCTGGAGGGGGTCCATGTCGAACGGCCTCTTCTCGAAGAGGGAGTTCAGGAGCTTGTAGCTCCCCAGCATGATGCCGAAGACCAGCGTGGACAGGATCCCGCTCCCTCCTAAGGCCGAGCTGATCGAGTAGGTCGCGAAGACCAGACCCATCGTGAAGACGTAGGTGTACTTGTTCTCCTTCAGCCTCTGCAGGACGAAGAGCCACGCGAGGGAGAGGACTGCCCCCGACACAATCCCGACGGAGAAGTTGGATGCGATGGTGGATAGGGCGCCGGCGATGCTGGGGTTGGCGCTCTGGTAAGCCCCGACGAACGTCGTGAAGAGGACGACCGAGAAGACAGAGTTCAATACCGATTCGAGAGAGACGAAGGTCACGGTGCTGTCGTTGAGGTGGAGCCCTCTCGAGAGAGGGACTACCACCGCTGCCGTCGTCTCTCCTCCCACGATGGAGCCCAGGATCAGCGACTGGATGAGGTCCCAGTGGAAGAGGTAGCTGGTTACGAAGCCTATGGCGAAGGTGCTCGGGATGACGTAGAGGACGACCTGGAGGAAAATCCTCCCGCTCTCCGAGAAGACCGTCCTCACGTGGAGGTCCATCCCACTGTAGAAGATTACCATGATCAGCGTGAGCGTAGCAATCACCCCCAGGACCGGGACTAGCTGGAGCCCGGAGACGACTTTCAGGACGGGCCCGAGGAGGATCCCCACAAAGATGAGGAAGAGGAAGGACGGGATGCCCGTCCGCTTGAAGAAGAGCTCCCCACCGAATCCGAGGACTATGACCCCGGCCACTATCGCGAAGACGAGGGTGGTGTCAGCCGTGGGTCGTCACCGATGGCTCGGCCCCCGCGGCTCGCGGCCTCAAGGTCCCAATCCGAGCCAGCGGGCAGGTGAATCAATCGGGCAGGTTCTCGTGACCATTTGCTCACACTTGGGGGCATAGTAAAGCGGCTTTTCATATATATCGATTCAATCACGTCAGGGAGAGGTGGATCCCGCCGGACGCGCGGGCCGGAGCGCCCTCCTCGAGCGCAAGGACTTATCTCGTCCGACGAATTCGAGGTCGCGTGGCTGTCGCAACCATCGAACTGGCCTTGACAGCCTTCGTGGCCGTCATGCTCTTCTCGCAGATACTCTCTCTGAAGGCGAAGGTGCCCTACACCCTGATCCTGGTGTTCGTCGGCGTCGGGATTACGGCGTTGGCCACAATCCCTTCCCTGGGCTCGAACTCTGTCACGAGCACGGCACAGAGCGTAATCTCGCAGATGAGCTCTTTCTACACCACCCTCGTAGAAGGGGGACTCTTCGTGGGTCTCATCGTCCCGCCCTTGATTTTCGAGGCCATGATGCACATCAAGGCTCCCGACTTGAGGGCGGTGATCAGGCCCTCGGTCATCCTCGCGACTGGCGGCGTCGTCGTCGCCACGGCCGTTGGAGGATTGGTTCTCTGGCAGTTGGCGGGACTGTCGCTGACGGTCTCCTTCCTGTTTGCCACAATTGTGGCGCCCACCGATGTTGTAACCGTGCTCGAGGTGTTTCGCCGCGCGAACGTCCCTTCGGAACTCGCCACGCTGATGGACACTGAGGCAGCGTTCAACGACGCAACTGGAATCGTTATCTTCACACTCGTCCTGTCGTCGATAGGGCTGTCGCGAGTCTCTGTCCTCTCGGGCCTCTCCGTCTTCGCTTTCACCACATTGGGAGGTGCTGCTGTCGGCTTCCTGATTGCATTCGCGGCCAGACGAGTCAGCGCTTCGATTGAAGACACGGTGGCGGAGGTGATTCTTACAGTCTCAGCCGTCTACGGGTCATACGTATTCGCGAGCGGGCTGGGCGTCTCTGGATTGATTGCCGTGGCAGTAGTCGGGTTGTACTTTGGCAACGTGACGATGAAGGCGACCATAGAACAAGACACGCGAGACGCCGTTCTGTTGTTCTGGCAGATAGCGGCATTCATCGGGAACTCCGTGGCCTTCCTCCTGATCGGGTTCGAGACCAACCTCGTCCTCCTCTCCAACTCCTTCTTCCTGATCGTAACGGGGTACCTGACGGTAACGCTCGCCAGAGCCGCCTCGGTCTATCCGATACTCGCCATATTCAATCAGGTTCGCGAGAAGATACCCATCGCCTGGAGCAACGTAGCCATGATGGGCGGGGTACGCGGGGCTCTCTCGATCGCCCTGGCCGCGTCCTTGACCGGCTCGGCCGTTCTCTCGGACTCTGACATCCACACCATCACGACCATGGTTCTCGGCGTAGCCTTCTTGTCAATCGCGATTCAGACGCCGCTGTTGTCGCGGTACATCAAGAGAAAGTTTGGGAATCAGCAAGCCGTTTGAACCAGTACCTGGCTTCGTCGCGGCAGCACCGGACCTCCGCTGGAGCAACCAGAAAGGATTCGAGACGAAGGCGGGCCTTACGCAGACGTGCTTAACGTCATCTTTCCCAAGGAGAAGGCCAAGTCAGTAATGGCCGTGGTTACGTCACTGGAACCCGACGAAGGAGGAAAATCGGAGGATGTATTCGAGGTTGAGGATAGGTATCGGCGAGTGATGCTGTGGTGGGACTAACCGATGTTCGAAAGAACTCCATGGCGGTCACCAAATAGCGTAAAAGCGGCGTGCGCAAGCCCCAAAGCTGCGAAAAAGTGTATTTCCTAACGAAAAACAAACCTTAAGACCCTCTCCCGCGACGAGGTGAGCTGTCATGGGTTTCAGATTCAAGGGGTGCTACACGGCGGTAGTCACCCCATTCGACGCCAAGAGGAAGGTCGACTGGGAGAAGCTTCGTGCGCTCGCGGAGTTCCAGCGGGAGCAGGGCGTGAGGGGCGTCGTCCCGGCGGGCACCACCGGCGAGAGCCCCACGATCAACTGGGAGGAGCACTACCGCGTCATCGACTCGTACTTCGAAGCGGTCGGCTCCTCGCTCGAGACAATCGCGGGGACGGGCTCCAACAGCACGGAAGAGTCGCTCGAAGCGACCAAGCACATCGCCTCCCGCGGGATGAAGGCCGCCCTCCTCGTCGACCCTTACTACAACGGCCCGAGCTCCCTCGAGGTGAGGAAGGAGTACTACGAGCCCATCGTCAGCGCCTTCCCCGAGGTAGAGATGATCCCCTACGTAATCCCCGGGAGGACGGGCACGCAGCTCCTCCCGCAGGACCTCGCGATACTCGCCAGGGAGTATCCCAACCTGCAGGCCGTCAAGGAGGCGACAGGGAGCGCGGAGAACGCCCGCCTGACCAGGAAGCTCTGCGGCCCCGAGTTCTCGGTCCTCTCCGGGGACGACGACAAGACGCTCTCCTTCATGCGCGACGATGCGATACTCTGCTCGGGGGTGATCTCGGTCATCTCCAACGTCGCCCCGAGGGCAGTCGAGGACCTCGCCGAGGCCGCCCTCGCGGGCAACATCGACGAGGCGGACAGGCTGGGGACGGCGCTCCAGCCCCTCTTCTCGATGGTCACCGTCAAGACCGACGAGAACACATCATTCGGCCCCGTCCCCGTCAAGGCGAGGAACCCGCTCCCCATCAAGACGATGATGAACGTCCTCGGGATGGAGGTCGGGCCTTGCAGGGCCCCGCTCGGGCGCGTCACGAAGAGGGGGCTCAACCACATCCTCGAGGGCCTCCGCAAGGTCTGGGCCAAGAACCCCGAGATCCTCGAGCCCATCGAGAAGGCCTTCGACGTCTCGATCGACAACAGGCTCCGAGAGGACAAGTACTGGGAGGGCCTGGCCTACGGTGCTGGCTATGAGTAGACAGGCGGGCGGGCCGCTCAGGCTCTGCATCGTCGGCGCGACGGGCAGGATGGGGAGCCTGGTCGCAAGGGAGGCCTCCCCCGAGAGGTTCGTGATCAAGGGCGCGGTGGCGGGCGCCGACGACCCGGGCGTCGGCAAGACCCTGCGGGAGCTCGGTGCGAAGGACGTCGACACCAAGGTCTCCCCTCCCTCGCGCCTCCCGGACCTGCTCCAGGCCGCCGACGTCTGCATCTCGTTCACGAGCGCCGCGGCCGAGATGAGCAACTACAGGGCCGTGGCTGAGAGCAAGGTACCCTACGTCTCGGGGACGACAGGCCTCACGGCCCAGCAGAGGCGGGAGGTCGAGACAGCGCTCACGGGCAGGCTCCCTGCCGTGATAGCCTCGAACTTCTCGGTCGGCGCTAACTTTCTGGTCGCGATTTCGGCCGCGCTAAAGGCCCTCCCCGGGAGCTTCGACGTGAGCGTCGTGGAGGCCCACCATTCTGGCAAGGTCGACGCCCCCAGCGGGACGGCGCTCAGCATCGCCAAGGAGGTCATGGAAGCGAGGGGCTACACAAAGACTGTGAGCGGGAGGAGCGGGGCGTCCAAGCGCGCCCCTGACGAGCTCGAGGTCCTCTCCCTCAGGGGGGGCGGGACCCCGGGGATACACACCGTCCACGCCTTCGGCCCGCACGAGATGATAACGCTCGAGCACCTCGCCTTCTCGAGGTCCGCCTTCGCCCTCGGCGCCCTCCACGCCGCGGAGTGGGTCACCGCGAAAGAGAGGGAGCCCAGGGTCTACGGGATGGCCGACGTCCTCGACCTGAAGCTCTGAGACTAGTTCTCGTAGAGGAATTCGTGGGCCTCCGACAGCCCGTTTGTCAGGACCTCATAGCCCCCCTCCTTGACCAGGATGGTCTCGCCTATCCTGCAACCGCCGATCTTTAGGTTGTCGTGCAGGGTGATGCAGGGCTCTATCGCTATGACGTGCCCCGCCCTCAGCTTCGCGTTCGGCTCGTCCCTCCCCGGCTCGGGCGCCCAGGGCGGCTCGTAGACGTTCAGGCCTACGCCGTGCAGTATGGGCTGGATCCTGCTGAAGGAGTACTCGGAGTACCCGTACTCGTCGACGACCTCCGCCGCCGCGTCCCTCAGCCTCTTTGTCGTCGCCCCGGGGCGGGTCGCCTTGAGCGCGGCAGAGTAGGCGTCGTACGTCGCGGTGTAGACGCGCTTCTGCGCCGGGCTCGGCGTCCCAATTATCGTGGTGGTGGTGATGTCGGTGTTGTATCCTTTGAACAGGGTGGCGTACCCCATGATCAGGAACTCGCCCGACCTGACGACCCTGTCCGAGTCGTGCCTCGTCATCAGCCCCGTGTTCGGCCCCGCGAAGGTCGCGAGCGACCAGGACATCCCCTCGGCCCCCATCTTCCTGGCCGCGTACTCCGCCTCGGCCGCTATCTCGTACTCCCTCAGTCCAGCCCGGGCTGACCCGAGAGCGGCCCGAATCGAAGCCTCCGTGACCTTCGACGCCTCGCGCATCAGCTCGACCTCCCCTTCGAGCTTGACCGCCCTCTCCTCGGCGACCGCGCCTCCCGCGTCGACGAGGTCCACCCCCTTCGCTGCCTTCCGAAGGCCGTGGAACCCCTCGAGGCCGAGCTGGTCGTACCCCACCTTCGCGCTGTTGTAGTCCCTGAAGACCTCCGCGACCTCCTCCGCCCGCCCGAGGGTGTGCATCACCCTCATGTCGCCGACCCAGGGCATGTAGTGTTTCGCGCGGGTGTAGTCCCCCGCCACGGTCAGGACGACCACGTCCCCGCCCACCGTGACGAACGACGAGTAGCTGTTCTGGAACCACATGCTTACGACCGGCCGAAAGTCGGCCGCGTACCTCACGTTCTCTATCCTGTTGAGCAGCAGCGCGTCGAGCCCCTCCCTCTTCATCAGGGCGACGAGCTTCCCCACCTTCTGCTTCCTCAGCTCGGCCGTGTCCACACCTCGCCGCGGCATGCTCGGCCTCTCGCCCCGGCACCGTCTATAAATCATTGGGGGCCCGCGGGAGGGGCGATGCCCAAGAAGAATCCCGGAGGCCCGGCTGCCCTGAGGTCCCTAGTCGCAGGGAGGCGGGCGGTCGCCGTCCCGGGGGTGTTCAACCCCGCCGTAGCTCTCCTCGCTGAGGAGGCGGGCTTCGATGCGCTCTATCTCTCCGGGGCCGCCTTCGCCAACTCGCTGGGCATGCCAGACGTCGGGGCGACCACCATGACCGAGGTGGCCGAGATGACCCGGAGGATCCTCTCGGCCGTCCCCTCGCTCCCGCTCATCGTCGACGTCGACACGGGGTTCGGCGAGGCCGTCAACGTCGGGAGGACGGTCCGGGAGATGGAGAGGGCGGGCGCCGCCGCGGTCCAAATCGAAGACCAGGTGATGCCCAAGAGGTGCGGCCACCTCGACGGAAAGGAGGTCGTCGACCCGAGGGCGATGGTCGAGAAGGTGATTGCGGCGAAAGAGGCCGCGAAGAGCCTGCTTGTGATAGCCAGGACCGACGCGGCCGAGAAGGAGGGGCTCGACGGCGCCGTCAGGCGGGCCACCCTCTACCGGAGGGCGGGCGCAGACGTCATCTTCCCCGAGGCCCTCAGGACCAAGGCGGAGTTCATCGAGTTCGCAAGGAGGGTGGATGGCCCTCTCCTCGCCAACATGACGGAGTTCGGCAAGACACCCTACACGACCATCTCCGAGTTCTCCGAGATGGGGTACAAACTGGTGATCTTCCCCGTCACGGTCTTCCGCGCCGCGATGAAGGCGGCGGGCGAGGCTCTCGCGGAGGTCGCCAGGTCGGGCACACAGAAGGCCATGCTCGGCAGGCTTATGACCAGGGACGAGTTCAACGCGCTCGTGGGGTACTCGACCGCCGAGCGCGAGGACAGAGAGGTCTCGAAGAAGGCCTCTCGTGTTCGATAACGCTTAATATCGAGATTGCCTCTGCGGTTGTCGAATGGCAGAGATGCTCCGAGCCCCTCGCGGGCTCGACGGGGTGGCCGTGGCCGACACCACCATAGCAAAGAGCGACTCGGACGGGACGCTGATCTACCGAGGCTACGCCATAAAGGATCTCTTCGACAAGTCGACCTTCGAGGAGTCCACATACCTCATACTCTACGGGAGGCTCCCGAGGAGGAGGGAGCTCGAGGAGTTCTCCTCGAAGCTGAGCAGGTACTCAATGGTCCCTCACAACGTCTACGACCTCGTCAAGGCCATCCCCCGCGAGGCGCACCAGATGGACGTCCTGAGGACGGCCGTCTCCGGCCTGGGAGCTACGGAGGGCGGGATATCGTCGGAGGAGCAGAAGCTCTCGATCGTCGCCCAGATGCCCACGCTGGTAGCAAACTGCTACCGCCTGAACAAGGGGATGGAGCCGGCCGAGCCAGACCCCTCCCTCAACCTCTCCGCCAACTACCTCTACATGCTGACGGGCAGGAGGCCGACCGCTTACGAGGCCTGGTGCTTCGAGAGGATGCTCATCCTCTACCTCGAGCACGACCTCAACGCCTCCGCCTTCACGGTGAGGGTGGTCGCCTCCACGCTTGCTGACATCTACTCCGCCTGCACCGCGGGTTTGGCCGCCCTCAAGGGCCCTCTCCACGGCGGCGCCAACGAGGCCGCCATGCAGATGCTCCTCAAGATAGGGTCCGCTGACAAGGCAAAGTCCTACGTCCAGGGGGCGTTATCCCGCGGGGAGAAGATAATGGGCTTTGGCCACAGGGTCTACAAGACGGTCGACCCTCGCTCCCAGCTGGCGAAGGGCCTCTTGCTCGAGCTCCTCCAGAAGGAGGGCAAGGGGCTAGAGCTCTACAAGCTCTGCGAGGCGGTCGAGAAGGCAGCCTGGGACCTCAAGAAGCTCCCCGCCAACGTCGACTTTTATGCCGCGCCCCTCTTCAGCACCCTCGGCATCCCCGTCGAGACGTTCACGCCGATCTTCGCCTCGAGCAGGATCGTGGGCTGGGTCGCCCACTACAACGAACAGCTCTTGGACAACAGGATCTACAGGCCCGACGCCATCTACAAAGGCGAGAAGGGGCTCAAGTACGTCTCCCTCGACGACAGGGACGGCCTCCGCTAGGCCTTCACGACACAGGCTCCCATCAAGGCCGAGGCGTCCCATCTCTCAAAGTTCGCGACGATATCTCGCACCTTGTCAGCTTGCCCGGCGGTCAAGAGCCCCTCTGTGAGCTCCACGAACTTCGCCCCAACCTCCTCGTCCGTCATCGGGTTCATGGGGTGCCCCCTGGGGTCGTCGACCTGCTCCTTGAGGGTCCGCCCGTCCTCTAGCTTCACGGTCACCCTGCACGATATGCTGCCGGGGTAGCCCATTGTCATCGTCTTGTCCTCGGCGACGACCACCTTCTTCATGAGCTCCCTCCTCGCCGGGTCACGGAACTTCTTCGGGGCGAACGACGCCTCGTCGACCGCGCCGTCGAGGAGCGCAGCCGCGACTATGTAGGGGAGGCTGTGGTCGGCCGTCTCCCTCGTCTCCGGCGCCCACTTCTCGTCGTCCTTGCCGAGGATGGTGTACCCCGCCTCGCTCGTCTCCACGCCCACCACCGAGACCTTCGCCAGACCCTCGGCCCCCAAGCTCTTCCTCAGCGCGAGCGCAGCCCAGATGGCGCTCTGGGCGTGGTACTCCGCTGGAAAGAACTTGATCGACGTCTCGGAGAGTTTGAACTTCCCGTCCCTCCCACCGAAATTCCGCGTGTCGGCCTGGAACCTCCCCGAGACCTGGTTGAAGAACCCCATCTCTCCCTCGAAGATCGGCGACGGCCCCCGAATCCCCTCCCTCGCCAGGCGCGCCGAGAAGACCGCGTTCCGGGCGGCGTTGGCGAACGAGAACCCCTTCCACTCAGAGATCGCCCCCGCCCGCACCTGCCTCATGGCGAGGTGCGAGTTGAGAGAGATGTTGACGGCCTGCGCCATCTCCTCCCCGGAGAGGCGCATGAGCTTCCCCGCGGCTAGCGCGACGGAGACGAGCCCGTAGTTGACGTGGTCCCATCCCCTGTGCCTGAGGTTGGCCGCGTCGCAGAGCCTGCACTGGACCTCGTACGCAAGTACCACCGCGACCAGGATGTCCTTCCCCGACCGCCCCTCCATCTCCGCGACGGCGAGGCAAGCCGGGGTGTTGTCGCTGGGATGCGCCGGCTCTCTGGAGAGGTACGTGTCGTTGAAGTCAAAGTACCTCACCATAAGGCCGTTGACCAGGGCCGCGACGTCGGGGGTCGTCTTTCTACGGGTCCCCAGGACGGTCGAAGACTTTGCGGGGTACCCTTCGACCGCGAGCCTCCTCGCGGCCTTGACCGGTGCCGCGCCGAACGCGCCCACCCCGCAGCCGACGGCGTCGAGGATCCTCTTCTTGGCCTCGGCCAACACCCTCCCATCCCTCTCCAGGTCGGAGTAGCTCAGCCCCGAAGCGTACTCGGCGAGCCTCTCCGCAAGGTCCATCGCGCCCGGTTCTGGCCCGTGTGGTTAAGTCGTTTCCTACCCTCGCCGGCTCTTGCCGACCAACCTGTCAGCTGCGTCGGCGACCGTGAGCCTCCCTCGCGCCACATCGCGAGCGAGCTCGTCCACACTGGCGTCCGCCCTCTCCTCGAGGTCGACCAGCAGCCTCCTCCTCGCCAGCTCGGTTATCATCCCCCTGATGCTTCTGAGCCTGACCTCGTCGCCGGCGTCCGAGCGTGACGAGACGAACCTCGACCTCATCCTCTCGAGGACTGCCACCAAGGGCTCTATCCCCTCGTTCTTGGCCGCCGAGACCTTGAGGACGGAGGGGCTCCGCCCCTTGAAGTCCCTCGCCATCGCGAGGAGGTCGACCACCATCTCGTCCGCACCCGGGAGGTCGGCCTTGTTGACGACGTAGACGTCACCTATCTCCATGAGTCCGGCCTTGGAGGCCTGGATGTCGTCCCCGAGCCCGGGCATCAGGACGACCATCACAGCGTGCGCGACCCTCACGACCTCGGTGTCGGACTGTCCTATCCCCACCGTCTCGATCATTATCACGTCCATCCTCGCCGCGTCGAGAAGCTGTATGACGTCCGCGACCGCGCCCGAGAGCCCCCCGGCCCAGCCCCTCGAGGCCATGCTGCGGATGAAGACGCCCTGGTCCATCGCGTGGTCGACCATTCTTATCCTGTCCCCCAGGAATGCCCCGCCGGTTATCGGGCTCGTTGGGTCGATCGCGACGATCCCTACCCTAAGCCCCTTCTTCCTGTAGCTCTGGGTCAGCCTGTCCACGAGGCTGCTCTTCCCCGTCCCGGGAGGGCCGGTCACGCCGACCACGAAGGCGTTGCCCAACCTGGGGCCAATCGCCCTGAGGAGCGCAGCCGCCCCCTTCCCGTCGTTCTCCACTAAGGTGATCGCCTTCGCGACGGCCCTCCTGTCCCCCTTGGTCAGCCTAGCCGCCAGCTCCTTGGTGTCCAACCTCAGGCCTTCGGGTCGCCTTGCCGCCGCTTTCTCAAGATAAACCTGCCCTTCGCGCGAAAGCATATCACGCCGCGGCGCCGGCATCTCTTTCGTGGCCGGCTCCGGAGGATGGACCCTGAGGAAAGCCTCCTCGGCTCCGCGATTCGTCGACAGGCTCGTCCTCCAACGAAGGCGGCGAGGGATCCTCGACCTGACCGTCCACCTCGCCGTCGACGGGCGGACATCGGACCGGGCCCTCGGCATGCTCCTCCCCCTCGCGGCCGCTTCGACCTCGGAGGGAATCAGGAGGGACACCGGGGTCGTGAGCTGGCTCCACTGGCCCGACCTCGTGACCATCGAGGGTCGCGCGGTGGCAAAAGCCACCGTCTCGGTGGGCCAACGCAAGGCGGCCGAGTCCAGGCAGGTCTTGATGTGCATCACGGTTAGCTGCTTCCCGGAGAAGCCCGTCTCTACCGCCCCTCTCCCTCCCGCGTCCCTCCTCGAGGTGCTCGGCGTCGAGGTCGACCTCGACCTTCTGAGGAACAAGGTGCTCCACGCAGTCAACTGGTACCACGCCGCCTGGGAGAGCGGGTTGCACTCGAAACTCGCGGAGAGGATGCTCCCGACCATCCCATGGATCGGCCGGAAGGTGGAGGTGGCCGTGGATGGTGCCCCCGCCCTGCGGGGGGTGGCGAAGGGATTGGACTCGTACTGCCGCCTGCTACTCGACCAGGGGCCAGGCCAGAAGGGAGGTCTGATTGCAATCCCACCAGCCGCCGAGGCCGTCCGTGTCGTGGACTGACGAAAGACATCCCGGGCGGACGCACACTTTTATCTGGAACCCCCAGGGGCGCCACGAGCCATGCTCTCCAGCCGCAAGGACCCGTATTGGGGCAGGAAGGCCAAGGAGGTGGCGGTCAGGAGGAAGAAGGTCGCCTCCCTCCACGACAGGAGGGCGCTGAAGGACATCAAGGCCGGGTACCGGAGCTGGCTGAAGGACGTCTACGGCCCTTGGATCGATCAGGCCCCCGAGGCCAAGGAGAGGTTCGAGACAGCTTCCGGCCTGCCTCTCAAGCCGACCTACACCCCTGACGACCTGGAGTCGCTCTCGCAGGCCGAGCTCGGCCTCCCGGGCGTCTTCCCGTACACGAGGGGGGTCTATCCCTCGATGTACCGAGGCAGGCAGTGGACGATGAGGATGTTCTCCGGGTTCGGGACGCCCGAGGACACGAACAAGAGGCTCAAGCTCCTGCTCGAGCACGGCGAGACGGGGCTGAGCGTCGCCTTCGACATGCCGACCCTCTACGGGTACGACGCCGACTCGAAGAAAGCGCACGGCGAGGTGGGCAGGTGCGGGGTCAACGTCTCGTCCCTCCGCGACATGGAGGCGATCTTCGCGGGCATCCCCCTCGACAAGGTCAGCACCTCGATGACGATCAACGCGCCTGCGGCCGTCCTGACCGCGATGTACGCGGGGGTGGCCAGAGAGCGGGGTGTCCCCCTCCAGTCGCTGAGGGGAACGGTCCAGGCGGACATGCTCAAGGAGTTCATCGCGCAGAAGGAGTGGGTCTACCCTCCTGAGGCACACCTGAGGATAGTCCGGGACATGATGCTCTACTGCACAAAGCACATGCCGCAGTGGAACTACGTCAGCATCAGCGGCTACCACATCCGCGAGGCCGGGTCGAGCGCGGTCCAGGAGCTTGCCTTCACCCTCGCAGACGGCTTCGGTTACGTCGAGCTCGGGATGGAGGCGGGGCTGGACGTCGACGACTTTGCACCGCGCCTAAGCTTCTTCTTCAACTCCACAATGGATTTCTTCGAGGAGATTGCAAAGTTCCGCGCGGCCAGGCGCATATGGGCCACGGTCATGAGGGAGAAGTACGGCGCCAAGAAGGCGAGGAGCCTCCTGATGAAGTTCCACACCCAGACCTCTGGTGCCTCGCTCACCTGGCAGCAGCCCTACAACAACATCGTCAGGACGGCCCTCGAGGCGCTTGCGGCCGTCCTGGGCGGCACACAGTCGCTCCACACCAACTCCTTCGACGAGGCCTGGGCCCTCCCCACGGAGCACGCCGTCCAGGTCGCGCTCCGCACCCAGCAGATAATCGCGGAGGAGACAGGCGTGACGAGCGTCATCGACCCGCTCGGAGGCTCCTACTACGTCGAATACCTCACTACCGAGTTGGAGAACCAGGCCTACAGGTACTTCGACAGGATCGAGAAGGCGGGGGGGATAGTGGAGGCCATACGATCCGGATTCCTCCAGAGGGAGATCGCCGAGAACTCCTACAGGCTCTCCAAGAGGGTCGAGAGCGGCGAGGACACGGTCGTGGGGGTCAACAAGTACACGGTCACGCAGGAACCACCCATCAGCACACTCAAGATCGACTTCAAGGCCCAGCACAGGCAAGTCGAGAGGCTGAGGAAGGTCAAGGAGGGCAGGGACAACAAGAAGGTCGAGGCCCTCTTGGACAAGCTCCGGAGGTCATACGAGAAGGATGAAGCCAACTCGTTCTATCCTCTCATGGACGCTGTCGCGGCCTACGCCACCCTCGGAGAGATCGTCCAGGTCGGCAGGCAAGTCTTCGGCGAGTACAGAGAGCCGGCCCTCATCTGAAATGCAACTCCCCGGGTATTAACATCCGACGTCCTCGTACCGACAGAACAGTATCATTTGTAAATCCCTAAATAGTCGGCTATTGCCTAATCCCTGAAGATATGACGAAGGTTTCCGATAAAATATCTATCGCAGCACTTTCAGTCAGCCTTCTCTTCCTCATGTCCGCGGTGAGCGTCCCCGTCGCCTTCGCGTCAACCAACCCCAGGGCGACCGCGCCAGCCGCGACTCCTCTTACCGCCCTGCAGGCAAACTGGGCCTCGCCGGACGGCAACCCCTTCAATCAGAACTACAACCCCCAGACGCAGATCAACAGCACCAACGTCCAGTACCTGGGCCTCAACTGGCTCTTCCCGATTCCCCCGCACCCGGCCCCTCTGCTTTCCATAGCGGCCGGGGTAAGCGTCGACACGGCTCCGCTGATAATCAATGGCACGGTTTACGCGGTCACGGAGTACGGCGAAGTCTTCGCTCTCAACGCCGCCAACGGCGCCGAGATATGGGCGGACGTCCTCCCGATAACGACCAACAGCACGTTCGGGCTGGGCGTCGGCTCCTTCACCCTCCACCTCCACGACGGAGACGAGCAGTTCACCACCAAGCTCTTCGGCGGGACCCCCACATTCTGGGTCTCGGCTCCCGACTACAAGATATACGCCATCAACGCCGTGAACGGGCACTACGAGATGAACTTCTCGTACTACTTCGGGATCAAGTCGATTCCCGGTAACAACCCCAACACCGTCTACAACCACTATCCCAGCATGGTGGTGATAGACGAGAACCGCGGGATTGCCATCATCTCCATGATCAGTTCCTCGAGCAACAACGCAGCTAGGTGCTATTACCGCGGCTACAACATACTGGTCAACCCGCCCCAACCCCTGTGGACTGCCTACTGCTCGCCTCCGGAGCCTGGGAGCACCCTGTCGGTCAACCCCAACTGGGACATCCAGCAGGTCAACAACATGACAGGAGCTGAGATATTCTACCCAGGCCCGGCGTTCAACGCCGGCGGGTACATACCAGGCACCGCCGTGGTCAACCTCAAGACCCTGACCCCGAGCGTCATGAACGCGACGCTCTACAACGACTGGGGCTACGCCAACCAGTCCCCCACCTGCTCCGCCTCTGACGGCGGAGGCTCTCCCGGGGGGACCGGAGGCGGTTGGGGCGCCCCGTGGGTGATCGACGAGAAGACCGGGATCGCCTACGTCAACACAGGGAACAAGGGACCCTACACGAGCCCGTGCACTCCGGGACCCGACCTATGGTCCGCTTCCGTCATGGCCCTGAACGACCAGACGGGTCAGTGGATCTGGGGCTTCCAGACCTCGGCGCACGAAGACTGGGACTACGACTGCTCCTGGCAGCAGGTCCTTGGCAACGAGACGATCAACGGCGTCAACACCGAGGTCCTCTGGAAGACGTGCAAGAACGGCTACCTCTACGAGCTCAACGCGGCAAACGGCAACCTCATCTGGGCGTGGACTCCGCCCACCAGCATCATGGCCAGGTGCGCGTACTGCTTCATGCACAACCCGCTCAACCAGACCGAGATGACGGAGGGCTTCTTCAACCCGTCCTACGCCGACACCCTGATGTTTCCGTCCTCATCCGCCGGTTTCGAGAACGAGTTCTCCTTCAACCCAGCCGCCAACACGCTCTTCCTTGCCAGCCAGAACGTCCCAGCGCTGATCCACTACATCACGCTGAACAGCACCAATTACGGCGGGAACAACGGATTCTCATCCATCGCCATCGCCGCCACGGCGTCCAACCT
>Ga0335078_10002494_pt1 | contig 27864 bp, 19 predicted proteins | sample Lox_Sample_32_FD_206711 | JGI IMG/M metagenome (GOLD analysis project Ga0335078, IMG submission 206711) | Soil microbial communities from Loxahatchee National Wildlife Refuge, Florida, United States - Lox_Sample_3.2 | ecosystem: Environmental > Terrestrial > Soil > Wetlands | place: USA...
ACTCGAGGGCCGACCGGCCCGGCCGCACCCGCTCCGCGTCCGCGGCCGTGCGCACTTCCGCGCCCTCTCCCTGCGCCACCCAACCCGAGGCGTCCTTGGCGAACGTCTGCAACAGCAGCACGTCCGAATCCTGGGCTAAAAGAGAAATGCAGGCCGTGAGACACAGACAAACCCAGCGCATGGCAACCTCCTCAAATCATACCAGCCGGCCGAACGCTACTCTTCCGCTTCCGTCTGCCCGACTTTCAGAACCGCCAGGAAAGCCTCCTGCGGTATCTCCACCCGGCCCACGCGCTTCATCCGCTTCTTGCCCTCCTTCTGTTTCTCCAGCAGTTTCCGCTTGCGCGTGATATCGCCGCCATAGCACTTCGCCAGCACGTTTTTGCGCATCGCCGAGATGGTTTCCCGCGCCACGATTTTATTGCCGATCGCGGCTTGCAGCGCGACTTCGAACATCTGCCGCGGAATCAGCCGCCGCAGCCGCGAGATCAGCTCTTTGCCGCGCTCATACGCGAAGTCCCGGTGCACCACCATCGAAAGCGCATCCACCGGCTCCCCCGCCACCAGCACGTCCAGCCGCACCATCGGCGAAACCCGATATCCGGCCAGGTGGTAATCCAGCGACGCGTATCCCCGCGAGGCCGATTTCAGCCGGTCGTAAAAATCCAGCACGATTTCGTTCAGCGGCAGCTCGTACAGCAGCATCACCCGTCCGCCGCCCATGTATTCGAACTTCTTCTGCGTGCCGCGCTTCTCTTCCAGCAGCTTCAGAATGCCGCCCAGGTATTCTTCCCGCGTGATCACCGTGGCGTCGATGATCGGCTCTTCGATCTGCTTGATCCCCGAAGGATCCGGGAACTTCGTCGGATTGTCCACCTCCACCACCTGCCCGTCGGTGGTGGTGACGCGGTAGCGAACGCCGGGCGCCGTCGTGATCAGATCGATGTCGAATTCCCGCTCCAGCCGCTCCTGCACGATCTCCAGGTGCAGCAGGCCCAGAAATCCGCAGCGAAATCCGAAGCCCAGCGCCACCGAGTTCTCCGGCTCGAAACTGAATGCGCTGTCGTTCAGCCGCAGCTTCTCCAGCGCGTCCCGCAGCATGCCGTGCTCGTGCGATTCCACCGGATACAGCCCCGCGAATACCATCGGCTTGATCTCTTCGAATCCCGGCAGCGGCTCCGCGGCCCGATTTTCGTCGTCTACGATCGTGTCGCCGATCTTGGCGTCCGAAACCGTCTTGATATTGGCAGACAGGAAGCCCACTTCGCCCGCCGACAGCGCGTCGCACGGCGTGGCTTTGGGCGCTTGAAAACCCAGCGCCTCCACTTCATACACCTGCCCGTTCGACCACAGCCGGATCCTCTGCCCGATTCGCAGCCGTCCGTCCATCACGCGCACCAGAATGATCACCCCGCGGTAGGTGTCGAACCATGAATCGAAAATCAGCGCCCGCAGCGGCGCCTCGGGCGAACCCTTGGGCGGCGGCACCAGGTGAACGATCGCCTCCAGAACTTCGTGCACGCCCGTGCCCTGCTTGGCGCTCGCCATCACCGCGTCGCGCGTGTCCAGCCCGATCACCGTCTCGATCTGCTCGCGAATCCGCTCCGGCTCCGCCGCCGGCAGGTCGATCTTGTTGATCACCGGAATAATTTCCAGGTTGTGATGCAGCGCCAGGTAGGTGTTCGCCAGCGTCTGCGCCTCCACTCCCTGCGACGCGTCCACCACCAGCAGCGCGCCTTCGCATGCCTGCAGGCTGCGCGAAACTTCGTAGGAGAAATCCACGTGGCCGGGCGTGTCGATCAGGTTCAACTGGTACTGATTGCCGTCGTCGCCGCGGTACATCAGGCGGACCGCATGGGCCTTGATTGTGATCCCCCGTTCGCGCTCCAGGTCCATCGAATCCAGCACTTGTTCCATCATTTCCCGCTGCGAGAGTGCCCCGGTGACCTCCAGCAGCCGGTCCGCCAGCGTGGATTTGCCGTGGTCGATATGCGCGATGATAGAGAAATTGCGTATGAATTGGCGGTCCATCGTTGAGGGGATGCTCTACGATTGTATCAGCCGTGAGCTGTCGGCTTTCACCTGTCAGCTTTCGGTGCGCCGCGGAAGATGCCGGCTGGCTGGAAGCTGAGCGCTTAAGATAGCTGAAAGCTGACAGCTCTTGTTACACTGATCCTACATGGCTTTCCAGCACATCCTCTTCGACGTGGACAGCTCCGGTGTGGCCCTTCTTACCATCAATCGTCCCGAGAAGAGGAATGCGCTTTCCGGCGAGCTGATCGCCGAGTTGGACCAGGCTTTTCAGCGGGCCGCGTCGCAAAAGGATATCCGGGCCGTAATTATCACCGGAGCCGGCGACAAAGCTTTCGTGGCCGGCGCCGACATCGGAGAGTTGTCGAAGCTCTCCCCCGCCCAATCTCGTGAGCGCGCGCTCGCCGGCCAGGCCGTGTTCCGCCGCCTCGAGAGCATGGCGAAACCCTCGGTCGCCGCCATAAACGGCTTCGCCTTGGGCGGTGGATTGGAACTTGCCATGGCGTGCACCGTGCGCTTTGCGTCGGACAATGCCCGCCTCGGACAGCCCGAAGTGAAGCTCGGCATTATCCCCGGCTACGGCGGATCGCAGCGTTTGCCTCGCCTGGTGGGACGCGGCCGCGCCTTGGAGCTGCTGCTCGCCGGCGAACCCATCACCGCCGCCGAGGCCCATCGCATCGGCCTGGTAAACACCGTCACGCCTCCAGCCGGCCTTCTGGATTACAGCCGCGCCTGGCTGGCAAAAGTATTGGCCAATGGACCCGTTGCCGTCGCTCTGTTATTGGAAGCCGTCGATACCGGCCTCGATTGCGGCCTCGCGGAAGGCCTGCGCTTCGAGGCGGCCGCCTTCGGTGTCTGCGCGGCAACCGAGGATCGCAGCGAAGGCATGCGGGCGTTTTTAGAAAAACGAAACCCCTCCTTCGCGGGAAAATGACATGCCCAAAGTAATCGAAGGCCACCTTTCGGCTGCCGGACTGCGGTTCGCCATTGTGGTGAGCCGCTTCAACAGCTTTATCAGCGAGCGTCTGCTCGCCGGAGCGCAGGACGCGCTCACCCGCACCGGCGCCGATCCGGAAGCGGTGGATATCGTGAAGGTCCCGGGTTCATGGGAAGTCCCCATGGTTGCCGGCGAGCTGGCCCGCCAGCATCGCTACGACGCCGTGATCTGCCTGAGCGCCGTCATCCGCGGCGAGACGCCGCATTTCGACTATGTGGCCGCGGAAGCCGCCAAAGGCATCGCCCACGTCTCCATGGAGACCGGCGTCCCCGTCGCCTTCGGTGTGCTCACTACCAACACCCTCGACCAGGCCATCGACCGCGCCGGCGCCAAGGGCGGCAACAAGGGGTACGACGCCGCCATGAGCGCCATCGAAATGGCCAACCTGATGCGCACCTTGCGCCAGGGCGCCTAGATGCCCGCGCGCCGCAGGTCGCGCCAGCGCGCGCTGCAGATTTTGTTCCTCTGGGACGCGCGCCGCCAGCCCCTCGACGAAATCTTCGATGCCTATTACGATTCGCTGCTCTCCGAGGAGCGGCCCGCCCGCGACGCCTTCGCCGCCGAGCTGGTGCGCGGCGCCGTCGAGCATATGGCCGATCTCGATGGCCGCATCGCCCGCCACGCCGAGCATTGGCGCATGGAACGCATGCCCGCCGTCGACCGGAATATCCTGCGCCTGGCCGTCTATGAAATGATGTACGGCGGCACACCCCACGCCGTCACCATCGACGAGGCCCTCGAGTTGGCCCGCAAATTCTCCAACGAGGAGTCGGTCCAGTTCGTCAACGGCGTCCTCGACGCCATCCACCGCGAAGCCGCCCCCACCTTGTAGGTCAACGGTGCCTGCAGGCGGACTCCCCGTCCGCCGGGACGTTCCATCACAATCTGGCCGCCGCGCCCGGTACGCTATACTCGAATCAGAGACCTCCTATGGCCCGTAAATTACGTCCTTTGCTGGCCTTACCCCTCATCATCATCGGCTGTTCCCTGGTCGGGGGGTTCTACGGATCGCGCGTCAACGTCATGTTGGCCGCGGCCGCCGATACCACCCAGCCCATCGAAAAAGACATCGACAGGTTCGTCCGCGTCTATAGCCTCGTCGACCGCAATTTCGCCCAGCCGCTCGATCCCGATAAGGCCATCTACAAAGGCGCCATTCCCGGAATGCTCGAGACCCTCGACCCGCACTCGAGTTTCTTCGACCAGCGCGATTACAGGGTGTTGATGGAAGAGCAGCGCGGCCGGTATTCCGGCGTTGGCATGCAGGTCGGTCCGCTCAACGACAAAACCGTCATCATGGCGCCGTTTCCCGGCTCCCCGGCGTATCGCGCCGGCCTCCGCCCCGGCGACGTCATCCGCTTCGTCAACGACCACTCGACCGCTGGTCTCACCACCCCCGAAGTCGCCGACCTCCTCAAGGGTCCGCGCAATACCAAGGTCAAAATCAGCGTCTCCCGCGAGGGCTCGCCCGATTTCATCACATTCAACATCGTCCGCGCCGATATCGACCGCAAAACCGTTTCCGACGGTTTCTGGCTGAAGCCCGGCATTGCCTACATCAAGATCGTCAGCTTCGGCGACAATACCGCCCGCGAGCTCGATGACAACCTCAAGCGCCTTGGCGAAAACAACATCAAAGGGCTCATTCTGGATATGCGCGGCAACCCCGGCGGCGTCCTGAATGAAGCCGTGGATGTCGCCGATCATTTTCTGCGCAAGGGCCAAACGGTGGTCTCCTATCACGGACGATCCTCGCCCGAGCGGATTCTGACGGCTCGCAACGGCAATCACGGCCGCAACTATCCCATCGTGGTCGTGGTCAACCGCAATTCGGCTTCGGCTGCGGAGATTGTTTCCGGAGCCCTGCAGGATCACGATCGCGCCTGGATTCTGGGCGAGACCACCTTCGGCAAAGGTCTCGTGCAGTCCGTCATCAGTCTGCCCGAAGGCACCGGCCTGGCGCTCACCACCGCTCATTTCTATACGCCCAGCGGCCGCCTGATTCAGCGCAACTATACCGGCATGCCGCTCTATGATTACTACTTCCACGAAGGCGCCGTCCGCGATCCCAACGACGTCAAGATGACCGATAGCGGCCGCACCGTCTACGGCGGCGGCGGAATCACTCCCGACGAGGACTACGTTACGCCCAAGCTCGATGCCTTGGAAGGCGAGTTATACCGCACCGTGCTCTTCGACTTCGCGCGCAGCTATTTTGCCGGCCATCCGGCGCCGATCACGCAGGGTTGGATGCCCGGTGACGACGTCCTCGATCGCCTGCAAGGCTATCTCGAAGCCCACCACTATCGCTTTACCGAATCCGAATTCCAGCAGGACCGTCCCTGGATCAGGCGCTACCTGGCTCGCGAAATGTACATTTGGGCGTTCAACGTGGATGAGAGCGACAAAATCTTCGCTCAGACCGATCCCGAAATCGCCCAGGCCCTCGACGCCCTGCCGAAAGCCGCCTCTTTGGTCGAGGCCGCCAGCAAGATCACCCAGGAACGCATGCGCGGCCAGTAGCATTCTGCATCCCCGCTCCGGCCAGCGATCGTAATCCATTTCGATGAGACGTCTTCTGCTCGCGGGCCTTCTGATCGTGCCGGTTTTGGCCGCCGCGCGCGACGATGCGGCAGCTCTGCTCGCCAAAGCCGCTTCCGCATTCGAGCGCAATCAGCGGCAGGAGATGCATTGGAACTGGACGGCGGCGGAAACGCGCACTCTCCTCGGAAATGGCGGCGTCGAACAGAAACTGCCCGACGTGACCGTGGAATCGGTGATCCGCACCGATGGACGGCGCTGTAATGCCGTTCTCTCGTGGGGCGACGGCACCACGCCATACCTGATCGATTCCGACGCCGATTCCCGCTGCCAGGCCACCGAAGCGTTCCGCCCGCCGTTCGAGATCGCCGAATTGTTGAAGGGCGGCAAGGTCCGCGTGCTCTCGCACCCGCCCGAAGCCACCGTCCTCTCCATCGTTCCCGATACCCTCCGCCAGCGCTCAACCGATCCCGAGGTCAGTTGCGCCGCCTCCATTCGCGCCACCATCCAGCTCGACCCGGCCACGTCTTTTCCTTTTCAGATCGAGGGCGAAGTCGCCGCCTCCGGATGCGCGGCCACCGCGATCGTGCCGCTGCACTACGGAACCGAGGACTTCGTCAACACGCGCCGTGGTTTTGGGAAAGGCGCGAAATTCCGCATGACGTTCGAGCTGCAGCCCGACAGGTTCCAACATCCCGAGCGCAGCTTCTGGATCCGCGTTTTCGAGCGCTACGACATGCCGCTGGTGGCCAGGGTGGGAGCCATGGTGGTTTGGGGCCGCAGGTTTCCTCTTCTTTACGGAATGCAGCGCGTTGTGAAAGAATCGCGCACCACCGCCCGCGAATTCGGCGCCGAAGCTACCATGCGCTGATTCCATCGTTGTGGGCCAGGGCGGGCAGCCTGCGCCGGATTGGCAATCCGCCCCGGACTACCTCGCCAGTTCGAACGGAATCGCCGGCAGCGTCCCCAGTAGATTCCGCCGCTTCACCGGCGGACCGTTCTTCGGCGTCACCATCCGATCCACGAACGCATCCACAATCAGGTTCCCCTTCAAACCGGCCTGAGCCTTGGCATCGGCGCGCAGCAGGATCGCCATCCCATTCGCGTCCGGCCGCACCGATTGAATCGAAATTCCTTCCGGCGGATCGTCGAGCGCCAGCACCAGGCCGTCCATCAGCCGCGGCGGTACCGCGACCTGCAGCGTGGTCGTCGATCCCGGCGTCAATTTCAACCCGTGATCGGCCATTGCGCGTACATTTGCCCCGCCCTGCCCCGCGCCGATGATCCGCACCATCCAGGCTTGCTCCGGTACCAGGTGGCGATACGCGAAGGCCTGCATCATGTCTTCGGAAGGAATCGCTTTGTGCCGGATTTCCTTTCCCGCGACCGCCGCCCGGCCCTCCAATTCAAGCGCCATCGGCTGGCCCGGTTGCCCGCGCGGCGCGGTGAGCGTGATCCGCACCTTGTCCTGTCCGGCGGGAATCGCCGCGCCGCTCAGCGTGAATCCGGACGCGGCCTTCAGCTCCAGCGCGATCTCGCCCGCGAAGCCATCGTGTCGAAGGGCGTAAACCGTAACTGCCGTCGTCGACCCGGCCCGCATGTTCAGGCTCGATGGCGTCACCCGCAGCGCGAAATCGGGCCGCGGCCCGCTGATCCGCAAACGATAGGCGTACTCCACGCCGCCCTTCCGCTCGTTATCTCCCAATTCCAGGTAATACGTCCCGTTGGCCGGCAGCTTCATCGCGATTCGCGAATCCGCCTGGTGCGTCAGCAGGCCCGCGCCCTTATCCTCGAAATCGTCGTTGAACGCCAGCTCCTTCCCCGCCGCGTCCGTCAGGCGCAGAACCGAATCGAGCGGCGACCCCAGGCGGCGCGCCGCCACTTCGGCCACAATCTCGTCTCCCGCGCGCCCCTCGAACCGGAAGAACCGCTCTTCTCCCGCCCGTCCGATTCTCCCGTTCACGATTACCGGCAGCTTCACCCTCTGGGCCTTCTCGCGTCGCGTAGCGCTGTCCTGCGCCGCGATTTCCGGAAGCGAATCGATGGCGAACGGAAGGCTGTTCGATCCCGCTACCGACACTTTCAGAATCTCTCCCGCGCTGGATTTGGCATCCGCGGCCATCGTGGTCTTCGGTAGATTCCAACCCGCCAGGTGGATCGCCGTGCGGGCGCCCGCCCGCCCGCCGAGAGGAAAAATGTCCGTGATATAGGGCAGTTCGCCCAACGTGATCCGATAAACGAAATCTTCCCGTCCGCGGTAGATCGAATCGTGGATCTCCAGCCAATAGTCGCCATCGGCGGGGATCTCGTAGAACAATACCGGGTCCGGATGAAAGCGGTAGTGATCGGCGGAGAGGATTTCCTTGCCTCCGCTGTCGCGCAGCGTGATCGACGCCTGGAACCAGCCCGGCACCGCATCGGAAATATACGGCATCAGCTCGCGCGCTTCCACCGCGGCCACGATGTGCTGCCCTCTGGACGCGTGAAACCGATAGCGATCGGCGCTCGCCGGCATCGCCTGGCCGTTGAGCACCGCCGGAGGCGTCACGTCCATCACCGGAGGCAACGGCCGGTTGGCCGGACGCGGCGGAGGCGTGGCTCCATTCGCCACCGCCAGCGCCGGCGGCACATGCGCTGCCGGCCGCGACACTTCCGGTAACGTGCCTACACAGAAGATCAGCGGATTGGTGATCCCCTGCTGCCCGCCGATGCGGAGTTCCCGCCGCCCCGGCGCCGCCTCGGGAGCGATGGTCACGTTGACGATCACCGTCTCCGCCAGCGCCGGGCTTTGCTGCCGCCGCTGGAAATCCGCTAGCTTCGTCTGCAATTCGACGACGGTCTTGCTTTCCTCCGGCGTCAGCCCGCCGGCCTGCCGCTTCTGGTTCAGCTTCTGCATCTGCTCGCGCAGTTCGTTGGCTTGCGCCGGTGTCAGCGGCCGCCTGTACTCCGCCACCGAGACCTCGACGCCCGAACCGGTGATATACGCGGCATTCGCATTGTTCAGAAACTGCCCTCCCACAGTCAGATCGAAAGTCGTGCCCTGCCGTCCCCCGGCCGGATAGACGAACGCGATGTGCGGGACCTGCGGCTGCGCCTGCTGCTGAGCCGGCAGCATCGCCGCCCACCCCAGCACAACCAGCGCGGCGCGTCTCACATGATCTCCTTCAGCCGGCCTGCAACCGGCAGGCCCTCCGCCGCCGTCGGCGTCGCCAGAACCGCCAGCCCTTCCGGATGCGGCAGCCTGGCTTGCGGATCGATTCCGGCCAATTCGTAGATGCTGCCGATGAGGTCCGCCGGGTAAACCGGGCGCGATTTCACTTCCTCGCCGCGCGCGTCCGACGCCCCCACCACCTGCCCGCCCTTGAATCCGCCGCCCGCCACCAGTGCCGAAAAGACGTACCCCCAGTGATTCCGTCCGCCGTCCCACGGCGCTTCCCACATCACTTTCGGCGTTCGCCCGAATTCCCCGCAGCACCAGACCAGGGTGCTGTCCAGCAGGCCGCGCCCCGCCAGGTCCGCGAGCAGCGACGCCAGTCCCTTGTCGAGTTCCGGCAGCCGCCGGCGCATCAGCGGAAAATTCTGTTTGTGAGTGTCCCAGCCGCCCTGATAGTTGATGGTCACGTACGGGACGCCGCGCTCCACCAGCCTGCGCGCCACCAGGCACGACGCCCCGAAAGTGTTCCGGCCGTAGCGATCCCGCATCTCGTCCTTTTCCTGCGACAGATCGAACACCTTGCCGGCATCGCCCAGGATCAATTCGTAGGCCTGGCTCTCGGCTTCCGTCGTGGCCTTCAATTGCGGATCGCCGGGGAGTTGGCGCTCCAGCGAATCCAACTGGTGCAGGTAGTCGCGCCGGCTCCGCTGGCGGTCGTCGCTGATGCCTTGCGCTACCACGCCCTCCACCGCGAACCGCGCCTGCCCCGGATCGCCCCCCGTCGCGAACGGCTTGTACCGGTTGCCCAGGAACCCCGCTTCGGAAAACCTTCCCTGCGGCTGCGTCAGCACGATGTAAGGCGGAATCAGCCCCTTGTAGCCCGCGTCGTAGCCCTTGAACAGCGACACCACCGCGCCCACGCACGGGAACACCTCGCGCCCGCCCGAAACGCGCCCCGTCTGCACCGTGTACGATGCCGTCTCGTGCGCGTTCACCCCGTGCGTCATGCTGCGGATCAGCGAATACTTGTCCGCCTGCTTAGCCAGTTGCGGCATCAGCTCGTTGATGCGCATGCCTTTGACATTGGTCTCGATGGGGCTCGAGAGCGGACCCGAGTAGTCGTTGCCGGCCTCCGGTTTCGGATCGAACGTATCCAGGTGCGAGGGACCGCCCCACATCCAGATCTGTATTATCGACTTCGCCTTGCCCGCGCCGGCCGCTTGCGCCGCCCGTGCCGCGCGCGGCGCGATGTGCGAGCCGATCAGAAGTCCCGCCGCGCTGAAGAGCCCTTCGCGTAGCGCCTCTCGTCGGGAAATCGGGTGGAGCAACATATTCTTCTCCATTAGTGCCGGAACAGAAATTCCGAGCTGTTGACCAACGCCCATGCCAGATCCTGGACCGCCGCCGCGCCCGTGGCGCCCGAGAGTGAATGCGCCGATACCGCCGCCATTTCTTCGTTCGTCGGATACCGCGACAGGATCGTCAGGTAAACCTGCCGCACCACCTCCAGCGGCTTCCCGCGATGCTCCCGCATCAAAGCCGCCAGTTTCGGGCCCTGCTGAATTTTGCGCTGGATCTGGGTCGAGTTCAGGAGGTTCAGCCGCTGCGCATCCGTAAGTCGGTTGTTGCGCTCCGATTCCAACCCCGTATCCCGCGGCGGGCGGCCGAACAGCTCCAGAAACGGGCTGCTGATGCTGCCGTCCGGCAGCGCGATCGCGCGTTGATCGTCCGGCATGAACGTGACCGGCTCGGGGATCGAGCTCGTATAGCTTTCCCCCAAGCCCGATATCTGGCACAGCGCGTCGATGAGCACTTCCGCGTCCACCCGCCGCAGCGGATAGCTGGCAAAGTTGGCCGACGCTTCCTCGCTGTTCGAGCGCGGCGCCGACGATAGCTGCCAGGTGGCGGAATTCAGGATCAGCCGGTAAATGTGTCTCAGATCGTAATGCGAGGCCACTAGCTCGCGCTCCAGGTAGGCCAGCAATTCCGGGTTCGAGGGCGGATTGTCGGGCCGGAAATCGTCCGCCTCCTGCACGATCCCGCGCCCGTTCAGCCAGTACCAGATACGATTGACCACCGCTCGCGCAAAAAACGGATTCTTCGGCGATATCAGCCAATCGGCGAAAACCTCTCGGGGGTCCTGCCCTGGCGCCAGCCGGCCCTGTGTTCCATCGGGAAACGTCACCGCCGCCGGCTTGACCGCTCCCGGTTTGCAGAAGACAATCTCTTCCTTCCATTCCCCGGTCGTCTTGTACCCGACCTGCGAAAAGAACGCGGCCATCGCGTCCAGCCGCTCCTTCGGCCATTTCTCGGCCCGCATTCCCAGGAACGTCAGCGCGACCGTCTGTGCGATCCCGCCGGGCGTCCGGTTCTGCATGGCGCGATAGAAATTCACCGGCGGATTGCGGAAATTGCTGCCGCTCTCGGTCAGCAGCGTGCGCGCAAATTGGTCGTAGGGTTGGTTTTCGCGAACCGCGTTCCGGATCCAGTGATAGTAGGCCTGCGCGGCATTCGGCCACAAATTGATAGGGAATTCCGCCTTCACCCGCAGCAGGTCGCTCCACTTCATCGCCCAGTAATCCGCGAACTCGTCGCGGGCCAGCAACCGGTCGATCAGCGCCGGCCGCTTCTGCGGGTCGGAATCGGCCAGAAACGCCGCGGCTTCCTGCGCCGTAGGCAAGGTCCCGATGGTATCGAGATAGGCTCGCCGCAGAAAAACCGCGTCGCTCGACGCGTTCGCCGCCTGTATTCCCAGTTGCTTCCACCTCGCGGAGACCAGATCGTCAATCTCGGTGCCCTCCGCGGCGAAAGGCGGCGCCGCCAGCAAGGCCAGGAAAAGCCAACGGTACATATTAAGAAAATCAGGTACTTACATCTTAATTAACCCCTCGCTCCGCCAAAAGTTTCCCTCTGCCCCGTAGGGCAGGCTGGCAGTCCGCCCGTTGTTTACCCCGCCCCCACCGTCCGCTCCACTTGGCCCGCCCACGACCGGTCCAGCGCCACCCGTACCAGTTGGCTCCTGCTCTTTACCCCGGCCTTTCCAAATAACCGCTGCACGATGTTCTTAACCGATGCCTCCGAAAGACCCATCCGCACCCCGATCTTCTTGTTCGTCAGACCATCCAGAACCCCCGCCAACACGGTCTGCTCCCTGGCCTCCAGGACATCCGCCGTAAGCGATTGATTCCTCGGTGCTGGACGATCGATTAGCTGCTCGGCCATCTTTTGGATAATCGTCGGATCTACCCAGGTTTCACCGCCGGCCACGTGCTGGATCGCCTGTACCAGGCGGTCTGGATCTTCCGACTCCGGGAAAATCCCTGAGGCGCCCGATCGCAGCGCTTCGGCGATCAGCTTCGGCCCGGCCGCCGCCGCCACGATCAGGTACCGGCCTCCATAGCCGGCTGCGCGTGCTTCCGCCATGAAGCCCCGTCCGCCCTCCAGATCCGCATCGCACTCGATCAGGACCACATCCACCGCCGACCCCTTCAGGATCTCCAGCGCGCCGTTCACCGTGCTGGCTTCACCAGCGATCTCGAACGATGGAACCGACGCCAGGAAGCGGGCCAGGCTGACCCGGAACAGCGTGTGGTCCTCGAAAAACAGCACAATCCTATATTTGTCCGTTAGTTCGCTCATGCCCGTGAGCACTCTGAGATTTTGTAACAATCCTATGGCTCCCGTGAATTCGCGGCAAGCAGTTTGACCAAAAGATCGCCCGATTGATCGAAAGGTTGCCTGGCCCCGTGAGCACGAGCACCCCGCCGCTGAAAAGCGGCCCGGAGTATTCGCGATTAATCGAAAGAATGGCGGGCGGAAACAGAAGATCAATCCGCCGCCGGCTCCGCTCGCGCTAAATTTGAAGTCTCTCTGCGATAGACAGGCGACGCAAGATGATCGCCGGTCCCGCCTCCGGGTTGCATGACCATCGTGACACGATATCTCTGCGCGTTCCTCGGCCTGTTGCCGCCTGCCGCCTTCGGTCAGGCCGCCTTCACTTGGGAACAGGTGAAGGAGAAGTTCGAGGCCGCCAATCCAACCTTGAAGGCTGCGCAAGCCAACATCGCCGAATCCAAAGCCAATGAGGTGACCGCCTACCTCCGTCCCAATCCCGATATCGGCACCGGCATCGACCAGGTCGTCCCTTTCAACACACAACCCTCCATCAAGTCCGGACAAAATGTCTACCGTCCATTTCAGTACGTCTTCCCCTCCGTATCCACCGATTACCTGATCGAGCGCGGCGGCAAACGCGAACTCCGCCGCGATTCCGCCGTCCAAACCACCGCTGTAACCAGGTCGCAATATGCCGACCAGGAGCGCGGATTGCTTTTCACGCTCCGCGCTGCGTTTGTGCAGGTGCTGCAATCGAAAGCCGTCCTTGCCAACGCTAAGGACAATCTCGCCTATTGGGACCGCGAGCTCGAGGTCAATCGCAAACGATACAACGCCGGCGACCTCGCCCTCCTCGACCTTAACCGCCTGGAAGTGCAGCGTGTCGAGTTTGAATCCGATTACGAAACCGCGCTCGTGAATTTGCGCACCAACAAGATCACTCTTCTCATGCTGCTCAACGACCACAACGCCATGCTCGAGCAGTTTGACGTTGCCGGACCTTATCAATACAGCGAAGAACTGATGCCGCTGCAGGATTATCGAACCGCCGCCTTGGCTGCCCGTCCCGATCTTCGCGCCGCCGAGCAATCCGTCAAACTGGCGGACATCAATCACAAGCTCGCCATAGCCAATGGGACCGCCGACCCCACCATCGGCCTCGACTTCGCCCGCAATCCGCCCATCCCGTTCTATTTCGGCGTCAGCGTTTCCGTTCCCCTCCGCATCTTCGATCGCAACCAGGGCGAGAAGGCGCGCACCGAGGTCGACATCGGCAAAAACCAGCGGCTGCGTGACGCCGCCGAGGCCCAAGTATTCAACGACGTCGACTCCGCCTACTGGACGCTCGTCGAGGCGCTCAATCTCCTCAAGCCGTACCGAGACAAGTACCTGCCTTTGTCCGAGGACAACCGCAACCGCGTCTCGGTGGCGTACCAGAACGGCGGAGCTTCGCTGCTGGACTTGCTCGACGCCGAAAAGGCCTTTCGTGACGCCCGCCTCGCCTATCTCAATCTGATCGGTTCTTACCTGGTCGCCGCCGCCCAAATGAACATGGCCGTCGGACACGAGGTGCTCCCATGAAACATCGTGGCGCACGCACTCGTGCGTGCCGCGCCGAGACTCATCTCGGCGCCTCCGCCCGGCAGCGATGCCGGCGCGGTTTGCTGATCGCCTTCTGCCTTCTCCTCGTTCTCTCCCTCTCCGCCTGCGGTCGCAAAGCCGCCGCCAAGGACGGCGGCAAAGGCATGGGTCCGGTGCCGGCTGGAGTCGTGCCCGACATGGACCCCAATAATTTCAAGGTCGACCACCCCGAGCAGTTTCCGCTGTTCGCCGCCGGCGAGCACATCGCCGCTCCCGAGCTCAATGTCACCGGCGTGGTCAATCCCGATGTCTCGCGCCAGGTTCCCGTGCCTTCCCTCGCCACCGGCCGCATCGTCGAAATCGACGCCCGCCTCGGCGACGCCGTCAGGAAAGGCCAGTTGCTCTTCAAGGTCCGCAGCACCGATATCGCCGGCGCTTATTCCGATTACCGCAAGGCCGTCAAAAACCAGGAATTGGCCCAGATCCAGCTCAAGCGCGCCAAGGTGTTGTTCGACGATGGCGCCATCCCCAAAAGCCAGCTCGAAATCGCCCAGAATGCCGAAGATAACGCCCAGGTCGACGTCGAAACTTCCCTCGAACATCTCAAATTGCTCGGCTCCGATCCCGACCACCCCAGCGGCATCGTCAACGTTTTCGCGCCCATCGCCGGAGTCGTCACCGACCAGCAGATCACCGATTCCTCCGGCGTGCAGGCTTTGACCCCGCCCAACCCCTTCACCATTTCCGACATTTCCCACGTCTGGATCCTCTGCGACGTTTATGAAAACGACATGGCGCACGTCCACCTTGGCGAGTACGCCGACATCCACCTCGTGGCTTATCCCGACCGCGTGCTGCGCGCCCGCATCGCCAATATCGCTCCCATCATGGATCCCTCGATTCACACCGCCAAGGTTCGCCTGGAAATCGAGAACCCCGGGCTCATGCGCCTCGGGATGTTCGTCACCGCGACCTTCCACGGCGAAGTCCAGCAGCGCTACGCCATCGTGCCCTCCGCCGCCATTCTCCATCTCCACGACCGCGACTGGGTGTACATGCCCAGCGGCACTGGCGCCTTCCGCCGCGTCGAAGTTCGCTCCGGCGACATGCTCCCCAACGACATGCAGGAGGTCCTCTCCGGCCTCAAACCGGGCGACCAGGTCGTCAAAAATGCCCTCGAGCTTCAGAACACCGCGGAGCAGTAAGGGATGATCCGCAAAGCCGTCGATTTTGCCCTCAACAACCGGTTCTTGGTGCTCGCCGCCGCCGTTATGCTGTTCGGCTGGGGCGCCATCTCGTTTCATCAGCTCCCCGTCGAAGCCTATCCCGACGTTGCCAATAATTACGTCGAGATCATCACCCAGTGGCCTGGAATTTCCGCCGAACAAATCGAGCAACAGGTCACGATCCCCCTCGAAATCGTCATGAACGGCATTCCCGGCGTGGCCCACCTGCGCTCGTTCTCCCTCTTCGGCCTCTCCGATTTGAAGCTCATCTTCGACGACACCACTTCCAATTTCGAAAATCGCGAACGCGTCCTCGAGCGCCTCTCCCAGGTGACCCTGCCTCCCGGTGTGGTGCCCCAGATGGGCACCGATTGGAGCCCCGTCGGACAGATCTACTTCTTCACCTTGCACACCACCAATCCGGCATTCGACGTCATGGAGCTCAAATCGATCGAGGATTGGGTGGTCGAGAAGAACCTGAAAGCCGTCCCCAACGTCGTGGACGTCGCCAGCTTCGGAGGCCCCACCCGCGAATATCAGGTGCGCCTGGATCCCGACAAGCTGATCGCCTACGGTCTGAGCCTTTCGCAAGTCGAGCAGCAGTTGACCAACAACAACGCCAATGCCGGCGGCAGCTTCATCGAAACCGGCCTGCAGCAGATCAACATCCGCGAAGTCGGTCTGGTGCGCAATGTCCGCGACATCGAAAACACCGTAATCCTCACCAAAAACGGCACCCCGCTGCACGTAAGCGATATCGCCGTGGTCGAGCAGGGTCCCAAAATCCGTCTCGGCCAGTTCGCCCGCACCATCCGCCGCGAGGACGGCAAACTGGTCGACAACGGCGACGTCGTTTCCGGCATCGTGCTCCTGCGCAAAGGCGCCGATGCCGACCCCACTCTCAAAGCCCTTCACGAAAAGGTGCGGGAGCTGAATGATCGCATCCTGCCGGCCGGCGTGAAGATCGTTCCTTTCATCGATCGCAGCGATCTCGTGCGCTTCACCACCGATACCGTGCTCCACAACCTGAAAGAAGGCATCGCCCTGGTGGTGATCATCCTTTTCTTATTCCTTGGGAATGCTCGCGGAGCCATAATCGTCGCCCTCACCATTCCCTTCTCCCTGTTGTTTGCCGCAACCTGTCTCAATCTCAAAGGCATCCCCGCCAACCTGCTCTCGCTGGGCGCGCTCGATTTCGGCATGGTGGTCGATGGCGCCGTGGTAATGGTGGAAAACATCGTGCGCCACCTCGGACGCGGCGGGCCGGACTTGCGGACACCCCGGGAAAAAATCTTCGAAGCCGCCCACGAAGTGCAGCGGCCTGTCTTTTATGCCATCGCCATCATCATTACCGCGTACCTTCCCATCTTCACCTTGCAAGCCGTCGAAGGCCGCCTCTTCAAGCCCATGGCTTGGACCGTCGCGTTCGCCCTCCTGGGCGCGATCCTGTTCTCCATGCTGATCGCCCCGGTGCTCGCCAGTCTTTTCTTCCCTAAAGGAACTCGCGAATGGCACAACCCCGCGATGATCTGGCTTACCCAGCGCTACCGGCAGGCCCTGTGGCTCGCCATTCGCTACCGCTACCTCACCGTCGGAGTGGGCGCGGCCAGCCTCTGCACCGCCCTGTATCTGACTCTCGGTGGTGCCATCGGCTCCGAGTTTCTTCCCCACCTCGATGAAGGAGCCTTGTGGGTGCGCGGCACTCTGGCCCCCAGCTCCGGTCCCAGCGAGGGCATTCGCATCTCCGACGAAGCCCGGCTCATCCTCTGTTCCTGGCCCGAAGTCACCCAGTGCACCAGCCAGACCGGCCGCCCCGATGACGGCACCGACGCCACCAGCTTCTCCAATACCGAATACTTCGTCGATCTGAAGCCCAAGGAGCAGTGGCGTCCCGCCTACCATCAGAACAAGGACGAGCTCATCGCCGACATGAATCGCGAGCTTTCCAGGATCCCCGGAGTCACCTGGGGATTCTCGCAGCCGATCGCCGACAACATGGAAGAAGCCGTCAGCGGTGTAAAAGGCGAGCTCGCCACCAAGATCTTCGGCGACGATCTCCATGCTCTGGAGGGCTTCGCCGACCGCATCGCCAACATCATGGCCCGAGTGCCGGGCATCCAGGACCTGGGCGTGCTTCATGTCTTGCAGCAGCCCGGCGACCGTTTCGAGGTCGACCGCCGCCAGGCCGCCCGCTACCAGATCAACGTCGCCGACGTTCAGGACGCCATCCAGACGGCCGTCGGAGGCAATGCCCTCACGCAAGTGCTGCAAGGCGAAGCCCGCTACGATCTGGTCCTCCGCTACCTGCCCCGGTTTCGCGACACCCGGGAGGCCATCGGGAAAATCCGGCTGCTCGCGCCCACCGGCGAGCGCGTCTCCCTCTCCCAGCTCTGCAAAGTCGAGGAGCTCGACGAGGGCTCCGAAATCTACCGCGAACGCAATCAGCGCTACGTCGCCATCAAGTACAGCGTGCGCGGCCGCGACCTCGGCGGCGCCGTCGAGGATGCCATGCGCCGCGTCGCCTCCCAGGTGCAGTTGCCGCGCGGCTACAGCATCGATTGGGAGGGCGAGTATCAGAGCGAGAAACGCGCGGCGGCGCGGCTCACCAAAATCGTTCCGCTTACCATCCTGCTCATCTTCGGGATTCTCTACACCATGTTCCGATCCTTCAAATGGGCCGGGCTGATCCTCATGAACGTGATGCTCACTCCCTTCGGCGGCCTGCTGGCCTTGCTGGTGACCGGAACCAACTTCAGCGTATCGTCGGGGGTGGGATTTCTGGCCCTGTTTGGCGTCTCGGTGCAGACCGGCGTCATCATGCTCGAATACATCAATCAGCTCCGCGCGCGCGGCCACATCGTCGCCGATTCCGCCGTCGAAGGCGCGGTCCTGCGCCTTCGCCCGATCATGATGACCATGCTGGTCGCAACCCTCGGACTGCTGCCTGCGGCTCTCTCCCACGGCATCGGCTCCGATTCCCAGCGGCCCTTTGCCATCGTCATCGTGGGCGGCCTCATCTCCGGCCTGGTGATGGGAATTTTCGTGCTGCCCACACTGTATGTCTGGATGGCCGGCGAAAACGACGTCCTCCCCGAAATCGAGCCCGGCTTCGAAGAGCAGGTCTGAACCCTGGGGCAGGTTTCAAACTGCGGCGGATTTGCAATCCGCCCGTTCGGCCCCGCGATTGCTAAACTCGCTGAATGATCCGGATGCTGCTGAAGAACTGGAAGCTCAACTCCATCGCCGTTGTGTCTCTGGCCATCGCCCTCGCACTCGGGGTCGTCGCCTTGAGTGTCTCCGACGCCATCCTCCTTCGCCCGCCCTACGCCCGCGACCCCGGCCGCCTCGTCATCATCTTCACCTCCTCCAAGCCCGGCGAGGTCAATCAAATGTCCTTCCCCGATTACCGGTATCTTCGCGACCACGCCCGCAGCTTCACCTCCATGGCCGCCTATGGCGCCGGCATCAGCAAAGGCAATGTCACCTTCAACGGCCGCGAGGAAATGGCGATGGAAAACACCGTCTCCGACAACTATTTCGAGGTGATGGGCATCCATCCGTTCCTCGGCCGTCTCTTCCACCCCGGCGACGATTCCAGCCACGCCCGGGCCGCCGTATTGAGCTACGCCTACTGGAAACGCTCCGGCGCCGACCCGAAGATCGCCGGCAAGTCCATCAAAATCGGCAGTGATCTCCTTCCCATCATCGGCGTCGCCCCGAAAGAGTTTCTATCCCCGATTTTCGGCTTCGCTTCCGACATCGTTCTCAACCTGGCCGGCTCCGGCGATCTCACCGACCGCGAACGCCGCTCTGTGATGCCCGTCGGCCGTCTCAAGCCCGATGCCGGCCTCGGCCAGGCCGGCGCCGAAATCTCCGCCTTGTGGGCGCAGCTCGCGCACGAGTATCCCAAAACCGACAAAGATCGCACAACCGGAGTCGCGCCCATCTCCGTGCTCTCGCCCGACGAGCTCAAGGACGCCCGCCTCATCTCTGCCGTCCTCGTTGCCTGCTCTCTCCTGATCCTGCTCATCGCCTGCGCCAACACCGCGAATCTGCTGCTCGCGCTTGCCACCCTTCGCCGCCAGGAGGCGCTCATTAAAACCGCGCTCGGCGCCTCGCGCGCCCGGCTCATCCGCGAATTTCTCCAGGAAACCGGCGTCGTTTGCCTTGCCGGCGGCCTGATCGGCTGGGCGCTCGCTTCCATCGTCCTCAATCGCCTCTCGCACTTCGATCTCAACCTCCCGGCCTTCGGCGTCATCCCCATTGCCGCCGACCTGCATCCCGGATTCCTCGTCGCCGTCCTCACCCTTGCGCTCGTCATCGTCGCCAGCCTCGCCAGCGGCCTCGCCCCCGCCTTGTACGCCTCTAAGACCAATCTCGCCGGCGCCCTCACCGGCGAAATCGCCATCGGCGGTACGCGCCGCGGATGGATTCGCGGCATCGTCGTCACCGTTCAGGTCGCGGTCTGCACGCTGGTGCTTGCCGGAACCGGCCTGTGCTGGCAGAGTCTCCACAATCTCCGCAACGTCGATCCCGGATTCTCCGCGCGCAACCTCGCCGCCATTTTGATCTTTCCGGCGCCGGAAAGTGATTTCTCCGAAGACCACGCCATCCAGTTGTACGACGACATCCGCCGCGATGTTGGCGCCATTCATGGCGTCCAATCCGCCGCCCTCATCGATGACCTGCCGCTCGGTGGCGGCAACGGCAATCAGGACGATGTTCACTTCGCCGATCGCCCCGATGATCCCGCCAGGAAGAACACCATCGGCTACTCGGTGGTCGACGAGAATTATTTCTCCACTCTCGGCATCCCCGTCCTCGAAGGCCGTGTCTTCCGCCCCTCCGATCGCAAGACCAGTCCGTTTGTCGTGGTCATCAACCGCCTCATGGCCGAGAAGTACTGGCCCCACCAGAGCGCCGTCGGCCGCGCCATCCGCATCACCAGCAATCGCATCAACGGCGGCAAAGGACTCGCCACCATCATCGGCGTGGTCGCCAACGGAAAATACGGCGACCTCGATGAGCCTTACCAACCCTTCCTCTATCACTCCCTCAAGCAGGATTACCGGCCGGTCGCCACCATGGTCGCCCGCACCGCCGGCGACCCGCGCCTATGGTTCGCGCCCATGATGGCCGCCATTCGCAAACTCGGTTTCCCCCTCTATCTCCCGCCCACCACCATGGACAGTTGGATGAACCTCACGCTCTTCGTTCCCCTTTTGACGCTCGGCTGCGTCGCCGGTATCAGCATCCTCGCCATGCTGCTGGCCACCGCCGGCCTCTACGGCGCCATTTCCTATTCCGTCAGCGACCGCCGCAAGGAGCTCGGCATCCGCATCGCGCTCGGCGCCCGTCCCTCGCAAGTGCTGCAAATGATCTTCCGCCAGACCCTCTGGATCGCCGGCGCCGGTGTCCTCGCCGGCCTGGCTCTCAGCGTCCTCGCCGGATTTCTCTTCGCCGATCAGTTCTACCAGGTGCATCCGGTCGAGTGGAACGTCCTCGTCCTCGTCGGCCTCGGGATGGTGGCCGTCTGCCTCGCCATCGCCTTCGCCGCCGCCCGCCGCTGGACCCGCATGAACCCCATGGACGCCGTCCGCCACGTGTAGGGCACGCCACGACGCTTTTCTATTCCGCCTTGAGTGCTTCTACCGGATTCAGCATCGACGCCCGATGTGCCGGCAGGTAGCTCGCGGCCCCCGCCGCCACCAGGACCCCCACCGAGACCGCCGCGTACGTGAGCGGATCCAGCGCGCTGATGCCGTAGAGCCACGACGCCATCACGCGCGTCAGAACGGCGGCCGCCGCCAATCCCGCTGCCGCCCCGATGCCGGCCAGCCAGATCCCTTGCCGGACCACCATCGTCTTCAGCCTGAACTGCGCCGCCCCCAGCGCCAGCCGGATGCCGAGTTCCCGCGTCCGCTGCGAGACCGAGTACGAAATGACGCCGTAAATGCCGATCAGCCCCAGCAGCAGCGCCATGGCTCCCGCAATCGCCAGCATCACCAGCATGAAGGCGCTCCGCGCCATCGACCCTCGGTAGATCTGTTCCACGGTCTCCACCCGGGCCAGCGGAAGATCCGCGTTGATCGACCAGACCGCTTGCCTCGCCTGCTCCAAAAAACTCTGCGAACCCGCCCTGGGAGTGCGGATCGCATAAGCCACGCTGCGCTGGACAAAGATGTCGTTGCCCCAGAACTGCTGCATCAGCACCGGCCAATACACCGTGGTCGGCGGCTTTTGCTCGGCGCCATCTTGGCGTACATCCCCGGCCACTCCGATGATCTCCCGCCAGTCGTCCTTCATCCCTTCCCGTATGTGCTTGCCGAGCGCGCCCGCGGGGCTCCGCCACAACTCGCGCGCCATGTTTTCCGATACGATCACGTATTTCCTCTGGTCGTAGATGTCCGTCCAGGTGTAGTCCCGCCCCGCGACCAGCGGCGTTCCCATCGTCTTGAAAAAACCCGGGGCCACAAATTTGAACCGCCGCAAAGGCGGAAGCTGCCCTTCCGAATACACCCGGTCCTCGGTATACAGCACGTCGGTGCTGTTGTTGCCGTCGGCCGGCACCGAATTGGCGTACGCCGCCGCGCTCACGCCGGGAATGGCCGCCAGCTTGTCCTGAATTTCCTGCTCCATGTGAATCACGCGGAGCGGCTCTTTTACCTGCGTATCGGGAATATAAATCCGCAGCGTCTGCACCGCGGCCGGGTCCCGGAAACCGGGTCGGACGTGGTGCAAAGCGTCGAAAGTGCGAATCATCAGGCCCGAGCCGATCAGCAGCACCACCGCCAGCCCGGTCTGCAGAACCACCAGCGTATTTCGTGCCCGGTGCGTCTCCCGGCTCTGGCTCAAGGTGCGGCCTCCGGCGCGCAACGCCGGCGTAATCCGCGGCGACGCGTATTTCAGCACGGGCATGATGCCGAACAGCAGCCCGGCAACCAGCGAAAGCCCGAAAGTAAAAACCAGCACGATGGGATCGATCGTGATGCTGTCGATGCGCGGCAGATACTCCGGCGCCAGCCTCACCAGAAGTCTCACCGCGCCATAAGCCACGCCCAGCCCCGCCGCCCCGCCGGCCAGCCCCAGCAGAACGCTCTCCGTCAGCAGCACTCCCGCGATCCGCGCCCGGCTTGCCCCCAGCGCCATCCGCACCGCGATCTCCTGCTGGCGACCCTCGGCCCTCACCAGCAGCAGGTTGGCCACGTTGGCGCAGGCAATCAGCAGCACCCCGCCGATGCTCCCCATCAACACCCACAGCACCTTGCCCAGGCTCCCGATCACGAACTCTTTCAGAGGTCCGAGATCCGCCTGGATGCGCGCCTGTTCAAACAGCTTCGCGCTGAATCCCGCGGGCGGAGGGAATTTCGTGAGTTCGATCGGGATCATGCGGCCCACATCGGCATTCGCTTCCCGCAGCGTCACGCCCGGCTTCAGCCGCGCGATGCCGTTGTAGCTGTAGTTGCCCAGCGTGGTCTTGCCTCGGTCCAGCCGGAACGGCTGGAAAATGTCCGCCCGTTCGTCCAGCAGCCGGAAGCTGGCCGGCATCACCCCGATAATCTCGCACAGACGGCCGTCGACATGGAGGTTGCGCCCTATCGCGGAGGGCGACCCTCCGAACTTCCGCTGCCAGTAGCTGTAGCTCAGGATGGCCGTATCGGTGGTTCCCGGAGTGTCGTCTTTTTCGTTGAACCATCGCCCCAGCGCCGGAGCGATTCCCAGCGCCGGAAGCGTATCCACCGTCACAGTCACCGATGGAACCTGTTCCGGCGCATCCAGCCCGGTCACGCTCACCCGGTCGCTCGTCCACAGCCCGAACCGCTCAAAGGTCCGATTCTCCTCCCGAAAAGTGAAATAATCGGCCGGCGAAAGCTCCATCTCTTTCAGATCGAGCACCAGGCTGGTCTCCCGCACCGCGACCAGCCGTTCCGCTTGCGGATACGCCAGAGGCTTCAACAGAACACCGTTCACGATACTGAAAATAGCCGCGTTGGCCCCGATTCCGATCGCGATCGTAACCACCGTAATGATCGTGAACATCGGGGAACGCAGCAGCGTGCGAAGCACGTGGCGAAGCTGATGGTTATAGGATCCCACAAGACGTACTACGCTCCGCCCCCGTCAAAGTTCGCAAAAAACTTCCGTAGGGCAGGCTTGTAGCCTGCGGCCGACTCTTAGTCGGCCCGTTTTCCGTTTTCACGGAAGCGCCGGCACACGAGCCGGCTAAAACTCGCATCCCGCCACCAGTTTCAGCAGCCGCAGAAGCGTCTCCCGCTCTTCCGGGACCATTTGCCGCCGGATGAAATCGTCGGCCGCCATTCTCGCTTCGATGAGCCGCTCCCGGTATTTGTTTCCTTTGCCCGTCAGCTTGACGTTGATCGCTCTCCCCGATTCTGCCTTTCGCTCCGCTACCAGCCCTTCCTGCACCATGGACTTGATAGCCCGGTGCACCACCGTTCGGTCAAAACCGAGGAGCGTGGCGATCTGGTTCTGGTTCAGCGTTGCGCCGCCGCGGAGAGTCGACAAGATAAAACCGCGGGTCGCCGAACACTGGGTCTTCCGTTCCAGCCTCTTCCCCACCGAGAAATACGCTGCCGCGATACGGGCCAGTACCGAGCCCTCCAGATTGTCGTCCGGAATCTCTCTCTTGGGGAGGATGTTCATAAGACCGTCACTGTGCCATCGAGAGGCCGCCTCCATTGCGGTGGCTCGACGTAGCCCTGGGATTTCTTCCCGATCGCAATCACCATCACAATCTCATGATACCGGCCCGATAGGCCGAGATACCGCGACAGCCTGCGGCCATCAAAGCCTTCCATGGGACAGGTGTTGAATCCCAGCGCCTCGGCGGCAAGCATGAGATTCTGGCATGCCAGGGATGTGCTCTTCGTCGCCCATTTGAACAGGTCCTGGCGCGAGAGCGGCGGCATTCCAATCGTCTTCCACAGATTCAGCAGCCGGAAAAGCGTCCGCTTCACCAAAGTAAAGATTCCGAATGGCCCTGGCATGAACAGGATCCGGCCGATCTTCGCGGTGCGCTCGTAGTCCCGGATTTTCGCTTCGGCGAAGTTGCTCCTGCGCATCCATTCCGCCTGGCTTTGCGTGGTGGCGCGCATCGATCCGATATCTGCCGCGGCCACCACCAGCGCCGATGCCGTTTCCGCCGGAGCTTGCCTGAAGCACAGTTTCGCCACCGCGGCCTTCTTCGCCGCCGACTCCACCCAGTAGAGCTTGTAGGGCTGCAGGTTGAAGCTGGAAGGGGCATGTCGGGCGGCGTTCAGTATTTGCTCCCGCGGCCCTTGGTCGATTACCACCGGCTCGAAGAGCTTCACCGCCCGCCTTTGCAAGATCACGTCCAGGATGTCTGTCACGATCGCAGTCTCCATGTTGCGATTACAACATAGTCGATGTTGCCATTGCAACATAATATTTGGAGGCCGCCGGGAGGGTGCCTGGCCCGGGGCCTGCCGCTCAATCGTGGCGCAGTGCCGATATCGGGTCCAGCTTCGCCGCGCGGCGGGCCGCCAGGTACCCGGCCGTGAGGGAGACCGCCGCCAGCAGTCCGGCCGACGCCGCCAGTGTCGCCGAATCCTGCGGTCCCAGCCCGAACAGTATGCTCCCCAGCCACCGCGTGGCCGCCAGGGCCAGACCCGTCCCGGCCGCGATTCCTCCCAGCAGCAGAAGCGCCACGTCGCGCATCACCAGCCCGAGAATCGATTGCGCCGGCGCTCCCAGCGCCATGCGGATTCCGAACTCCACCCGCCGTTGCGTCACCAGGTAGCTGAGCGTGCCGTAAAGCCCGATCATGGCGAGCACCAGCGCCAGCCCCCCGAAGAAGCCCGCCAGCGCCGCCAGCAGGCGCTCCCGCGACATCGCATCGTCCACCTGCGCCGCCAGCGTATGGATCTCGATCGATGTGTCCCGGCTTACCCCGGCCGCCGTGTCGCGGATCGCGTCCGCCATCGCCGCCTGGGACAACTTCGTGCGCACCTCGAAATTGGACGCCCCGGTTTCGTCCATCTGCGATATCGGTCGAAAAACCGTGGCCAAGGTGTCTTCGCGCAGCGACTCGTATTTGGCGTCCTTCACCACCCCCACCACCTGCACCGGCGCCTCCAGCTTCCGCGCCTCGCCCTCCACCCGGAATGTCCGGCCGATGGCGTCGAGCCCGGGAAAAAACCGCCGCGCCAGTGTCTCGTTGATCACCGCCACCGCCATCGAGGAAGTCGTGTCGCCCGCGTTGAAGTTGCGGCCCGCCAGCAGCCGCATCCGCAAAGTATCGAAATAATCGCCGCTCACAAAATTGAAATAGGCGAGCGCATCGTCGCCCTGTGGCGCGTGCGCTGCGTCGCTCACGATGTTTGTGTTCCACTCGACATGGCTGAGGGGAGTGTTCCACGAGCGGCCCGCGCCCGTCACTCCCGGCAGCGCCCGCAGGCGTCTTTCGATCTCGTCATAGACGGCTTCGGCTCGCTCGTTGGCTCTCGGCAGCGTCACCGATACCAGCAGGACATGGTCGCGGTCGAAGCCCGGGTCCAGGGTCGCCAGGTTGCGGAAGCTCCGCAGCAGCAATCCCGCCGTGACCAGCAGAACCAGCGAAAGAGCCACCTGCGAACCGACAATCCACAACCGGAGCCGGCCCCGTATCCCGCGGTCCGACGCGTGCGTCTCCTTGATGGCGGAGGTCAGCGGGATGCGCGTCCCCCACCAGGCCGGGCCCACTCCGAACAGCAGCGCCGTCAGCACCGCGACCGCCGTCGTGAATCCCAAAACGCGCCCGTCCGGAGAAAAATCCAGAAACACCGTATTGTGGACCGTCGAGAGGTAGCGCAGCAGGATGGTGTTGCCCCAGCGCGCGAACCACAGGCCCAGAAAAGCGCCTGCCATCGACAGCAAAACGCACTCCGTTATCAACTGGCGCGCCAGCCGCGCCCGCGATGCGCCCAACGCCAGGCGCATCGCCATCTCCCGGCCGCGCGCGGCCGCCCTCGCCGTCTGCAAGCTCGCGATATTGGCCGACGCGATCAGCAGCACCAGCCCCACCACCGCCATCAGCACCCGCAGGGGCTGCTCGTACTGCGCGCGCAGCCCGGATAGCCCCGTCGCCGCCGGCGCCGGAGCCAGCACCCGCTGCCGGAATCTCTTCTGCGATTCGACGTCCCAGTTCGTCGGCACCACCGCGCCGAAGATCGTCGGTGAAAGCGCCGCCAGCCGTGCCTTGACCTGTGCCATGCCGATGCCCGCCTTCCTGCGGCCGGCCACCCTCAGCCACCACCAGCTTCGCCTGTCCAGGCGTGACTGCTGGCCGTCGAAAACCGCGGAAGCGCAGATGGGGATCGACACATCGAACTTCCACCCCACATCCATCCCGAAGAAACCGGCCGGCGCCACGCCGATGACCTGGAACGGATGGCCGTCCAGCAGGATCGTGCTTCCGATGGCCCCGCCTGACCCGCCATAATGCTGCTCCCAGTAGCCGTAACTCAACACCGCCCGGTTGGCGCAGCCGCGCCGGTCGTCGGCGTCGGTCAGCAGCCGGCCCGCCGCCGGTTTCAGGCCCAGCGTGCGGAAGAAATCGCCGCTCACCCACAGTCCGCTCGCATAGCTCACCATCCCCGAGGGCGACAGGTTGAACCGGTCCGTGCTCCACGCAAACACTCCCGAGAAGACATCCTGCTGGGCCCGCACCTGCTCCCACAGAGGATTCGTGAAACTGGCGTGCGAGACCTCCACCAGCTCCTCCGCATTCCGGACCGGCAGCGAGCGCAGAAGCATGGCGTCGATCAGGCTGAAAATGGCCGTGTTGGCGCCGATTCCGAGAGCCAGCGTGAGAACCACCACCGCCGTAAAGAAAGGCGCCTTCTTCAGCAACCGGATGGAGAACCGCACGTCGCGCCCCAGGGCTTCGATGCCGGATTCCCATCCCGCCGCGCGAATCTCCTCTTTGACCGACTCCATGCTGCCCATGTCCGCCATCGCCGACCGCCGTGCCTCGGCCGGGCTCATTCCGGAGCGGATTTTCTGCGCCGCCGCCGCCTCCAGCCATGCCCGCAGCTCTTCATCCATCTCCAGCTCCGCTTCCTGCTTGCGGAACATGGCCCGCAGCCCGCCCGTCAAATTCGTCCACAGAGACATCGGCTTCCTCTTCTTAGCTGGCTTCGAGAATGCTGGCGATGGCCGCGCTTTGCCGGCTCCACTCTTCCGCCTCGGATCTCAGTTGCTTCTGGCCTCCAGCCGTCAGCGCGTAATACTTGGCGCGCCGGTTGTTTTCGCTCGCCCTCCACATCGGCTTGATGTACCCGGCCCGCTCCAGCCGCCGGAACGCCGGAAACAGCGATCCCGGATTTACGCGAAACACCCCGCCGCTCACCTGCTCGATGCGCTGCGCGATCCCGTATCCGTGCAACGGTTCAAGCGCCAGGGTTTTCAGTATCAGCATGTCCAGTGTGCCCTGAACCAGCGCGCCGCCGCGTTCTCCCATCGGCCGTTCTCCTCTCGACTATCGAGATATTAGGACGTCTCCTCTCGATTGTCAACTGGAAGCTCTCCGCAGAGCCAGCCGAAGTGGGTTGTGTCGCGCTCGTTGCAGTCCGTCGGGCCCAACGCCACGCTTGTCGGGGATGACCTTATCGATGTGTACCGGCTCTACCTCCGCCCCATCGTGCTTGGTCGCGGCAAGTACGTAACGTGGCGAGTGCCAGGCACGAGTGCCAGGCACG